>JACLAB010016694.1_pt1 | contig 15605 bp, 8 predicted proteins | sample 8027921 | NCBI WGS metagenome assembly JACLAB01 (sample SAMN15725117, study PRJNA655200) | protist metagenome | isolation source: fluorescence activated cell sorting (FACS) single amplified genomes of... | place: USA: West Boothbay Harbor, Gulf of Maine | collected 2000-07-19 | reverse complement strand
ATAACTTTGTACGCGCATGGATACATCGATTTGGTTGCTCATAATTCCACTTCATTGCACTGTAAATTTATCGATGGAATGGATGAAAATAGTGTTCTCGATGAGTTTGTCATCCTTCGAACGACAGATAAAAACGAGACGAGGTATGAAAACTTGCTGAAAATTGGTTTCGCCAGCGTCGTTTTACTCGTCGCATGTCTCGCTATTGCGGTTGCGTACCGTTTTTTCCATCCTTGTAGTAGTAAAAGTAGTAGTAGTAGTACGAGTAGTCGCCGCAGTCGTCCTCGTCCGTTTAGCGGTCAAACTGGTGGTTTCACAAAGTTGGTCGACGACGAAGAAGAAGAAGAAGAAGAAGAAGAAGAAATAGAGATGGGGCAGATTTAATACAAAGTGTGTTTGTGTAATATTTAGTATTGAACGAACTCGTTTTTTTTCTCTTTTTTTTTTCCTCTAAATCATCATCCTCACAACTGACGACGACGACGACTCTGATATAGTACTCTAAAATTTCGAAGAAAGAGATGAACGCAAACGTCGCAGCTCGGGTACGTCGTCGTCTGCATCGTCGTCATCGGCGTCAAAATTCTGTCGTCGTTCAATTATTCTATACGTAGTAGTATTCGTATCGCGCGCGCTTCTTTTTGTTGTCGTCTTTTGGACGATGATGATGATGATGATGGATTTTTCAAAAATCATTTATCTCTCTTCTGTAAAGCTTTGACTTTCTCTCTTCTCGAACGACGGACGGACAACGGACTGACTTCTTACTCTCTCTCTCTCTTTTTATCACGAACGAACGAACAAAAACAACCGAACGACGTTCATTCTTTATTTAACGCAATCAATATACTAAACATATTGATATAGATTGAAAACGAACTTCTAAAAACCGCCTACCAAGTGGAACAACAGTTGGACGATGAGCTTCATAAAATGTCCAAACTGAACGAGGAAGATTTAGAAGACGCGAGACGCAAACGCATGGAAGAAATGCGAGGAAACCAATCGAACAGAAAAGAATATCTGAAACGACAACACGGAGAAGTGCACCAAATACTGGACGAAAAAGAATTCTTCGGCAAAATGAAAGGAGAGGAGAAGATGGTGTGTCATTTTTATCGCAACTCGGAACCGTGTAAAGTGATGACGAAACACTTGCGCGCGTTAGCGCCGATGCATTTAGAAACGTTGTTTTGCGAGATTGACGCGGAAAAGTCGCCATATTTAACCGAAAAGTTAAAGATATTCATGCTGCCTACGCTAGCTTTAGTGAGCAAAGAGAAAGTGATGGATTACATCGTCGGGATGGATGATTTCGGTGGAGGAGGGGATGATTTTCCGACCAAAAACGTGAAACTCGTGTTGCAAAGTAAAGGGATGGTGGACGAAGAAGGGGAGAGAATGTACGCGTTGAAAGCGAGAAACAACGGCGAAGACGACGAACACGCGGCGGAAGTTTTGAAAGAACGCGTGAAGAACATTCGTCAGGGGAAGAAATTCGATTTGAACTCGGACGACGAGAATAGCGATTTTGACGATTGATTGAGTAGTCAAGAAAAGGAAGAGGAGGAGGACGACGACGACGCGCCGATGACGTGATTATTAGATATATATAGGAGCAACATATGATAGCAAAAAAACTTCGTTAATGAAATAGAAACCAAAAAGAATACTGTAAGCTGTAGATGATGATGATGATGATAGTAATAGTAATAAACACATTAAAAACAATCCCCGTCTTATTAATTTTAAATAGATGATGATGGATTCAAAAGGAGGCGTGTTCGCTCTTTTCCTCCGTCGCTTCCACAACTTTGGAAATGACATCCGTCAGCGAAAACGTCCCAATATCACCACTCTTGTACGTTCTCACGGCTAAAGTTTCGTTCTCCGCTTCCTCTTTACCGATGATGCACATGATTGGGATTTTCTCTTTTTCTGCGTTTCTTACGAGCTTCTTCATGCGTTCGCCGGATTTCACCTCGACGCGAATACCTTTCGCGCGCATGTCGTTCGCGACGCGTTGGATGTAGTCGTCCACGGTATCCGTCACCGGCAACAATCGAACTTGCACAGGCGCGATCCACACCGGAAACGCACCGGCGTAGTTTTCCGTCAAAATGCCGAAGAAGCGTTCCAAGGAACCGAAAATCGCCCGGTGAATCATAATCGGTCGTTGTTTCTCGTTGTTTTGGTCGATGTAAGACAAATCGAATCGATCGGGCAAGTTGAAATCCAACTGAATGGTCGAACATTGCCACTTGCGTCCAATCGCGTCGAGAATTTTAATGTCAATTTTCGGCCCGTAAAACGCGCCTCCGCCGTCGTCGACGATGTAGTCCCAATTTTTGCGTTTCAAGGAATCTTTCAAGGCCAATTCCGCGCGTTCCCAAATATCGTCCGACCCGACCGCTTTTTCCGGTCTCGTCGATAAGTTCACCTCGTAATCTTTAAACCCGAACGTCCCTAACACCTCCTCCACCAGGTCTAAAATTTTCGTAATCTCGTCGGTGATTTGGTCCGGTAAACAAAACACGTGCGCGTCGTCTTGCGTGAAACCTCTGACTCTAAACAAACCGTGCATAGTCCCACTTCTTTCGTATCTATACACCGTTCCTAACTCGGCCCATCGTAAGGGCAAATCTCTGTACGAATAATACCCGTCTTTATACACGACGATATGGAACGGACAGTTCATCGGTTTTAACTGGTACGATTCCTCTTCTACTTGCATCTGTTGGTACATGTTTTCGCTATAAAAATCGCTGTGACCGCTCGTTTTCCACAACTCACTTTTCGCCACGTGCGGCGTGGAGACTAAATCGTAGCCTCTTTGTAAGTGTAAATCCTTCCAAAACGTTTCGATTTGATGGCGCATTAACGCGCCTTTCGGGTGCCAAAACACCAACCCGCCTCCAGCTTCTTCTTGTTGCAACGAAAACAATCCCATTTCTTTACCAACCGTTCGATGGTCTCTTCTCTTCGCCTCTTCTTTAAACAACTCGTACGCTTGCAATTGCGCTTGGCTTTCCCAGGCGGTCCCGTAGATTCTTTGCAACATCGGTTTCGTCTCGTCTCCTCGCCAATACGCTCCCGCCACGCTTTCTAACTTGATTCCTTTCTGCTCGATTTTCCCCGTGCTCTCCACGTGCGGCCCGGCGCACAAATCCCACCACTCGTCGCCGATGTGATAAATCGTGATCGGTTCGGTTTTAATCATGTCTAAAATCTCCAACTTGTACGGTTCGTTGATTTCCTTAATCCTTCTCGCGGCTTCTTCTCTCGACACTTCCTCTCTTCGAATCGGATAGTCTTTCCGAATGATTTTATACATTTCTTTTTGTATCGTTTTCAAGTCTTGGTCCGTGAAGCTTTGGTCTGGATAAAAGAAATCGTAGTAAAACCCGCGATCGATCCACGGGCCAATCGTGCACTGCGCTTTCGGGTAGACTTTTTGCGTCGCCATGGCTAATATGTGCGCGGTAGAGTGTCGTATTTTGAGTAAATCTTCGGATTCGTCCGACGTCAACAAAGGGACGGATTGTTCGGCGGCGTTGACTTCCTCACCGACGGCTGCGGCTTTGAGCTTCGAGTCTCTGCTTCCGGCTTTTTGCATCCGATTAAAGATTAAAGAAGAAGAAGAGTTTGAAGAGGAAGACGATGTCGTCGTTCCCCGCGAAAAGAAACAACTCGTCGTCGTTGTTGTTTTCATCATCGTCGTCTTTCGTGCAAACGCGCGGCGCAACGACATCGTCGTTATTAACGTCGTTTTTGTCGTCGTCGAGAAGGAATGCGAACCACGAAGAGAAATGGGTTTTTTAGAAGAAGTGAAGAGAGAACAACACTTCCTCCCACCGACGACTCTCCTTCTGCTGCTCGCGACGGCGGAAGAAGAAGAAGAAACGACACGCGCAGCCGGGATGGTCGTCAAAGTTGCCATATGAACTACTGTCTCTCTCTCTCTCTTTCTTTTGGAGTCTAGTATTAAATGAAGAGAAAATTTGGATAAAGTCTTGCTCTTAATTCTCTCTTATATCGACGTCTGCTCTTTCTCTCTTTCTCTCTCTCTCTTCTCTGCTCTTTGCTCTTCTTCTTCAAATTTTTTTCCTCTCTGTTTCTTCTTCTTCTTCTCTCATCAATAAAATTCTCTCGTGTGCTCCAAAAGCAGAAAAAAAAAAGAGAAAGAAAAATTCAATCTCGTTTCGTCGTCTCGAGTACATAAGTTTTTTTTTCGTCCTCTTCCTCTCTCGCTTCTCTCATCGCTTCTCTCCTCCATTAACAAGACACACAAAACGCACACTTTAGAAAAAAGAAGAAGAAGACAGAAGAGAGAGAATCGGTTTTACAGAAAAAAAACAGAAGAGATCGAAACACTCTCTTATTTTTCTCTCTCCTCGTTCTTCTTCGTCGTTGTCTCTCTCGGGTATATATATTATTATTATTATTAGAAAGAGAGTTTGAGAGAGAATTACTTAAACACACATTCTCGATTTGAATTATGATGATGATGATGATTGCTTCTTCATCTTCTTCTTTAACGACGACGACGACGGCGTGGAGAAGAGGAAAAGGAGGACAAAAAGGAGGAGTCACGAGGAGTACTTCGAATAGGAGTAGCAAAAGTACTACTAATCGCACGAGGGGATTCTCCTCCTCCGTTCTGAACAGAAGGAGGAGGTGCGACACTATTGCCACTGCTGCTTCCACCACCAACAACGACAACAACGATACTGCTGCGACTGCTGCTGCGACTGGGAACGATCGATACGAAGAGAAGACCGGACCGGGAACGTTGAATAATACCAACGACAGTCAAAGACGAAGCAGACGGTTCGGCGCGTCTTCTTCATCGAAGAGCGCGAGCGATACTAATAATATTAAAGGAAGCGTGACGACGAAAAGTACGAGAGAATTAGCGTCTACGTTAGCAAACAGAGACAAAAACGTCGTGATGCTGGTGGAAACGACGAATTGCCGGTATTGCGAGCAAGTGGAACCGACGTTTGCGGCGATGGCGGCGATGTTTGCCGGCGACGAATCCATCGAAGTGCAAAGAGTAGTGTGTAAAACACCGGAACAAAAAGCATTCGCGGGGAAGTATTTTCGCGCGAGAAGTTTTCCAACCATTTGCACGTTACCGAGAGGGAGTGGGCCGTTGTTTCGCCACGCGAGTTCGGACCGGTCGATTGGAGCTATTTTGGAGTTCACGAGAGAAACGACCGGCGCGGTTCCAAACGCCGGCAGGAGTGAACGATACGCGGACGATTTGACGAGAAGAAACGATTGGTTGAGGCAGATACAACAAGGTGGATTGGAATCGACGACGTCTATGGCGGGGAGCTACGAATCGAGCATGTTTGACGATCGAAGAGGGAGTGGTAATGGTATTAGTAGTAATAATAATAATAAAAGTAGTAATAGTGGTGGCAGACGGACTCCTTCGGGTAACAACAATTACGGAAGTTACGGCGCGGAGTACGCGACGAGGGCAAATTATCTTCGTCAGCAACAGCAACAACAGAATCAGCAAAGAGTACCGTTGTCGTCGAGATTCGCGGAGACGAATTACGATCGATGGAACGGCAGCGCACCTCCTTCTCAGCAATACAGAAGCTATTACGGCGATCAAGAGTTTTCGCGAGCGGCGGAGGAACAGTATTTCGGTCAACCCGCTTTAGACCCGAAAGATGACGCCGCGTTTGAAAATCAGTTTCAGTCCCGACGTAATTATAACTACGGAGACGACTTTCTCGATAACGGAGGAGGAGTAGGAGGACCAGGAAGTTATTACTACGACAGCCCTGCGTTTCAATACAACAACAAAGTTCACATCACGGATGTCTTTTCGCAAGCATCGAGAGACTCGGTTGAAAACGTCAAACGGGTGCACAGAAAAGTCACTCAAGTCGTCGCGGAATTACCAGCTACGGCTGCGCGAATCGCCCAAACGGACATCGTACCCGCGTTTGCGTTAGGCTTAGTCCTCTCTGCGATACTTTCCTCCTTCGGTAACTTGATTCAAAGCATTCGGAGAGACCGATTTAGAAGGTACCAAAAAATGCAGCGTTCGGGACAACGAACGCTCACGGAACGCGAAGAAGCGTTGGTGGAAATCGAACGCGAGTTTTCCGAGATGGCTTTAGCCGAGTGGAAATCGGCGACAAGAGAAGAAATGATGGAAATCCCGAAGCAGTTTTGGATTCTGTGCAATGCCTACGCCGCCATTGTGTTTCGCATTTGGGAAGTGCGAGTCAACGAAGCCATTTTGTCGTGCGGCAACGCTCTGAAAGCAAAGCTCGGATTGCGAAGAGAAGATCAGTATTACGACGACGAAGAGGAAGACGAGAGTTTCTATTACGGCGGCGACATCGATGGAGAAGGGGAAGACGAAGACGACGACGCGGATTTTTATAACTACGGAGACGAAAACGATGCATCGTCCCAATTCGCCGTCGTCAACCGCGACGGCGAGATAATGGGATACCAAGGCCCGGATTACGACACGAGCGTGCCGCCTCAAGGTAGCGGGAGTTACGACGACGAGAACTTTTATTAGAAGACAAAAGCATTCAAGCGCATTCGCATGCAAAACTATTTATTCGTTGTTATTCAATATATACTATTACTATTGACTTTTAGTGCCCTCCGCCGCCTTTGCCGCCGCTTTCGCTTTTCGCTTTTCCATGAGCTTCATCGCCTGCAAAGCGAACGCGGAGACTGCTTTCGGTTGCGGCACTTGCGAGTGCGGCGCTGCTTTTTCTACTCTACCTACGTCTATCGCAACTGTACCTGCGTTTTCTTTGCCTCTGCTTCCTTCTTTCTCTTCTTCTTCCTCTTCTTCTTCCTCTTGAAAGAAAATCTCCACCAAACTCTTCCTCTTCAAGACCAAGTGTTGCTCCGTCGCGCTCGCGTTCAACACCGCGACGTCTTTAACGATCATCCCTACCCTCGTCTTTCTCTTCTTTGCATCGTTCTTATGATTGAGTAGCATTTGAAGCGTCTCTCCGTCGCACGTCGCCGTCATCGTATCTCCGTTTTCGTCCGATACGAGTAAACTTCCATCGAAGACTTTCAACGAAGAAGAAGACGATGATGATGATGCACGCGTTTGATTTTGATCTCCTCCTTTACCTCCACCACCACCACCAAAGACGCGCATCCCACTCTTCCTCTTTATCTTCTTCGCCTTTTCGACGATAAATCTTCCTTTGCTCAATCGACCGCTTCGCCATCCGCCGTTTTTTAACCACTGGATGGTTTGGTACTGTTTTTGCTCGAAAAGCGAATCGTCGTCGTCCTTATTCTTCTTCTTCTTCGATGCGGGATCGTACTCGAGCAATTTCTTCCACAACGCGCGCTTCGCTCTGTTCTCACTCGCAGTACTCGCTTCATTCTTCGGAAGACGACGATGGTCTATTTCTTTTTTGTCTTCTTCTTCTTCTCCTTCTTCTTCATCTCCCCGTCGTTGGTGTTCGTTTTGAATAATGTTTTTCAAGTTTTTATCGTCGCGTTGCTCCTGCTCTCGAAGCGCGGCGGCGCGACGCGCGTGCAACTCTCCCGCTGGACCCGGGATGCGCATGTGTGTGTCTCGCTCTTTCTCGCGCTCTTTCGCTCGTATTAAATGACGTATTATTCGTTCGTCCAACAAAGAAGGCGAAGGAAGGAAAAGTGTAAAGTGTTTTGGTTTCTGTTGAATTTCTACTCTTGTTGTTTGTTTCAAAGAAGTGCTTCTTCGCTGCTCTAAACGCTTTCTACGATGGTGACAAATGTTTTTCTTTCTTGTTTTTACTGCTACTCCTTAATTTCGTTTTCACTTTCCTCTTCGTCGTCGTCGTCTCTTCCTCCTCAGGATTTTCCTCGTCGTCGTTCTTTTCCTCTCCGTCTTCGATGCCCCAGGATTGGGCGTTTTGGGAGGTGGCGTTGCTGATCAACTCGATGGATTCTATGCTATTTTTTACGTTGGTTTGAGGACCGAGGACGGCGACGCTTCCGGGGACGACCGCGGTCGTTGCGGTTGTCGTCTCTTCGGTATCATCGGTGTCGTCGTCGTTGAGATTGTCTTCTCCTCCTCCTCTTTCTCCTTCACCTTCCCTCTCCGCTTTCGAAGAGGACGAAGAAGAGGAGTTGACGCTCCCGTCGCTCTCTTCCTCTTTCTCTTGTATTTCGGCGACGACGTCGATCAAACTCCCGCCGTTTTCTTTCACCTTCTTTTCCGCTTCGTGCACGTGCTTGACGTCGCGAACGGTTTCCAAAAGCGTCTTCGGGGTGATGTTTTCCACAATTGTCGTCGTCTTTGCCTCGGCCTCCTCGGTCGACGATTGTTCCTCTCGTTCTTGTTTTCCCGCTTTCATCTTTTTACTATTTTTCCTACTCGCGCTCTTTCTCGAGCGGCTCTCGCGTCCTTTTTCAGAAGAAGAAGAAGAAGGAGAAGAAGAATCGCTGCTTTTCGCGTCGTTCGTCTCAATCGCAGCACCACTCGCCGGCGTCTCTCTCTCCCCGTCGCTTTCGCTCATCTTCTCCAACATCTCTTTCTCCCGCATCATCTTCTCTTTTTTCTTCTCTATGTACTCATCAATCACCATCTTACTCTCCTTCACGTCGCTAAAACTTTCCGCCACGACGTGCACGTTTTTGTTCGGGTGCACGTCCCGCCTACCAACCATCCCGGTTCTCGACGGTCGGTACGCCGACGCGATCCCGACGCACGTCGCCAACGTGCACATCATCATCATAAACGCAACGATGAAGAGGTTCCTCACGTATACTTTCGAGCTGTTATGGGAGACGCCGTTATTTCTTCTGTATTTCGCTTCTTCCTCTTCTTCATCTTCGTCGTAATCTTCGTAATCTTCTTCTTCTTCGGTGTCGTCGTAATAATAGTCTCCTTCGTCTTCCTCCTTGTCTCGCTTTAAGACTGCTTCGTTCTCAGGAATCGTCTGGAAGGAAAACGCTCCTCTTTGTCCTCTTCTTCTTCTTCCGTTGTTATTAGTATTCTTATTTTTCTCGATTCGAGAGATGTCGCTGTTTCGAGAGGCTGCTGATGAAGATGATGTTAAAAGTAAGCTCTGCTCTTCGTCTTGCTTTTGGGAAGTGCTCGAGGCGAATCCCGAGTAAAGTGGATGCGCGGACTTTCCTTCCCGAAGAAATCTCGGCATTTTTATTTACTCGTGTGATGAACAACAGGAGCACTGATGTTGTTCAGCGGTGGTGCATGTTCACGACGCGTCTCTCTTTTTAAAGCCGTTCTCTTTTCCGCGAAGATGCGCAAAGCTCGAGAGAGAGAGAAAGAGTTGGGAGTTGGGAGAGAGCGGGAGAATTTTGTCGTCGTTGTTTTGTTTTGTGTGGAATGCCGCGGGAGGGAGGAAAGAGGCAAAAAAGACGCAAAGTCTTTCTTGGAAATGAAGAAAAAGAACGAATTTTTTGAATTTTTTTAATGATGTTTTTTTTTCAGACCCCGACACCCGAGAAAACTCACAAACACACGAGTATACACATATTTCATACCCCAGTATGTCATAGTATGCGTGAGAGGAGAAAGAAATTATTAATATTATTATTATAATTTATGTGTGCATAAAAACGTTGACATTAAAACATAGATCCATCATTACGCCTGAAAATGTTTCTTTAGTAAAGTTTAAGTACCTCAGAAACGGTGAGAGTCTTACGACACGTGCGGATAAATTCGATTTCTTACGCGCCACTGGAAGACTTGCGTTTGAACCAAATCTGGTGGAGAGTGTCGGCGGTGTTGAAAGACATGTCATCGCATTCCCATCGAGATCCTTGAATTTTCATACCCCAGTGATATGTGTTGCCCACATAGAATATTGCATTTGTTAGTTCGTTATATGCTGCGCCAAGATCTGCTGCATCCGGGAGATTTGCAGTGTGATCTGAAAATTTAGTCGTACCGGAAGTCCAATACGAAACTTGATTACCCGTATACGTACCGGTTACGACAGCATTTTTCACCCAATCCGTGCTCGACGAAAAATGCATCACGCGAGAATGCGCGGACGTTTTACAATAAAACTTCACGCTGTCTACATCAGACGCAGCCAAACCCAAATCCTCGAGCCAAATGTGCGAATACCCTTCGGTCGGCGACGACGGAGCCGTTTTCGAGACGAATGCGTTATTTTCTCCAGCTTTGTGTTCATACGCGAGTAACAAAATCCATCCGTCCGAGTCTTGGTAAAGTTGTTTACCGTTTATCGTGACAGAATCAGTCGGTGGAGGTGGCGTAACTGACTGCTCCCTCCTTTGGAAGCGATGTACGACTCCTCGAGTAGCATTCACACTCTCTTCTTGACTCGCATATACGAGAATATCATTTTTTGCATTAATAGCCACGTACTGTCCAAAATATACATCTGTACGAGCGTCGTACTGCGCGTCCCTCGGATTAGATGCGCGTCGCGTCGTACTTGGAGAATCAGGGGCTTTCAAAGTGTCAACGTGAACAAACACCCCCGCTGCTTCTTTTGAGTGCTCATATACATACACCACAAAGTCAAAATAATTTCCAACAACCAGAAAGTCTTTACTTGCTTGCAAAGTTACTTGTCCGGCGCACTGAGGGAGTGTTATCGTCTGAATCTCTTTTTTTGTATTTAAATCGTAAACCTTAACGTGAGCGCATTTAGAAGCAGCGTAATCGGAAGAGTTTTCACTTCCTGGCCAAGGCGTCTTTTCCCCGGCTCCGATAGCAGCGACAAGAATGTCAGGCCCCGAGAAGGTTAGTGCCAAGTTTAAGCCAGACGTTCCATAAATGAACCACGAAGTCTCAAAAACCCATTCACTGGCGTCTGCACCAGGAGCTGCGTTTGAGTACAGACGAATTTCCTCTTTTGGCTCCTGACTATACGACCAGGGATTAGCATTCGTCCGGACCCCTGGTATATTATTATGGCTCACATGAACTACCATGAAGTACCTGGTGGCTGTTGCAAAGTCGTTCAGTAATATATTTCGGATGGATTTCAATTCAAGCTCTCCACAGGTATCATAAACACACAATCTTGCAGTCTTCCAGTTTTCCAAGAGTATCGATTGCTTCGTAGTCCATGTCGTGCTGGTACCGCTGCTCACAAACGTTTGAATTTCAGGGGTATTCTCACTCCACGGTCCGCTCTTTAACACTACAAATTCACGGTGTGAATCTTTTATACCAAGTGCGACGGCTCCACCATAACGACATCCTGGGTCCTGATAATTACTATAGCACCCTATCAATTCTTTCTCTTTCTTCCATTCGCTCTCAACTCTTTTCAAAACACAAGCGCTGCCCCTTGTTCGCATATAACCTCCGACATTGAATTGTGCACCGATAGAACCTACAACAGCGTAGTCACCCACAATCGCGTCTTGGTTCCAGTCACGTCTAGTAGTTAGAGTGTGTGGAAAAATGTCGCTCTCGTCGCTCTTCATCACGAAATCACCATTCTGTGTAAGATTGAAAGCTTCTATTTTACCTGATCCAAATGCTATGACTGAAGAATTACCTTTGAAAGCAACAAGAACGTTAGAACGATCTGCAATCGGACCAAGTCTTTGCTTCCAGACCCACGGTGGTGGCGTCTCGCACGAATCTCCGCTCCACTATTCAGAAACGCACACGCACGTCCACTTTTCGCCGTCAAACTGTAACTTATCGCCACCCGGCGGCTGACAAACCGGAGGCGTCGGTGTTTTCGACGCTTCGAGACTCGACACTCTGTCCTCGTACTCCGCGAGATCTCGATCTTGTAGGAATGAACTCCCAGAAACGCTCAAGTTTCCGTCGACGATTAAATCCGTACTCTGTACTTTTACCGTGCCGCCGTCGTTCTTCACCCCGACCGTCCCGTTTTTGTACCGAACGATCGGCCACGTCGCGCGAACGACGAATACGTCAGAAATAGTCCCGAAAAGGAGCAGAAGGAGCGTCATCATCGCTCGACGCGAGGGAGAAGAAGATGAAGAAGGTGCCGATGCCGATGATGAAGAAGAATGAAGAGAAGAAGAGGAGGATCGTTTTTGTTTCCTCCTCGTCGTCGTCGTCGTCGTCATATTTATATCAATAGAACTTAAAAGTCTAACCCTCATATGCGCAAATTTTAAGAGGAAAACGTTCGCGTTTTCGCGCCGAAGAGCAACCTGTTCGTTCGTAACGAGAAGATCGTTCATATCAGCTATCGATGATTCTCTCTCTCTCTCTCTCTCTCGCATCGCGTTCAGTCTGCGCGCGCTTCGAAAGAAGAAGACAAAGAAGAAGAGAAAGGAGGGAAGATTTCCGGGGAAAAGAAAGAATCGTAGTTGAGCGCACAAAAAACAACGAACACAAACGACGATCGCTTTCTCTCTCTTTCTCTCTCTTTCTCTCTCCTTCCCGCGGTGAATCGAATAAAACGACGAAAGAGTGAGACGGCGATGAAGAAACGCACCTTGCTTTTAGCTTTTTGCTGCCAGTAGTATCGAACGACGAACGGGTACCTCTCTCGCGCGTTTGCGTTTAATGGAGTGGAGAATTGAGAGGCGAAAAATTAATTTTGTGTTGATTTGATTTGATTTTAAAAGTCGCCAGACAAACAAAACAAAAAACAAGAGGTGGGGGGGTCAAAAAGCACAACAAAAAAAAGGAGGAAAAGAGAACGTCAGTGCACGCGCGAAGAAGCAAACACGCGCATCTCGAACGCGTACACATATTTATTCCAAAAATAGTACAACTAAAAAAGCTATTCGCTATCGCTATCGTCTTCATCTTCCGCGGCATCGCAACCTAGCCGTTCCAACTTCTCGTTCCAAACGCCTCCATAAGAACACTCCCACTTTTCTTCCAACTCGTCCGGGAAGACGAGCTCGGGAAGTTTTCTCCATTTCGAGCACTTGGAACATTGCATCCATTCGCGCGTGGCGTCGGCGGGGATGCCGACGCGTTTACCCAACGCCAAATCTGGATTGATGTCGACGTTGCCGAGTTGAAGGATTTTGCACGCTTGCTCTTGTCCACTCAAAACGGCGCCGTGGACGCACTGCGCGCCGGATATCGAGCACCCTTCGCCGGCAAAGAATAACGTTTTAGCTTCAAATTCGGGTTCGGACAACGCGCGGACGTCGCTGTACGTCGCGCCAACTTTCATGTACGAGTACGCGCCGAATGAGTTTTCGTCTTGAAGCCATCGCGTGACGAGATAATCGACTGGTTTTGGCATCATCTCTGGTTTCACTCGAAACATAGTTTGCATGACTTTACACACGGTTTTTACAATCTCTTCGTCGGTTTGATTTTCGTACTCGTGCGCGTACGGCGGCGCGCAATGCGCGACAATCGTGCCCTTCTTCCCAAACGGTTCGTAATTTAGAAACCTATATCGGTAGTCGTTGCACTGTATGTATTTAAAATTTGGCCAAAACTTCTGCGCGAATCGCAATATAACTTTATTTTCGGTGCCCATGCCGACGGCGTGGATGGCTCTTTGTTTCTTAGCGGAAAGAGACGGATGGAAATCAATGACGTCGCGTTGTAACACGCCGAGAGGAACGGTACAGACGACGAAATCGCTTTGAAACTGTTCACCGGATTCAGTTTCGACGACGCATTTTTTCTTTCGATAGAGTAAACTTTTGTCGTCGTCCTCGGTCTTCGTCGTCGTACCCACATCTTTTGCATTCTCGTTTGAAAACGAGGATGGCACCACATCCGAATATATTTTCATTCCAACGTCTTCTTCTTCTGCTTCTTTCTCTTTCTTCGCACTCGCATCGGTATCAGTGAGGACACAACCGTCGCTGGTGGACAAATGCCGCGTATTCTCTTCCGTATTTGCAACTTCGTGAATCTTTCGAACTTTCTTTTCGAAACGAACGTCTAAACCTTCCGCCGCTCGATTAATCAACAACTCGCGATACCCGCCGACGACTAACCCGTCGCCGAGCGATCCTTTAAACTCCAAGTCCTCTCCGCCGTTGTCTTTGTTTTTCACGTTCCTCGTCGCTACTTTCGGTTCCTTTACATTCTTCTGCGTTTTCTTCTTCTTCTTCTTCACATTCTTCTTCTCGGGCGCGTCTCGAGCTTTCTCTTCTATTACTACTTTTTCTTCTTCTTCTTTGTCGTCGTCGTTTTCTCTTTCGTTTCCTTCTTCTCGAGGAGGCGTACTCGTCGTCGTGTAAATCCAACCGTTTTTAGCCTCGACGTTGGTGACGATTTTATTCTTATCCGCCTCTAACGTTTCTTCGGCTTGGACTCTCTCGCGATAAAATGTGCGCACGATGTTCGTGGACACTTGCGACGTTGGCGCGACGTATCCCCAGTTGATCGTCTTGACGCTCTCGATGATGTCCTCTCGCGGCATTTGATATTTCATATCTTTATCGGAAAAATACAACTCGTACGCTCGTTTGAAAGCGTCTTCGATCGGTTCGTCGGTGTTTTTGATTTCATTCGCGCGGCGTTCGTTAGAAAGGATGAGCGTGTCAGTCGCGGTTGGCGGTGGCGGCGCGGAAGATTTCTCCTCGAGAAAATGCTGCCGTTTGGTTTCGTACAAACTTTCGCCGTACGCGAATCTCAAATCTTCCGAATGCGAAGAGTAAGGGTCGGTCGCCTTGGTTTTATCTTCTTCTTCTTCTTCTTCTTTGGCGGACGATGGAGCGACGAAAAGAAGCGTCTCCGTGCTCATGTTTTTTGCAGCCCGCTCGCCGTTTACGCCGTATAAACCGTTACTTCGTCTTTGTTTCTTCTCTCGTTCCCATTCGTCCGCGGCTTGAACAGACTTGATCGCGTCTTCGCGCGCTTCTGAGAACATACACTCCTCGACTTTTCGAACGATACGAAACGCGTTTTTCACATCGCGTTCTTTAATGCGTCCACCTTTTGTGATGTCGTACCACGGCGCGTATTCGCCCCAACCGGCGCTGTATCCGCCGCTCGATTGATCGAGCTTGATCTTATTCTCTTGCGCGATGACGTACAGCACGTTGAACGTGTGACACCCGTGAACGTACGCCGCGCCAAGATCGACCGTGATTGCGGGTAAATCGTGTTCAGGAAGCGCTTTCATGTCGTAGGACCAGCATCTCCCTCCCGCGCGATCGCGCGATTCTAAAACGACAACTTTTAATCCGTGGTTTTGAAGCAGTTTCGCCGCGCTCAAACCAGCTGGGCCGGCGCCGATGACGGTCACCGTCGGCGGTTCTCTTCCTTCCCACGGCGGCAGATGAGGTGGCAAAGACGGCGAGTTTTGGGCTTTTGTCTCTTTATCTTTATCTTCTCTCTCGTCGTCCATCTCTGTCGTTTGTATGCCGACTGATGTCTTCTTTTTCGTTATCGTCGTCGTCGTCACCGTCTTCGATGCGATGAGCGCAGACTTTGGCGACATCTTGCCGTTTCTGTACGCTTTTAAATTCCTCTTGATGAATAAAAGTACCGACTTATACGATCTCAGCTTTGATTGCGATTCGCCTTTGCGATATTCGCCCGTTCGATTACAGTTTGGAAAGTTCATGTGCTCGCCGTTCGCGTCCAAGCGCAGAAAATCGATATCGTTCCTGGTTTCCGCTCCGACTCGAACGCCCCAAATATCCGCGAACACGTGCGTCAACTCTCGCTGAATGCTTCCTTTCTT
>JACLAB010014874.1_pt1 | contig 15611 bp, 9 predicted proteins | sample 8027921 | NCBI WGS metagenome assembly JACLAB01 (sample SAMN15725117, study PRJNA655200) | protist metagenome | isolation source: fluorescence activated cell sorting (FACS) single amplified genomes of... | place: USA: West Boothbay Harbor, Gulf of Maine | collected 2000-07-19 | reverse complement strand
GGACCAGGTTTCACGCGTAAACCACCAAAATACGAGCGCTTTATTCGCCCGTCTGGCTTGCGATTCACGAAAGCGCACGTCACACATCCAGAGTTGAAAGCGACGTTTCAGTTGCAAATCCTAGGCGTGAAGAAGAATCCAAACGGGCCAATGTACTCATCCTTAGGCGTGATGACAAAAGGTACAGTCATTGAGGTTTCAGTAGAGGAGTTGGGATTAGTTACGCCGGGAGGTAAAGTAGTGTGGGGGAAGTACGCGCAAGTTACAAATAATCCAGAAAACGATGGCTGCGTGAACGCGGTGCTCCTCGTTTAAAGAGATTCATTCCACATCGGAAGAAATAATGTAATTGTAATTGCCACTCAAACACCATCGCTTTGCCGGTGGTGTAATTTGTACAAACGCACACATACTGTGTACGGAAAGAGATGGACCTTTTTCTTCTATTTTTTATATTCCCTTTTGCCTTGTCACGTTCGTGCTTGCATTGATTGAGTGCTTTTTTTGTGCTTTTTCAGCCATGAATTTTCCTAAACAACACGTCATTTTTATTCGCGACGGCACCTTCCTTTGTTTTCATAGAATAAAAAGGGAGTTGAGAAGGACAACTAACGCGGTCTGTTTTAAAGAGTGGACGCAGTAAATAATCCTTCCCATCACTTCTTTCGATCTCAATTCTTCCTTCGCAGCTTTGCGTCGAACGTGGTGGTGATATAGAGGAACAAGATGGGAAAAGGAAAGGTGAAGACGGCACCCTCACCCACGGGAAAAGATGGAGAGGAAAAAGAAGACGATCTTACTCCTATTCAACCGGTTCCGTTTATGCTTAAATTGGATATAGAAGTGTCTCGGTGTTCAGAAACAGCAAAGGCGCTCATCGAAAAGAACGGAGGACGAGTTACCAAAGTTCACTACAATCGATTAGGATTACGCGCGCTATTGAAACCGCACAAATTTCCGAGAGGATTACCGAAACCAGCGAGGACGCCACCGAGACTTTTGAAGCATGTTGACCGCGAGGGCACCTTAGATTTAGAAGAGCGCAAAGCGTTCGTTTGAGAGGATAGAGTGTATAAATATACTAGTTGTACTACTACTTTTTAGAACTATACACGCAAGACTAATGAACAATTCATCTACTTTTACGCAACAATATGTTGTCGCTGCTGCTTTTGAAATTCTCGACTACCGAATACGGAGTTGGATGCGCGCAAGACCAAAGATGTTGTTACCATCGCGGCCCCGGCTACCTTTTTCTCTACGTATCGTTCAACTGCGAGCACGGCGTGCTGTCGCGGAGAAGAGCTCGTCGCTGCAAACGAACCAAAGTGCTTCCCGACTCGTTGAGCCGTCGCTATCTTCCCCTCTCCAATTGAAGAAGACGAAGATGAAGACGTTCGAGCGTCGTATAAAACTTCCGCCAACGTTTGCATGACAAATCCCATGGCATAGCAACACGCGCCAACTTGTGCCGAGATCGTGAGAAACGCTACGGATCTACCTCGTTTTCGCGTTGCCGTGAACGCGTTCAGACCGATCGATCCTCTTGTGCGGATAGCCGGTGAAACTAAGCTCACAATAGCCGCGTTCATGCCGATAGCTGCGAGAATATCACACGCGAAAAATTCCCACTCGTCCCAAAAAGAAGGCGGGGCGGGTCCTGCTCCTCCCGACTTCTTATACATCTTTTTATTGTTGTTGATGCTATTCTTTTTGCTATTCTTGGAGGATGACGATGAAGACGACGACAACGACGGCGATCTCGCGCGCACTCTCATAAACTCTATGAATGATAATAAGGCAACATCAATCGAGATATCTGTAAAGAGCCGACGACTGAAACTCGCATCCATCAACGCTCGGTTACGAAAAAACGCAAATTTCGAAACCACGTGCTTCATGAAGAAAGATTTCGAGTTCGCGAGGTCGAACCAACGCATCAGAACAGCAGCAGAAACGCCATTGGACGTTCGAATCATAGTGAGCATATCTTCAGGTAAAGGCGCTTTGTGTTCTTTACACAGCTGTTCGACTTTTGATGTTGGAATCGAGCCGTCTGTTGAAGAAGAAGCCGATATTGAAAGAGCGCTGCTATTATTATCGGCTTCATTCTCGTTCTCTTCGCTGTCATCACTATTTCCACTATTACCGCCGCTACTACCACCATTACCACCATTGTTATTGTTATCATTACCGTTGTTGTTGTCACCACCGCCGTTACCGCTATCCGCGACAGGCTCGAAGCCAGATTTCTTCTCCCTCACCTTGCCCCCGCTGAGTTCTGCTTCTGAAAAATAAGTAAACGCGCGAGCGGTAGATGACGAAGATGATGATGAAGATGACGAAAGCGAGACTGATCCCATCGCGAATGCGCGCGAAGAAGAGGTCAAGGACGCGTTCCAGCTGTTGCAACTCTGATTACTCCTTGTTCCTGTTGTTGTTGATGATGATGATGATGGATAACAGGATACGGCTCCTTTTTTCGATGATTTTTCCCAACTGATTCGTTTGCTTTGAAGCGCCGAAGTTTTTATCGACGACGACGAGCTACGCGTGGATGGGCCACACGTTGTACCATTCAACTGATTGCGGATTCCGCAACACTCCATCTTTTCGCAGTATATCATCCCGAAAGGAGTTTTAGAGAAGTGTTATTTTTGTGAAATGAGGAAATTTCTAACTGAACCCACAACAAAAGACAGAAACAGCAGAGCAGACGAAACTCTTCATTTCTACACAAACAAAAAAGAAGAGAAAAATTCAAAAAGAAGTTGTGGAAGTTGTGAAAAGTGCTTTCATTCGTAAGTGTTGGTTGTCGTTCCTTTTGTGACATGTCAAAAGACAGGACGCGAAGAGCATAAATCGGAAGACATGAGCGAATTAAGAATGCTCTCAGATGCCGCGCTGCTCGCGGCTGCGGAGAAGTCAAAGGAAGGTGCGAAGACGACGACGACGGCGACGGGAACATTTCCGCAGAAGCAGAAATTTTCGACGACGATGAAGAAAGCACTGCCGCAATCATCAAACACGACGAACGGCGGCGACGATTCGGACGACGAAGATTACGTAATTGGGAATTTAGAGTGGGATTCCGGTGGTTCTGGTTCAGACGATTCAGAAGACGAAAACGACGACGACGACGACGACGACGACTTCTCTTCCGGCGATGAAGAAGAAGAAGACAGCTCAGACAAAGAAGAAGAAAAAGAAAGGAAGAGAAGAAGAAGGATGAAGGTAGAACGTTCTGTATCTGGGAAGCTCAGCTCATCACCGACGAATAAAGTCAGAGGAGAGTGCGAAGAGTTGGAGTATTCAGAATCGGAGGAAGAGTCAGAGGATGCAGGTAGCGATAGCGATAGCGACGAAAAGAGAGCAAAACGATACGAAGAACTCGAGGCGGAAAAGTTCTCAACCGTACAAAAGCAAGAGAAGAGCACGAGAGCAGGGGTACGACGCGTTCAATTTGATCTTATCCCGGACAATAAGCCCGCACAAATGTACGAAGCGACAAGAGGAGTAGCCAAATTTGCGAAATTGCCAGTAGGAAAAGAAGTATCAAAAGATATCATCAGAGATACGACGGGATGGATCCCGGCGATTGCGTCGCCGATGAAGGCGCTTCCGGGGTCTCTCGACTTTTACGAGCGACAAATAGCTCTAAATGATATCAACGCGCCCAATGGAGTAAATCACGTGTCGGGTAATGGTAGTCTACATTACTTTTCGGATAGTGAAGACGACGACGTTGGCGGTTATGATAACGACGCTTTGAACAGAAGCGCTTCGCGGCCGAGCGCCGGACCAATCGCCAGAAGAACCCGTGCGCGGTTCAATATGGACGACGTTTCGCTTGATGAACTAGAACAACGGCTGAACACGTTACCAGACGAGGAAGAGATGATGTTCACGAGTGAAAAAGATATATACGAGGATTTCTTGAGCGCAGTTCGTGTCATAGACACGAACGATGACGTTGGTCTGTTGGATAATATAGGAGCAAGTGACGGTGGAAATGACGGCCCGGATAGGAATGAGGAAAGTATAGCAGCGGTGTCGTTTAATACAAAAGGCGATTACGACAATGATGATGTTGACGACGACGATGACGACGACGACGAAGATTTTGAAGACGAAGATGTGCGCGCGCGGGAATTTCAATTGAAGTTGCGAGCGGAAAGACGCCGTTTGGAACGAGACTGCAGAGACGCCGGCAAAGAGAATCTCAGTGTAGAAGGCGAGGCGGGAAAGGGAGTTGGAAAGGTGATACCACAACACATGATACTCGCGACGAGACAATCGCAGAGAGTCGCGACTAGGAATGCACAAAAGCTGATCGAGCTGAAAAGAAAGTCGCACATGACTAAGAGCCAAGTACACCTTTTGCGCGATCAAATAGCTATCCATTCGCAACTTCTGGTACAGACATTTGCGCTACATGCTTGCGGAGAAATCAAGGGATTTTCAACCGAGTTCGAAGGTCCCGCGGATCTCTCGCTCAATTCAGAGTTCGTGAAATGGAATAAAGACATGCTTGACGTGTTGAGTTTGAAGTTCAAAGCAAGAAGAGAATCGGCGGCACTTGTAGTAAATGTGTTCGATAACGATATGATTCGCAACGCGGCTCAATTTATGGGTGACGTGGAAGAGTTCGCGCGTTCAGTCCGTCCTGATCTTCTCAGATTTACGAAAGAAGAAGGTAAACTTTGGATGTCTCCTAGAGATAGAATCATTACGGCAAAGTCGAGACATAGGCGACCAAATCTGCACTTCTCGAGAATAGATTGTATGTTCAGAGTGGATGACAGAACTACTTGTATGGATTACCCGGGAGCGAAACGTAGCGAGCACGTCACTGACATTGCTTGGAAACCAGCAAACAAGCAACTGATACGATTAACGAGGGAATTTGCGTTGAAGACGCGCATGCAACGAAGTTATTTACCCGGAGAGAACTCACTGCTTTCGTTTTTAGTGCCGAAACTCATCGGTCGCTGTGATCAAAGTGAGAAGAAAGAAACAAAACAAGGGAGTATGCGCGAATATGTGCCGTCCAGGACTAAATGGCTCCACACGGAGGATGTTTTGCTCGCGCATGGCTTACTAACATTTGGATGCTGCTCGGATGATACTTGCCAAGATATCAGAACCGCAAAACAACGTGACTTCATGGTGGAGCGTTTTATTGACGTGCAACGGCGTTTTTTACCGGCGAAAACAGTCAGAGCAATCAACGACCGACTCATACAACTTCTAGGCGAGTCGGACGGAGAGGATATGAAAGATACGCTGTGGCATGCAAACAGAATAATCAGAAACATCAGGCAACGACAGGATACGTTTCTATCTCGTGAAGATATTTTGTTGATTTCGGATGTTCTCGAGTCTGTAAAAGGCTTGGACGCGAAGTATTTGGACAGATATCTCCTCTGGAGAGATATTGCGCTAAAGTTAGAAACAAAGTTTACGAAAAAGACGGAGTACGACAGCAAAGATTTACTGTTGTATATTCCAGGCTTGCTGAGTAATCAGTACGAACGCATGAAATGGAGCATATTGAGAAGAGGAGATGAACCAGCGAAAAGAATATCAGCCTCCGAAGTAAATCCGAGAGCGGTGGTCCATCGGCCGAACAAGAAGAGAAGGAAAGCACGGAGTAGTCGGCAAAAGATGCAAGAGCAAAATCCAAATCTTCAAGAACACGTCGTCGTTTTGGAAGAGTTGCAGTATTCAGAATCGGACGAATCGGATGAGGATTTTGATGAAGGTGAAGCTGAAGAGTTGGAATACTCTGATTCCAGCGAACTCGAAGATGAGGGTGAACTTTTGTAAAACAAAAATTGTAAGAACAAAAAATACGCTGCGCGCGCAGAACACCTATAATTTTATATATTGACTTTAAAAACGTCCATCATCATCTCTTACACTCTTGGATTACAACTAAGGCATATTCCTCTCCCGGTGCAATGACTAATTCGTTTCGCTCGAATCGGAGGCGTATGCACCTTGGTGACATATTGATTCCTCGACCATCTTCGTCGTAGTCAACTTCGTCGTTTTTGAGAGAAAAAGAGGCGGTGTTGGTCAACAAAGACGCCACGCTTGCAATAAAATCACTTTTGTTGATACATTTTGAACCACGCGCATGGACGATGCGACCAGCTTCGCGATCGATTATTGCGCAGCCAATCACACCCGCGTGCGAAAACAGACGCTTGAAAGTTTCATCGACGAACATTATCAGTCGAGGGTGTTTATTTATTTTTATTAGTAGGGGTGTTTTGGAGAGAACTAAAAATCGGTTTTGACCGCCTCTTGGTTCTTTTCTACCTCGTTTTTTTTTCCCACTCACACTACAACAAAACCACGCGCGCTCCTCTCTTGTTCATTAAAGATGGTATCGCCCTCTTCACTTGCATTGAACAGCATCGTTCCACACTCAACGCGCGCGCACTCTTTGACTCTGCCCAAGCGCTTTCTTTCTCTCTGCGCGCCAAAAGCAGCAAGAACGCGCACTCATAAAGGTGTTTCTGTTTTCGTCGTATCTTCAACTTCTTCTCCTTCTTCCGAGGTTTCCACCGAGGAGGAGGAAGAGAAATGTATCTTATGGGAAGCTGCGAAGACGTCCGCGGCGATGTTGTTCGTAAAAGATGGAGAAGGGAAATATACCGCGTGTAACGACGCGTTGTTGAACAGAATCGGTTTCAAGAAGGAGGACATCATCGGGAAAAACGACGAGGATATCTGCAAAAAGATACAAAATATTGCCGATACCGACGAGGAGCACAAGCGCTTCCACGCGAAACACTCGTATCGTGGTGAGGCAATCACCGATTTACCTAAAAGATGGGGCACCAACGACTATCTCGTGAGAAGCGGTCGCATTGGCGAAGGCAAGATTTTTAAAGAGCGCTACGCGTCGTTGGTTGACGATAAGTTCCACGAAGTTTTGGTATACAAAACCAAGATGTCCGAAAACGGAACGATAAGTGGAATCGCTATTCCGTACATGGGCTGAAAAAAGAGTCAGGAAATGAACTTTCTTGTCAACATACAAAGTCACGTATTCTACTTTCTAAACTGCGCACATACACTCTATCATCATCTTCACGAATCTCTTCGCGCCTGCAGCTCCTCCTCCGCCTCGACCACTACATATGCACAGAGGACAGCCTCTTTCGCACTGACAATTCTTCACCACGCACGCGGCTTTCTCGAGCAAAACTTCCGCTCGCTCGAATAATTTATCCGACAAACCAACACCGTTGGGACAACAATCGTATATGAAAATGACGCATGTCGAATTCGGTGGATCGTTGGAAAATCTGAAACTGCCCGATACATCCTTTCTAGAACAAAACGCGATGGAGCTCGCCAATTCCACACAGACGTTGCGCACACCCAAGATAGCCGCAAAGACGTTTTCGGGCGGGATTTTATTCAGAACATCTTCCGGCAACGAAAACCAAAGTGATTTTGTTTGATAATTTGAGCACACGAGCGGCGTTTGAAACTCAACTTGGCTCACACTCTTGCCACTGTCTGCACCGGTGACGCGATAACGATGATAGCCTTGAACAAACTCCTCCACACGGACGTTCCCGAGCGATACGCGAGTATTAAAAACTTCCCGGTTGTATCGAACGGCGCAGTTCTCTGCAACACTCGTATCTAATATAGTAATATTTTCTGTCTTTTTTGGTACCGTCGCGAGTCCGTTCCGTGCGTACTCCTCGCAAAACGCGATACGTTTCATGGTATCAATCTTTTTCACTTCATACGTACCGTCACGCGTCTGGTGGATACCGCCGACATACAGGCGCATCAAAGCTCGATCGGAATCTACGCACTCCACCAGCAACTTTCGTTTCTCGAGCATACCTTTCGTTTCGGGGTTTTGAAGCAGTTGCTCGTAATTAATGCCGCTACTGCCCTCCTTTGGTTTCAAGACGAGCCACCACCCGTCGCCGAACGGATTTCCGCGCAACATTACCGCCGAGTGCGGGTTGACTCCATATTTTTTCTGTTCCATCAAAGTATTCGTCGTAGCGTTGAACACGAGTGGTTTTATATTGGTCGGGGTTGAGAGTAACTTTTTCAACGCGGCGTGGAACGGCGTGTACTTTTTCACCGCTTTCCTTTCATTCGCCTCTGTACTGTCTTCATTCATGGCGTGTATCTCTTCAACGTTGAGTTTCGCGTACTTTTCGTTTTTCTTCTCTACTTCCTCCGTGCTCAAGTCGAACATTTTCGTATCGAACGTAGATGATAAATCTAAAACGAGCTCTTTTGCAGCGCACGGTAAGTGCAAAGTCAACAGTGCCTCGTTCTGCGGATCTATAAACGCTTCTTCTGGAGGACGTTTGAACAATTCTTCGTACCTATCGCAATAATACGCGTCGATTGGATTTTCCCGAGCGATGACTAAAGCGAGCGAAGTGCCACGACGCCTACCTGCACGACCAGCTTGCTGCAACAATGAGCTCGCTGTTTCTGGAACGCCTACGTGCACGGTAGCATCTAAGGACCCGACGTCAATTCCCATCTCCAAGGCGGAAGTGCATACGAGCGCGCATATTTGATTGGATTGTAGGCGTTTTTCTAACTCTCTACGTTCAGCGCGCGAATAACCACCACGATAGGATTCAATCTTGTTCGATAAGTAAGAGCAATTATCCTTGTTCAAAATCGTTCGGACTTCGCGCTTTACGGATTCGCACTGGTTTCGAGATTCGACAAAACATAAACATCGAATGCCATTTTTAGCCAAATCTGCGATTAAAACCGCCGCCTCGTGATTCGGACTCTTCCGAGTTTTCATCTCCGCCATCTCTCTATCATCCGCACTTACTTCAACACCTCCTTTACTCGTCGACTTCAACTCTGCCGGTTGCCAAAGCATGAACCTTTTCTCTCCGCTCGGTGCTCCACTTTCAGCGACGCTTGATGTATCCCTCGTCGTCAACGCCTTGACGTGCTCGGACGGGTTCCGGATGGTAGCGGACGTACATATAAACTCGGGGGTTGGATTACCGTAGCTATTGCACACGCGCATCAATCTTCTAAATAACAGCGCGACGTTCGATCCCATAACTCCGTGAAAAATATGCGCTTCGTCTAAAACTATGAGCGATAGGTTGCCAAAAAATTTCTTCCCCCACAAGTGATGCTGCGGCAGCATCCAATGAAGAGAGTCAGGATTCGTAATTATAATTCTATTCGTGTTCTCCGCGCGTATTTGGGCTTTTTCCTGCGCGTCTGAATCGCCGTCGCACACTTTAATTTGGCAATTCGCTAATCGCGCAATCTTTTCCAAGTCCACCCCGTGGTTGGTCAACCCATTTTGTCTCGCTCCTCCTCCAACTGCGCGTTTCGCCGCGTCGATAAACCTTTGGAAACTCTCCGCCTGGTTATTCGCTAACGCTTTTAACGGGTACATCAACAACGCCCGTGCGTTTGGTTCCTCCATTATCATCTCCAGAATAGGGATGATGTAGCACAAACTCTTTCCCGATGCCGTTGGTGTCGAAATCACTACGCTTTCTCCCTGGCGCGCTCTTCGTATTGCTTCTGCTTGATGAGAGTAGATACGAACAATACCAACTTGCCTACAAATCAGCTTCATCTCGTCGCTCACGATATTTCTATCGACGTTTTCAAGAGGTACACTGTTCGATATCTTTGCAGGAACGGATTCCACGTGCAAACATTCCTTAAATCCTCGCTTGGTGTTGATGAAACGATCCACTTTATCGTCGTCGTTTAATAAAACATTCGTATTCTGACGAGGAGGATTTTGAGGAGGAGAAGGATTCCCCTTCTCGTCGTTTTGTTGCATCCCACCGTTCGACGATGAGAGCGAAGAATGTTGTCGCGACAAGCGCCGTCGCTTCCCGATCGGTATATCTTCGAGAGGGACACCAAGCCACTTCGCGTCGTCGTCGTTTACGTCGTCGTTGTCGTCCTTTTTATTCCCCTCGTCGATTTCATTCGTAATGTTCTCCATCATACCGTGGTGCTGTTTATTCCACCATGTCTCTCCGCGAAACGCGAATTTTTGAAGAAAAGACAGAAGAAATTTTGAAGAAGAAGTGAGCACCGCATGGGTCACTTTATAAACGTATTAACTATTTTAAACTACTACTCGTACATATTATTTAAAGCTGCTCCTATTAGACCATGATGAGTATTCATCATCGCGTTCATCACTACTTCTTCCTCTTCGTCGTCTGAATCGTCGTCTTTTTTTTCGTATTCTTCTTGTCTACTTTACTTATTCGAGCGTCGCGAATCGCTAATTTCGCCTTCATCGTTCTCTCTTGCTGCTCTCTCGCCATGGCTTCGATGGCTTTGTTGAAGCCGCCGAAACTTCGACGACCGAATACCCACTGCGTGTTCGATGTTTTCTTCTTCTCTCGCACAGAGGCGAGCTGCTCTTGCAAAGCTTTTTGCTTGCGAGCGCGTTCGTACTCCTCTGGATTCTCGTACGTCCAGTGCTCGTCGTCGTTCTTGTTGTTACTTAAAGTTGTTGCTTTCGTCGTTGTTGTTGTTGTCGTTGTTCTCGCCGTGGTTAATGATGTCGTTGTTGTTGTTGCTTTCTCGTCGTCGCTCGTTTTCTTCTCCTGCGCTCGCTGCATGAATTTTAAACCCTTCAGTTTAGAGCTAAACTTGCTGTTCTCAATTGTTTTCACTTCTTCTTTTGATGTTGCCGCCATGGTGTTGATGATAAGTGCTTTGATAAGAGTTGCCAAGTTAACCAACAAAACCGCGTAAACAAATGTGGAGACAACAACACAAAGGTAGAGGGAGAGAGAAAAAGAAGGTGAGAATAACAAAAAAAAAAATCTTCACTCAAAGGTTTTTTATCATTATCGCCGCGCGGAAGAGCGCGGCGGATTAAGAAGAAGAGAGACAAATTGTTAGTTAAATCAGTAGTCATCTCATAATACTCTCTTCTTTTCGTCGTTGATAGTCGCAGTAGTAGCGGGTAACAAAACCTTCCTTTCTTCCTTCCTTTGCAAAAATGGCGTCTTCTTCGTTTGGAAAGAAATTGAAGCGCATGTTCAAGAAGAGTAAATCATCAACGAAGACGATAAAAGGACGAGAGGATGCCGCGGCGGATGAAATGTACTTCAGTTGTTCAGAGTCGTTCGATGACGCAGGCGAAGAGGCGAAGGGAATCAATCGGCGTTTTTCCTTTGGCAACAACAAGAAAAAAGAGTTAGCGAACGTGCAACCGGATGAATCGAAAGGGCTGAAAGAATTGCATAACATTGTGGTAACGAGCGAGCAAAAAGAAATGTTGAAGAAGGTTATTGCGAAGGACCCGAAGTTATTCGATTCAAACGGCCACATGGAAGAATCTCGAGTGCTCTCCGGTCGGTCGCTCGAAATATTCGAACGGATATCGAGTCGCAACGGCGGTCCAATAAAGGAAGAGGATTTCGATCCGCAGGTGTTCGTTCGCCACTCGCGTGTCGCCATCGAAAATAACCCGACGAAAACGATAGAGGAACAAATAGAATATATGAGAAACCAATTGGAGTGCATTCGAGATTGGCGAGGGCGTTTGGGAGCGGATTCAGCGTTGCGCGACTATGAGAAAATACCGAATCAAAAGGAGTACTTTGATCTTTGGCCGTTGCATATCCACGGAAACGATGCGTACGGACATTTAATTTTTGTCGAAAAGATTGCGGAAGTTGACGTCGACTACCTGAAAACTATAATGACCGTGGAAGAAGCGTTGCACGTTCGCATGGTGTGTCACGAAGCTATCGCGGAATTGAAGAAAAGACAAAGTGAAGTTCTCGATAAAGTGGTGTATAAACACATCTGGGTGATGGATTTAGCCGATATTAAATGGTCCTCGTTCACGCACGACGTTCGCGACGCTTTGCACAAGATATTGAAGATGTGCATCGAACAGTATTCGGATACACTATATAGAATTATCATGATCAATACGCCGGTGATTTTCAGAATGGTATACAAAGGCGCTTCTCTGGTGATTAAACCTGCAACAAGGAAGAAAGTTAGAATGCTCGGTCCAACGAAGCATCCGGCGACCTACGAAGCTTTTAGAAAGTTGGGCGTTACGAGAGAAAACGCGCCTCCGTGCGCGGGCGGGACGAATAAAGGTGTAGATATATTGGACTTAGTGCAGATGTACTCGAAAGAGTTCAAACGCAGAAAGAAACATTAAGGCGTTCTGTTTTGTATGTGATGTAATTTAAAGTAATTTGAAATAACTTTTGTGGGCACGTGTACTCACTCACTTGCTAATTGCTATTAAAACTACTATTTGTACAATCTATTCTCTTCTATGAATTCGGCGACGAAAGGATTCAATTCCTCGATGGTCGATGGTTTATTTCCGCTACCGATGGCCTCTCGAACAGCAGTGCTCGAAACGTCTCTCAGGCCTGATATATTATCAAGGAAAACAACGGACTTTGCTTCTTTTATCATCGTAGGCGTTGCCGTTGCCGTCGTAGGTGCGGTCGACGAGATTCTAGGAACGACGACGAGATTCGTCGTTTTCAGAATCTCGTCTCCGCGTATCCATTTACCACTAATTAAATCGTCGTACGCGTCTTTGCCCATCACGAACGTATACTCGATGTTCCTCTTTTCAAAGTCATCCTTTTCCTTCTCGTAGACGTTTCTCAAATAGTCCAACAACTCAAACGTCCCTACAATAGTCGCGTTTGCGTCTCCGGTTACTTTCCTCTTCCATTCCGTCGCTTCGAGTTCGATTCTTCTCACTTTGACCCTTTTCATAGACGTTTTTCCTTCTCCGGGGATCGAGAACTGTTTCTCGCACATTTCGCATCGCTGCTGAAAATTTGGCATTTTCGTTTTCAGCATCGCGTCATTTTTGGATTCAAACGCGTGTCTGTACACCGGCACGACCCACACTTCGTCGTACAATTTGTCGTCGTCATCGTCGTCGTCGTCACCATTCGTTTTAATCCTTTCCATCGCTAACAAAGCCTTGACAATTTCTCCGTGACCTCCTCTGTCCGTCACTGGGTTTGCGCTCAAGCCAAACAGCGCGATGTTTTTTCTTCTCTTCTTCATCACGAGGACAAAAAACCCCTAATAAATAATAAAGATTTCTTTTGCGTCCCGATCTCTCCTTCTCTTTTCCACCCCGCACTACTTGTTCGTTCTCATGCAATCAATATATACTCGGGTTCTTAATATGCACTAGTTTGGTTCTTCTAATAACTACCAGTAGTCGTAGGTAGTATCCATATATTTTATTATTATTAGGTGTGTTCTTTTGAAGTGTTTTTGACGTGTTTTTTTTCTTTTTCAGTGCAACAACATCTTCACAACCACCAGTCAAAAAGAAGAAAACACCCCGGGGGTAACGACGAGAGAAGAAGAAGGAGAGAAAGAATGAACACGACGATTTTTTCAGCACCGTCGTCGGCGTCGTCGTCATCGAGTTCGTCTTTATTCATAGCTTGGACTGACGCGGCAGCAGGAGGAGCTACTCTGAATACAAAGCATCTTCGTTCTCATCTTCGTCGTCATCATCATCGACAACGCAGCAGAGCAGAGGATTATCCATTCAGAAAACTTTCATCATCGACCACGAGAACTCGCGCTTCCTCTTCTTCGGACGATACTAATACTGATACTACAAGTTCATCATCATCATCATCTTGGACGGCGAGAGAGAAAACGCAGATGAATAAAAATATCGATTACTTGTACGAACTCGGGAAGAACGATACGGGAAACACAAACACAAACGTCGGAGCGAAAGAAGGAAAGATTGACGATATTTTCGCACGGAATCGAGGCGATGGTGAATTTAAGCTCGGGGCGGATTCAGACATCGCCAACGGCGATTTGCGCTTTCGGTTCCAAGAAGTTCGACAGTTTAACAACTTAGTCGGAGACTACTTCGTTCCCGAACAGTTCATAGAAAAAGTAGCTTTACACGTGTGCAAAAATTTCATGTGCGCCGCGCAACCGAATAGTCCGAATGTCCCTTTGATTTTAGGCGTCTGGGGTGGTAAAGGATGCGGGAAAACGTTCAACTTAGAACTCGCGTGTAAAAAATTAGGAATGATGCCCATCGTAACGAGCGCGGGTGAACTCGAAGATGAAAGCGCGGGCGGGCCTGGTAGGCTCATACGACAAAGATATCGACGCGCGGGAGAAGTTGTTCGAGTGCACGGGAAAATGTCCTGCTTGATTGTGAACGACATCGATGCCGGATTGGGATGGTTCAAAGATACGCAACAAACGGTGAATAATCAAACTGTGTGTGGAACGCTCATGAACTTGTGCGACCATCCTGAGTTAGTTTCTTTAGGCGAAGAGCGCCGCGAAGACGGCTCGAATTTACAAACCGTGAGAATACCCATCATAGTCACCGGGAACGATTTGAGTCGTTTGTACGCACCGCTTTTGCGAGATGGAAGAATGGAAAAATGGTACTGGGACCCTCAATTCGATGATATTGTAAACATGGTAGACGCTCTGTTTAAAGACGATCCGTTGTGGAGTATTGATGATACGAGAGCGTTGGTGGCAAAATTTCCGAACCAACCGCTGGATTTTTTCGGAGCTACGCGTTCCACGGTGTACGACGACGCCATTCGTAACTGGATGATTGGCAACTCGAAAAAGAAGAACGGCTACGACGATCAGTTTGGCCAAGTATTGATGAAAAATTTAGCTCTTGGGACATCTGGGGTGGATTTATTTGGCAACGTTGGTACGGATGAAGCGCCTTCTTCGGCTTGGAAGTACCACGCGCCTCTGGAGATTGTCCAGTCCGAGAAGACGCAAATCACCACGGAAAGCGTAATGGCAGCTGCAAAAGAGTTATCGAACCAACAAGATTTGGTCAACTCAGAAAAGCTATCAGTAGAATATATGAAGTGGCAAAAGAATCCCGAGGATTTAACCCCGGAAGAAAAAGAAGCTATGGAAGCTAAACGATCTTGGCAAAAAACGATGAAGAAACGAGAACAGGAACGCGAGTTAAGACGCATGGAGATGCGTTCGAGCGCAGCGAGCGAGCAAGCCTTGAAAGCGCGCAAACTAATGCTCGAAGCTACAATTCGGCGAGCGAAAGAGAAGAAAGCAAAGCGAGAAGCTGAAATAGCAGCGAACCCATCGCTAAAGCTCGAAGAGGCTGCGAGAAAAATGAACTCAGAGGTAGCGAAAAAGCAAAACGCCATTCCGGGACCGCCATCTCGTAAAGATAGTAAATATACCATCGTATCTGTTGAAAGCGCATTTGATGCCTTCAAGGCAAAAACGTGCAAAGTGGTAGATGTACGAGACATGCGATCGTTTAGACGCGAATCTGTCGTCGGATCCATCAACCTCCCTATTGTTAAAGTTGAAGGAAAACCGCTCGCGTATACGTACGAAGCGAACGCCGCAGATTTTATCGAGCAGTTTACGAAGATGTTTACGAATAAAGAAGAGATGATTGTATTGTTAGGCGGTGATACAATAAACGAAAGGACAAATCTTGAAATCGACAATCCCGAACTAAATGGTTTAGCGGCGTATTTGGCTGAAAACATCGGATACGAAAACATCGCGGTCGTTCCGGGCGGTTACGATGGATGGGTCCG
>JACLAB010002363.1_pt1 | contig 15613 bp, 10 predicted proteins | sample 8027921 | NCBI WGS metagenome assembly JACLAB01 (sample SAMN15725117, study PRJNA655200) | protist metagenome | isolation source: fluorescence activated cell sorting (FACS) single amplified genomes of... | place: USA: West Boothbay Harbor, Gulf of Maine | collected 2000-07-19 | reverse complement strand
GGCGCGCGTCGCGCGCGCGCGGGCGCGATGCGCGCGCGAAGCGCTAGGGCAACTCTGACGACGACGACGGGCGCGGTGCGTCGCGCGACGCCGCGGCGAGGCGACGGCGCGCGCGAACGCGCGGCCGGTGACGCGCGGAAACGCGCGGTCGTCGCGCGGGCGGTGAAGGAACCGGAGGAGGAGACGATCCCGAGCGATGATTTCAAGCCCGAGGAGCTCAAGTTTCGCGACATCGTCTCGCTGTGGGTGACGCAGATTTTGCAGACGTACGGCGATAAGGAGAGCAAGGATAACGCGCCCGTGTGCGAGGGCGTGATCGATGATTTGGTGGGGGGACCGATTTTCTTGGCGCTGTATCCGTACTTTCGAAGGTACGGTGGGGTGTTCAAGTTGGCGTTCGGGCCCAAGGTTTTCATGGTGCTGAGCGATCCCGTCGTCGTGCGAGAGGTGCTGAAGGAGAAGCCGTTCTCGTTCGATAAAGGGGTGCTGGCGGAGATTTTGGAGCCGATCATGGGACAAGGACTGATTCCAGCGCCGTACGCGGTGTGGAAGAATCGCCGTCGGCAGCTCGTGCCGGGATTTCACAAGGCGTGGCTCGATCACATGGTCGGCTTGTTCGGTCACTGCTCGAACGAGCTCGTGCGGAATTTGGATAAAGCCGCGGCGAGCGGCGAAGTGGTGGACATGGAGGAGCGCTTTTGCTCTGTGAGTCTGGATATTATCGGCTTAGCGGTATTTAACTATGATTTTGGGTCGGTGACGAAGGAGTCTCCCATCATCAGCGCCGTGTACAACTGCTTGCAAGAGGCGGCGCATCGCAGTACGTTTTATTTTCCCTATTGGAACTTGCCCTTCGCGACGGACATCGTCCCTCGACAGCGCGAGTTTAAGAAGAATATGTCCATCATCAACGACACGCTGAACGGGTTGATCAAGCAAGCGCAACAGTTCGAAGGCACGGACGATTTGGAAGAGTTGCAAAACAGAGATTACAGCAAAGTCAAGGACCCGTCCTTGTTGCGATTTCTGGTCGACATTCGAGGCGCCGACGTCACGGACGTGCAGCTTCGCGATGATTTGATGACCATGCTCATCGCTGGTCACGAGACCACCGCCGCCGTGCTCACGTGGGGCTTGTTTTGTTTGGTGCAAAAGCCTGAATTGCTCAAGAGGATCCAAGCCGATATCGACGAAGTCTTCGGCGACGACGACAGAACGCCCACGTACGACGACATCCAAAAGCTCGAGTCTGTCCGTTTATGCATTGCCGAGGCGTTGCGTCTGTACCCGGAGCCGCCGATTCTCATTCGTCGATGCCTCGAAGACGTGACGCTGCCCAAGGGCGCGGGGGATGTCGAAGTTACCCTCATCAAGGGGATGGATATTTTTATCAGCGTGTGGAATTTGCACCGCTCGCCCGAGTGCTGGGAAAACCCCGACGAATTCGACCCATTCCGATTTAAGCGCCCTTTCAAGAATCCAGGCGTCAAAGACTGGGCCGGATACAACCCCGATCTACTCACTGGGCTCTACCCTAACGAAGTGGCCTCTGACTTCGCCTTCATCCCATTCGGCGCCGGCGCGCGAAAGTGCATCGGCGACCAATTCGCCATGCTCGAAGCCACCATCGCGATGGCGATGACGCTTCGCCGATACGATTTCGAGTTACAAAAGGACCCGAAAGACATCGGTATGGAGATGGGCGCCACAATTCACACCGCCGGTGGCCTTCCCATGAAGATCAAGCGCAGAACGCCCGCCGCGTGAACGTCTTCGATTTCGCGCGAGAGCGACTTTCAAACAAGCGCCATGCAAGTGTAACACGTACCCATTCAACGCCGTCGCCCGAAACACACCGCGCGAAATCTCGCGAGAACGGTCTCGCGACGCCTCGTTTTCACCGTCCACCGCACGTCTTTCTCTCGCGTTCGCCTCGACGCCGTAACCCGACCGCGTCTCGCTCTCGTCGTCTCGTCCCGCGCCTCACTCGCCGACGCGCGCGTCCACCGCAGTCATGGGCTCGTCCGACCGAAGCGAAATGATAGCCTCGCGCGAGGACATGAAGCGCGCCAAGCTCGACATCGGATACAGAGACTTTTGCGCGCACCTTCTCATCCCACTGAACGAGTGCAGGCGCAAATCCTTCTACCTCCCGTGGAAGTGCGGGCACGAGCGACACGTGTACGAGAAGTGTCAATACAAAGAGTGCGTGCGACCTCGATGGACGCGCGGCGCGCGCGCCGGACGCGCGGCGCGCGCGAGGCGGCGATGGCGATCGGCGCGACGGTGGCGATGGCGATCGGTGTCGCGCTCGACGGCGTCTGAGCGCGCGCGCGCGGCGCGATGGGCGACTGACGGAATAATCGTCGTGTTTGTGCGCTCGCGCGTAGGTACATGAAGCGCGTGGCGAGCGTGAAGGCGTCAAAGGGGGATGGACACTGAGTCGGCGTACGTAGCGAGCCGTCGGGGCGGCGTTTGTAAGAGATAGCAGAATATATGCACGGGTGCGACGCCGGCGGCGACGGAGCGCTGGCTTCTGAGCTGACTGATTGTTTTACATCGCGTCTCCTCGCGCGGGTTCGCGAACGCGTCGTATCGATCTCTTCGGGGGCCGAAGCCGCTTGGCCGAGGAGACGTCACGAGGACGCGAGCGCGGCTCTCGAGCGAGGAAAACTATGCGTCGATCGCGCGCGACTAACTCGACGTTGAGACGCCCGCGGCTTTGAAAATGTCCTCCAACGGCGCGTGCGCTCCCGTGGAGACGTCGTACGAGACGTACGTCGCGACGCCGTCTCGAAACACGAACGAGCCGCCTTGTTGATACCCTTGATCCGGCCTCGGCGGCAACCAAGGCTTCCAACGCTTCAGCACTCCGAGCAAGTCCTTCGCTCCATCCTTGTTCCATCGCTTCAGAATGCTCTCCGGCGTCGTCTTCTCCATGAACGTCTGTTTCGCGCCCTTTCGCAGCTTCAACGCCTCGTACGTCGCGCTCTCCGCGTCCGCGTACAACAACTCGATCGGGAAATCATTCTCCCGGCTAAAATCCTTCGCTCGTTCCAGCGTTCCGATCGAAACCACCACCAATCGCACGCCCGCCGCATCGAGCGTCGGTATCGCGTCGCGAGCGAGCTCCACCGCTCGCTCGCTCGCGAAAAATCACCCAAACGACCTCAGGAACTGCACCACCACCGTGCCTCGCGCGCCGACGACCTCGGGCACGGTGACGCGCGCGCCGTCGACCGCGCGCGTCACCTCCACCGCGCGCAGCGCCTCCAGCGCGTCCGACGGCGCGTCGCTCGGGACGTTCACGCGCGTCGTCCCGCTCGCATCCGACGTCACCATCGCCGCGCGTCGCGCGCGCGTCGCGCGCGCGCGTCGCGCGCGTCGACGATCGAGCGGCGACGCGCTCGAGCGCGTCGCCCGCGACGCGCGCATCGCCATCGATCGCGCGTCGGTGCGGCGCGGCGCAGACGAGTGGCGCGACGCATCGGACGCACTCACCGTCGCGCGTCCGCGTCTCGGCGCGTCGCGCGCGAGGCTCGGTCGACGCGCGCGCGATGTCCATCCGCGGCGTCGCGCAGCTGCGCGCGCTGCGCCTGGTGTACTGCGACGTCACCGGGACGTCGCGAGGGATCAAAGAGTTCGTCCTGAGCGGGGGCTGGGATGATTTTAAAGCGCGCGCGCTCGTCCACGGCGACTCGACCGAGGCGACGACGGAGATACGACGAGGAGGAGACCCGCACGTGCGCGCGACGTACGCGAACGGGCGCGAGAAGGCGGTGGGATTGAAGAATCTGAGCGCGACCGCGGTGGAGACGCACGTGCGGTGGTTGGCGAGCGAAAAGGGCAAGCCCGGGAGCAACCCGATGAAGCGCAGGCACTTTACGAAAAAGCCGAGCGTGCAGGGACGGTGGACGCCGTTCACGTTCGGCGGTGGGCGGGCGTACGTGGACGAAGAGGAGGATTAGAGGGCGCGGAGGCGCGACCGCGCGGCTTCGCGCGCTAGGGTAGAATTTAATCGAGCGTCAAGAGCGCCGTTTGAGCGTCGCGCGTCGAGCGATGCGCTCGCGCTCGATCGTTTCGTCGTTTCGTTTCGATTTCCGGCGCGCGCGTGCGTCTCGTCGCGGGTTTTCGTTTCGCGGCGCGGCTTCGTCTTCGACCCGCGCGGCGGTTGGTCGGCATTATCGCGCGCGACGCGTCGCCATGCGTGCCATCGCGCGCCGCGCGCTTCTCATCTCGTGCATCGCGATATGCGTCGTCGCCTCGCACGCGCGCGTGTCGCCTTCGGACGTCGACGAGGGCGGTTTCACCGTCACGAGGCGCGTCGAACGCGTCGCGTCATCGACTGAAATTTCGCCTTCTTCGCGCGCGTTCGCGGCGAACGAGCCGCCGGCGACGCTCCGGACGCTCGGTCTGTGCCAGTGCGCGTTTTCGACCGCGGCAAACGGGCTCGAGTGCGATCGCGAGGGCGCCGTCGTGGGCGGATTCGAGGCGAGCGGCGAGTACGCCGGCCGGGACGGGCGCGGCGACGGGTTGGTGCCGCTATCTCGAGCGATATGCTGCGTCCCGTGCCTGAGCTCGAGCGATTTGGACGGTGAGACAAAAGTTCGAGATGTGTTTCCGGCGGTGACGGACGCCGCGGACGGAGAGGCGACGATCGAGAGTTTGAGAGCGCTGAGCGTGGACTGCGTGCCCACGCGACCGAGCACGCGTTCGGGACAGGACATGGTGTGCCCGGCGGGGACATTTTTGCAAGGCTTCAATCGGGTGAATAAGGCACAAACGACGCGAGGGTCGGCGTTTTATTATCCCAAAGACCAAGGCGAGTGCTGCAAGGTCAAGTTTGTGTTGCCGAGCGGAAACGCTCTCGGGACGAACGAGTGCGAGTGCGCCGCGGAGGAAGGGTTCGATGTATCGTGCGGGCAAACGAACACGCCCGAGGCCGTCGGCACGAACGGGGCGGCGGTGAGTGGATTTTTGTCGGTGATATCCGCGATGGGCGCCCTCGGCTCGCCCATGCTCGTGCCATCGACGCCGTTGCGATGCTGCAAGGCGTGCGTGCGGCGAGACGCCGCGCCGCAACCTTTGAGCGACGGGTGCTCGCATTTGAATTACTGTAACGGTCACGGGGACTGCGTCATCGACGGACACTGCGAGTGTCACGTCGGATGGATGGGCGACGCGTGCGGTGATATCGACGACGGCGCGGCCGGGATGTACGGCGAGACGTGGCAATACGCCGTGATGCTGAGCGGCGTCTTACTCGGATGTTGCATTCGCGCCATTCTTTGCCGGCACGTGGAACAGGTCAACCTAATGCGGGCGCAGCGGTTGATGATGCACGAGCCATTGTTACGTCAACGCGACGACAACACCGTGATGGATGAGTGGGAAGAGGCGAGCGATTTGAGCACGTCTGACGACGAGGACGCCGCCGGCGACGGCGAGCAACCGGCGGCGACGCACGAGGACGCCCCCTCGGAACTCGCCGATCCCACCGCCGCACTCGCGGCCGTCGCTGTCAACGCACTCTCCGACGACAGCGATGACCGCGAAGACACGGGCGAAATTCCTCCGTCTTCCTCCATCGAAGTCTCCGAAGACGAAACCGGCGAACCCGTCGTCACGAAGTCCAAGCGCCGCAGCGGCGTCCCCGACAGCGAGTGCGTCGTGTGCATGACCTTACCCGTGCAGTGCGTCTTAATTCCCTGCGGTCACGCGTGCATGTGTCGCAAATGCGCTCGCCGCATGCGTCGCTGTCCCGTCTGCCGCATCGTCGTCACTCGCCGACAAAAGTTGTACATGGGCGCGTGAGCGTCCCGGCGTCTTGTAATTTCTTGTTTCTCGTACTCGCCACACTATGCCGCGCGCGGTCGCGCTCGCGCGCGCGCGCGCGCGTTCATCCGCCGCGCACCATCGTCGTCGCTCGTCGTCCTCGCGTCGCCGTCCGGCGTCCTCTTCGCGCGCGGCGACGTCGTCGTCTGTTCCGACACGAATCCAAGCCTGCGTGCTCTTGCTCGGCCCGCGCGACGACGATCTCGCCGCGTGCGCGCTGAAGCTCGCGGACGTCGCCGCCGCGCACGAGCTACGCGTCGTGACGCTGTCGCACGACGACGTGGATGGGTTGACGCGCGATGGGAGCGAGCTGCGGTTCGCGCGCGGCGACGGCGAAGGCGAGGCGTACGCGCTGCGCGGCTCGGGCGAGGACGCCGCCGTCGTCGCGCTGGACGCGACGGACGGCATTTTGGCGCGATTAGGATACGAGTGCGTGCTCTGCGTGGTCGTGGGCGGACGTGAGGTTTCATTGGGTGAGGATGGGCAGGGAAGTCGCGCGCGACGATGCGCCAATCGCGCCGCAGTCGCGGGGACGCCCACGGTGTGCGCGACGATTCCCACGACGACGCAGACGGCGTCGATCGAGCCGTGCGCGTGCGCGCTCGAGCAGCTCGTTAATGTCGTCCTACGAGTGCTGCCGACGAAGTCGCCCGCGAACAATCCTCGCTCACATTTCCCGTTTCCGACGAACGGGCGATGGGCGAGCCTCGGCACGGCGCAGTTACCGATGGACGACGAGCTGGCGAGGCAAGTTTTAGATGACGGTGGCGAAGATTTCGCCGCCAAAGATTGCTGGTCGCTCGGCGGCGCGGGAACCGTTCACGTCAACGCCGTCAACGCCGTCGAAGACACGACTCCGCAGTCGCGACGCGCGGCGCTGAGAGACGCGTTCGTGGACGCGGATATTTACTTGAATTTGAGCGTTCCCGCGAAATGGACGCCGCAGTCAAAGTTCCGCGCCGCGCGTCCCGGCGTGTTTTGGCGTCAACAGCGCGTCCAGGCCGTGCTCGACGACGAGATTCCCGTGGATTCCGTCACCACCGACCGATTCGGCCGAACGCTGCCGTCGCAAACCGTCGCCTCGGACGCCCGAGCGACGGACCGCGACGCTCGATTCGTCCGACAACTCGCCACCGAGAGGCTCATCGCCGCGCGCGCGCCCTCGCGCCCATCCCCATCGACGTCATCCCACGTTCGCGACGACCGTCCCGCGCCCGTCGCGTTCCGCGTGTCCGCGGGCGTCGTCGTCGCCGACGACGCGCCTCGCGGCGACCTCGACGCCGTCGCTCGCGGCTTCGCCGCCGTCGTCGCCGTTCCCACCTGGCCCTTCGCCCACGCCTTCGCCCTCACCGACCGCGTCTTCATCGAGTCCCTTCGCGAGGACGTCGCCTCGGGCGTCCCTTCGTTTTTGATCGATCCTTAGCCGCCCGCTTTTTCCGACTTCGGCGCCTCGCGCGTCCGCCTCGTCCCGCACGACGATTCGGTCCCGCGGACGCTAATCGTCGCGCAGGCGCTCGATCGGGTCGACACAATCCGAAGCGTCGCGCGCGCGCGCGCGTCTGCCTCGCGCGTCGAACGGCGCCGCGCCGCCGCGCGCGACGCGAGCGCGCCGCCCTCGACGCGCGCGCGGCATGCGCGCCGCGCGCGACGACGCGGCGACGCCGCGCGAGGCGCCGTCGCGCGCGCCATCGTCGCCGTTCGCGCCCTGGCGCGCGCGATGCGTCGTGAAGAAGGCGCAGGACGGCTACCTCGTGTACCCGAATCTCGTCGACGCGTGGACGGCGACGACGCGCGACGACGACGCGCCGGGCGTCGTCCCGCTCGGGCGCGTGTGCGCGGTGTACTGCGTGTTCGACGGACACAAGGACGACACGGCGACGGCGTACCTGGAGAAGCACCTCGGACGGAACCTGGAACACGAGTTTCGGATGCTCGACGCGAGGGCGCGCGCGGAGGGCGAGGCGACGCGAGCGGACGCGCGGGGCGATGATGGGGAAGACACGGTGGAGCAAGCGATGCGACGGGCGATCGTGCGGACGGAGAGCGAGTACGGGATGAGCAACGCGCAGGGATGTTTCTTTTGTCACGGACGCGCGCCCGAGGGAGGGTCGACGGTGAACGTGGTGGCGATACAGCGCGTGGCGAGCGGACGAGGGGACGACGCGTTGGCGTTCGATGCGGTGACGGCGAACGTCGGGGACTCGGCGGCGCTGATGCTGCCGCATCCCGCGGAGTATGGATCGATCTCGGCGGAGGATCGAGACAAGCACGTGCGACTGTCGCGAGATCACAACCCGGTGGATCCGTTTGAGGCTAGGCGTTTGATCCAGACCGAGTGCAGGCTGGCGCGTCTGCGAGGCAACGCGGGTGAAGAGTTGGGGCCGCTTCGCGTGTTTCCCGGCGGCTACGCCGTTTCGAGAGCCTTCGGGGACTTCGACTGCGCGGCGCTCATCTGCGAGCCAGAGTTCACGCGCGTGCGCATCCCAGCCGCTGGATGCCGATTGTTAGTCGCCTCGGACGGGGTTTTTTCCGCTTTGACGGATGGTGAGATCGCGCGTGAGTGCATGGAGTACATGGGATCCGACACGTGCGCGGATGGCATCGTTGAAAAGGTTCTGAAAGTTCGCGGGATTCACGACGACATCACCGCCATCTGCGTAGACATTCCGTCGCTCGGAGAGTTGGAGGAACGACTCAGGGCGGTCGAGCCCGTAATCGGCGAAGTTCTCTCGTACACGCGAACTGAGAAAAAACGAGAGCCGCTCACGAGGGAGCAGTTGTTAGAGATCGAGGCAGCCAACGCGGATTGTCCAGACGTGACCGTACACCAAGGACGAAATTTTGGAAACTTCGCGTCAAAGAAAGTGTACGACGACTTGGAAGTGGGGGATCTCATCGGCCGAGGTATTTACGGTTCGGTGAGACGGGCAGTCGATAGAAAGACGGGCGATGTCCTGGCGGTCAAGTCGATTTTGCGCACAGTGGTCGACGAGAATGCCATCAAAGACGAGTGCGATGTCTTGCAAGTATTATGTGGGCATCATCCAAACTTTCCGTCAAAGTTAATGGTGTACGAAGATAGTCCGTTATTAAAGAGCGAAGTGACTCACATCGTGACCGATATTTACACTGGTGGAACATTAATACAGGCTATTGCTCAACGCGGTCTTTTTGACGAGGGTGATTGGTGCGTATTCGCCAACCAACTACTCGGGGCAGTGTCGTTCATGCACTCGTTGGGCGTCGCGCACAGAGACTTGAAGCCCGACAACATCATGCTCAAAGAGCCGTGGTCACCCAAACCAGGCGCTATTCCGACTTTAAAAATAATCGACTTCGGCAGCGCGACGTTCTGCCTGGCGCACGAAACTATGAAAGGACATGTTGGGACAAAATTCTTCAGCGCGCCAGAAGTGCTTCGGCGCAAGCCGTACACGAAGAAGTGCGACGTATGGTCCGTCGGTGTGCTTCTTATGGTATTGCTCAAGGGTTATCCGTCGGGCGCCGCCCTTGAGGGTCAATGGCGCGCGCTTCAGCAAGGGCTGTCTCCAACGTTCCCTGACAACGTGCCAAAGCATTTCATCAAGCTCATCAAAGCGGCACTCGTCATGGATCCGACACGTCGACCGAGCTGCGGTAGTATTCTCAAGGCAGCGGACGATTGGCTCGGTGCCTCGTTTACGAACAATAACGTATTTACGAGCCCAAACAAAGTGCGGCCAGCGAAACGATTGGCGATTCCAACGAGTTTCAGTGACACGTTAAACCTTCACATCGAGTCAACTCGCGCTAGCAGGGCGTCTCAGGAAGTCGAACAGCGCGATCACGAAGAGGAAGATGTGTCTGTGTACAAGGGTAATAGCTGGGAACTGGACCTCACGATGGAGAAAGGTACCGTCGCTAAAGGCGAGCCTTTGAACGTCATCGATAATTTGGACGAGCAAAACAGAAGAATGGCGTATCAAAAGCACGTCACTGACATGCTCAGCGTCGTCGCCACGCCGATGCAGGTGCATCGTATTCTTCAGTACGTCAACCGACAACTACGGGCAATAAACGCTGGTGTCAAGCGAACGTCGCTCGATGGTGATCCCGGCAGTGGTGATGTCGAACTCACGTGGTGTTCAGCGGTTTTGCTCGAGGAAGCCGCTCGAGAAAGCGACGCGCTTGAGCCGTTGACGCAACTCGAGCTCGCGAGACGACTCACGGGCTTGGATGGTGACTCGCTGTCTATAGATTTGAGCATTCTCAACGGCCTGGATGCGTTGCATGAGCGCCATAAGCACGTCTTCAACGCGTTCGCGAAACATAGTCCGACGAAGCTGTCCAATTCGTCCTCACCGGTCAAATTGAACGCCGATGAACTTAGCTCGGTGGACGACGCGCGCGTCTTGGTGCAATCCACCGCGCACGCCGAAATGGTTCGCGCCATGCTCTCGCGTGGCTTGAGTTCACACGACCTCTCGTCGCTGTCGAAAATTCCTGTCGAGCCCTCCGAGCTGACCGTCCGCGGCGGAAGTGCGTGGTTTTTGGAAGATTGGAGCAACAGCGGTTCGTCGCTTCCAAAAATCAATCCCGGATACGACAGCTCGACGCGATTGGACAAATCCGCCATTCTCGCCGAGTCCGGTTCCGACGACGCGTGAGCGCGACGCACGTCACTATCACGCATTGACAACATTAGCCGATTGTTTTAATTCTACGCGTCGATTACTTATTACACTCATCTTCGCGCGCCGATCCGCCTCTCGCGTCTCCCGGCGACCCCTCCCCGCGCGCGCCGTCAACCGCCGCTCGATCGATCACACCCCACCCTTGGAATACGCTTGCAACACGACGTGCGAAATCATCTTCGTCGCCTCGACGTACCTGTCCGTGCACCTCGACAGGCACGTCGCTTCGCCGCTCGACATCGACCCGCTCGGTTTGGTGACGCACTTTTGAAAGCACTTGTCCCGAACCGTCGTGAAGAACTCCTGCGCGTACGCGTTCGCGAGCTCGGCTTTGACTTGGTGCATCACCGCCTCGGGGTTCTGCTCGTGCGCCATGGCGTCGTCGCGTCGCGTCGTCGCGGTGCGGCGTCGCGGTGTGGCGCGCGCGCGTCCCGAGCGGGACAACTCGACGCGACGACGCGACGCGAGCGATGGGACGACGACGACGCGACGACGACGAGGACGACGGCGACGCCGCGCTCGACGCGACGTTCGCGGCGCTGAACGCGTCGACGGCGGCGTACGAACGCGACGCGCGAGTGGGAGGCGAGAAGGATGATGGCGGCGGCGGCGGTGCGACGACGGGACGACGCGAGGACGACGCGATGAACGCCGAGGCGGTGGCACGGCGACAGAAAAAGTACGACAAAGACCTCCGCGAGCGCGCAAAAAAGTATCGCGTCGGCGAGCGGGTGTCGAGCAAGCACGTGAGCGATAAGAAGGTGCGCGCGACGCTGCGAGAGAGTCAAAATTTGGCCGACGAGGCGGCGACGGCGGCGGCGACGCACGAGAAGTGGTTGGCGAGCGAAGAACCGGGGTTGCTCGAGGCGGATGAGGGCGAGAGAACGTATCAGTATCAACAGCGGGATATCGTGAATAATGTGGATGTGAACGCCGCGAAGAAGGCGTTTGATTTGGACGTGCCGGGGACGGGACGGTACTACGTCGATTACTCGCAAAACGGACGAGAGTTGTTGTTAGGTTCGAGCGAGGGCGCGCTAAGCATGATGGAGTGGCAGCGGCATTATATGATTAGCGAGACGGATGCGCGGGAGACGGTGAAAGATGTCAAGTTTTTGCACAACGAACAGTTTTACGCCGCGGCGCAGGACAAGTACACGTACATTTACGACAAGCGAGGCTTGGAGGTTCACTGCTTGAACGACCACATGCATGTCAATAAGCTCACATTTCTACCAAAGCACTTTTTGCTGTGTTCGATTGGGAATCAAGGGATTTTGCGATGGCAAGACACGACATACGGGAAAATTGTGGCGCAGTATCGCACCAAACTCGGCGAGTGCAACGCGATGACGCACAGTAATTACAACGCCGTCGTGCACTGTGGGCATAAGAACGGAACTGTGACTTTGTGGAGCCCGAATCAAGGCACGCCACTGGTGAAGATGTTATGTCATCGAGGCACCGTGCGAGGGGTGGCGATTGACAATGGGGGTAAGTACATGGTGACCTCGGGAGCAGACGGACAAGTCAAGGTTTGGGATTTGCGCACGTACATGCCCGTACACGCGTACTACTCCGCGCAGCCGTCAGATCACATACAAATTTCCCAACGCGGCATGCTCGCCGTTGGTTGGGGGAGCACGGTGCAAATCTGGAAGGACGCACTCTCGACGAAGCAAAATTCGCCGTACATGAAGCACCAGTTTTCCCATGGACAAAAAATCAACTCCATGAAGTTTTGCCCGTACGACGATGTTTTGGGTGTCGGACACACACGTGGATTTACGAGTTTACTCATTCCAGGTGCTGGTGAACCGAACTTTGATACATTCGTGGCGAACCCGTACGAGACGAAGGGCCAACGCCGCGAGCAAGAAGTCGCGCGTTTGCTCGATAAACTTCCTTCGGAAACTATTCAGCTCGACCCCGATGCTGTCGGTAAGCTTCGAGCAGTGCCGAAGGAGGTCCAAGCTGAGCGTCGTAAGCAAGCGATCGAGGCTGAGCTGTCTTCGAGAAAGGCTCAGCGCGAACAGAATGAAGAAAAGACGAAGATGAAGGGCAAGAATAGGACGTCGAAGAGGTATAGAAAGAAGCAGTTGAACGTTATCGACGACAAGAAATTGGCAAAAATGGAAGCAAAGCGTTTGCGCGAAGCCGGTATCACCGAAAAGCGCGGTGGCGTCGCCGCGCCCGGATCGACGGCAGGCGCTGCTTCTTCGGCGCCGTACGCGCCCGAAGGCACGTCAAAGGCGCTCCGGCGTTTCTACAAGTAACATCGCGCGTGTGTAACAAAATCAACGTACAGTGTAGTCTAAATCAGATCGGTATTGATGAAAGCTAAATCAATGTTGATTAGAACGAACAGCCGGCGTGCTCACACGTCCTCCCACTCGTCAAACATATCGTCGACGGCAGCGGCGACGTCAGCCGCCACCTCCTCCTTTTTGTCTTCGAGCTTCTTTCCGCCTTGTTGTTTTTGTAGCGCCGAGAGTAACGCTTGTAGGTATTGCTCTTGTACTTCATTATCTGCCGTTGGTTTCGCCGCCGCGTCCTTCGCATCTTCAGCGTTCGCCACGTCGCCCTGAGCGGCGTCCTCCTTCTCGAATTGGTTGCGCGTCACCCACTCCGGTTGAACCTTTATGGCGTCAATCTCGGCCTGCTTCTGTTGTTCCTCCGCCGTGGACCCGAGTTCGACGACGAATTTTGTCTCCTCGAGGTGCACATCGAGTGCGGCACCGCCTCGCCGCCCACCGCCGCCACCGCCGCCACCGCCCTTGTTTTGAGAGTATCGCTTTCTCGCCACCGCCCACTCCGTCAACGTCCCGTACAACGGCGCCGGTGTCTTCATCGCCTTCGCCAGCTGCGCCTCCAAGGGCTTGAACTGGCGTTCGAGTTCGTCGTAACGCCGCTGCAAGCTTTCTTTTGTCTCTCTCGCCGCGCCCTCCGGTTCGGGCGCCCCGTCCTTCCCCGCCTGCCGCACCTCGCACCCGCAATTTGAGCACTTGAAAACCATCTCCACCGGATCCAACAGCGCCGCCGCGTCCAAGCTCGAGTAAATCTTCCCACAAAATTCCGTCGGCCCGACGCACACGTACACCTCGTGTATCTTGCCCTTATCCACGCGTTGTCTCGCCTGCTTCTTCATCACGTGCAATCGATACCTCGTCACGTCGAGCGCGCGTCCGTAATTCAACGAGCACCAACTCACCGTCTTCTTCACGTCCGGCGCATCCGTTATCCCGCGCTCCGCCAACGCCTGCGCGCGCGCCTTATCCTTCTCCCGAACGTGCGCTCGCGATACCAGCTTCTCTCGCTCGAGGTACGTCAACAACTTGCGCACTTGCTTGAAACTCAACTTGAGATCGCTCGCTAAATCATCTTCTCTCGTCCACGTCCGTCGCGTCAGCGCGTCCACGACCACCTCCACGACGCGCGGATCATCGATCTTCGTCTTCTTATCCACCGTCGGCGCCTTGACCGCGCTCGGCGCGGCGCCCACGTCCATCATCGCGACGTCCCCGGAGTTGGTTTTGTCGGTCGACGTCGTCGGTTTCGGCGCCACCGCGCGCGCGTTGAGCCGTTCGCGCGCGTAGCTCGTGGCGTAGAACGCGCGCGCGGTCATCCGCATCAGTTTCTTGTGTTCGCTCATCGCGAGCGCGTCGACCACGCGCGCGAGTGCGGCGCGAGTCCCTCGGCGCGGGCGCAACGAATTCCGCATTCTGCGACGCGAATTCGTGACGATCTCGACTCGCGCGCGATGGCCGGCGCCGCGCAGACGACCGCGCAGACGTCGCGCAAGCCCGCGTTCAGCGCGTTCTCGCAGCAGCAGCTCTGGGCCAGGCGACCGGCGCTCACGCCCGCGCTCACGGCGAAGGGAATGATCAGCCTCGGCGTCGCGTGTTTCGCCGTCGGTGCGGCGATCTTTAACACCGCCAAGGATCTGCGCACGCTGGTGAAGAGATACGATAACGCGGCGACGTGCACGAGCGGGTTTTTCCCGAGCGCGGCGGAGCAGGCGATGCAAATGTCGTACAACGGCGCGGGGACGACGTGCTCGGTGACGCTCACGGCGAAGTCGAACATGAACAAGCCGGTGTACGTGTACTACGAACTGAGCAACTTTTTCCAGAACCATCGCGCGTTCGTAAGAGATTTAGATTACTTTCAGTTGATGGGGAAACCGTCTCAAGGGCTGTGCACGACGCACGAAAAGACGTCGACGGGGGCCGACATCAGCCCGTGCGGCGTGCAGGCGTGGAGTTTTTTCAACGATTCGTACGCGGTGACGGTGAACGGAGCGGCGACGACCATCGACTCTGCGAACATCGCGTGGAAATCGGACCTGAAGTACAAGCTCGGGGATTACGCACCGACGAATATGAATACGGATCAAGCGACTCGCGGTGGGGCGCAGATCACGGGAAATGTCGACACAGACGAAGACTTCGCGACGTGGATGCGCACTGCGGCGCTGAGTAATTTCCGTAAACTCGTCGGCGTGATCAACGTGGATATTGTCAAAGGTGACACGATCACGTTTACGATACAAAATCGCTACAACACGTACATGTTTAACGGTGAAAAGGCTGTAGTTTTGGCGACGAACAGTTGGATCGGCGGACGCAACATCATATTTCCAGCCCTTTACTTTTTGGTCGGCAGCTTGTGCTCAGGACTAGGTGTGGTCAGCGCCTTCTTGCACGTCTTCGGAGAAAAATTCAAGCGCGAGTCGACCAACGAGTGGTCTACGCGTTCGTAGTGATGTTTGTGTAATATCATTTTCGTACATATCAAAAATCTATCGGGCGTTCATCTAGTTGTCTAACGTGTCGTTATCTGGTACATTATTGTCGTGCGTTCATCTTCGTCGTCTTCTCGAGCGTTTTTCCTCGGGATCCACGGCGCTGACCATGGGTTCGTCCAAGTCCGCCGCGCGAGGCGCCTTGTCAACCTTGCGTTTTCTAGCTTGCGTGTGCGCCGTGGTGTTTTCCGACAACGGCCCAGGCGAGGTCGGCGGCGACGACACAACAACAAGCGCCGTGTTTGCATCAACTTCGTCGTAGTCATCTTCGCTCTCGTACTCGTCATCGAATTCATTCTCA
>JACLAB010004785.1_pt1 | contig 15615 bp, 18 predicted proteins | sample 8027921 | NCBI WGS metagenome assembly JACLAB01 (sample SAMN15725117, study PRJNA655200) | protist metagenome | isolation source: fluorescence activated cell sorting (FACS) single amplified genomes of... | place: USA: West Boothbay Harbor, Gulf of Maine | collected 2000-07-19 | reverse complement strand
AGAGGGCGAGGCCCAATACAGCTAACAGGTAAGGGTAATTACAAACGGGTTGGTGATGCTATAGGTGTAGACTTAGTTAAAAACCCTGATCTTGTTGTCAACGATAAAGATATTGGTCTAAGGGCTGTAAAAGCATATTTTGACCTTAAAGGCTTTAGTAATGTAAATAGTGCAGCAAGTTTGGCTCGTGTTATAGGGCATGCGGATGATGAGAAGAAGACAGAAGCAAATAAAAGATGGAAAAAAGTAAAAGGGCTAAAGAAACAATTTGGGCAGTTTAATGTTCGTCCTTCTGCTAGACCTGACACAAGAGTAGCATCCAACTAATGTTTGGCTTACCCCTAGAGTTACTGACTATGCTCTTCTCAACAGTGTTGGGGGGAGTAATGTCTATATGGGGTCAGAGCATGAAGAACAAGCAAGAGCAGAATAAGATGATGCTTGCTAATGCTCAGTTTAATGCAGATCAAGTCAACCGTGCTAGGGATGCAGGTAAGACAGATAAGCACTTTGCATGGACACGCAGGATTATAGCTCTATCTGCTGTGTTCTCTATTATAGTGTTGCCTAAGCTGGTGGCAGTATGGTATCCTGACGTAAGCGTTATTGTAGGGTACACAGAAGTACAGGGCGGCTTCCTTAACTGGTTATTTGGCCCTGCAGAAGCAACCCAATGGAAGTACGCTAACGGCTTCGTAATAACACCCCTAGACACACATATCGTATCAGCCATTGTAGGATTATACTTTGGCGCAGGATTTACAAAGTAAGGCATAAAGATGACAAACTTATTTCAAGCGCCTATTCCAGGCCAATCTCTAACAGATGAACCCCGTAACGCTGCATGGGAAAACCCACCTGAGATAGAAACGATGGAAGAGGCTGTTACTTATTATATTGAAAAGATCTCTGATGAAGACTCGTTAGATGATCTTGCTTTGTTGTTTGAGCTTGGGGCAAACGTGCAGGATGTAACAGAGACGCTACTCATCATGGGTACTATGAAAGGTCTACACACTGTTGATGTACAGATGCTTGCTGCACCTATCGTAGGAGCTTATATAAAGGCCGCTATGGTGCCCTATGGTGTTGAGACACCTGAGACAGCAGTAGACCCAGATAAGCTACGCACAGAGCGTCAGAAGCAACGCTTAGACACCATCTTTAGGGATGCAATAGAGAAGAGTGTACAGCAAGGTGAGGATGAGGGCACAGAGCTACTACGGGGTATGCAGGATGCTGTGTCAGAGGAACCACAGGAAGCAACAATAGAACAGCCTATGGAAGAGACTACAGAAGAGCCTATGGTTGAAGGTGAAGCACCGCAAGGTCTTATGGCGCGAGGACAATAGATATGAGTTTTGATGGACAGGCATTTCTGACAGGGTTTTTTAAGGCATCTGCAGCTAATATTAAAAGACGTAAAGAGAAAGCAGAAGACTACGCGGCTGATCTACGTGAGGATCAGGATCGTTATGTTTCTTTAGCTGGTCAGAAGACTAGGGCACGTAGTAATGCAGAGAGCCTAGCGAATAAAATATATGATATGGGTGGCACAAAAGACATGGTTAAGGCTGCTGTAGCTGAGTCTGCTGACCCATCCGTAGGTCTAACTAAGCTACATGATGTTCTACAAAAGGCTGTAGCAAATAACGATATCGACTTCGTAAGAAACAATGCAGATATATTTGCTTCTACAACTATTGATTCCGCTATGACAGGCGTAACTGTAAAAGACATGCTGAATGAAGCTTATGGTATAGGCTCATACAAAGCAGGTGACTACGTTAAGCCTGAGTCTAACTGGTGGGATCGACTCACAGGTAGAACGGCTATGGATGACATTCGTGCTAAGATGGATGAAGACGTAGTATATGATGGTATGAGTGTGTATGACTTGAAGCAGTTTGCTACATCATCAGCGTTTAACAAGGTAGGTGGCAACTCTTATCTTACTTACCTGTCACCTAACTTGTTTGAGCAAAGGGATGTCCCTACATCAAGAATAAACTTTGAAAGTATCTTAGATGAGAATAGTGACTACCTTAGTGTACAGGCACAACTAAAGGAAGCTCTTACAGCCAAAGCTACTCTTGATGCTAATAAGGCAGCAGGTCAGGTAGTATCATCAGACGTATATGATCCTGTTGTGCAACGAGTAGCAGATCTAAAGCAACAAAAGTTAGATATTCTAAATAGTACTGTAGGACTGTATGTACAGGACGAAGCCGCAAACTATTATGAGGGTACTTACTTAAAGCGCATGGGTACTCAGCTAGACGGTATTGTAGGTATTAAAGGCTGGACTGCTGCTACACTAGCTGCTGAACCAACGAAAACTGCACCTATTACAGAGCCTACAGACCCAGTAGACCCTATAAAAAAGGACAGCGACAGTTTGTCGGGATCAAAGGCTGCTAAAATTATGGAGACGCATAACATAGACGTTCTCCCAAATGGCACGGTTATTGATCTTAATACCGGAGAAAAGCTAGATCAAACGGATAGTAAGCTAGTTTTAGAAGGTCTTGGCTTATCGACGGAATCATTACCTGATGTAGACACATCTAAAAATGTACCACCTAGACCAGAGCGTGACCCTAAGTATACTGACATGGAAATTATGATGATGTCAGAAGAGCAAAGGGCAGAGGCTTTTCCTGATCTAGAAGCATGGGATGCTAAATACTGGAATACCCACAACATTGACGGTACACCTAGAGAGAAGCCTCTTGTACCTAAAGCTGAACAAGAGAAGCCAGACGCACAACCTGTCACAACAGCCGTAGATACATTTGATAACTTCTTCATTACGTATAGCAATGAAATGCTAGACTATATGGAAGAGGCAGGTGTTACAGGCGAGGACTCCGTTGAAGAAATAACAGAGTTTTTAGCTGCTTGGTTTGATGAGAATGCAGGGAACGAACAGCTTGTAACAGACGCAAGTAAAGTAGACAACCTAGAAGACATAGCTAAAATAATCAAGGCTACATTGCAGAATTTGGAGCAATAATATGAGCGACATTGTAGATGAAATACTGCGTAGGAAACGTAAAGCTACACCATCATCCAATCAGTCTACCGTTGATGCTATTCTATCTAGAGGCAAACCTAGTATTGCAGAAGATACCCCTGACGATGACGGTAACTTTGGATTTACTACAGGTAATTTAAAGAAAGATGACTTAAAGTCGGGAAGAAATGCTGCAGCCATACGTGACTACATGATCACTCGTTTTGGGCAGCAGTACAGGTTTAACGGTAATTACGGTGATGATGAGTTAGTTGAAAACTTCTTTGATCATATGCGTAATTTCAATACAAACGTAGTTGCTACCACAAGTGAGGCTAACTTTGTAAGGAAGGCCTCTGATGAAGAAAAAGCCAAAGCAAAGGTGGCATACCAGTTATTTGATAATACAGGTAACGTGTTTGTAAATGATGGTGTGTATGGCGCAGTTGACGGTGTTAAAGATTATATCTTTTCTGCAATTAAAGACCCTTCAAACTACTTAGGTCTACTCACTGGTGGTGTAGCAAAAGCTGGTGCGCTAGGCTTTAAGCAAGGTACAAAGGAAGCCATCAAACTGTCTATAGCAAAGGCAACTAAGGATGCACTCGCTAAAGGGGCGTCTCGTGAGGCAGCAGAGAAAGCAGGGAAAGAGGCAGGTGAGGCAGCATTTAAACATGCTATAGCAGCAGGTCAAAAGAATAGTGCAGCTAAAAAGGTTATGCGTGAAACAGCTAGACTAGAGAGTGATATGGCTTTACGTAAGTCTAGACTACTAGCTCGTAAACGTGCAGTAGGCGCACTAAAAGATGAGGCAACTAAAAAGTCTTTGTATACTACAGCCGCTACAGATACAGCCGTAGCTGTCCTACAGGATCTACAGATTCAGTCCCTTATGATTGATGTAGATGCTCAAAAAGAGTACAGCGCTCTACAGACAGGCTTTAGCTCTTTGTTTGGTGTAGCAGCGCCGGGAGCACAGCTTTTAGCAGGTAAGCTTAAAGGTAAATCTGGTTATACAGATGTAGACGTTGAGTACCAGATGAGCGCCTTACGTGAGTCTAGGAAAAAGCCTAAGATTATACAACTCACAGAAAGCCAAGCTAAAGAAGCTGCACAAGACATCAAGAAAAATGTACGTAGCTGGCGTGAGAAAGTTGACGCTGGGCGTGATATGTTTAGCAGACGCATCACAGATACGGATGTATTTAAGCAGATTATTCTAGGTTCAGACGGTAAAGGTAAGACTGATGGCTTGGCCTTTATTCTAGCAAAAAGCGGGAACAAGTTGGATAAGGGCACTACTATCTCTGATGCCCTAAGTAACATTGTACCACAACTACCAGAAGATGAGCTAACAGAGATAAACAAAATGCTAATGATGTCTGGTATGACGCTAGGTGAAGGTACTGCATCAACCAAGAGTTTACAAGATTTGGTAGCCTTTGAATCAAGCCGTGGTGGTCAGACGTTAAACGTTATGAGTCAGGCTGCTAAGATTGTTAATGGTACGCTACTACATGGTGAAACTCTAATGAGTGAAGCTACAGGCAGCATCTTAGAAAAAGAAGGTAAAAAGCTACAAAGAGCTAGACCTTTTGCTTATGGTCAAAACCTCTGGCGTAGAATGCTTGTATCGTCACCCTCAACAACAGCAGTCAACGTTTCGGGTTTTGCTCAGTACGCTACTGTATCAACTTTAGCTGATGTTATGAATGGCTTAGGTCACATCTCTTTGAGCTTCCTGCAGACAGGGCAGCGGCGTGTAGAGACACGGCAAAGAGGTAAGATCTATATACAGATGCAAGCGCAAAAGATGCGTAACCTGCTAGACCCTTACACAACGCACGATGCTTATATGTCATTCCTAAAGCAGAATAACGATGTAAGTAAAATCCTCTTTGAGACTGTGGCTGGTGGTGTAGAACGTACAGGTCAACGCTACGGTATTGACACATCAAAAGGCGTAGCTAAAAAGTTAGAGACAATGGCAAACGCAGCCAACAACCTTACTGGTGTACGTATCCAAGATAGCTTTACTAAGTCACAGATGTTTATGACAGAGCTAGATAAGTATCTCCGACTAAAGCATGGCCCAGATAAGGATCTTATGTCTGTTTTACGTTCTGGTGATACAACACTTATAGATAATGACGTTATTGGCGGTGCAATGGATCAGACACTACGCTCTGTATTCTCTAAAGATTACACAGCTAAAGATAGTTTTTTAGGTGAAGCAGCAAGTATAGTAGAAAAATTCTCAAACATACCTGTAGTAGGTACTATCTTGCCATTTGGACGCTTCTTTAACAATGTTGTAGCTACTAGCTATCAATGGTCTGTAGGCGGTGCTTACGAAATGACAAGCGCACTGGTACGTAAAGCTGCCAGCAGAGGCGAGCAAGTAGACTTGATGAAACCTGCAGAGGCTTTCTCTAGAACATTGGTTGCTTGGTCTACTGCAACAATGGCTATGCAATATGATGAGGAGCGTAGGAAGAAGGGCTTAGGGCCGTATGAAGTAGAAGCTGGTGGCGGTAATATCCTAGATATGAAGAGCCAATTCCCGGCGTCTGTGTTCTTGCTTGCTGGGCGTATCTTAAATATCAGAAAAGATGGTGATCAAGTACCTAATGAATTATCCTTAGAGCTAGGAAAGCAATTAGCTGTAGGCCAGTTTGCATCTGATGCACAGTTTGGTAATGATCTTAACTCTATTGTTGATTTCTTCCTTAACATGGATGGTGATACAGATTACCTAAAGGCAAGTACCACAGGCTTAGGTAAGGCGGGTGGTAACTACTTAGCAGGTTACACAAGACCTTTAGACGCATTCAACCAGCTTGTAGGGTTTGTAGCAGAGGTAGACACAGCTAAAGATGTACGTCAGGCACAAGGCTTGAACGCTTTATCACAAAGCTCTTTAAAGTATGTCGATAATATAGCAGAGGTTATGATTGACGCTATTGATGATGCTATAGGCAGCGACAAGCTGAATGAAGCAACTCAAGACATGCTAACAGGTGAAGAGTTACGTGTTGGTGCTCGTGAAGGTCAGATATACAATCCAGCCCCTTTAGCGAAAGTGTTAGGTGTTACTATTAAGCAAGACCGCACAGCAGCAGAAGAGCTATACTCTGTAGCAGAGATGGCACCTTGGACTGCAGGGGAAAGATCTGAGATTCCAGGTTACGATAAGATCTTCAATAAAGTGTTTGCACCTATGCTAGAGCAAAAGTCTAGGATGCTACTATCTGATCCTAAGTTTAAGAAGGCTAATCTTCAACAGAAGCGATCTATGGTTACGGATACATTACGTTTAATAAAAGCAGACGTTAAATCTTTCGTAGAGGCATCTGGGGATAAGGACACTGTATTAGCAAAAATGAGACGAAAGGCATCTGCTACTGGATCAAAGAATGCTAAGAAAGAGGCTCGCAACTTTATGAAGGACAAGGGGGCGACAACCAACATTAGAGACATGAATTACAGTGAATTATACATGTATCTAAACTATCTAGACTATCACACAGAAGTGTACGGTAGATAGCAGAGGGGGCGCACTAAGCGCCCCTTTCTTTATTTAATACCATACTTTTCAGCAGCGAGCTTAGCCCACATCTGTGACTCAGTAAGTCGCTCTAAAGCGTTCTCCTTTTCATCACAATGGTGTAGGTTTCTATTGTAGTGCACTTCTAAACCCGTTGCCTGTGTTGTCAGGTCAGCCTTAAAAAGATTAGTCTTTGTGTCCATGTATGCCTTGGCTTCTCGTTCTAGTTTCACTGGTATTCCTTATGTACTTTCTGGTACTTGAAAGCAGTAGTATTTCACATCAGAAGAGGGTGAAGGTTTAGTCCTAATCAATCTTTCTTTTATTGGCTCAGCAAACTGTTTGCATTCTTTGTAGCTATTAAAAAACACATCGTGAGCTTGCATCTTATAAGCCGTTCCATGAAACATGATTAGGACTAAAATGTACATTAGAACCAGCCTTTAACTTGATCAATAAGTACAGGGCCATACTCTGCAGTAAGGGCAACAACTTCACCAACAGCAAGCATACCAATAGTTGCAACCGCCATAAATTCAAAACCTGTCATATCATTCTCCTTTCAAGAGTTTTTTCAGGTCTGTGTAACCACCTATGTGATTACCTTCTATATCCCAGATTTGGGGTACAGTCTTTATACCTGACTTTTTAAATAAGTCAAGTAGCCACTTGGAGTCATTAAGAGAGTAGTACTGAGCAGCAAGGCCACTATCCCGCAATAAACCCATAGCTTTGGAGCAGTGAGGGCAGTCAAGCCGCCCCACTAATGTGTATACACTCATGTCAGATCTACCAACTCACAGGAATCACCTGTACATGCCATAGTCTGACTACCTGCAGTGTTGTCTTCGTTTTCATACTCAGTAAGCTCTGACCAAGCAATGCTTGTAGGCATATTAGCTAAAAGCTCTTCGTACTCTTCCTTAGTACAATCCTGATAGGGTGCTTGCTGATACGTGTGATCTGTGTGTGGTAAAAATGATACGCCAGACATTTCATCAAAGTATTTGTAAACAAATGCACCCACTTCCATCCATTCAGCATCCCGTACTGATATTGTCACGCTTGGTTTATGCTCACACCAATGCCGCTGATAGGTAAGCCACAACTCTAGCTGCTCAATAGCTGTCATATCATTACGTGTAACCGCATTATCAGGTGACTTTACAGGGAAGCTAAACACTGTGGTAGTGTCACCCTTCATCACACAAGGCTCATTAGGAATGCCTTTGTCTTTCATAAACTGTGTTAGCGGATCTTTATTATCACCGCGCACAGTACGGATATAATAGGCACTGTGGCGAGCATGTATGCCACTGGCGCTATCCACCAATTGTGATACCGTGCCCGAAGGCTTGACGCATGTAATTGCTGCAGATACAGGTATATTAAGCATACCAGCAAATTCAGCGTTAGTATTGACAGCCACACTACGTAGGTGCTCAAGGGTCTTCTCCAATCCTTTGTTGTCAGGGGTCATTAGAGGATTATCCATAACACCTGTAAGTGATACACCAAGCAAACGCTCTTCTTCTGTGTTCTTCTGCCAAACTTTACGCAAGTAAGGAAACTTAGTGTAAGTAGACTGTACTGTTCCCAGAATAGTAGCCAGACGTACCTTACGCTCTAGGTCATCAATAGTGTCAGTAGAACGCACAACAACTTCCGTTAGGTTACAGAATTGATATGGGCGTAAGCTGATCTCCGAACATGGGTTGCAGCCAAACTCATAGTTAGGATCACGGCGTCCATGCTTAACTGCTAGGTCAACACAAGCTTGACGGTTGAACACTCCACGCTCACCTGATTTAGATGCTACAAGGGCTGTCCACTCACGCATGAATGTCTCCATGTCAGGCTTCTCTGTGTACCCTACGCTATTGTTAGCTAAGGCTCTCCACGGTGCTGTTTCCCACCACTGACCCGACTTAGCATGGCGCATACGGTCATCACTCAGGTTAGACAAACTGATCATAGCTGAGCGACGAACACCACCTACTACAACGATCTGACCAATGAAGCACATGAGATCATGGCACTCAATGCTAGACAGCTTGCGTCCTTGTGCAGCCTTGAAGGTTGTGATAGCAAAGTTAAACAATTCAACTAGAGGGGCTGGGCCACTTGCTCTACCACCAAACGTCTTGAGCCTAGCACCTGCAGGACGTACCAAACCAATATCCCACTGAGGGATCTCACCAGCCCAAAGGAGTGCCAGCAATTGTCTGAAAGCTTTAGCCCAACCTTCCTTACTGTCTTTGACAACGATTGTAGTCTCACTGTCGAAGAGTTGAGGTATTTCAGGGAGCTTGCTAACGTACTGCCTCTCGACGCTGAAACCGACACCAGTACCACACAAGAGGATGTACATAGCCTCATCGAAGGACTTAGGGTCATCTACGGGTAAGTAGCTACAGTTATACCCAGCAGTATTATCTCTATCTAAAGCTGGGCCAGCAGTCATTAATGCTCGCATAGAGGGCATGATGTCTGTGTTAAGTATGGCAGATTCAATCTCTCTACAAACCTTAGAGTCCAATAAAGCATTTACTACATTGATCATGTAGCGCTCTACTGTGTCTGTCCAAAACTCACGCCCGTAACCGTCATAGTATTTAGCGTAACGTGATTTGTGAATAAATGTCTGGTAGTCTGTTGGTAGTAGGTTGCTCATCTATTGTCTCCTGAACCCTTTAGTTTTCCGCGCTGCTCTCTATCGTCTAGCTTTGCCATATTCATTTCCATAGTCTTCTTTAAGTTACCACCAAAGATGTTTGATAGTGCAACAACGTAGAACAGCACATCCCCCAACTCTTTCAGTACATCTTCATCACTAAACTTACCTTTGTCACGAAACAGTTTCTTTATCTTTTCTGCAACCTCACCTGATTCCCCTACAAGACCCAAAGTGTTTTCTACTAATCGTTCTCGCCCCTTAGTGAAAACTTTATCTTCTACAAACTGGCTGTAGAAACGTAGTGGGTCATTACTCCAATCAGGACTGTTTTGAAACATATCAAAGTAACCGAATGCTTCTAAGTCTGTCTCATTAATCATTGCCGCTCCTTAACTATTAAATTTCTTATAGATACATCATCTACATCATACATAATATTTGTTATTAGGTCATATACATCTTCCTGATGGTGCTCATCAGAGGATGATAATATATTGTTTTCGTCATCTACGTTTAACATAAACATAACACTAAATGTCTTGTCGTTCATTTGTGATTCTCTTTATAGTTATCTATTAGCCAACCTAAGTATACCTGCGCCTTCTCTAAGTCTTCTAGGCCATTCTTATACTCGTGTCTCCAAACATATTTCAATACATTACCAGCCATGTATGCACTTGTACCGTCCATCTTACAAGTCATAGCACGTATAGCTTCTATACATTCTATACCTGCTTGATTATAGTGCACTGGACTATTTACAGGATCTACCATTAAGCGCTTCCTTGTGTTTTAGTGAATGCATTAAGTGTATATACGTTACCTTTCTTGCTGTAAACCTCTTCTTCTCCTTCTTCTGATACTTCTCTTTCGGCAGCAGCGTACTGTTCAGGGAAAATATCTTTTAGCATTACTTGTTTGTACTCAACAAGCTCTTCCTCAAACTCAGGGTACTCTGCTAGAAAGGTTAGAGACGCTGCCATAGATAGTGCAGCATCGAAAGCAGCATGTGCGGCTGGCATAGGGGCATCTATTACTGCGCCAAAGGCTAAGCCTGTAGCTAACTCAAGAGTCCAATTACCTTCTTCATCCATTACAGGCTTTATTATAACAGCAACTTCATCATCTTTTACTTCGTAAGACATCACTTCTTCCTTTGTGTTTTGAGTGCTACTCTTTCAGTACTACACCGTCTACCTTTTTCTTTTAACCACTCTACAGGTATTAACCTATGTGACCACAAGAAGCCATGTTTATCGCACCAGTTATAGTAGCGAGATTTGGCACCTTTATACAACTTAGCATTTGCGTTACTAAATACAAAGCGTATGTCTAACTCTGGATGTTGTTCCTTTATTGCTAAATGCTTGCGTCTATCTTCATTGTCAAAGATACCTTTAGTTTCAATGAAGATACCGTTATCTAACTCAAAGTCAGGTGTGTATGTACGATAGCGTAAGTCTTCCCACTCTATCTTTATCTTTTCATACAACACCTTCTTCTGATGTTCTTTGAGAAAAGTAGCGGCCTCTCTTTCAAGGCCACTGCGATAAGCTTTACGCTGATGTTGACGTTTCATCTTGCTCCGAATCTTTGTCTTCTTCTTTAGGTAAGAGGATAGGCGCAAGTTGCATTTGTCTCTGCTTTAGGCAATGAGTTAAAAACTCTAACCTAGATATTTCTTGTGCTACAGATTCTATTTCTCTAAATGCCTTCATCTGTTCTTCATTGAAGTCATCAGTGTAAACTGTAGTACCATCAATTTCTAATTTAGCCATGTCTTTAATCCTTTATGTTACATAGTCTATCATGGGTGGGTTCTTAGCTTTAGAAGACCTAGAAGGTTCTGTGCTTAAATTAGGCCAACACTTATGTTTAAATGCACAGAAGCCACACTCAGTACCTAACTTCTTAAACCCTGTCTTCTTCTTGTAGAACGTTTCTTCGATTGGCTCAAAGCAACGCTCAAAAGGCTGGTCTTGATCGATGTAATCAACCGTATCCTGGATATCATCTAACACAGATTGCTTGTCTACCTCAGAGGCTGAGACATACTTAAACTCACCGTTAGCTTTGTTAATGACCCACCAGCCACCAACGCCCTTACCGGCACCCTCTGCATAGCCTACAAGCTGTGGAATGTACCCAAAGCTATCACTACTAGCTAGAGCATCAAATGAAGCAAACTTGTTTTGGTATGACCAAGGAGATGCAGACTTAACATCGTCAATCTTACCGTCCAACTCCATGTCATACTCACCATTGATAGCCTGACCATGCGGTAGCTCTAGTGTGACTTTATCGTTGTCCTTAAAGTCTACACCAGCAGAACGCATGACACCTTTAAACACAGCCTCAACAATGTCACCTAATATCATGTTCATCAAGAAGTGTGGTGGGAAAGGGGTCTTATCCTTTGGGTCATTCTTCTCATACCATAACTGGCACTTAGGCTTACCAAGATTGGACATACGCATACGAAACTCGTCACGCGGCCCACTAGCAAACTGCTTTAGCATAGCAGCCTCAACATCAGAGGCGACTTTAGAAGCCACCTCTTTTGACATTGATGCCTCACCTGCCATAGCCTTCTGTAAGTAAGAGAAGATTGCTAATTCAGCAGGATGTTCCATTACTCTTCTACTTCTACGATTGAAGCTACAATCTCTTTGTCGGCGTGTGACAGACCATCAGAGCTACGCTCTTCATGTTTATCTAAGAGTGAGCCGTTGATGTACTCAATGAAGTCTAGGAAGTTACCCAATACATCATTGTCATCATCAGATAGCTCAACCTTATCACCGATTGCTGCAGAGACATAGCCAAAGGTAGCGCCTGTAGGGATCTTACCTACAGCAGGAGATAGCTTGATAGTAGACATAGGTGGTAGCAGGTTCTTCTTGTTGATCTGTGCCAGTACACCATCTAATGATTTGAGTGAGTCGCGGTTTTTAACGTCAAACACAAATGGGATGTCAGTGAAATTACCGTCTACTTTTTCACCCATAGCATCTGTAGGGCTATCTAGTGTGACCAAACCAAAGAATACCTTAACTCGCTTTACGCTACGAATGAGAGACTTTGTTGCTTCTGGAAGTGCGTTGAAGTCTTCGATATAACCTGATGGCCTACCTAAGTTATAGCCACCTAAGTTATCTTTGAGATCCTTGTTAAGGCTGTTAGCCAGAACCGTTTTCTCCATCTCAGTGGTGTCACCATTCCAGCGCTGCCACTGTTGACGTACAGCAAAGACACGTACAGTTACCGTCTTACTGTATACTACATCATCACCTGTAGTTAGTTTGTACGCTCCTTTTGGTACTGTTGGCTTCATAAATGTTTCGCCATCCATAGATACCTCTTTCTCTAGGATCTCTTGGTTGACGTTAAGCCGTGATACGCTAGGCGTTGCGTTCTGTGGTGTGCTGTTAGACACGCCCATAAGCTCTGCCATTGATTGTCCACGGTCTAGTGCTACTGCTAATTCTTGGCTCATATCGTTTCCTTTCGATGAGCGTTTCATGAAATCGTAGTTATACATTATACGTCTTTTGTGTCAAGCCAGTTTGGGCCTATTTTTGCCTCTAATAATAATGGTACATTCATACGTACTTTGTATACATCTTCTATCAGATCTACAAGATTGTCATTAAGATCTGCAACTATTTGTAATACCTCTTCTTCTTCGTCAGGGTGTATGTCAGCCACTGCTGAGTCATGTACTGTATTGATCAGCACAGACTTTAGTGGCTTCAATCTTTTGTGAAACTCGTTAAGTACAGCAGGGGTAACATCACCCGTAGCGAAACCCTGTACAGGATAATTCTTTATCATAGTAAAGTGTGTGACACTACCATTAGCTCTGCGCTCAATGTCAGGGAAAGCATACTGCCTACCACTGATGTTGGTAATCTTGTTGAACCGCATTGCTTCGTCAGCTAGGTTTTGTTGCCACTGTGCTATGCCTTTATACTTATCATTGAAGTGCTCATAGTAAGCCTTCTCAGCGTTGCTACGCCCATAACCCGTAGCGCCGAAGAGTGGGGCAAACGTATGCTCCTTTGCTGCCTGTCTAGCTGTAGGTTGACCTGCATCAGAGATAACCTTTGCAGTGTAAGCATGTACGTCAAAACCTGTCTCAACTTCTTTCATTGCAACTTCATCTTGAGCTAAGAACGCAGCCGCTCTAAATTCAAGCTGGGCAAAGTCGGCCTCTAAAATTTTACCACCTTCCCAACGTGACACAAATACTTTCTTAACAGGAAATGTACCACCACGAGGCATGTTCTGCATGTTAGGGTTCTTACTACTGAACCTGCCTGTAGCTGTTATGTGCTGGCTAAGAGTTGCGTGAAGGTATCCGTTAGACTTAGTATGCACAGATATGCCGCTAACAAAGCTAGAAAGGTAGCTAGTGATAGCATTAAGGCGCTTAACATCCAGAATAAAGCTTGCCGCAGCTTCCATGTTATTGTTTCTAGCTGTTGCCACCAATGCATCTAAGTTATCCTTTCCTGTACCAAAGCCACTATGAGCTATCCACTTCTTATTTGGTGCGCTAAACCCAAGCCCGGCCATTTGCTTTGCCTCTTTCAGGCCATAGCCTCTTGAGTCACAGGCAGTACATTTGTTGGGTCTAGCGTAACGTGTACCGTCTTTCTTTGTCTTGTATGTGTGTCCTGACCCGTTACAGGTAGGGCATGTGAAAGCTGTAGTCTTAAACAACATTTTAGAGTTAGCATTGACTGCAGCCTTAAACTCAGCCTTATCTTTTACAAACTCAAATATATCTGCCCACTCTTTCTTATCATTAGGCTTACGTGAGAAGATAACCTGAGATAGCTGTTCAGGTGAGTTTAAATTGATAGGTGTATCACCCATAAGATCCCGCACTTGGCTTTGTAGACGCTCTTCTATCTGCGCCTGTTCAAGCTCAAACTCTTCCTTAACCTGCTCCAATACATCTAGGTCTACCTTTAGTCCTGACATGTACATTTCGGTGAGGGTTCTGCATGTTTGAAAGGTGACGGTTCTGACTGCATAAAGGGATCTGGATTCGGGGGTTGCGTAGTCGGCTTCGATGCTGTGGAACAACTCACAAGTTGTGAGGATGTCAGCCCGAAGATAAAGGCTAAGAGAGTCGAGATCCGTCTCATGGGTGTTTATTCCTTTCTTTATACAGGTAGTAAGGTAATCTTCCTTCTGCTCTGCTAGGCCTCTTCTTATGGCACAGGCTGATAGGCTGATACCTTCTTTGGGCTTTTGCCCTCTGCACAATATGTACTCTGCCAGCATGGTATCGTAGATGTCACCATCATATGTAAAGCCACTGGCCCATAACCACACAAGATCATGCTTGGCATTGTGCATGATAAGCAGTGTAGTCTTATCAAGTAACTTCTGTATCAAGGCTCTACCTTGACCGTCTGAATCCTTATGCTCATTGTGATCTAATGTAACAAGCATAAGCTCTTCTTTGTTGTCAGCATTTACCATGCCTACCTGCACAAGGTGGTTACCTACCTCATACGGGTCAATGAACGTCTTACCATCACGCCATGTGATGCTGTTCTCTACATCTAATACAAGTCTCATCTATTCTCCTAAGCCGTGTAGAGTGAACGCTCACCATCTAATTCACAATGGACAACACCATGCCACCCACCCTTTAGTTTGTTCTTAGCAATGTTCAGGTGCCGCCGTGTTGACTCTTCTGACTGCCCTTCTACGATAGGATCTTTAGAGATTAAAACCATAAGATCTGCTTCCGCTGCCTTACCTGTCTTAGAGCCTTCCATCATGGACTGATCCACGTAGACCTTACCTTCTGCAACAGCAGATAGCTGTGACATCCATATCACACAACAATTATGTTGCTTTGCAATGTTACGTGCATGGATGGCTGCATCCTTGAGGTATATGTCTGACTTATCACTATTCTTGGTTGCAAACTTGTCACCCATATCCAACACAACAATATCAGGCTTTTCATTCTTTACTACCGCCTCAACCCATTTCATATCTTTGTTGGTACTGTCTTTGATACGGATGTTTTGTTTCACTGGATCATAGCGCTTACGTGCAAGTGATACATTCTCTTTCACTTCATCCATACTCATGTTGGTTGCAGCACTTAGGTAACGTGCACCTACACGCTCGTAGCTCTCTTCGTTACACAGCACGATGCACTTAGCACCCTGTGACGCCCAACCGTCTATACCTGCTACCAGAGAGGCATGGAAAGAAGTTTTACCAGTATTGGGCCTAGCGCCAACCACAAGAAGATGACCATTGCTAACGCCTTCCACCTTCCTACGGAGACTTGGTATGTTAAACTTCCACTGCGTTTCAAGGTTATTCGCAGCAAGCAATGTG
>JACLAB010004565.1_pt1 | contig 15617 bp, 11 predicted proteins | sample 8027921 | NCBI WGS metagenome assembly JACLAB01 (sample SAMN15725117, study PRJNA655200) | protist metagenome | isolation source: fluorescence activated cell sorting (FACS) single amplified genomes of... | place: USA: West Boothbay Harbor, Gulf of Maine | collected 2000-07-19 | reverse complement strand
CACGGTGGCGACGCTCGCGGCTGAGCCAATTTTAGCGGCGGCAGGCGCGGCGTCGGCGGTGGCTGTCATCAAGGCGCTCGAGCTATTGACTGGTGAAGATGAACTTAACGCAGCGGCGTTCGGGGACTTGTTGAAGAATCTCAACAAGGCGGTGAAGCCCGTAACTGACAAGGCGAAGGATTTGAGCCAACAAAAGTACGCTCAAGACGCCATCGAAAGGGTGAAAAGCGTGGCGGATTTCGACCGATCTTTCGATGAAGTTTTCGAAGGGTTGAACGAAAAGATTCCCACGATGTTGAATAAGCCAAAGAAAGAAGCAGAGCCCAAGCCCACGCCTGTGGTTGAAGCCAAGGCTGCAGCGCCACCGGCTGCGCCCAAGCCCGTGGAAGCGGCTGCGCCCAAGCCCGTGGAGAAGGTTGCGCCCAAGCCCGTGGAGAAGGTTGCACCTAAGCCCGTGGAGAAGGTTGCACCACCCGCGCCTGCACCTGTGCCCGCGATGGCGTCAAGCGTGGAGGTAAAAAAGCCAGTGGAGAAGGTTGTCGAGGAGCCGAAGAAGAAAGTAGCGGTTACCACGGCGTGGTCGAACGACCTGTTGAAGTTGCAGTATAGTGAGCAAGTGATTGAGGACATTCGCATTGCTGATGCTAATGCCCTCGAGCGTTCGCGAGCGCGTCGCCTTGGCTTAGACTTCACGCCGTTGCAGCCAAAGAAAATGCCAGAGACTTCAGTCACGTTTGTCACGGCTTCGGCTTCGGCTTCGGCTTCGGCTTCGACGCCCGTTACTCGAAGTGTGAGCTCGGGTGATTTCAAAGCAGGAGAAGTTGTTTCAGCTTTGAACAGCTCGAGCCCGCCTCAAAGTACCACTCAGCGCGTGCGCTCTGCGCTCGGTATTAGCCAAAAAGACGACCAACTGCCGGCGGTTCCGTCAAAGTACGTGCCGGCCCAAAAGCAGGAGAAGAAGCCCTCATGGTGGATGGTTTTCCTCGCCGCCATGGCTGCGTTTGCCTTGTTTGCGTTCATCATTCGTGCGATGATTTAAGTGCGCTACCTTCGTATCTGATTGTGACATAATTTACACGCATATGCATAACTTACAAATTCCGTCTACGTCTTGAGTAAGATTTCGAGAATGCTATCTGGAGTAATGCGAAGCACGTCGTCGTCATCTGCTATGAGAGTGTCTGGGACTTTGAAAATCTGCAACACTTGTACCGGTTTGACTCTAAACTTCATCGCAATATCCTCCCGAAGTTCAAGGTACGTTTGGCGCCCGTAAGGAATCTCGCGGTAGTAGCGTTCGTTCGGAACCTTCACCTTCAATGTCACCGCGATGTCATCTGTGGCAACAATTTGCTTATCCATCGCCTTGGCACGTATGCGGCGAGTGTTATCAATGACCGTTGCAGCATCTTCCGGGCTAAGCACCGCTGCTTCTTGCAGCTCAGTGAAGAATCTAATCTTGAGCGTCTCTGGTCGAAGCTTTGCTGGCACTGACGCCCGGCGATTGATGGTGAGATGCACGTCCAACAGGAACCCATGCTTGATATCATACACCATTTCCATCGTGGGCAAGTATCCCTCCCAGCGCGTGATATCTTCTTCTGTCCATCGCACGCGTTGAAGTGAGTTCTCAGAATCAGCTATACCGTCTTCTCCGATGATTGACTTGAGCGCTAAATATTCATCCAACGCCGGCAAGTTGAGTGGCTTGTTTACCTTGATGCGATAGGAAATCGCCCCAGCAGACTTGTCGTCGATTTCTCTGGTTAAATAATACACAGCGTACGCGACACCGACCCACACGCCTATGCTTAAAATGAACCACACGAGCGGTTTATTCATGAACGGGTCGACAATGTACGCTCGAGCCCATTCGGTGTGCACCACGCTCCACTCTCCGGTGATGCGGTCGAGGAGTTCAAATGCCAACAATCCTGCAAAGATGAATTGCATCGTGTACAAGCTTGTACCCTGCGTACTATTTGATTTGAGCTGCATCAACATATCTCCACTATTGCCACGAATATCCTCTTGCAAGCGCAAGGACTGCGTTTCAGCAACAGTGTCAACCATGATGCGCAAACCCGTGATTTCCTCTCGCGCCGCGACGAGAATCTTGCGCATATCCTCCACACGCACCACCAAGTCATCGAGCATGACTTTCAAGTTGAGAATCTTATATAATCGTAAACCGCTTTCGTCCTTCGGCACGATACGAATGCTCGTGTCTTGCTCGATGGACTCTTTGAGGTACACTAAGATTTCTTCAAGCAAAATAATGTCTCTAGACGTCTCGGCGAGCGTGTGACGAATGTTTGCCACGCTATTTGGATCTTCTTCGTGATGCTGAATCATCTGTCGAGCGAGCTTGAGAATATCATCCGTCATAAAAATGCGGTTAAACACATTGTGTACAAAGACATCTCGCGACATGAGAGACAAATACATCAACATCACGGGCTCCTGAGCCTTGGCGTTCGGGCCGATGAGCAAGATACCGTGTGAACCAGTAATGACGACATCACGATCGCTCAAATCGTGCGATTCGTGAGTGTCTCCGAGCACTTGTCGTAATTCGTTTTCGAACGCATCTTTATCCATGTACATATCCGCAGCTTGCTGCGGCGTCGCTCGCTCCGCGATTATGACGTTAATTTTATCACGTCGTTCGGCGTTTCCTAAGAAGACGGTTTGCAGTAAATCCCGCTGGTGATCACTCAAGAGCGAATCTAAAATAGTACTCGAGTCCATGTGCACGTCAACGAGTAAACGCGCGAGGTTATCGAGGGAAATGTTTTCCAAAATTCGATCCATAACCGACTCAATCATCAATCCGTGCACTACGGTGCCATCTTTTCTGAGATGAATCCCAAAGTGCTCAATCTGAACGATGCCGTCATCTTCGGGAAAGTGTACTTGCGCTTCGATGTTCGTAAATGTCGTCATATCGTGATCGAGAATGTTGACATTCGTCAAACCAGCTGGAATTTCGCACTGCGCGTTGGTGGACTCGTGGTCGACTTCCGGGGTGAAAAAACCACCTTGGCATCGATCGTTAGATCCAAGCTTCAAATTCAGTTTGACGATTTGATTAACCCCAAATGGAATCCACTCACCAACGAGTACAGTGACGTTTGAAATCGTAATCACCTCATCCAAGTCGTCACGAATTGTGCTGTCTTTGGTGGCGCTTTCAGACGCGCGATGCGAGTTTGACGACGTCATTGGCCCGCCAATTCGTCGTAAGGCCAATGGCAAATACGGTGACACAACGTAAGAAACATCTTCAACATCCGTAATCGTAGACTCGAACGAAATGGTGTCATTACGTAAATAAAACGTCTCATCTTCCCACGCTACTTGCAACAGCTTGCCGTCGGCGACGCACAACTCATCGACGAGCTGCCTGTCCTCCTCAGTCATACGCTTACTCACCAGCGCTAAACCAGCAGCGGTAATTTGAAACGCCAAAACGCTCTGGTGCTCACTCGAACTCAATCGCAAGCCTCGAATGAGCTCACCTTCGATCAAATCATCTAAATCATCCACGCCTTCTTGCGACACGTTGAGATACACGCGCGTATTCTTCACCACCGTTGACTCTGGCGCGTAATCATACTCGAACACCTTCTGCACGATGCCCTCATAAATCAACACAAGCAATGGCAATTTCCTCACCCACTGTTCTTTCTCGTACACCGTCTGCGCACAGTTGGAGTACTTGCTTACCAAATATAACAACTTCAGGTGCGACACCGTCCAGTAGTCGTCATGAAACTCTCGCTTGACTTTCGGCGTGAGCTGCGACGTTCCAGCGCGCGGATCCGCCAGAGGTTTATCATCATAATTCATCAATCCTCTATTCGCCCCGAGCGGGGCTCTGGCGATTGCCCCGTCGTCGCGCGCACCAAAGTTCTCGCGCGTTCCCCCCGCGGCTCTCGCCGAGCCATCGTCACCCTCTCGCCGCGCATTCGCGCTCATCCGCGCGCGACTCGCGGCGACGAGCGCCTCTTGCGATTGGCGCGATCCCCTTTCAGCGTCACGCGCGATGTCCTCGTGCGACATGGGCGATTTCGGCGCGCGTGCGTGCGCGAGTGACGACGGGCTACACGATGCAGGCCGTTGAGTCGATTCGACACGCGGCGCGCGCTCGACCGCGACCGCGAGCGATCGCCTCGCGGCGCGCGCGCGGGGGTTGGGAAAATTATTTCCGAGCGAACTCGCGCGCGCACCGCCGACGCGCGCCAGGCGCGACGCTCGAGCGCGCGTTGGAGCTGCGAAAAACGCACATCGACAGCGCCAGTCAGCGACGCGCCGCCCGCGACGATCACCCGATCGCGCGCGCCGCACTCGACGTTCGATCGCGCGAACGATGTGCGACGACCCGAAGTGGGGCCCCGACGAGCAGTTCGGCGCGCCCGAAGTCACCTTGCACACCTCGCACGGGCCCGTCACGCTCGAGCTGTATTACAAGCACGCGCCCAAGACGTGTCAAAACTTTTTTGAGCTCGCCAAGCGCGGGTACTACGACGATGTCGTGTTTCATCGCGTGATTAAGGACTTTATGATTCAGGGCGGCGACCCCACGGGCACGGGTCGCGGCGGTGAGAGCGTGTTCGGAGGGAAGTTTGAGGATGAGATTTCTAAAGGGTTGCGTCACGTCGGGGCCGGGATTTTAGTGATGGCGAATAGCGGCCCGAATACGAATAAGAGCCAGTTTTTTATCACCTTGGCGCCGACGCCTTGGTTGGATGGTAAACATGCCATCTTTGGACGCGTGAGTTCGGGGATGAGCGTCGTGCGGGCTATCGGGGCGGTGAAGGTTGACAAGAATGACCGTCCTTTGAAGGAGGTTAAGATTTTACGTTGCGAGTGCGACGACAAAGGATTTAGCTGGTACTAGCGCGTTACTCGTTGTCGAAGGACCAAAGGTTGACGCTGCATCAAAGACGGTGTCGCGCCCGTCAGGGTCGACACCGACAAGTGCGGAAGGTATAGCGGCAGAAAAAGCCATCAAACGCATCGCCACTGAACTCATGGCCATCGAAGTTGAGTTGACAAAATACGACACCGCCGTCGGCGATGGCGATTGTGGGATAACAATCCGAATGGGTGCGGAAGCGTTGCTGAAAGATGTTGAAACATATCCAGTCGACAACGCCGCAGAGCTTGCGCGAGCCGTCGGCGAGACTATTCGTCAAAGCATGGGTGGGACGAGTGGCGCGTTGTACGACATCTTCTTCACTGCGGCGGCGGAGAAGTTGAGTAAAATGGCCAAAGGTAAAGCTCCTGAGGCAGAAGTAGTGTGCGTTGCGTTCGTCACAGGTGTTCACGCTATGATGCGTTACGGCGGTGCTCGAGGGGGCGATAGAACGATGCTCGATGCGCTCGTTCCCGCGTCTACCATGGCGAGCGTGAGTGCAATGTCCCGAAAGTCTGGCACAGAAATAGCCGCCGAGGCCGCCAAGGCGGCGAAGGCAGGCGCTATGGACACTAAACACATGCCTGCGCGTGCAGGGCGGTCGAGTTACATCAACCCGGAGGTTTTGAAGGAAACTCCGGACCCTGGAGCGGTTGCGGCGGCGGCCTGGATTCAAGCCATCGCGGATTCGTTTAGCTAAATTTATCTGAATTTCAATCACGTGGCTACCGGTATGTTGTTACAGTAATTACGCCATGAGTACAACTTGCCATGACTACAACTTGTAATTGACGTCATCTCTCGGATGACTCTTGCCGAGGTGGTGCTCGCATCTCTTTCGGTATTTTTGTCGTGCCCCATGAGCGTGGTGTGTACGTTGGTCTCGCGTTTAACAAATCTGTCGGACGATCGACAGCCTGCGCCTGCGTATCAGACTGCGGCCTCTTAAAGTCGCCACCGCCATACCATCGTTCCGAAGCAACTTCTCTACGTACGCGTTTTTCCGTACTCTTTTCGCTGCGTTGCAGACGAAGACGACGCAGTCGCTCCAACTCCGCCGTCGGCTGAGGATGTCGAACGATTCTCATCGTTCGCTCTCCTGTTTGTTTGAACCCAGTCGTCTCGCGCGTGAGAGGTACCTTACCACCCGGTGGCACACGAGGTTTCGATCGGGCTTCGAAATCGCGATTGATCTCGATAATCCCTCCGCGCGTGGATTGGCTCTGCGTGGCGCCAGGTTGCTCGCGCGTGCGTTCTTTCATCTTGCGCCAAAATTCATTCAATCGAATTTTTGAAGCCGTTCCATCTTTGAGATGTTGTCGTTGAACTGACGCTTGCACCATTTGCGTCACTTTCTGGTCGCGACCAGAAAGCCCTTCGAGGTCGCTTTCTGGTCGCAGCGTGGCCACGTCTCGACCCAGGCGTCGACGACACCCAGAGCGATACCGACGTTTCGACCCGCCAGGAAACTTCCCCTGGCGTGTCCGTTTTCGACGTACACATCGATGGTGCCTGTGTCGCCGACGACGATGGGTAACGTACAAGTACACTGTGCCCAAGCGGCGCGAATGGAGCGCAACAACTGCGCGCCATCGACGACGCCTCGCATGTCGCCACGGGGTTGGAGATGAAAAACCCGCGTGAATACCCGAGCGCAGTGTCCGTTGCCGTCACGCGCGCGAAAGTCGTGCACGGTTAGTATCCCGGCGCCGAAAGTATCAGGGTCAACCGTGACGATGACATGCCAGCGCCCAATGGACACACGGGGGACCTTTGAGTCCGGTTCGACATCGTCGAACTGGTCTTCATCGCAGTACTGTTCACCGTAATACCGGGCCAGTCTTAGGGATGTGATGTCGTTGGGCATTTGCTGCGCAACTTTGCAAGGCGCAAAGTGCGACGGTTGATTGTGTTTACGTACGAAACGAAACCGTAAAACATGACAAGACACTTCATTGTTGGTTGTATAATGCGTATGAGTATGATATCAGGACAAGTGAGCTAACGATTGAGGGGTATTTCGTCGTAGCATAGCATAGCATGAATCGCGCTCGACATCCATTGCGCGCATAAAATGGCCGGATATTGCATGCTGTCTTCCCGCGTCGCGCCGAGTGTCGGGTCGTCGCCTCCGTGACATCCACCGACGTGGCGGAAGTGTCGTCCGAAGACAAGCGACCACAAACACTTGCGCCCATGCTTCTCCGCGCAAGACGCTTGAGGAAATCCGTACAAAGTGTATATAGCCTTGGGGATATTTGTCCACCACGAGGACTGCTTCCGAAAATCGGCGCCCGCATTGCAGAGCGCTAAATCGACGAGTAGCGACTTCATCCCTCCTTGCATTATTGGTTGCGTTTTGAGGGCGTGCGAACCCGCTCCAGAACATTCAATGAGCCAAATGAGAGGACGAAGGTGTATGATGAGGGACATGCCCGATTGTGCGAGCCATGTCGCGTAAGTCAAATCACGCGCGTGATTGTGAGAATTCTTTTGCGGCGAGTACTCGGTGCACTCCGCCGCGAAATGCACAATGTGCCACCGCTTGACGTGAGCGAATCCCGCGCGTTTGATTTCACGTGAGAGCCAGGTTCGCCATTTCGTGACGTCTGCAACGATATCCGGCGTCCACGACTTTTGCCAGTCGATTGTGACGATTACGAAGGCGTCGCGCCACGGCTTTGGAACGCTCTCGCGCAACCATCGCGTCCACGACTTCGTACCGGACCCCACGTCCAACACGTAGATCTTTCCCGCGAAGCGCGTTTTAAACGCCTTGTGCCATGACAGCCTTCCATAGTCGTGCTTGCGTGCAAAATTCAGCGTCGACATGGACGCTAAGCGCGCGGCGACACCCCACGGCGGCGACTGACCCGCCTTGCGCGCATTGTGCCCAAAGCTCGACAAGTGTTGACGAATCTTGCGCAGCGTCGCCTCTGTGCTGCGTGCATTTTCGTGCCGCACGAAGTGCGGTGGAGCGTGCACGCTTGTGTCGGCCAGTACTTCCCGGCGTGCCAGAATCACAGCGCGCTCAACGTCGTACGACGACGCGAGCTTCGTCCAGCCGCCGCCGCACGCGTCGCCGTCGCCGTGCATGTCGACTAGATATAGACGCGTGAGCTCCATGAGAAAACACCAAAACCAAAATGTACATCTCTGTCGCTCTTCGACTCGTGCTTTGACGCATCGCGCGCGCAACGTCGACTCCCGCATGAGCGCGCGTGGAGCGTTGTGGACGCGTCGAGCAGGTGTCCCACAGGAAAAGTGGGGGAAGTGTACGATTGAGAAATCACGCGTCTTGCGTCACTTGCCGCCGCGCGCCTGACGCGAGAGGACCGCCGTCATCGCGTCAGGGCGATGGGACAATAAAGTATGGTCACGTGCTAGAGTCAAATTGCCATGTCGTACGCGTTATCGACGACACGGCGTCGCGTTGCGATGCGACCAAAACGCGCATCGGTGTTTCACCACGAAACGAGTTGTATACGCGACGACGATCACAACGGCGCGCCGCTTCATGATATTGTCATATAATTCATAACGTTTACTTGGTTCGTAAGAGTTTTACACGTGTGCGACGCGAGGTGTGCGTGATATGCGCGACGTGGCGTCGAGCAGGCTGTGGAGGAATTGAACGATTGAGTTTTGTGTGTGCACGCGTCGTTTGGTCAAGTGCACGTGCGTGCAAAGTTATACGACATTTGCACCCAGTAGCGCGCAGATTGCATCGTAGTTTATTGTATATTTCAGGTTATTGTTTGTGTTATCTCGACAGACAAATCTATCCGTCGCCGTGCAATCTTACCATGCGCGACGTGTCTTGCGCCGCCGCGGTGTCGATGACTCGCGTTCAACGCGGCGCTCAAACGGCGAACGACACATCGATTCTCCGTGGTATTCGTCGCTTCTCCGGGCTGAACGCTTTGAAAGCTTATAGTATATGAATCGTGTTACCGATAGACAAGAAAATCATGCAAGATTCGGACGCTGCTGGAGTGCGATTGGAATTGTTCCCAATGTACAAACGTTTGGCGCCTGTTCGCGTTCTCGGGCTTTACCTTATTGATGCGCACGCGCGTGAGACACTACGTTACCGTGCGTTCACGCAGTCATGCAAACGCGAGGGTCTCCACGTAGTTTATGGTGCCCGGGTGTCGTACCGCATGAGGAGCGCTCAGAAATGAGCGTGTTACGATCGCGCACGATCCTCCCAGACGTAACATGCGCCGAACAACTTCCAGATTTGTTACAGTGGGTATTCGAATGTCATCCCGATCAAAACGAATACATGGAGGCGGCGCGGATCAAGTTTATCAAACAAAGTAAAGAACTTAGGTTTCTTTTGCGCCACGCGTCACAAATTACCACCGTAAGCATCGAAGAACGAGCATTGGTTTTACAAGTGGCCAGTCGCGCCGTATGTGAATTGCGTCGCTATGCGATCGCGGAGTCGGCGTCCAGGCGTGAGAAAGAAGCGATTGACGAATGCTTCAAGGAAGAAGGACAAGGATACGCACGAACGTATGAGGCCATGAAGCGCCGCATTCTCGAGGGTACCAAGCGTATGATGGCGCGATCAACCGACAGCTCCATGCACCCAGACGCCTTCGAACGAATCGGGGGGTGTCTGTGCTGGGGGAGCTGGGCGTCGGTGATCGAATCTAGTGCATGGGCGACATTTTCACGCGAGTTGTTTCCGATTTTTCGTTTTTTTGGGAGCGAAGTACGGATTGCGCGATTCTTTTGGCTCATTAGTGTACACATTCGCCGCGTCGTGGAGTTGCTCGACGCGGATGATCGTAAGCGAATTTTTCCTGTCCGAGATTACATACACAGATTGGATTGCACCAAGCGCATGGCCGTATTCGTGATGTTGCCCTTCAATTACAATGGCGTGCGTATCAAGGGCTTGGTCTGGCGTTGTGCTTCAAAATGCGCCCCGGGTATGTCTGTCGCCGACCGTATGTCTGGCGAGCCGATCGTAGCGTCAAGGCACTTTCATTCGGAGCTTCCCAGCAAGATAATGGGTCACCTTGAAAGATCCGGGTGCGAACTAGATGCTGCGCAAATCGTTCAAATCTGTGCCGAATCCGCTGTGATCCATCACGTGAAAGGCGAATGTCTCGCCCAAGGAAAGGAAGATGTGTTTCGCCACATTTTTGCCGGCGCCGACGACGACGTCGAAGGGCTGCTGGTTTTCAACCCGAGTGGCCGTATGGATTTAGTTGGGCACTGGGGTGTGCTTGTTGTGGACGACGCCGAAAAATCTCCGGTGATCGTATCCACCAACATGCACTTCGTATTGCCGGCCAACTTCACGTTTTGTGGGGAAAAGGTTGCGAACATTCTGACCAACAATAGCCACGTGAGCTCCGTTTTACGAGCGTATGTGACTCGCATGGACACGGCAATTCACGGAGATCAGAACGTGTTCATTGGGAGCAAATGGACAGCTACCGAAAGACAAAAGCAGCTGCCTCAAATCGCTCAAAACGACATCGCCGCGATTCAAATTTTTCAAGCTGATGTGCCGGCCATCGCCGCTCGCCCGATAACAGAGTACGAGTATTGGGCCGACGCGAACGATGAGCGCAAGGAGCAGATTGAAGCCAATATTGCGAAGGCTAAGAAGAAGATGATGTCGCAAAAGTGGACAACGTACGATTGTACGCGCGAGGGCACTCTCGATCGACTCATTGCATATGACTGGCGCCCGAACGCTGCACGGCCCAAGGATGCACTGAATTTAGGCTTCACATGCCGGCTTTCGTTCTTCGGGGATGCGTACTACGGAAAACGGGTCCCAGATGTGGATCTCGTCAAGTTTGCAGATGACTCCTCAAGCGTACTCGATGAAGACAAGTTACTTACACAAGGCGACGATTCCGAGACGGAGTATGATTTCAGGTACGAGCTCGAGCTCGAGACCGACATCGACAGTCCCGAGTCCATGCAAGACGACGATTTCGACGATAGCGTTATGAACCAAGTGTTTGTCGATGCCGACGCGGACACGGCTGACGACGTGCACGCAGAAGACGAGTCCCCTGAGTACTAGGTCTTTAGGATTTTTCATACGCATTTTTGTTTTTCCATTACATTGTTTTTACATGCCAGCGCGCGCGAGCGACGACGTAAGCGAAACCGGTTAGTCTCTCGACACCATGATTCTACGCGCGTCGTCAAGAGCCGCAGAAATGGCGGCGTCGCGCTCACGACGGCGTCCATCCGCGTAATTTGTCGCTTGCTTTTCAAGCTCCCCGCCTCGGATAGGCTCGAGCACGTCTTTGATGCGAGATGATACGAACGCGTGCGCAACCGCGCCTCTCGAATGCTCGCTAACATGCGGAACGATGGCCTCGTAAAGGCTGTCTAAGATACCGCGCGTATCGTTGATACCGGCACCAAAGTCGTTTACGTCGCTAACAGTGGTCGTTTCCGATCCACGTAAGGCATCACGTCGACGATCGGCCTCTGAGAGCGTCGTTTGACTGAGGTCCGCGAGTGTTCTTCGAATGATTTGCGCGCCACTAAGCCGGCCTTCTGGAGACGGCCGCTCGACACGGCTCAGGGGTCCTAACATCTCGAGCTCCTCCTCGGCCCTGCGCGCATCAAATCAAAACCGTCGAGTGCGGGTTTCGGTCAGTCCACGTACTCGTGCAAAGTGCAAACCGAATGTGCGGTCGACGCCGTCGTACGTACGCACCACATGCCTTCCCGCTTCGCCGTCGGGAACGGCTTCGTAAAGTACACCAAGACACTTGATGTAGGGAATTGGCGTCCGAGATCCAACGCTCGACGCTTAATCCCTCTTAAACGACCACTCCAACGCGCAAGAACTCGCCGACGCTCGTCGTCTCCGAGGCCTAGTATGTCGCCATCGAGGAGAGGCGCCGCTTTAATCGGAGGACCGAGCCGTCCCGTCTGCACATTCATTGGTGCCCCGTGTAGTTCCACCTCCCTCGCGTCGTCGTCGCCGTCGTTGTCATCAGCGTCGACGCTACTCTCCACGTCGTCCTCGCCACTATGCGCGCCCGACTCGTTCGCATTCCTCTCCGATACCGCGCTCGCTCGTTTGCGCGCGGCGCTTCCGACGACACCGCTCGATGGTCCCTCGCGCGCGTTGGAGTCCCCCGCGTCGGTGTCGCTCGCGCGAGCCCCTCCTGCGCGAGTTGCGCGCGTCGCCCGCGATGCAGGGCTCATGATTCACCGCATTCGACGCCGTGCGGCGGGTCCTGCTCGCGTCGTCGTCGTACACACGCCCTTCCCACTTCCCTGGGACACCGCTTGGCACCGCACCGAGCGTCGAGGAATGCCGTCCGTCGCCGCGCGCGCTGGGGTGCGCGGTGCCCGCTGGGAAATCGTCGCGTCTCGTATGACATTCAGGGTACATTTTGCAGTGTTAACGCGTAAAAGCTTCGACAGATGTGGGCGCTTGTCCGAATGTACCCCTGCTGTTGGAGTTGAAATTGCAGCACGCACGACACATACCAGACGCGGCACCCGCGTGTCGTGAGTCGTCACGCGTCACAACTACGCACGGTGTTACCGCGAAGGCGACACACGAACGCTCGCCAGGTGTAAACAGTATGAAGAAACGTAAATTGGTGCGTAACATAGCGAGACCACGACAGTGAGATGCGGCGCGACGCGGCGTCGGGGTGCGGTGATCGTCAGATCTGGGCACGATTCGCGATGCGCGCGTGTGCGCGACGCCGCTGCGAGCGACGCGCGCCGATACGCGCACGCGGCCACGGTTCTATGCGCGCGGTCGCGTGCGTGATGCGATCACGCACGCGTGTGAAGAGCAGAGTTTCGCGTGGGCGAACCAGCGTCGCGCGCGTGGTGATGGGCATGGGTCGTTGACACGGAATCGTTTTTTCCACCCGCGCAGGAGGACGCCGTCGAGGAACAAGAGAATGCCTTGTGCGATTTTGAACTCGAGCGCGAAGCGCGGATGAAAAAGAATGCAGAGCGATGCAAATCTCTCGGTATCTTGATGGTGCATATGCCGAAGATTGTGACCGGCTCGAAGAAACCGCGAACGCGCTCGACGACACAACCTGAGCGCGAACGGGCGTTGCTGGCCAAAGCACCTAAAGCGGAGTTTCCACCGGATCAAGCGAATATGCGTGCAGAAATTGCACGGATAACGGCGGAGCAACGAGCCATATTTCAAGATTCTATCTACGGTATATATCTACAGCGTAAGCGAGTAACGGCCGCCGAGTTAAGACAGTACGCGCAAAGAAGAGTCAATGCCCGACTCGCTCGCGAGCGACATGAACGCGGCGAACCATCATCGTCGTTCGCCGGCGTCACTTACATGAAGCTTAACGACAAAGGCGGGAAATGGGGAGCGCAGATACGTGTAGACGGCAAACAGACGTATCTCGGTTCTTTCATGCTCGAAGATGACGCTGCAAAGGCGTATGACGAGGCACTCTTAACGCAAGGTAGAATCCGCGTCAATTTCCCAAGTGCTCAAGAGAAAGCGGAACAAGATGAAGCTGACGCGCAACTTCGCGCAAATGAGAAAACCGCTCGCGAGCGACATGAACGCGGCGAACATCATCGTCGTTCGTCGGCGTCACTTACATGAAGCTTAACGACAAAGGCGGGAAATGGAAAGCGGAGATACGTGTAGACGGCAAACAGACGTATCTCGGTTCTTTCATGCTCGAGCATGACGCAGCAAAGGCGTATGACGAGGCACTCTTAGCGCAAGGTAGAATCCGCGTCAATTTTCCTCGCGCGCTTAAGAGAAAGCGGAACAGACTGTAGAACATCATAATGCGTATAATAAGTACTAGCGTTTGTTATTCATACAATGTTGTTTAGTGTAGACGTGCGTGTGCTGCGTTAGCACAAATCGTCGGCGTCTTCGTCGGTGGTGTCCCCGGCCTTGCCTTGTCCACCCATTTCGGCGGCGACGCGCGCGACGTCGTGCGCCACGTTTGGAAGCTTCGCCGCGAGTCTCGTGAACGCCACATCTAAAAATCGCAAGCAACTCGATTGGGCCACTGTTGATTTGATCGCCTCCACGTCCGCATCACGGTAGGCATTGAGTAACTTGTACGCCGTCTCGCGCTCTTCGCTCTTTTCAAAATCTGGAATTTCGCACACGTCGGCGTACGTCGACTGCGCGCCGATGCCATCTCCACTATACAACAGCGCCACAATCGCGCTCAGATATGCCTTGGCTAGGGAATTACTTTGTCCAGCTCTTGAGCACGATTCAGCGTATTTCAAGCACGCTTCTGCGGCATCCGCGTACTCGCCCGTGCGCGTCAGCTGCGCGCACAGTCGTCGGTGATGCTCGCCCGCGTACAAATCCTTTTCATCCTCCTCAAAAATCTCCAACGATCTTCGCAACAACGCCGTGGACGTGAATAAATCACTATCCTCGACTAATCGACTCGCTCGACTCATCGCTTCGGCGCCGACTTGCACGCGATTGGCGCTCGCGTAGGCTTCCGCCGCGCGTTCGGCGAGCGCGAGCACCGCGGCGCCATCCATGGGAATCTTTTTCACCGCGCTCTCACACGCGCGTTCGAAGGTCTTACCGGCGTCCCAGTAGTTTGTCAATAACAGCGACGCTTCGGCGGATTTCTCTTCGACGATTGTGGCGGCGGCGTAGTCGCCAGAGGCGCGGTATAGCCTCGCGGCTTCAGCGTAGAGGTCCACAGCGCGATCGTAATCTGGCTTCCATCGCGTCAACGAGGGTTTCATGAACGCGTCAGCCTTTTCGGCGGTTTTCCTGGCATTTATTTCATTCGTGGATGGCATCTGTGCGGCGAGCGGCGGGCGGGACGTGCGCTAGGCGAGCGTGTGAGTTGTGCGGTGGCGGTTAGAGATGGCGAGGCGTTTTGACTATTGTTACTGTGTAAAGTATTGAAATGCTAACGCAAGAGTGGCGATTGATCAATCGCACCTAATCAGTATTCTTAAACGATGAGTCGTACGACGCCGCGGGCTCGAGCTTCTTGGCCTCGACGAGTTTGCGAACCGCCTTCATGAAGTCATCCTGGATGCAATAATCGCGGTCGTCTCGAATCGCAAACATGCCCGCCTCTGTGCACACGTTGCGCATATCCGCCGCGTTGAACTCTTCGGCGATTTTGGAAATAGACTCGTAATCAATATCACCCTCTTTGTTTATTTTCTGGGCGTGAATCTTCAAGACTTCGACCCGGCCCTGTTCGTTTGGCAAGGGGATTTCAATCTTGCGGTCCAAACGCCCCGGACGCATGAGCGCGGGATCAAGCACATCCGGTCTATTCGTCGCCATAATCATCTTCACCTTGCCCAAAACGTCGAAACCATCGAGTTGATTGAGTAACTCCATGAGCGTACGTTGAATCTCACGATCGGCGGATGTACCTTCAGAGAAACGCTTACCACCGATGGCGTCGATTTCATCCATGAAGATGATGCACGGTTCGTGGTCTCGCGCGTACCCGAACATTTCCCGAATCAATCTCGCCGATTCACCAATGTACTTATCAACTATAGCGCTAGAAACAATCTTCAAAAAGTTGGCGTCAATATTACTCGCAATTGCTTTTGCGAGCAGCGTCTTTCCCGTTCCCGGCGGACCGTACAGCAGCACCCCCTTTGGCGGCGCGATACCCACACGTATGAATAACTCCGGGTTCATCAATGGCAACTCGATCGATTCTCTCAACGCACGAAT
>JACLAB010015808.1_pt1 | contig 15621 bp, 31 predicted proteins | sample 8027921 | NCBI WGS metagenome assembly JACLAB01 (sample SAMN15725117, study PRJNA655200) | protist metagenome | isolation source: fluorescence activated cell sorting (FACS) single amplified genomes of... | place: USA: West Boothbay Harbor, Gulf of Maine | collected 2000-07-19 | reverse complement strand
GATACTATAAGACCTAACTCTAATAAAAGAAAGTTTCCAAGAACTAAAAATAAAAATGAAATTAGTGACAAGGAGTGGAATAAAATTATAGAAGAGGCTAAGAAAAAAATGCCAAAACCATACTAATAAAAGTAAAAAAAATAAACTATGAGTTCGCCATTTCAAAAACAATTCAGCGCTAAGTCGCCATTAAGTCAAGTAGATCCAGATGCTCCAGGTACTCCAGGTAAACCAGGCTATGAGCCACCAGTTGTAAGGGGAGAATTAGATGATAAAGGTAAAAAAATCTACGATGATTTAAAAAAAGAAAATGATAGTCTTTTAAAATCTGGCGTTAGTCAAGAAAAGATAAACGCTATGAGATTAGAAAGACACAAAAAGAAAAAGGAACAAAAATAAATAGGCGTACCATACCTAAAGTTCCTGTAACCAGAAAGGGGTCCACATTACGTGAACCCCTTTTTTGATTTTAACCATCACAAGCTAAACAATCTTCGTTCATTGCTTGTTGTGCTATATCTCCTCGTAGCACTGACTCTGTTCTTGTATAGTACAAAGTCTTAACTCCGTTTTTCCAAGCATCAAAGTGTACTTTGTTAAGCCACTTAGGTGTTGCTTCACTAGGAAAAGCTAAATTCAAACTAACTGATTGATCTATGTATTGTTGTCTAAGTCCTGCTTGATTAACTAACTCTAGTTGATTAATCTCCTTAAAAGTCTTAAATACCTCTTTCGCTGGGATGTCGTGTCCCATAGTGATATCATCAAGCTCAGCAATATCTTGAACGCTACCACCATCAGCAAGGATCTTATTCCATATTTCATTTGTATTGATTTTATGTTTCCTTAATAACTTTAAAAGCGTAGGATTTTTTCTTATAAAAGTACCTTTAGCTGATTGCTCTGTAAATACATTAGCAGCCCAAGGTTCAATACCTGCACTTACATTTCCCGACAATTTACTATTAGATACGGTAGGAGCAACGGCGCGCAGATGAGTATTGCGCATGCCAGTGCCAACACACCACAGAGGCTCACCATAAGTTTCAGCAAGAGCCATGGAAGCTCTTTCACTTTCGATTTTAATTTGCGAAAAGATTTTCCTAGTTTCAAACTGAGATAGTAAACCTTCGAAAGGAATACCCTTTTCTTGTAAGTAAGTATGCCAGCCGAGGACTCCCAGTCCCAATGCTCTCCCTTTCTGTGCAGATCGTATAGAATTCTCGAATCCGCGTAGTCCTTTCGCCCTTTGAATAAATTCTTCCATAACACCGTCAAGAAACCAAGTGGCGTCATAAATAAGGTTAGTGTCTTTCCATTCGTCATATTTTGCTAAGTTTAATGATGATAAGCAACAGACGAAGCTGTGATTCTCATCGGTGTGTAATGCAATTTCTGAACATATGTTTGTCATATGTACTTTTAATCCGTTTTCTTTATATGCTTTTGGATTTGCTTTGTTAACGTTTCCTTTAAATAATATATACGGTTCTCCAGTTGCTTTTCGCTTTCTAAGTAGTTTACTCCATCTACTCCTAGCATTCGCATCTCCTTGTTCAAGGCGGCGCATAAACTTATCACCAACAACTGCGCATTGATGAAGATTAAGCGATTGTCTATTGACATCTCCTTTTGGCTCTCTGATTTCAAGCCATTCTTCGAAATCGTCGTGGTCAATGTTGATATTAACTGAGGCCGCACCTCTTCGAACCGAGCCCTGATTCGTCGCCAAGATAGTTGAGTCATATATTTTACAAAAGGGTACAACTCCGTCTGATGTTCCATTTCCTGTAATTTTAGCGCCAGCGGGTCTAATTTGATTAATACCGATACCAACTCCACCGCCGTGCTTAGCGAGTAGCATCATCTCTAAATTCTTTTGTCCTATGTCTTGAATACTATCCGCAACATCGATACCAAAACAGCTAATAGGCAGACCGCGATCAGTACCGGTATTAGATAGTACTGGGCTCGCGAGACAAAGCCATCCGTTCCAAATATACTCGAAGAAAGTCTCTGCCATTTCCGGCTTATATAATCTACGAGCAACTGTTTTACTGACGCGACGGTATGCTTCTCTAGGTGACTCTCCGTCAAATAGATATCCCCCGGATATTGTCTTTTTGTATACGTCCGTATTACCCCACGTAGGGTAATCTTCTCCTTTTTTCCAATTTTCATTCCACATTTATGATAAATATAATATTGTGTAGGCTATTGCTACGTTTAAATTAACTGCTACTAAGTTCCATTGTTTTGCTACAAACACTTGAGGTATTGATAATGTACCTGCTATCATGTATGTAACTATCCCGATTTGATCCGGTAATAAATGGGGAGACATCATCATAAATGCCGTCCCCATATATCCTAATCTACTCGATAGTCTTTCCACTGGCGTTAGCTTCTTCTGCCTTACTAGACTCTTCAGCCATTTTCTTCTTAAGGTCTTCGATCGCTTGTTCATAGTCGTCCATCTGTTTAATTGTTTCTAATGTTCCTACAGCTAGATCTTTTAGATAAGCTGTTTCATCTAGTAGTTGCTGTACTACACCGATTAGTGCTTGTACTTTTTTCTCTAATAGATCTGTTCTACTTTGTTTCTGTGTTTTCATTTATATAGTTGTTCGTATAATTCGTTTTCAGTTATGACATTACCAAATGTCTTCGAAGTCTTCGCCTTCCCCAGCTTTCGAGTAATCAGTCGGCCTAGTCGCGAAAAAATCAGTATGAGTGACCCCGCCGGTAAGATGATAGAACCAATCAAGATTGCCTGCTGCCTTGGCGTCATATGCAAAATACGATCCCAAGTCAACATAACCGAGTTCCACAAGTTTTTCATTTGTTCTCTTTTTTATAAAGTGTTTTAAGTCATTAGCTGATATACCTTCGATATCGCCAGCTTCAAACATTTTGTCAATATATTTAGTTTCTAATTTAATCATGGTTTCCGCAGCTTTTATTATATCTTCTCGACATAAGTTTAGCAATTGCCCGTTTTCATTGCACATATCGCGGAATAGTTTACAACCCATTTTACTGTGTAAGCTTTCATCTCTCACTGACCATTTCATTTGCTGTCCAATACCTTTAAGCAAATTGCGTAACTGAAAAGAATACAGCACTGCAAAAGCAGAGTATAAACTAACTCCTTCAGCGAAAGCTGAGAATACAGCAAGTGATTTAGCAATGCCGACTGGATTATTACCATCGTAAGCAACAAGATTATCAAAGCGCTCAGCCGTAGCAGGCTCATGTAAAAATGCTTCATAGTCCTCTAGTTTTAATGTTTCGTTTAAATAACTATACGCTACAGCGTGAATAGTTTCTTGTGACCCGAACATCATAGCCATTTGTTGTATCTCGTGCTTAGGAAACCAACCAACTACTTTCTGTGTCCAATAATCCGATACCGCGCACTCCGTCTGTGCAAAGCCGAGTAAAATGTTACCGACCAAGTGTTTTTCTTTATCATCTAATTTTTCGTTCCAATCTTTAATATCGCTCTGCATAGATATTTCAGTGTGTAACCAAAATGCTTGAGCTTGTTTTAGCCAACCTTCTGTGTAGTACTCAGGGTACTCAAAAGGTTTGTAAGCTACTCTTTCGTCAAATAATCCCATTATATATTTATTATGTGTTGTACAGTTTTTAAATCAGTCTTCCAGGCATCAATATAAGCCATTATATCGATCTTTCGCGTAGACTTTGATACTTTATCCATATCATCTAAAACAGACCGTATAAACAGGTCTATCGTATGGAATTGTGTTTCTACGTCTTGATCCATTATTTAAAAATTGTTAACGCAAGATCTACAAAAGGTAGGTACAACACGTGCGTTGTTTGGTCAGGCTCAGGATATGTCCTAGCACCTATTAATACTCCAGGGTAAAACCCTATTTCGATTGACCATAATGGTTTGTTTTCGTCTTTATCCATAAACTTTTATTTTATATTCGTCTTGTAATTCTACTAATTCACTGTATTTAACTTTGCCTCGTATTTCCCAGCTCCATTTAACAAACTTTTCAATTTGACGCTCGGCATACTTTTGTCTAGCTATCCTTTTTGCTTCGAAAGGATTATGCTTACTGTCTCGTCGCATTCTTTTTGATTTTGTGGTTTGTATAATGTGATTCCTGGAAATTGCCTAACAATTAATTGCTTGAATAACTTCCAACGCATTGGAAAACTTTCGTTTGCTCGACCTTTAGTTTCTATAATAAAATCATCGCCAATAAAATCAGGAGTGTATTTAATAGGAAGTATTCTTTTACAACCTCTATTTTTGTAATCACCCTTACCATTAGCTTGTCTTTCATAGACTTCGTTTTCAAAATGAAAACCATTAAGTAAAACAAAAGTTTCTCCTTCATATTTAGATTTTATTTTAGCTTTTTTTAAAGCCATATACATATAACGTTCTAGCCCTGAAGCGAAGTTGATGCCATCATATGACACCTTCTTCGACTGTACTGGACCTTTTTTTCTACTTCGTTTTTTATAGGGTAGTCTCTTCATTTACTTCTATGTCTTTAACCATATCATTTAAAACCATATCTAACGCGTGATCTTCGTCGTAATGTAAACCATCGTTACCATTTTGACCAATGATATTATTTCTATTAATCATAGCTTGTTCAATCTCGTCTGACAAGCATCTTTTAGCAGCTTCAATATATAACAAAGCATCCATTAGTTCTTCTTGCACGTCAATTAAGAAACGATTAAGATCTTTTTCTTCACCAACTATTTCTTGCATCATTGTAGCTCCGTACTTTTGCTGACCAATGATACTACGTTGATCCATCTTCTTTAGTACTGCTAGTACTATTTCGTCTTTAGTGTCTATCTTCATTACAGTGTCTGTTTTACAAATGTTCCATTTTCCATTTTACCCTTACGGTTAGCTATTTCATTATAAGCTGATTCAATACAGTTTTCAATTTGCATACCTTCTAGCACTGCTAAGTTCGTAAGAACTACAACCATATCGCCGATAGCATCTTTTATTTCATACTTATCGTTCTTAAGCAATGCTTCAGCTAATTCACCAGCTTCCTCCATAAGCTTAACATATTGCGTATGTGAATTGCCTTTATCATATATACCGCGATCTTGAGCCCAGTCTCTAATTAAAGGAAAGTAATTAGTTAAATTAACTTGCTTTGGTGGATTATGATCTTGATTAAAAAAGGCTTCATAAAAAGCCTTGTTATAAATATAGCTTCGATTATCGTTAAACATCGAGGTTCTAGCATTAGCCATTATCCAGTTTATATGCTTTTTTTCTAACTTAAAACTATAGTCTGGCGTTTTCCACTCCAGACCTAAGTTATCTAATAAGTTACCTTTTAACTTGTTTACTGGTACTGGAAATGTACTTGTTTGTTCTGTTGGGTTTACTTTCATATTTAATTTGAATAGATTTTTATATAATGTTCTGTCTCTCTTATAGCCATAAGACTTTTGAAGTTCTATTTCACGGTCTGATATATAATCTATATCGTCTGACTGTTCAAGAACTTCATACTCATTCTCCTTATAGCCTTGCATAAGGGTTACTCTAGTATTAAGATTACGTGTTACGCCAATCTTTTTACCAGGTATGTGGTATAAATAATACATATTAAGTTATTTTGTTTTTATACAGATGTAGGTTATGCGCGTGATGGTAATAAGTACCAATTTCATATCCTGTCCTCTCTGCTATTAATTCTTGTAATGATGCAAATTGATACTGATCGTTGCAGAAACCGTACCAGAGATCATTAGAACGCATATAGACAGACATATTAAGCTTATTATCTAGTACTGTGAACTGAACAGCGTACGTACAAGGTGTATCGTTTCTGTATGTATCAATTTCTTTACCGTCATATATACTTATTGCTGCTTGTCTAGTTTCTGGGCTGTCTTTTAGCATTGCTACAACTTTATCTATTTGATCTTGTCGTTGCCATTGCCAACCATAATTAGATCTTACATCACCTAAGCTGTCAGCCATACGTTTCCATATTTGAGGTACTTTACCGTATATCTCACCTAGCTTTTCAATACTAGGATCACCAGATAAATACCACTGCCATTCAGCCTCCGCGTATTTAAGATTCCAATTCCTAGGTTTGTTATGTATGATCTTATCAGAAGGATTTAATATAGTAAAACCTACATTAAATAAAGCTTTAGTTTCACCAAAATCTACACCATCAAACAAGATTTTAGGAAATAGCCAATTGTAAGCTTCACTTGCAGTTTTAAACTCTGCGTTATTTATATTTGTCATAATAATATTTATAATATTTAAAGACTGTCTCCCAAATAACTACCTTCGTGTAGCTTTCAGGGTCTTGATTAGTTTTTCCTTTGTTTGTTATCGTTATCGTCCAGCGAGCATCTGTTAGCGCCTTAGGAGCAACGTGTATAGCATTTCTTATACACCATCTATAAGCTTCCCACTGTTCAGGGCTTGCTAAATACTCGCCCATATCACCTATTTTTTTCTTAGCCATTTATTCCCAAGGCATTGAGTCAACTACAATCTGCTCGTGAGGTATAAAACAACCGGACTGTGGTTCCCATTTGAAATGAGCTTCAGCACCGTTTTCACCAAGGTTTTGAAACTTAACCTTTAAGACTTTAGCCTTAACTGTTTTCTGTTCATAATCTCTGTGAACTAATATACCGTGATAACTAGCGTCATACCATTCGCCGCCACCTTTAATGTTATACATTGTAGGTTCTTCAATTTTGCCGTCCTGTGTTTTATACATTTTAGTCGGGTGAGCAACTATGAATACTAGTACATCGTACTTTTTAGCAAAGATCTCTATCTTGCTTAAGTACTCCATAGTATAACGATTAACATCTTCAGTTTTACAATCAATGTCTCTAACTTTATTAAATGGATCAATGACTAAGCATTTAATACCTTTACGCTTAACAAGCTCAGCACCTTTTCTAAGTACTGACTCAAGCGTGTAACGTTCCATATCAATATGAAAGTAGTTGGTATTACAGTGATCTGCTACTTGATTCCATTTCTCAGAGTTAATATCTGCAGCTGTTGGCATACCTTGCCAATGCTTACGCATTAACTTATGAGCGTGTAAATAAGTCGGTTGATTCTCTGGCGACGCAAACGCTGTTTTCCATCCGTAGTTATTATTATATCCGACAACCATCTGATCGACGAAATCACTCTTACCGGAACTAGGAATACCAGTAACAGTAATGAATTGACCAGTGTAAGTTGAGAAGATATCATCAAAATTCTGTAAGCCAACTTGAAATCCTGGTTTAAAGCCATTCTTAACAAAGTCGGTAACTTCATCTTCAATATCCCTGAATGTTGTAACATTCTCAAGCGGTACTGGTCTTGCTCCTGAAATACGCTCTGATAGTTTTTCTTTTCCATACTTTTGTAAATATTCATTTGCATCTTTACAATCTTCAAACGATGCTAAGTAACAAGCTTCTGAGCCTAGCCTTCTAACTAACTCTGCTTGTAATGCTTGTCCTGCTTCGTCTGTGTCTACAGCTAGTATGATTTTTTCTTTGTCTTCGAAATAATCTATACAAGCATCTAAGTAATCAAGGTTATTACTATTTAATGTAGCTCCGTTCGGAACTGATATTGCATTTGTTATACCAGCTTCGTGTAGTGCAAGCACATCCATTTCACCTTCAACAATAACACAATACTCATAACCTATTATACTGTTTATATTATAGAATACTTTTTCAGCACCCTTATATAATTTAAAGTTCTTTCGTCCATCACGATACTTAACATTGATAAGTTGATCGCCCATGAAGTAATTAAACTTTATAACGTTCTCGGTTTTACCGGTCTGAGGCATAAACTCAGGGCCCTCACTAATCCTAAGATCAGTAAGGGTTTGCTGAGATATTCCCCTAGTTTTAAACCACTCAACTACTTTGCTAGCTGGAGGCTTATGTATAACCTCTGCAGGTCTTACATATACCTTTTCACTAGCACCTTTACGCTGATACGTATGTAGTTGAAATGATGTATTACAGTTGTGACAAGTACCGAGACCCCGATCCCAATCATACGAAGCACACTTTGCTTTAGTATTCTTAGGTTTTCTATCGTGAGAACAAAGAGGACAAACACCCTGCTTTTTTCCCTCTTCAAGCTTATGTTGATTGAATTCGTCAATCAAAAATCCATTGATCTCTGTTGTCTGCATTTAATTTAATTTAATTGTTAATCTCCGTCTCTACAGTCGGGGCATATATCGCAGAAGTCATATTCTTCTTGCGATACGTTTTGCCCACACATTTCACACTGCATTAAAACGGTAGATCAGGCTCTGGTACTGCCGCTGCTGCTGCTTGTTGAGGTTGACCATCGCGAGGCGCTGCTGCAACATTGTCTCCGTTAGTCCATACTACTTTGACGTTTCCTAAATAAGTCTTAGCTACTTTAGCTTCGCGTTCTTCTTTAGATTGCTCAACTACAACTGGTCCTTGATTTCCGTAGTTATCTACTTCGTCGTTAAGGGTAATTGTGATAGGTAAATATTTACCTTTTTTACCAACGTAAATTTTGTCTTTTGGAATTTCATTTAAGTTGATACTTGCTTTAATAATACTTGCCATAATTATAGGGTTTTGTTAATAAAATAATTTTCCGGTTTAAAGTCCGGGTTTTTAAAAAATAAATTGTAAGCTTCACTTGCTTGCTGAACTTTTTCTTCTCCATAGGATAAGAATTTATCAGAACAGTCGTATATACCTATTTGATGCGTGTTCTTGTCTATGACCATAAAGATCATTTCATAACCAAACAGCTTTTGATATATATAAGCTTGACTGTTGTAATTGTACTTTGTTGCTGAGTATTGAAACTTAGAAATATCTGCAGTTGTTTTTAGATCAATGATTAACTTCTCATCGTGATTAACAATATCTGCTTTACCTTTCCATTGGTTTCCGAATATCTCAGCAATCCCAGGTACTTCGTACTCTACGTTTTTACCACGTATTAAATTTCTACAGATTTCATTAGACATCATTTTTTCTACTAATAATTCTGTTTGATCTACTTCGTGTTGTAATAAGCAAAGTTCTCCGTCTGAGATCTCTTTGTACGCTTTGGTATTCCTAGTCGTTGATTCTATTATCTTAAAGTTCTTAAGCTTATGCGGCTCAAGAATTGCTGTATGAAAATAGCCTCCAACTAGGAATGCGGGGATTGGTTTCATTGATTTCCCTAGCGCCAAAGGATTTGTTAATAAGGTCGAGATATCTGAATTACTTAGGAACTGTTTTCCAAACTTACCGTAGTAATGTTCATCTTCTCTCAACTTGTTTAACTCATCTTTTCTTTTCATTATAAGGTTTTTAATGTTGCAGCTGGTATATCATACTTCTTTTTAATAGCTTCTAGACTACCACCTGATTTGATGAAAGCTTTTGCTTTCGTTAATGCAGCTCCTTCTAATTTAGGTTTGGCTGCGTTACCTTTGTCGTGAGTGTTTGTCGCGTCACTGTCTGCTGTGTCGTCAATTAGAAATAAATTTCCAAGTGCATACTTTTTAGCATAACTAGATGCTGATCCAAACTGTTGAGGTACATTCATACCCTTTTGATTTAGATCCACACCAACTATAGCTACAGCTGATATTTCACTCTCACCGTCACTTAGTATAGCTGATGATGCCATAATTGGCAAACCAGCTATTTCTTCCAACATCTCATTGATAGTTACTGATACTCCTAACTCTAATAGAAAGGGCTTTGTTGCTTCAAGGATGTCTTCGGCCGACCGGAAGTTGTATTTGCCGAATGAGTTAAATCTACTTTTTTTCGATTTAAACTTTGTCTGAATTGTTGCTAACTTTTCGTTTAAGGTCATACTCTTATAATTACATATTTAGTTATTGATTTACATTTAACTTACAATATATCAAGCACTTGCGAGTGATCTACATTGTCAATTAATTTCTGTACCGCTTGCTTTTTAAGCTCAGATACACGCACATAAGAGCTAACACCGTTTATATTTAAGATGCTAGCAATTTCTTTAGCTGAGTGTTTGTCACAGTCTAAACCGTAACTTAGCCTCAGCACTTCGTATTCATTGCCGGTTAAATGCTTTTGCATTAAACTTTTTAAATACACATTCATTAATTGTATATTGTATGGCTCTGATTTATCAGGTATTTGATACATCATATTGTCCTCGTCGTCATTAGTAACTTGAGCATCGATACTTAAAAACACTGAATTAAAAAACATAGCTACCATAACCTTGTCTTTTGGATTCTTACGTATTTCATTTAGTTTATGCTCTGGTATACGTATATCGCCTCGCATCATATCAATTCTACGTCTGATATTGCCTTTAATTCTTTTACTAAAAAAAAGACTTTAAAGTTTTTTCAAGATCTTCAGATTCGTCTAGCATTGCCCAATCAAGCTTGTCTACAGCTTTGATTAAACCTTCATTACCGATTTGCAGTAAATCATTAATGCTTAAGACGCCTGATGCTTGTTGCGTGGTTGAAAACTTACGTGCTAGATTTTCTACTAGCGGCATAAACTTAATTATCATTTTGTCTCTAGATAATTCTTTGTAACTTATAAACTCATCAGGCATTGAAGCTTTGACGTCTTGTTTATATCTTACGTAATTAGGTACATTGTACTTCTTCATAGTCTTCTAGTTTTTCAAAAGCTTGTGACATTAGCCTGTTATCAGCATAGTATATATTACCTATGTTTGCCATCCACTCGTTAAAGTCTTGTTTCATAATTCTTGATTTAATAATTCTTTTTCTTTCTTAAGATCCATACCTATATTTCTATGTATTGTTCTAGCTGAGCAATCTAATAATTTAGCTATGCTTGCTATTGTTATTTTCTTACCCATATCGTGTATATCTAACATGCACTGGTATATATCATCTTCGTGTACTGTTTTAGAACGACCTACCATTGTACCTACAACACTTAATTTTTCTTCAGTTGTGAGTTTACAAAACTCTTTGAATATAATTTTACGTTGTTTGTTACGCGGCGGGTCATCTAAGTCCATCATACTTACTTCATATACCATTGTGTATAGCAATGATTCATTAACAGTGAATGTTATAAAACCAGTGCGCTTGTTACATATATACTTAAATAAAGCTTGAAACTCATCTTGATCTAACTGAGGGTTTAAATACCATAGAACAAGCATATGCCACTTAAGAGATTTATATGTTGTTATCTTAGCTTTGCTACGAAACAATTCATAGCATTCATATGTACCATCTTCATAGTAATCACCCCAGTCAAACGACTCTGTTGGTCGATCCGTTATCGGTGATCTACGATATATGATACGTCTCTTGACAAGATAATCAAGGTTTCTATTGTGTGACATAAGCCTGTTACTATTTATATTCGAGGGCTGTTGTCATAGTCCTCGGTTGGTATTAATTGTTGGTAAAAAATATGATTATTATTATAATCATTTTCTGTCTCCAACCTCATTTGTTCAAATAATTCTTTAGTTCTACCCATTTGGTCTTGTTATTACTGCTTCGCCTTTGTTTCTTACTGAAACTTTTTCAGCTTCGTAATAATTCCAATACGCTGATATGCTATCGCCTTCAACTTTGTACTCGTCAGGCATACATTGTGGTGGCTCTGTAAAGCCAATGTCGGGTATACCAGCTGGAGCAAACGCTAGAGCATCTCTGCATTTTTCAATACTAAGATGATACTTACCGTATCGTTTAGTATATTGCTTACCGATACCTAGCATATGCTCATACAACCAATAGTAGTTTGATCTACTAGATCTAGCCCATATTGTAGACGGATGGTTTAAATGAGCTTTCTTGTAAGGCACATTATCACCGTTGTCGTGTACGTGATGAGCTGTACAAAGCATTTGAGCACATTCTAAGATCATTTTAACTTTATGTTTATCATAAAAGAATGTTGCAGCTTTGTATGGGTTGTGGTGTAAATAAAATATATTCATTAGTATTTCTTATTATTAACTCTGTTATAATGACAGTCAAGAAGCTGATGTACAACTTCTTCACTTATCATATTATCATTATATAGTTTCCATATTAACTTGCTCATGCCATTTCGTAATAATAAGATTTGAATCTTTCAATTATACCCCTACCATTTGCGGTGTGAAATCCGTAAGAGTGCGTGTGTAAGCCTTTAATTGGTTTATTTTCTATAACTAGCAAAAATATATCCCATGGATCTACCGTGTCCATGTCATAAGAAACTTCATTTATAGCGTCAGCCATAGCGTATTTATCGTGCTTAATTACACCGTATTTTTCTACAATATAATTTTCTATTTTATCTGCTTTTATATTATTCATAGTTACGTAATGTTTTAAAAAGCGGATGTCTGTAAGAACCTGCTTGTGTTCGTTGAAAATAAGTAAATGTAGCACGCTGACCCATATAGTCGTGTATGTTATCTAGTATAACTTTACGATCTGCAAAGTTGTAACCTTTACCGATAGGACAGCCAAACTCATTACCATCATCATCTTGCATAAAGAACTTGCCGATAAGACCTGTAAACTTGCCTTTGCCAGCTTCATAGCCTACAATAGTAGCTTCGGTGTCACTGAAGTCTTTGAACTTCTGCAAATTGTAAGAACGTTTTTGTTCATACTTTTTGTTAAGACGTAGCATAGAGCCTTCGTAGCCTTGAGCTAAGTGTACGTTGTGTAACATTTTAGCTTCATCTTGGCTTTCAACAACTGTATTTTTAATAAGTGTCATTGTAGCTGTGATAGGTAGGTAACGAGTTAGCCAATTGAAACGATCTTCGTAATCAACGCCTTCAGCGATAGTATCATACACGTGATATTGTACAAGATCTTCTGCTTCACGCGCGTCCTGTTCAGTTGGTTTTTGTTTTCTGACTAATGATATGATCTTTTCAAAATCGTTCTTTAGAGCATGGTTATACAACTCACCATCTAATACAGTGTTAGGATGTTTTCTGAAAAAATCTGTAAGATCATATTTGATATGAGCTACGTTTTTGAATTCTTTACCTGTACGAGAGTATGCACCGTCTTTAGTGAATATACAACGAACACCGTCAAGCTTAGGTTGTAAAAATACTTTCTCGGACCAGTCAACAGGTTTTTTGTCTACTTTGTATGCGAGCATTGGTTTTATCATAAATTATATTTGTTTTTTAAGTGTTTAATTTTATTTGCTACGATTCTTGCTGATTCGTAATCTTCTTTTTCTTCTAGCTGGTCTAATCTTTCTTTAAGACCGTCAATCTCTTCGATTATAAGCTCGTCTTGAGTTATAGTGCCGAACTCAAGATTGGTATTTTCGTCTACCATTAATTGAATATCGGCCTTAAACTCTTCGTCATAAGCTTTTTGTCTTTCGATTATCTTGTCGACAATAATGTCAGCCAACTTGCTCATTTCTTTATCTGTCATTTACGCTACTCTTCTATAGTTATAGGTTGATAGTATATGCTTGTTAATAAACTTGCCTTTAGACGCTGATGTTCTTAAGCCTTCGAATACAAAGTTTGGAACTTTAGTATAATTGTAAGAACTACCGTTTGTATACGTTAAGGTTAGTTTATAGGTATCATACTCATAATCAGCCTTTTGTATAGCGGTTGAGTTGACTTCTACAGTCTGCATTGGTAAAATTAATTTGTTCATAAGTTATTTAATTTAATTGTTAATAATTGTTGTCTCACCAGGGATCGAACCTGGACTCTTTGGTACCAAAAACCAACGTGTTGCCAATTACACCATGAGACATTTGTTATTGCATATATATTATCCTAAGACAATCGTATTTAGTTTGTATTCCAGTAATACTCACAACCCTTATCTTCTATAGGTGAAGGCGCGAAGTATGATTGGTATTCGCTTGGTTTAGCTGTGAAACGATAGCACGAATGCTTCACTTCACAACCGTCTCCATTGCACATTGATATATCTGCCATGATTAACTTAGTATTACATCTATTTTGTTTATAAATTCTGCTTCTGTTTTAGGATCATCATATACATAACCTTCGTCTTTTAGCTCGTCGATAACGTCTTCTTCGAATCGTTCAGCTAAGTACTCGAATAACTGTACGATAGCTTCATCAATGAATTGCTGGTGAAGATCATCTACATATATAATTTCAGGATTCTCTTCGTCACCGTTAGAATATTTAATAAATTCTTCAAGAGCAGCGCCTAGATCGCTGTCATAATAGTATACGTTTTCATTTACATTAACAGAGCTTTGGTCATACGTAGCTATAAATACAGAGTAGCCGTCTGCTGTTGACTCTTCGTATATATAAAAGTCTGCGCTATTAGAATAGTCATCTGTAAACTCTACATTGAAATGTTTCAGTACTGATTCTTTAGCTAGATCTTCGTCATTGATTTGCTTTTCACCGAAGCCTTTAGCTTCTAGTCTTTCGTTAATTAGTTCGTCTGTGATTAGTTTTTTACTCATATTATTGTTTTTCTATTAATTCTGTTATATAATTCCATATTTGAAGCTCTGTTTCGTAGCCTTTTACTACTTGTTCAAACTCTTCATACGTAACACCTCCGATATTACCTGTTCTTAAGTCTTCCTTGTACGTTTCAACATCTAAGGTTAGTATTGTAACCTTTGCAAAAGCTTTATTGCTTGCTCTATTCTTAATATCTGCAAGCGTCCATTCGCACATAACCATTATGCTACGTTGTTTTCAACTTCGAACACGTCTTCACCGTAACGCCAGTTGAAGGAGTCTCTGTCAAGATATTCCATATCAGAAAACACGAAGATGTTTAACACTTGACGAACAGTTAAGTCATCGTAGTAAAAGATCTGAGTAAGTAAGAACTCAATATCGTTAGTCATACTAGGATATCTAACCTTGTTGTCTTCTAAGCCTTTTTTAAACTCGGGCTTTAGCCGAGATAGTAAATTTGATCTCATAATTTTTTATTTGTTACATTAATATTATCCATTAGTCATCGTATTTTGTTTGTATATCTCGTTTTTTATTTTTGTACAAACGGTTATCTCTACAATGAGGGCAACTCCCGTTGTTTCTACAAGTTTTATCAAACCTTTTTGATTTAGTGTATGGCTTTTTTCTAGACCTGCTCATCAAGTTCTTCGTTTATATGTTCGGCTATTTCGTAGAAATTAACTTGAGATATAAAAGCTCTTGCGTAATCCGCTGCTAAACAATCTTTTTCCACTGTATTATTAAATACACAGTCTTCTACTATTTCTTTTAGGTCATCTGCCGACATTTTGTTCTCAAACTCTATGTCGCCTAATATTTCTAAGTTTACTCGCCATGTAGCGTAGTTTGTCCATCCGTTATATTCTTTATTCATAAATAAGGGTTTGATTTTATTGTTTAGCTTTATTAATTAGTTTTATTAGTGATTCTACAGATTCTTTATTAGTAAAGGCTATCGCTGGATTTGAATCAAAAAATTCTACTACCCATTCATTATTTACAACCTCATGATTTGCTTGAGTGATTAGTGATAAACCTCTTGCAAAATCATAAACGTAGTAATAAAAATCTTCTCCAAATTCTTTTGTAAATTCTAAGTCTATTAAATC
>JACLAB010001788.1_pt1 | contig 15627 bp, 10 predicted proteins | sample 8027921 | NCBI WGS metagenome assembly JACLAB01 (sample SAMN15725117, study PRJNA655200) | protist metagenome | isolation source: fluorescence activated cell sorting (FACS) single amplified genomes of... | place: USA: West Boothbay Harbor, Gulf of Maine | collected 2000-07-19 | reverse complement strand
GTGTTCTCCCTCCAAGCGATCAAGCACTTGACGACTGGAGACGGAGGCCTCCTGCTCCTTCCGGACAAGAATTTGTACACGCGTGGGAAGTTACTTAGATGGTACGGGATAGACCGCGATAAGCGCAACTACAAGGGGAAAGATTTTAGGCTCGAGTCGGACGTCACGGAGTACGGTTTTAAGATGCACATGAACGACCTCGCCGCGTCGCTCGGGCTCGCGAACCTCCCCCACATCGACGGCATCGTCGCGAAGCACCGCGCTAACGCGTCGTTTTACGACAAAGCACTCGCAGGCGTTAACGGGGTCACCCTGCTCACTCAACCCGAGGGTGCGGTTTCCTCGTACTGGATCTACACGTTTCACATCGCGAATAAACTTGAATTCATAGAGTTCATGAAGAGCAAGAACGTCGTGGTCTCACAAGTGCACGCAAGGAACGACACGCACTCGGTATGTGCGCCGTATCGCACGCACCTTCCGCAGCTGGACCGCACGGAAACGACCCTGATATGCATTCCCGTCGGATGGTGGATCACCCCGAGTGAGCGCGAGTACGTCGCGGACTCGATCAAAGAGTTCGCGTCTACTTTACCGGTGCCAAGATCTATCGCACGCAAAAAGATCATCATCACCGGCGGATGCGGGTTCATCGGGCACCACGTCGTCGAGCACCTCGCGAAAACGACTGATTGCAACTTAGTCGTAATCGACAAGCTGTCTTACGCGTCTCTTGGCTACGACCGACTGCGTGACACCGGTGTGCTCGACCGCGTCAAGGTGTTCACGACAGACCTGGTCCAGCCCATTCCGGAGGGGATCGCGTACGAGCTCGGGAACAACATCGAATTCATCGTCCACATGGCGGCGGAGACGCACGTTGATAACTCCATCGCCGATCCCGTGCCGTTCATCCGTAACAACGTCGAGTCCACGATCTCGCTGCTTGAATACACCCGTGGACTGATTCGAAACGGGTGTGACTTGAAGGCTTTCTTTTATTTCTCCACGGACGAAGTGTTCGGTCCCGCGCTTGGAACGACGATGTTCGACGAATGGGACCGACACAAGCCTACGAACCCGTATTCTTCTTCCAAGTCGGCTGCGGAGAACATTTGCATCGCGTACGAGAACACGTACAAGATCCCGCTCATGATTGTGAATGTGATGAATGCGTTCGGCGAGCGTCAGCACCCTGAGAAATTCATACCCAAGTGCATTAAAAAAGTCATCGATAACGAGAAGGTGTTCATTCACTCGTACCCGGATCGGAAGACGTCCGGGACACGGTTCTACATTCACGCCCGGAATATCGCCGCGGCTGTTGTTTTCTTGCTCAACGAGGGCGATATCGGGGAGAAGTACAACATCACCGGCGAGAGTGAGGTGTCGAATCTTGAACTCGCACAGTTCATCGCCGATACGGCGAAGAAAACGCTCGTCTACGAGATGGTGAACCACCACGCGACGCGTCCAGGGCACGACTTGCGGTACGACGAGCTCTCACTCTTATCTTCTATCCGGTGTATACTCACTCTTTGTGAGCTCTGTGACCTGCTCGCTCGGGCGCAAATCATATCAATTTATATTCCTTCTACGTGGACTTCTTTTAAACTGTTGACTATTTTAAGAACGCGTGTATTCTATTCTGCACACAACAGGTACGGTTTAAGTGGGGAAAAGATGGCGAAGATGGGATGGGTACCGCCGTTCGGATTTGAAGAATCGCTGAGGAAGTGCATACAGTGGACGATCGCAAACTCGCATTGGCTAAACTTGAAGATGTGGGCGGACGATCCGAACACGTACGAGGGCATCGTGCCGTCGGCCATTGGGAAAGATCCGATGATGGAACGGGCCGCAAAGTTGTGAGTAGAAATTTATCTGGCGCTCGTCATAAAGCACGAAATCAGACGCTCACCGTCTCGCCGCTCCCACCGCCACATCTTTCAACCTCCGCAACGTCCCCGCCGTGAGTTTCTCCAGCTGCTCCCGGGTTGTAAACATGATGGCAGCCGCCAAAGCACTCCTTGACAGTTGCACGCCGAGCCCTTTGTATAAACCCGCGAATCCTTCGTTTCTGATCACCTCGCTGATGACGTCTAACGTAGCAAAATTATTGTTTATCTCACCTTCGTTTCTCATACCATTCACGCGACGATTACCGCCGAGATCGTGACGTCCTCGCGACATTGACAAAACCTTAGCGCGAATGAGTGGGAACGTCACTGAAGTCGCTAAAGACTTCGCCGCCGCCCCGATAAAGAATGCCTCGAGTGGTGATAACGCCGCCGCCGTCACCCTGACTCGCGATGACCTCTTATCTAGTTTCTTTCGTTGTATTATTAGTCTTTTGTACATTACCTTGAGCTGATCGAGCGCCATGAAATGCACAGCGGGATTAATGACGAGGAGGCACGAAGGGCCGAGTCCGGCCCAGAATGCCTTGATCCCGCCCTTCGCGTATATCGCCTTGACAGTCGCTGTTAGCCCGGTCTTTGCCTTGACTTTCGACGCATGTTCAGGAGAAACTATAATACCACTGCTGGTTGTTATCTGGTTGTTGGTTGCCACGACGTCGAGTGGGATTGTGCACGCGTTATTTATTATTCCCGCGACAGCGCCGGTGACGAGACCCTCCGTGACGGTGAGATGACGCGCGCGGCCTTCGCGTTTCGCGATTCGCTCGAACGCGTAGTTCTTTACGGAGGAATACCACCTGGTTCATTACGAGTTGGTATCGGTTGTAGATGATGAGTCAAGAAGTGCCGCGTCAGAGGAAGCAGGGAAAACTTAGCAATCTTGGAGACTACTGTAGAACACGCACCAGAAAAAAACAAAATCCTCCACGAAGCAGTGCAACGCGCGTCCGGTAATCCCTGAGTAAAAACCCGAAACGCCCTTTTCCTTGAAGATCGCCGCAGCTACTGAAGAAGACGTGACCGGTGGTGCACCTACATTCCGGTCACCTAAGTCCCCTTCGACGTGCGCACTGAGCTTATTCTTGACGAGGTCGAGAGGGTAGACGCAGAGCGTGGCGAAAAGACCGCCGAAACACCCGATCAGGGCGCTTTCCAGCGCCGGACTGTGCATGACGTTCCCACGCGTGTTCCGCGCGCGTATGTTTTCTCAGCCAACTCCGAGAATCGACGAAATAAAGCTATTTATACATACAGTATTATTGTACAGTAGTAGTGTACCTTCGAACTGCTAATTTCTGCTAAAAGTAAATTAGCAGTAAATTAGCAGTAAATTTATTAGCAGTTCCATTTTCATAGTGTAACATGTTGAGAAATATACGAAAGTACTTTCGTATACTGTAACCCTAAACCCTAAACCCTAAACCTGTACAGTACATGTAGGTGTACACGTCGTGCGCGGCAAAAAGATGAAACCCTCTGACCTAACTAGGCATCCCCGCAAGTGACGACGGTCGATACTCGATAGCATCCGGAGCGGTTGTTAACGACGGTCAAATAACGTGCGTGCGTGCTTTCGTACACGCACGGGGACGAAGAAAACTAGCAGTAAAACGAGTCTTGCCGAATTTGTAGATCGTTTTTTAAGAGAAGATATCAAACCTCGCAACCTGAGTTTTCCCAACATACACTCTCCCGAGCCGTCGTCTTCTCGTTTTTTGACTCGGACGACACCCGCTCTCCCCGGGGTCAGCACCGATTCACGAGAAAACATGAAATCGCGATGTCGTGCTCGGTAGGCGCCAGCCACCGCGCGCGCTGAAGAAGTCGCGTATCGCTTGTTCTGCGTGTAAATCTGGAAACCCCGCAACCTAGGGATACTGGACCCTAAGTACAAAAACCATGCGAGACCGCGGCAAAGTACGGCTTGTATGTGTCAGATGTTGACTATGTTTGTGGCGTGCTGAAAGAGTTTGACCCTCACGCAGATGTTGGCTAAAGTTCGCTCGATCCTGATAACTGAGACTTATAACTCGACGAAGCTCAAAATTAGATGTTGTATTGTATTTCAGGCACAACACGACTCCTTGCTACAGATACGCTGAAGCAAAATCTACATACAAGCTTCTGAAATAAACTTGCACTCTGCACCTCTTTCGTTTGATTTCCAGTGTAGGAGGGCATCTATAACACTCCTGGGATGATATTCTGATGGCAGTAGTGCTTTGACCTTTGAATTCAACATACCTAAATGATTCCCCCTGAAAGCCGCAAAACCGAACCTTTCAATCGTGTTCTGGTACAAATCTTCGGAGTTGACCTGTTTTAGTGACGACTGATCCAAGGAAAAAGTTTCTGTGATAATTGTTGCGAAAGTGTATCGGTCTAGTGCTTCATTTCCAACGCAATGATATATTCCGACCGCGTTTGCATCGAGTAGTCCAATGGTCATTCGTGCGAGGTCTCGATTGTAAGTGGGAGTTCCAAAGCTATTCACAGCGCAAAGCATCTCCCTCTTCTCGGCAACTGAATTTAAAAGCTGATAAACGAAATTTTTACCAAGCTTCTCTGGTCCGAACACACCTGTCGTGCGCAGCACCAAAGCATGTTCGTCCTCCTCCATGACAGCGACCTCGCCCGCAAGTTTACTGGATCCATAGGCATTAACAGGCCCGACAGGGTCGTCCTCGAGGTATAGTTTTCCTGCCGTGTCACCTTTAAAGACGTAGTCAGTCGAAAAATATACGGAACGCGCGCCACACGCTTTCGCAGCGCGCACAAGCACACGCGGACCCTCGCAATTGACGGTCATGGGCAGATGCCCCTCCACCTCACAACCGTCGACCCAGGTGCGACCAGCGCAAATGCACACGATCTGTGGCCTACACAATATCATCAAGTCTCTCGCTACTGCTGGGTCATTTGCAGCAGACTCAAGATTAAAATGTACCATACCCTCGCAAGGATTCTCGCTGAATGTTCCTATGACATTTTCTGGTCCGAAGGCCTCGATTAGTGCGCCACCAACCTGACCACTAGCACCAATGATGAGCACACGCTTGATAGGATTTATAGTCAGATTTTTAAAGACTTTGTGTTGATGGATGGCTGGTGCGCACTTATCTTTCTCGCTCAGTACGTACTGCGGAATATTATCTAGCGTAGGCCAGTACACATCCAGTAGACTGTCGAATGGTGACACGGACAGTTCACCTTGATCAAAGCAACCTCCCTGTAGGTAAAGCACGTCGGCGTCTTCGAGACAAAGAAATGCGTGCCCACAACCAGCAGGTATATGCACCTGTCTTCGATTTTCGTGACTCAGAATCACTGCACACCAGCGGCGGAAGGTCGGACTTTCGACCCGGAGATCAACAATGACGTCGTAGACAGCACCGTTAATGACTGTGAATAGCTTCGAGTATGCAGAACAGTGGATGCCGCGTAGAGCACCACGTCGTGAGTGCGAAAGTGATATCTGTTGAAAGCCGGACACGGGTTGACTGTAACTTGGGAACCTTCTCTGGTTGAAGAGCTCCATGAAGTAACCTCGATGATCGTGATATCGTTCCTATTGAACAAAATAGTCAATTCGGTGGGCGACGTGGTCAGAAGCTGAAGTCAAGTAGTGAAACAAGAGGGGATACTTTTTTTTCCTATGTCACTTGCACGGGCTACATGTTACTCACATTTAATCCCACATATGCACCTGCAACACATAGCTGTGCCCACAAAGTCATAGGTTTTTACTCATGAGGAAGAAAAAAATGGACGTGACAGAAGAACATTGCTGGGCTTGACTTGCTGTCTATCTACCTTCGTAGATATGTAATTAGGTATGATATCTAGCTACTAGATAGCTATCTAGTACGTATCTACCTTGAAAGGTACAACAATGTACTTCCGGAAGTATCTTCGAAGGAAGCAAACAAAGCTACTTCAAGAAAAACGAGGCTAAATCAGGGTTGCGTATTTCCGTAGTACGAAAGTACTTTCGAAAGTACTTTCGAAAGTACTTTCGTACTTTCGTACTACGTACTTTATAATTTCGTACGAAATAAAGTACCTGACGAAGGTACGTAGCTACGTACGTAGCTACGTACCTAGCTAGTAGCTACCTACGTACGAAAGTACCTTCGAAGGTACTACGTAGCTACGCACGGAACGAAGTACTGTACGAAGTAAGGTACCTTCAAGGTACACTTTTTAGATACGTGAAGAGAGTACTGAGTGAAGTACTCGGTAAATACTCAGGCCCCGGACTCAACTCGCCGACACAATTTCAACTCAAAATCGACGGTCTAATTTCGCTCGACCCGCAAAAAACATACTTACTCTATTTACTCATACTGATACTGTATTCTAAGTCGGGAAAACCTCCTAATCGTTCACACTCACGAACGGAAAAAATATATTTAAGTATACTTAAGTATACAGCTATACACCGTTAAATACGGAAGTACTTTCGTACTTAGCTACTTACTAACAACTTACTTAGTCTATTTATTATTCATTTCTTGGCTGAAACTGACTACTCACTTAGTACTTATTTTTATTCATCAAAAGTACTTCCGGAAGTACAAACTTGTAGTACTTGAAAGTACTCATTTATTTAGTTTCGAAATTATAGAAAGTTGTATCCCCTGCTACACGTGTACACAGCTACACACACAGTAAGAGGCTAAAAGAGCTTAGATGTCTATAAAGAAGTACGGAAGTACTTCCGGATGTAACGTTAGTAGCTAGCTAGCTACCTTCGAAGGTACGAAAGTACCTTCGTAGATACTAGCTAGATACTTTCGAAAGTAGCAGATAGCTAGATAGTAGATACTGTATGTATAAATAGCCAGATACGAAGATAGAGAAATATTATTATTGTACACGTACTGTATGTAATTATGTGAGAGCTTCTAGCCTTTTACTGTCACTGTAATTTTGTAACTACATACGTATATATTGTTGTTATCAAAGAGTCGGCACACTCTGTTATTTCTCAGCCCGCGCACCAGAGGTCTTGGTCGTTTCCACTTTCCCTTTTGCAGGACTTCTTCCTCGGCCTTCCCCTAGGGCGAGGAACACCTAAGCGGGAAGTCGCGGCGCCTTGTGCGGCCTCCTGGGCGACGAAAGCGGTGTCGTCCATGACTTCACAGAATTTGCTCATACAGAACGACCTTCGCTGTTTGCGCCGTCGCCGCGGCTGCGGAAAAGTACACGTGACACGCCGACGAAGAACGTCGCAGTGACATATTAAAAATGTGCTCGCCATGTTTTTCCGCAGCATGTACGTGTACGCGCGCGCACGAGCGTTTACAGATATTCACAGGCAAACAGTCAGAAATTGACGGATTTGGCGAAAATTATACTAATTGCTCATACGAAAAGTACAGTACAGTGCGTGTACACGTACTACGTGTACTGTACGGCAAAAATTTTGCTCATCGACTCGCAAATCTTGTCAGGTGTACAACTACAACTGTACATGTACAGTACAGTAACCCTTTAAGCTCCGTCAATTCACGCTAATTCAGGGCTTAAAGGACGTAGTACGTGTACAGTACAGTATATAGTCGTGTACGAAAGTACCTTCGAAGGTACGTGTACCTGCATCTGTATGTCTTGTTGGATATTATTACTTCTGGTAAACGAGTTTATTATGCTTTGTCGAAACCTAAACCTTGTTGCACCTTCTTGGCACTGCACTCTGAAGAAGATTGTTGTCCTCTAATCATATGAGAGTCTGTGTTCTCGGTGCTGGTGGTTTTATCGGTAAAAACCTACTCTGTGATACGAACTGGGTTGGTGTCACGCGCGACGTTTTGGATTTGGAGAACCAGAATGATGTCGAAGCTTATTTTAAGACCCATACTTATGATGTCGTTGTGCACTGTGGTGTAGTGGGTGGAAGTCGTTTGAAGAAAGACGCTGGAGATGTCTTGTGGAAAAATATACTCATGTTTGAGAATGTTGTACGTGTCTTCAAAGGAAAGCTCATATATTTTTCGAGTGGTGCGGCCCTCTGCGGGAATCCTCCGACCGACCCTTATGGTCTTTCGAAGTGGATAATAGATAAACGTATAGACACAATTTCCAATGCATATTGCTTGCGTATATGGGGCTGTTATGGACCTGGAGAACTTCCAACACGATTTAGTGCTATATGCAAAAATAAGGGCCATGTTATCATTGACCAAGACAGATATTTTGACTTTATCGACGTAGTAGATGTTAAGGAAATTGTCCAAGATCATGTTTTCACTAAGTTGCCGATGTCAAAGTATTGCGATCTAGTTTACCCGGACGTGAAATTATTATCCGAGTGGGCTGAATTTTTCGGTGCTACGTGGGACGTGACCGATACGAGTTCCCTGGGTGAAAGTTACGTGTCCAAGCGTAGATAATTTTTGTGAACCCATTTTTTATTGACCGGTTTATGTAGGCTACGTGCAGCGCGGGTGGAAATAAAGGATCGGAGTACTTCGCGAGCGCAAGTGGGCTTTTCTTTGTAAATTCGTCTCTTCAGAATTCAATCACACACAAATTCAAGTGGAGGTTCTCGAGAACTGACGTGATTTGGACTAAATTTTCAACTCTAAGTAAACGCGTCACACGGAGAGAGCTGCTATCTAACACACGCTTCCGGAAGTACCTTATTCGTATACTCCTTGTAGAATCTACCGTCTCCGACAATGGTGAATTTGAACAACTCCAGCATGACGTTCTTTGTACTACACTTGTCCTGTTCCATGGCTTTGACCTTTTCGCTCAACTCGCTGTTGTTTGTGATGGAATCTATGTAAGTCGCCACCTTCATCTTCGATTGATTAAGATCTTCTTGGTTGACCTCTTTTGCAGCCCCCTTTGTTCCCTTCGGCTTCGCATGAGTTGCAGCGTATGCGACGACGGTGTTAATAGCGACCTGATTTACACGTCCACCAAGGTCACCATCAGAGCTCGCAAGAGGGTTGTGATCGCCGTCGACTTGGTCAGCATTTGCAGTCGCATCCGCATCGTACCCTAAATCAATTGCCGCGTCGTGGTTTTGTTCAACTTCAGGTACAAGAGGTCTTTCGATAGATGGCGACAGAGGTGTTGGAGTTCCCATGGGCGCCGACATTGAATGTTTCCTCGCTATGGTGTAAGCATCATCAGCATCAGTGTTGTCTTCGTCGTGCATCGAAGCGTCATCGTGGATGTTCTCGAAATCGTCACCGCTTGCGTGGTCGTTCACCGGTTGTGAAAGTGCGGAAACGTTGTGTTGTGATGAATTTGGAGTTGCGCTAACAGTTTGAGGCGCAATTGCTGCCGCTGGCGACGGTAGCGCTAGAGTGGTAGTGACTCCACCGTGTTGTTCTTCCCACATGCGCTTTATCCTCTCTCGCTCCTTCGCGTGTTGTTGCGAGTTCGACCAAACGTCTTTGGCATTCGAGGAACCTCTTGTAAACTTTGTTCTCTTGCCTTTGATCTTGTTGCAGATGAGCGATTTCAAGATCTTCTCAGGCAAATTTCGACAGTGGCAGTTAACTACTTCTCTAGTCCCGCGCTTGAGCTCATGTAAAAGCATTTGTTTAAGCGCTTCGTGCTGATCACCCCACGGCTTCCAACATCCTCGCTCGTCTACGTCAAGGTTGACGCGGCACCTCGCGGTAATAAGTTCGTGAGCTCCTTCAGGGATTCCTGCCTCCTTGTTCGTTTTATGCTGACGAGGCTTTTTAGCGTCTGGAGTTCGGCCGTAACTTCGCTCGCGCTGTTGCTTCCGAACTTTTTCGGGTGCTTGTTGACGTGCTTCTCTGCGCTCCACATAAACTTCGAAGGGATTCTGCTCGGAGTTTTCCGGCTGTTCTCGTCGAAACACAGTGCACAACCTGGCCTCGTCGTAAGCGTAACCCGTCGAGTTCTAAAAAGCGGAACGGTAAGAATTCGGGAACTTTTGATAGTAAATAAATAATGAGTAACAACTTAATAAGAAAATGTTATTTATTTATTTACTCGCCTTAGGCGAAGAATTTTTTTGAGTACAGTACTTATTTATTTTACCTTTTTTTTTGGCGGTATTCATCAAATACTCATTTATTTACACTTTTTGGATACACGAATTTATTACTCAATAAAATACTCACTAAATTTCCGGTGGTCTAGCTACACGACGGTAAGTTAGTAACAACTTAGCAGCTAGCTATCTACCTTCGTAGCTACACGTAGTACGAAAGTACACGTGTACGGACGGAAGTACTTTCCGTACAACAGTCAGCAAAAAAACATTTTTTCAAAGCCTAACTCCAGATCCATCTGCGGCATACCAAGTTACCCACCCCGCTTTGAAGGGTGTTCGTTAGATTAAACGCCAGCTACATCGCCACCACTTGACGTAGCATCTTCACGCCACGAAAGGCCGTGCGCTCGTCACGCACCGGAGAGCGTCGCATACGACGAACGGGGATTTTGAAAGTAAAATTATAAATATGCAGTGGCCGTGGGAAGGCAAGGACAAAAAGGCAACTTCAAGGAATCTGTTGATCCCCATCTTGATCCTGCATCTCGAGAACCTTCCGACGCGCCGGTTACCGCTGTGTCGCCACCGCGGGGCGCCTCTAATCCAGAAGAAGAAGGCGCGCCGCCGAAGGTGAGCCGTTTAAAAATCCCGTTGTTTGTTGACCGTTCATCAAGTCTTAACGGTATTCAGTCAAGTATTATTTGAGTAATACTCAAGCAAGTATTACACGTGTACGCGTACTCAAATAACTCATCAAGTACTTTCGAAAGTACTTTCGTACGAAATAAATAAAATATTATTCATCAATCAAGCAAGTACGAAGGTAATACTTGAGTACGTGTACAAACTGTACATGTAATACTTTCGTACTTGATGATGAGTATTACTCAAGTACGAAAGTAATACCGAAGGTACTTTCTAAGGTATTGTATGAACCCCACCGGAATATATGACCCCTCCCTCAGCTTGGGAGGCTACACAAAAGTACATACCAAAGAACAAGGTGATATGGGAAGCCTTCTACGGTGATGAAAAGTCAGGCGAGATACTGAGGGGGCTGGGCTTCAAGGTGAATCACGTTGAGTGGGACTTTTTTGAAAATAATTTAGGTGTTGTCAATGTAAGTAATCCACCGTTCAGTAAACTCCCCCAAATCTTGGAGCGTCTCGCCCACCTCAACAAGCCCTTCATAATCATTATGCCCTCCTCCAAGCTGAATACCCAATATTTCAAAAAAGATGTTTGCCTACAAGATACAAGTCATCGTACCGGAGAAACGCATCAACTTTTTAAGACAAGCCCCCGTAGGTTGGAAAAGCTTCTGTAATTTTGATTGCTTCTCCTACTGCTTTAAAATGAAGCTCCCCAAGGACATCATTTTTTTGTCGTCCTAAGTATTGGAAGAAGTCCCCGTTAAATACCGAAAGCGTAAAGAAATGACCCCAGAGAGACTGGCTTTGCTCGAGAAGGCGAGGGAGAAAGCCCAGCTGGTTATTCAAGAACGCGAAAAGTAAAAAACGCTCCCGTCCCTGACATCTTTGTGCGGTCGGTTGCGGAGCCACTGAGCGCCGAGACGTCGCTGGGGATAAGACTCCTGGGACGGTGTTGAAAGGAGCCAAGAATATCAGAACGGTTCTGGAACGGTGTTGTGACACTCCAGAGCGCGTCACGAGGTTATGCAAAGGGAGTGCTGAGGGTGCGATTTGGGCGCTTTTCACCGGTGAACGGAACCAGGTGAACTGATTTTCACCGGAATGTGCTTGAAAGGTGTTGAGAGGTATTGAGGTTAGGTTATTATCTTAGGGTTCAAAGTACTGTCCCGAGACCCTAAATCGCGTAGTACAAAAAGGGCAGCTTAATTGCCCATGCTCGTAGGGAAAAATACGTCGACCGACCGACAGAAGTCCGCGATGCCACAAAAACCCATAAGGGTCGATTCGGCGGACTCCCGCAGAGGGCCGCACCACTCGAAAAATATGTAGGAGGTTGGGTTAGGTACGAGCCCACAAAAATCCGTTCTTCTCAGCACGTCAGTGATGCCTATCGGTCGAATCGCTCCCGTCTCCATCTATCGAATTCTTGCATTCTTGCACGTAAGAACAATTTGGTTTTCTTCGAGGGGTCAGCAGCTCAACACCCGAGAGTGTGGAGGGATTCGCAGGTCAATTGTCAGCCAATCAGAGTAAAGCATGTACCTGGCGACACCCGAGTGTGTTGGGACATCCGAGCGTGTGGGGAGTTTGACGACACTTTACTCTATCATAACAAGCGCACGCGACCAACTTCCACTGTCACACGCTCAATCAATGCACGGTATCGGAGGACATTTGTCTTTGGTGATACATTCTCCAGTACTCGCTCGCGTAAGGCTGCAAACTCAGAGCGCAGCTCCCCGCTGTCCACCTTCCGGATACCCTCGCGCACGCATTTTAGAGTGTCGCACAAGAAGTTCCCATTGGGATCTTGTTCTGCATATGACGGGTAACCCCGGTAGCCGAAAGTAGGTATTCCGAGCGCGATTGGGTTTGTGAAGCGCTCCGCGGGCTTCACCATATCCAAAGTACCTAACGAGTCATTGATCCCCGTTCCTCGGTGCCAGGCGATCGCAACGCGAAGGCTGTTAAAAAAATCGCACGTGTTCTCCAGCACCTCGCCCACGACCGTTTCATTGCTCAGCATTAACTCCAACTCCACAGCGTCGCGTTGCCCTGGCGTAAACGAAGTCCCGACGACTCCCACCCGTTTACCCCTCATGTCAGGCGAACATGGGAGATTGAAATGGTGTGGAATCGTCACGCAAATCGGCAGCTTGCAACGCCGCCTCCTGTCCGAATCGGTCGCGAAGATGGCCGCGTGCAAACGAGTGTCGTGCAAAACCTTTGGATTATCCTGTGGATAGTCGATAACGTCGAGGGCGTGACCGCGCCGCCCAGAGAAGTCCAGTGCACGTAAACACGGATACTTGACATGAATATAAATGTCAAAGTCGCTAGCGACGGTTATGCATATCGCGGTCGATGCGTTAAGCAATTTAGCGTTTGAGTTGCCGCGGTAATTAAAGCTTCCTCCTGGACTTTTTACAGCGGCCTCGGAATGTGCCACGAAGACGACGCGGGGAACGTGCTGCTGCCAATCGGCAGAATGGAGCGCGAGGCCCGCATCGAAAAAAGAGCTCGCTCTGAGAGCGCAGCAAAAAAAAAGGTCGATAACAACTTACCCGTTATAAAAAAAGTTTGGATTTTAGTAACGTGTACAGTGTACACGTAGTCGTGTACCGTACGTGTAGTGTAGATTTTGCTACTAATAAATCCCTCTACTGTACTACGAAGGTACTACATGTACGTGTACATAGTTATGTACCTTCCTCGCTTCGTTTTGTCTCATTTATATTATTATTTTCCGCAGAACGTGCAAATCAAAACAGGTTTTCTCGGAGCACTTTTAATTTAAATAAGCGCTCCGGATGCTCATCACGGCGATAGCCCGACACCACCGAAGCGTGCGCCTTCTGGCTTTGTGTTGTTTATTCGTATTTATTTTGGTCTTGCACAATATCCAGGTTTCTCTTAATCGTCTGGCCTTACCAGATCATATCGATTACTCTGAGCATATCTCTAACCGAGCGTCACTTAATATTGATGGAGCGGCGTGGAGTTCCTGGGTTCTTGAAGAGATTCGTACGGGTCGTTGGACACAACCGCATGATGGCGCATTTTGTCCGTCTGAAAAAAAGTTCTGCGAGCCAACAACGGCGCTCCCCGAAAAAATCGACAAGAACGCTAAGCTGGTCCACGTGACGTCTGCATTCGAGTGGATCTACGAAAGCTATGGAGACTACGTCAGGCGTGCCCTTGACAGTGGGGGCGACGACGTCAAAGTGACGCATCGATACCCGACCGGCGAGCCTTGCCGTTCTGAGCTCATAGATACTAACTTTCTGGCAGAGACTGAGCGAGAGCTCGGTTCGCGATTTAACGCGAAACCACATCCGACAAACGGGCGAGGTGTTTACCGCTTGAGCAATCCAGGTGGATTCCCAGAACCCTCAACACAGTGGGTTTCTGAGTTATGGCACATTGACAACTTCAGTGATATGGGTTTCAAAATCCTCGTGTACTTCTCACCAGTTGATGATGCCACGGCTCCTTTTGAGTATCAAGACCCACCGACTTTCGTGCCCGTGCTTCCCAAAGATATGATCAACTTCACTGATACCCGCCTCAACTACGTTGGAAAGAGCAAGCGTGTGACGGGAGCTGCTGGTACGGCGATAATCTTCAAGAATAGTAATTTGCCTCACAAAGGTAATTACTGCAGTCTCGGGGTTCGTGACGTAGTTGTCTTCCATTTTTTGACACAGTGAGCGATTCTTCAGGGTTGCATAGAAGCCATTGATAACGCTCTGATCTTGACAGGGTTTGCATGCCCCAGTCTTAGATGTGCTACCCTGTAGTATCATTTGGTAGATTTTGACCGGCTTGTGTATGTCTTTATACAACTCTCGTTCAACCCTTTATGCTCAGTCAATTCACGCTAATTCGCGGCTTAAAGGGCGTAGTACAGTACGTAACCACTTTAAGGTGGTATCGGCTCGTAGTCGGTAGCTCGGTACTTTCCTTGTGGTGCAGTGAGCAAACAGTAACGTTTTTAGCGCATCGCGACGAGTACAACTGTTGCCGTCTTTCTGAGGCACTAACGTGCAATTCAACTTCTCTGACGCTCGGGGCTGATACACGGCGTCAACACGGGTCCCGACGGCGGCGAGGGCGCGACTGCGAGGATGCGCGACGGCGTCGCCATGCGCAGATCGTGCTGGAAGCGGCCGCGGCTGCTCCGGCCGCGGCGACTCATGCCACGGCGGCGGCGGCGGCGGCACCTCGACCATCGGCGGCGGCGGCACCTCGACCATCGGCAGCGGCGGCACCTCGACAATCTCACGTTCATCTCCGCGGTCATCTCGAAAATCTCCGCTCTGAACATCTTCATGGCTACGCTCGCGGCGGCTTCCCTAACGCCCTGATCACGTGCGCTTCGACTTCGTACGCGCGGTTAAACGTCGGCGCTAACCGCGCGAGTTAATACCGCCGCTCGATCTTGGGAGGGAGCGCGAACGTGTACACCTTGAGCTTCACCGGTAACGCGTTCATGTAATCGCACAGCGCCTTCGCGTCGGCGAACGGCAAGCCGTCCAGCCCGTCCGGCGCGTCGCTCGGCCGCACCAGCGGCCATCCCGGATCGATCCCGTCCTTCATCAGCGCCTGACACTGCGCGTCGAACGTGAGGTGCCCGTACTCGTCGCGCAGGGGCCCGTGGTCTTTCCACGACTTCGGATCGAGCGCGTGCGCGAGCCGCTCGACTTTCCACGCCGCCGCGGACAGACCGCTGTTCAAGACCTTCAACTGATCATCGCTCGGCACGTTGGCGGCGTGGAGGTCCGGGGCGACGTGGGAGAGCGGGCGGCCGACGACGTGCGCGAGCGCGACGAGCGCGGCGACGGCGACGAGCGCGGCGACGGCGACGGCGAGGACGACGACGAGATCCGCGAACGTCGACTTGTCGAGGTGGCGAGTCGTCGTGTCTTCGTCATCGTCGGCGTGTTGTTCTATATACACTGTAAGCAGACCTTAAGAAGACGGATTTGGGGTGTAGTCTCTCAACATCGCATCCTATGGGCATTTTAGCAGGCCAGTGTCATATTTCTTGGAACTCGCAAGGATG
>JACLAB010002966.1_pt1 | contig 15630 bp, 11 predicted proteins | sample 8027921 | NCBI WGS metagenome assembly JACLAB01 (sample SAMN15725117, study PRJNA655200) | protist metagenome | isolation source: fluorescence activated cell sorting (FACS) single amplified genomes of... | place: USA: West Boothbay Harbor, Gulf of Maine | collected 2000-07-19 | reverse complement strand
GCTCCTCATGCCCCTTGGCGGGGGCCCAGGTCGGCCTGTGTGCGGTGGTCATCGGTCGTGCTTTGTGCCCAGATCTGTGGTGTGACCTAAACAGCGGCGACGCGCTCATCATTTTTTTCACCTCATTTTTCCACCCGAGCAGCGATTTCTCGCGCGACCTTTCGCAAAGGGGAAGGCGCCTTGGAGCCGATTAGCCCAGATGCCGTCCAAGCGTGCCAGAGTCGATTCGTCTCCGGAAGGGTACCCGGATGTGATGAACCCCAAGCCCCGAGGAGAAGGACTGCCGGGATTGACCAGGAGCAGGCACGAGGCATCGCACTCAGTCATCACGCCGGAGAGTCGTGTTTGGTGCGGACTGCCTGGATGGGATTCAAGGTGCTCGGCCGCGTACCTCGCTTCGCCGCAGATGAATGGGGCGCTGTTCAGCATGTGCCTCGTGAAGATGCCGGACGGAGCGAAGATGGGACCCGCACTTGAAGGGGTTGAAAGGTTCTTCCTTGTGTTGGAAGGAGCAGTTATCGCACATGCCCCGCCAGGAACGAATCGCAAGGACTTGCGCATCACTTCCGACAAATCCGGCGATTGCGAGTATATGTTTATACCCGCGCACGTGCTTAGCATGGGAGCACAGTTCAAAGCCGAAGGAGCGACGACGATATTGTTGTTCGAGCAAGTGTACCGCCCGTCGCCGCACGCAAAGGAAAAGAAACCCGAGGCTACATGCGGCTTCATCGACGATAAGCCCACGCTGGATCCCGGAGCTCCCGAGGTGTTCACCCTGCGCAAGCTGCTACCGCTGGATGAAGCGTACGACTTCAACATCCACATCATGGACTTCGAGCCCGGCCAGTCCCTCCACTGCAACGAGATGCACTACAACCAACACGGCATGTTGATTTTAGAGGGGCAGGGCATCTACAGGCTCGGTCAGGGCGAGGGTCAGTGGTACCACCTGCGCGCGGGAGACGCCGTGTACATGGCGCCCTACTGTCCGCAGTGGTACGCCGCCCTCGAACCAGGCAGGACCAGGTACATCCTGTACAAAGATACCTACAGGGATCCGCTGCTCACCGGGTCGGCGGGTGCCGGGTACAAACACAACGTAAAATATCAGGCGGGCGTCTGATGAGAGCCGCGGGGGGCGCGGGGTTGGCCCGGGGCGACGACATCTGATGCTGAGGACGTCATAAGCCTTCCGCCTCGCGATTGTACCTATTGTGATTATAACATTAAACCCCCGACGCGCTAAGACTCTTACACGAGCTCGGTCACCTGAGCGCCGTACCCCGCCTCCTCCTTCGTGGACTCGATCAGCTCCAACAACGCGGCGCAGTACCGCGCGTGCAGCTCCCTCACCTGCCCCCGCGTGGGCTTCTCCGTCTTCTCCCCGACCGCGATCGGTGCCCCGACGACCGTCACCAGCCGCCCGTTCGGGAACGGCAGGAGCCACCGCTGACACAGGCTCAGGTACCGTATCGGCGCGTCCGCCCAGTAGCTCAGCCTTCGCCTCAGCTCGAAAAACGGCACCCAATCCGGACCCACGCTGAGTGACTCGCCGAACGTGTACACGGGCACCAGCGGCGCGCCCGTCTGCAGCGCGATCTTGCAAAAGCCGAACGCGTTCTTGAGGTACAGCCGCTCTCGGTCCACCCGGCCGCTAAAGACCACCTCCTTGACGCCGCCCGGGACGATCGCCGCGTTGAGCCCCTGGTCCAGCGCGCGTCGCATGTGCTTCGCCGTGCACGGCTGGAACCCCAGCGTCCGCAGCCAGTCCTTGACCACGGGAAACACCGACGCCAGCAACGAGTGCACGAACAGCCGGATGCTCTTCGCGCGCACCGCGGTGAGCGCCCGCTTTGACAGAATCAGGTTGAGCGACACCCCAGCGCAAAACAGCCCGTGCGGGTGCGAGCAGAACAAGTGCGGCGTACTCGAGCAGTCCACGTCCCCTTTGACGATCAGCCCCCATCCGTTCGTCGCCCCGACCTCCAGGCGAGCGCAGTAGTCGTACACCCTCTGGCTGAACCCGCGTGGGAACATCGTCGACGCGATCGCGTATCCCGCGATGAGCGCTCGCGTCCACGCGCCTCCGAGCACGAACGTCGCGATCGACGCGCCCCCGGACACGATCCACAGCCCGAACGTGAAGCACGTCATCACCACCCCGATCAGCCTCTCGGTGGACGACCACGGCACGTCCCTGACCCCGCGACCGCTGAGCTCCTTTCCCATCCGACGGCGATTGGCGAGGTGCTCCCTCCACAGCGCCGCGTCCGGGCGATTCTCGCCGGTGAGGAACGGGACGGGGACGTGCCACGTCGGAGAGCGCAGCTGTCGCAAGCCTAGCATGGCATTCGCCGATCGATCCGAACCGCCCCCTCGCCCCCGGGTCTGGGCTTTGGCGAGCTGTCGCACGCCACTCCGAGTTTTTTGGCGTATCGGAGGCAAAAGCTGCTCTGGCCATACGCTGTGTCTGGGGTCCGTGCCAGGGTCATTGCCCATACGGAAATCTGCCTAGATTCGGAGGTGGTGGAATTTTTACATCTCCGATCCGGAACTGTCTGTCTGTCTGTCTGTGCATACGTTCTACCATGAGAGGTGGCGGTGGGACGGATCTGCCGCAGACACAGACGGAGAGCGATTCAGCGAGAGACGAGTTGAGAGAGTCGCGGGACTCGGCACACGATTGCCAGTCCCGATTGCCAGTCCCGCGAGTTACGTTCCCACCCTACACACGCGGGTGTTCTTACCATTTGCACTGTGCCAGAAATGGACGCAGGTTGTGTCTCGGCCACACCCAATATACGTTACCTTCGTATCAAGAACGTTATCGAGAGACGAGACGTCACTCCAGCCAGCCCAGCCCGTCTGCAGCGCTGACGACGGGTGTTTGGTGGTGAGTTGTCATTTTATCAATCACCGTCGGCCACTTCGAGGGGCGCGCCGACCTCACGGGGGGGAATGACGACGGTTTCGAGGCCGAACGTCAGGACAGACGTTCCGGATGTCGGCGATGCAGAGAAGACGGATACATCTAGAGAAAAGCTGACTGGCACGAAGCGGAAGAGAGCCCCGAAGCACTTCGGGCCGTGCGAGCACGGGGTGAAGCAACGCTCGAACTGCAAGGTGTGCGGTGCTTGTCCGCACGGTCGTCAGCGCTGTCGGTGCAAGGAGTGCGGTGGTGCATCAATCTGCGAGCACGGTCGTCAGCGCAAATCATGCAAGCAGTGCGGTGGGTCACAAATATGCGAGCACAGTCGTGTGCGCTCTTATTGCAAGGAGTGCGGTGGGGGAGGAATCTGCGAGCACGGTCGTGATCGCTATACATGCAAGGAGTGCGGCGGGTCAGGAATATGCGAGCATAGTCGTATACGCTCTCAGTGCAAGGAGTGCGGTGGGGGTGGAACATGTGAGCACGGTCGTCGGCGCACTTCATGCAAGGAGTGTCGTGCAAGGGGCGCCGCGGAGGCGTTGCTCAACGACATCTGCGGTTTCCTGGAGGATCGGCCGGGACGCGCGGCTCCCACGGGGCTCATCGTGGACGCGTTCAGCCACAGGGTGAAGGACAAAGGGTTGTTCCGAAGGCTTCTGAAGCAGGCGGCGAGGCTGAAGAAGGGCGCGGGGACGGCGCAGTGGGTCCTGCGCGACGAGTTCGCATGAACGAACATGTTGTCTGTAAGAGACTAAACCTTTGAATTGAAAAATGTAAACCCTCGCTCTCTCGCCGGCGCGCCTTACTGCTCGCGCTGCCTGGGCACGCACTTGATGATGTCGTCGACGCGGATGATCATCTCCGCCGCCTCGGTGCCCGAGAGCAGAATCTGCTGCTTGACCCTGAAGCACTCGGTGATGCCGCACTGCTCCATGTCGCCCGTCTCCCCGGTGAGGATGTCCACGCCCATCTTGTGGTCGCCGCGGCCGTGGCTGGCGCGCAGCTGGCTCACAATCTCGCTCGAGTCCAGACCCGCGTTCTCGCAGATGATCGTCGGGATCATCCTCAGCGCCTTGGCGAAACCCTCCATGGCGAGCGAGCGCTTACCCGGGGTCTTCGCCGCGAGCTCCTCGACAGCCTTGGACATGATCATCTCGGGGCACCCGCCTCCGTACACGACCCGGCTGTCCTTCACGGTGGACACGAGCACGCAGAGCGCGTCGTGGAGGGACCGCTCCGCCTCGCCGAGCACGTGCGACGACGCGCCGCGGAGCACGATGGTGCACGCCTCGCCCTTCGCGACGCCGCTGAATTTGATGAGCTTGTCCTCGCCAATCATGATCTCCTCGATCAAGTCGCAGGTGCCGAGGACGTTGCCCTCGGGGTCGTCAAAGGTGGAGCAGATCTCACCGCCGGTGACCAGCGCGAGTCGCTCGACGCCGTCGAAATCGGCGTGCTCGATGGACGCGACGCCCTTGTCGCTGAGCACCTGCTCGGGGTAGTTGTAGATGAGCTGGCGGTTGATGAAGAGGTTGCAGCCGTGCGCGGCGATCTTCTCGCACTTGGCAGCCATCTTCGCCTTCTCCGCAGCCTCGATCTCGCCAACCTTCGCCATGGAGTCCACCCGCACGCGCGCGCCGTAGATCTTGATCTTGTCGGTGTCCATCGGCGTGTTCGCAATTAGAATCTTGGCGTTTTCAATCTTCTTGGGGTGGCCGGTGTTGAACTTCTTGTCCAGGATGAACCCCGAGTCGAGGTAGGAGTCCTTCAGAGACCCGCCGGGCTTCTGGATCAACTGGATCATCTCAAGGTTCCCGCTGCCCTTCAAGCGCATCACCGCGTCGCACGCCAGGTTCGCGAAGTGGTTCTTGTCGTGGGTGAGGATCTTGGACGAGAGCGTGGTTCGAGCGATGTTCAGCAGATCCTTGCGAAACGCCTCCTCGTCCGCGGCGTGGTCCTTGGCGGCGCCCTCGAGCGCCTCCTTGGCGACGGTGCACGCCTCGCGGAAGCCCTGGATGATGGTCATGGGGTGGACCCTCTGGTTGACGAGGTACTCCGCCTGGCGCAGAAGTTCGCCTGCGAAGACCACGACGGAGGTGGTTCCGTCGCCCACCTCGTCGTCCTGCGCCTTGGAGATGTCGACGAGGACCCTGGCGGCGGCGTTGTCGACGTAGATGGACTTGAGGATGGTGGCGCCGTCGTTGGTGACGGTCACCTGGTTGCCCTTGGAGACGGACATGAGGATCTTGTCCATGCCCTTGGGACCGAGGGTGCTCTTGACGAGGTCGGAGATCGCCATGGCGCCGACGAAGGACGCGAGGCGCGCGTGCTCGCCCTTCTCCTCGGTGGCGCCCTCCTGGAGCACGGATGGCCCGGCGTTACCCATCATAGACATCTTGACACTGGATGTCTTTCTTCGCCTGCGGAGGAACACGGACGACGCGGGGACGTTGGGCGACGGTCAGTCAACTATATGGGACGAAGCGGGAAAAGGTACGGGCGCCAGATCTGGAGGCGCGATCGGGCTAGATCGCGCGCGGTGCGGGGTGCACCGAAGGCGCGCGATGCGTCGCTCGGTGCGCATGGACACGATGGACATGTAGATGTGATTTTCCGGGCGATGACTCACCTAGCTCGTCGCTGTGATGCTGGAAGTGACGTCGGCTGGACGCTCGACGGTTCAAAAAAGGCGTCGGCGCTCGGCTTGAAAATGGGTCTGGTTACCGCTTCGTGCACACACGAAAGCGTGGGAGCTCATCTGATGGCAGGCGTTATAAATGTCTGTCGTTCCCCTCCCGCCGGCGCAGACCACAGTGGTGCGCGAGCGACGCCGGGTGATTCGTGATGCGGCGAGTGATCTTAGACGCCGTGAGACGCGCGTCGAGCGCGTCGACGCGCGCATCCACGCCGCGATGGCGTTCCACCGCGCTCGGGGTCGAACGCGCCAATCCAACGTCGGCACCTCCATTGTTTCCCCCGCTCGCGGGCAGTCGACTTGGCGCGGCTCCCGCGTCGCACGGCTCTCTCGCCGAGTTCATCCGGCGATGCTGCGAGGACGTCGGGCGCGGGGACGACGCCGATACGATCGCCGCGGTGACCGAGGCGCTCAGGGTGAACAAGTACCGACGGCCGGACGATCTCGCGACGTTCTCCGAGAAGAAAGCCATGGAGGTGGGCGTGCCGCTGAGGCTGGCCACCGCTATGCGTAAGCGACTCTCGGGAGCCGGCATGGGCGTCGACGACGCCCTAAAGGCGGCGGTACCTAAAACCGAACCAGTCGTAATGCAGAAGCCACCGGCGGCCAAGTCGATGTTCCCGACGCTTCGCGAGATGGAGGAGGAAGCCGATAGGCGCAAGGAGGCGCGAATGGATGAAGCGGCGAAGATGAATGAAGCGAATGCGTCGACGACGGAGTTGTTCCTTCCGGATGCACCGCCCGCGAGGTGCGCCCCGATGCGCGTCGACTCACACGGCAACGTCACCGGCACCCGCGCGACGCGAAGGCCCGATAAGACCTCCATGGCGGACTACCGCCTGCGCCGAGATGAGATGCCTCCTTCGCTCATCGACGAACTCGACGCGCTCAAAAGGTTTCTCACCGTCCGACGCCTCGGCGCCGCGGACGAGCCCATCAAGGAGATCACCGCGGCGAAGTACGAGGACCAACTGCGCGGCTTACTAGGGTGGATGCGATCGCACGTCAAGCCGGGCTTTCCGATCGAGAAGCTCACGAGCCTCAAGGCGGCTTTCCCGACACCGGACAGGCGCGGCGCCCAGCTCGCGTTTGAGCACATCCAGTGGCTGGTCAACACGCGCAAGTGCAGCGCCAACTACGAACTCGTCGCGCTCAGGGCGTTCATCGCGGCCGCCAAGTTCGTCCACGGCGGCGACGAGGACGACATGGGATCCAACGACGGGCTGGACAAGCCATACGCCAAGCTCGGGCTGGTGCAACAGTTGCGGAAAATCGCAAAAGAAACGGGTCGCAGGGCGGAGCGCGAGTCGTCGGTGTCGGACGCCAGGGTTAAATGGCTGGACTGGTCGCAGTACCTTGGCGTGGTGGACGCGCTGCGAGGGGAGTGCGCGCCGCTCGATAAGGACGGCCGCGCACGGTCGCCAAGCGCGGTGGCGTGGAGCGCGCAGCGGTACCTCATCTTCGGGATCCTCTCGTGCGTTCCCGATCGACAGCGGACCGTTCGCGAGCTCGAGATTGGCCGAACCTTGTTCAAGGAACACGTCAAGGGCAAAGGGGGGTCCAACAGTGCCAACAAGACGAATGATTCGGATGATTACAAGTCCAATGAGTCGGATTCGAGTGTCAACGGTGGGGAGTATCGGTGGGTTATTAGGCACGGGCCGGATGATTACAAAACTGGCCGCGACTACGGCGTTCGGCCGCCTATGGTGATCCACCCTAAGTTCTACCCCATGCTGGAGGACTTCGTTGAGAACCAACGGCGTCACCTTGGCGATCCAGAGCACGGGATGCTGTTCAGCACGCGTTCGGGGGCGCCGCTGCGGGACAAGGACGTGCACCGGATACTGACCAGCACCAGTTACCGGCTGACGGGCAAGCGGGTGAACCCGCACCTGGTCCGCGACATGATCATCACGCACCTGCGGGGCACGGACGCGAGCGAGCGCGAGCTAGAGGCGCTGGCGATTTACATGGGGCACTCGCTCGCCATGCAGAAGGGAACCTACGACAGACGGACCAAGGAGGAGAAGGTGGCGCCCGCCATCGACTTGCTGGAGAGCGTAAACGCCAAGATGCGCCTATAAGACGCGGCGCTCTTCGTACTCTTGAATACTGTACTCGAATACTGTACCATCATACATCTATGTACCAACACTCGCTCCTCCTACGCGTGCTCAGTCTAGTCCTCCACCAGCCCCGCGTCCGCACCCTTGGACATGATGGCGAGGAACTCCTTCTCGTCGATGACGCCGTCGCCGTTTTGGTCGAATTCGTCAATCATGGCGATGAGCTCGTCGTCGTCGACGTCCTCCCCGAGATCCTTGGCTATCCGCCGAAGGTTTCGAACCGTGATGACGCCGCTGCCGTCGTCGTCGAAGATCTTGAACGCCTTGGCGAGCTCATCCTGCGGGTTCCTGTCGCCCATGCGCTCCATCATGATCTCGCGAAACTCTGGGTACTCGATGCTCCCGCTGTCGTCCCTGTCGTACTCCCGCATGATTGCGTCCACCTCGTCCTTCTTGACGGCGAATCCGAGGGCGCGCATCGCAACCTTGAGCTCCCTGTAGTCTATGGTCCCGCTGTGGTCGGTGTCGAACAACGAAAACGCCTCCTGCGGGGTTCGGAACGGGGGTGAGGTCAGCGGGCTGGGGCGAGAATTGGAGACGGGGAGAAGAATTGGGCGGAAATTCGAGCGGAATGATTGACCGCACGGCGGCCGTGCGGGGCGCGGAGGGTGCACGAACCTGGAGCTCTTTCTCCTCCTCCGGGGACAACTCCTTGATCCTGTTCCTCCGCTTCTCAACCTTCTGCGCGAAACCGCCGATGTTGCTCGTGCTTCCCCGTTTCAGCATTATTCAAAGTTTGCTTTGCTTTGCCCTCCTCTCTCCGCGTCTCTGGAGGCCTCTCGAACGTCTCTGTTATCGAACGTTCCTGGTTTGCGTGCGTCTACCGCGTTTGCTTCGCGTGCAGATGATCGCTCGCTCGGGTCGCTCCGGCGTACGGCGCGCGAGCGGGTGTGGTGGCCTCGCGGTCGCAATCCTTTCGGTTTCACCTGGATTCGATTCCCCCCAAAAAACGGAAATGGAGGTTAACCAAGAACTTCGCCTTGCAGCACATGCAAACACACATTCGATCCTTTTTAGCTAATTGATCCTAACTGGAGTTCATATGCGGTTGATGTCTGAAATAGGCACTTTTCCCAGCAAATCTCTGGCCAACCAATCAAAACGCTTGAAAGCAGGCTTGAAAGTGGTTCGGGACGAAAGTTCACGTGATAAAGGTGAGAAAAAAATATCTCTATCCCATCGCGCGGGCAGGCGCGCGAAGCGTTCGAAGTTCCCTCGGGGGATTCTTTACCGATCGAGGTCGACGCCTCTTGGACGTACACGGCCGTCTGAGGAACGCGGAAGGCAAACGGGAAAGCACGCGAAAGGCGCACCCGGGCTCAAGCCACGCCTAAACCTTAATTTTTTACACGACCGGGAGGCAGAGTGAGTCGGTCGCGCTAGTTGGGAGAGAGTTCGCCATGGGGAAGACTAAAACACTGGACGATCTCGAGACTGAGGTACGTGCCTTCGATCGCGGCGCGCGTGTTCCGTGTCTCCGACGCCCGATACCCCGTTCTTCGCTCCCGTTCTACGCCGCGGCGTTAACGCAAAAAGCTGCACGTTTATGCGCGACCTTCATGCGGGTCCCCCGCTGACCTTCGTCCAACCCCCCGTCCCATCCTCCGCAGAGATCCGCGCTGGAGCAGGAGGCGTACGACGAGAAGAATAAGCTGCTGAACAAGTCGCAGTTCCAGGAGCTACTCGAGCTGCAGACGGACGAGGAGCCGGAATTCGTCGCGGAGATTGTGGAGATGTACCTCACGGACACGAAGGAGATGCTCGGGGAACTGAGCGAGCTCTTCTCCGAGGACAAGGTCAAGGCGTCGGAGGATGGGAAACCCGACTACACCACCGCGCGGGCGGTGCTCCACAAGCTCAAGGGAAGCAGCTCCACCTTCGGCGCCGACGGAGTGCAGCAGAAATGCGAGGAGCTCCGAGAGCACTGCATCAACGAAAGCCTCGAAAAGTGCCGCGCGGGCGAGGGCAGTTTGGAGGAGCTGCAGAGCAACGTGGACGATCTCAGCGGATTCCTGGCCAAATACACCGCCAAGATCAAGGAAATCTACGAGTTGAGCCAGGGGACCAAGACGGACTAGAAGACGACGCGAGCACCCGTATCAATTTTTTGTGTAGAGGTGTGAATTTGTCATTGCGGAGAAATGAAACCTGTGACCTTCACTTGCACACGCGCACGAACACGTCCTCGAGCGACGACTGCGTCACCGCGTAGTTCTCCAGCACCCCGTCCGCCCTGCACCGCTCCAGCGCCTCGAACGCACCCGCCAACGCCTCCGGGGTTTTCAGCCGAATCTTCAGCCGACCGCCGTGCGACTCGGCGACTTCCACGGATCCGACGCCGGCGCCCGACTCTACCGCCGAACGAACCGCCGCAGCCTTCCGCGCACCCTCCTCGCCGCTCCCGTCGGACGCGGACGCCACCTTGGCGTCCACCACGTACCCTTCACCGAACCGGCTCTTCAGGTGCTGCGACGAACCGAGACACCGCAACTTGCCGCCCGCCATCATGCCCACGCGTTCGCAGAGCGCCTGTGCACAAAACATGACGTCAGCTGGTCAGTCTAATTGCCCACACGAGAATTGAAATAAACGCACCTCGCACTCGTCCATCGCGTGCGTCGTGAGTAACAGCGTGAGCCCACTCGCCGCTCGTTCCACGGTGTCCCACATCATGCGCCGTCCCAGCGGGCACATGCCGCTGCTCGGCTCGTCCAGGAGGAGCACGCGCGGGCCACCGACGAGCGCGACGGCGAGAGACAGTTTCCGCTTGTTGCCGCCGCTAAAGGTCCCTATGAGAACAAAACACGACGTCACTCTGATTGCCCATACGGAAATAAAAAAAGAATCGTACCGCACGGGCGGTCCGCGAACTTGCGCAAGCCGACGCTCCGGAGGACCGCATCCGCGGCGGCGTCCGCATCACGCGCGGGGATACCCTTGAGCATGGCGTACATGCGCGCCGTCTCACGTCCAGTCATCAGCTCGAGCAGCGGATCGAACTGGGGACAGTACCCGATCACGCGTTGCACTTTTGACAAATCCCCAGTCACGCTGAGCCCGCACACGGTGACTGACCCGGCGGTTGGCGGGTGATCGCCGCATAAGACCTTGAGGGTGGTGCTCTTCCCCGCGCCGTTCACGCCGAGTAAACCGAACCGTTCGCCGCGGCGGATGCCGAGGCTCAGGCGGTCCACCGCCACCCGCGTCCGCACCCCGTTCCGCACCCCGCACGTGAGTGACCAATCGCCCGAGGATGGCTGTGACCGGTCGCCCTCGGAGCCTCGCGTCGGTTCTTCGTCACTGAGAAGCGACGGGTCCGAGCCACGCGCGCTCGAGGACGAACCCGGTCCGTTCGCGCGGGTCCTGTACGCCTTGACCAGGCCGTCGATGGCGACGTCGTACGTCCCCGGCTCGGCGGCGTCGACCGCGTCCGCCTCCGCTCGCACGTCCTCGTCCTCCTCCTCTGTATGAGCGCCTCCGCCTCCGCGACGTCCTCGGATCGACGCGGCTCTGCGCGTGAGCGCGGCGCCGGGACCGATACCTTTTTGCCGCGCCCACGCGCTGCTCCCGTGCAGGAAGCACAGCAGGCCAAAGTAACCGACGGACTGAATGAGGAGTAGGAACACGGGTCGACCCGCGAGCTCCCACTCAAACGGGCTCGGTTTGTCCCCGGTCGAGCTGAACGTGTCCAGCCAGCTCTCGTCCTCGTCGCGCTCGGAGACGTCGATGGCGAACTCGCTCGTGCTGATCATGATCAGCCCCTCGCCCAATAAGAACGGCGGGAATATCCTCCACACGTGCGCCAAACCCTCGCCCGTCTTCGCGGTGCCCGCGTGTTCCGAAGTTCGCATCACGTAGTCCAGGTTTACGAGCACGAACCCGGTGACGAAATTGACCACCGACAGCGCCACGATCGTCTGCGCGTGATCGGTGAACCCGAGCGAGTATATGAACGACAACGGGACCGCCGCGGCGCCGTACGCGAGTAACAGCACGAGCGTGCAGAACGCCTTGTCGGTGGTGCCGACGACTGAGGTGAGGTCAAAGATGAAGAAAAATATCCACGTCGCGAAGCACACGAGCGCGTGGTTGAGCCATTCCCAGATGGCGGCGCCGAGCCAGTACACGCGGTAGTCGCACCCGCTCGCCAGCTGCAGCAACATCGCCTGCGTCGCGCGTTCTTTCACCACGAACGCGGCGTACGTCGCGGCGAGATACGAAAACGGCAAGAGTAAAAAGAAAGCCGCCAAAGTGTTCATCCACACCCGCAGACTCGCCTCCTCCTCCGCGGTGAGCGGTAGCGGGTGCGAACTGGCGGTGACGTGCGCGTCGGGGACGCCGGTGATGTTACGCATCGCCGCGCTGTGCGTCGCGGCCATCGCGGCGGGCACGGCGTGGTGCGAGGACGTGTTGTGGAGGAACATGATCGGTTCGTTGCCGTACCGCTCCAGCGCCCGAACCGCGGATCCTGTGAATAAAACATGACATCAGTCCAATTGCCCATACGATGATTAGAATAAACTTACCGGCGGCTGTGGCGTAGAACTTAGCGTCCTCCTCCCCGACGCTCGCGACTTTGGCAAACTCGTACGTGACGTTCTCGGCGAAGCGCCACGCGGTGTCGTGCCCGGCCGCGGCGACGCAGTGGGTGTAGTTGAGCGTGGGTGCCTTTGGATCCCCGGCGACGATCGCAATGAACCTCGGCGCGCCGGACACCGTCGGGTCCTCGCCTTGCGTCTCGAGCAGCCACTCGGATATGTCGTGGCTGTCCTTGACGGACGCCGGGAGAGACTCGCCGAGGACGCATCCGTTCACCTCGTGACCGGGCTCGGCGCCGAACGGTTCATGTGCGTGCCTCGGGCCGTCTGCCTGGGGATGGAGCCCGGTGGGCGGAGGCCCGGCGATCCAACCCCGCTCGGATGAAATCGCCGCCGCTAAATTTGCCGCGGCGACGTTAGAGTTGACCCCGGCGGCGACGGGCACGCGCGTCAACTCGGGTACCGCGTGACCGCCCGTGGACTGCGTGAACATACACGCGGTCATCTCCCGCGACGGACCGGCGGGGTTAACCTCCAGGAACAGCACGCACATCACCGCGATGTTGACCAGGACGGGTAGGACGATTTGGAAAAGAAAACCGCGCCGGTCGCGACGAGCGATGATCCAACGCTTGCGAAGCATCTCCCGCAGGTCACCCTTGCGTTTGAGCCACTTCCTGTTCGTGACGTCGACGACGAGGTCGTCGTCTGGATCGGAATCTTCGTTCCCCTCGTCCTTTTCGTCTTTGCCGCGTTCGACGTCGGCGTCGGGGTCGTAAACAGGGCTCACATCCGCGAGTTCAACCTCGAGTCTTGAGTTAGTCGACCCGTTACCCTCGCCGATGGTCCTGTACCGCCGTTCCCTGCGCGCGGGCATGCACCCGATCGTGACCGCCGCGTCCGCGCCGCCGCCGCCGTTCGCAGCGTCGTCCGTCTCCTCCTCCTCGCGTCGTCTGTCGTCCTCGGCGAGTCGGAGGAAAATTTCCTCGAGCGTCGTCATGGACACGCCGTACCCCCTCAGACGCACGGGTACCTCCGGGTTGTCTCTCACGCCGAGTGACGAGTTGAGTTCGCCGTTGTCCGACGCGGAGTCTTCCGCCGCGGGCGCTGGTTCCGGGATCCCGGCCCTGGCGCGCTCGAGCGCGGCGAAGAGCGCGGGAAACGCCGCCGCCGCCGACGCGGGCAACTCAACCGTCGCCTCGCCCCCCCTCGCGCGGCTCAAACCTGCATCCTCGACGTACCTCTGAACCAAACGCAGCGCCGCGTTGGCGTGCGCTGCGGTGCTGACCCTGTTTGTGGACTCGCGATCGTCGTCGAAGGTCAGCGTCAGCGCGTATTTGCCGCCGAGCGTGTTCTTCAGAAACGGAGGTGAACCGGCGCATCGCAACTTCCCGTCGCTGATCACGCAAACCCTGTCGCAGAGCAAGTCCGCCTCTTCCAGGAAGTGCGTGGTTAAAACCACGCACCGTCCCTTCGCCGCCGCGCGTATGAGCTTCCAGGCGTCGCGCCTGGACCGTGGATCCAACCCGCTCGTGGGCTCGTCCAGTAAAACCACCTTGGACGGGCCGATTAACGCCATCGCCATCTGCAGCCGGCGTTTCATGCCGCCGGAGAGCGTGGACGCCCGAGCGTCACCCTTTTGTTCCAGCCCAACCTCGCGGAGCTTCTTCGATATCTCGCGGTTCACGTCCCGCGACGGGACACCCTTCAACACTGCGAATATCCGGAGGTGCTCCGCGCACGTCAACGCAGGGAATAAAACGTTTTGCTGCGGGCACACCCCGAGGCACCTGCGGCAATCCGCGAGGGAACCGAGCAACGAATGCCCCGCCACGATCGCGTCGCCACCCGACGGCGGCGTGAGCCCGGTCAGCATCGCGATCGTGGTGCTCTTCCCCGCGCCGTTCGGTCCCAACAGGCCGGTCACCTGTCCCTCGTAGAGCGCGACGTGTAGCGGCGCAACCTGTGAATGCAACACGACGTCAGTCAAAGAGTTAATCGCCCACGCGGAAATATGAGAAAAAGTAACGCACCGCATCCACGGGGGCGCCGCCTCCGTTCCAAAACGCCGCGCACGATCCCCGCGGGTTAAACGTCTTCCGCAGCCCGTCGATGACCACGACGGGGCGGACCGCGGATTTGGACCGCGAGGACATGCGCGCGACGCCGTCCACCGCCACGGGCTCCAGCGCCACGCCGTCGTTCAACGCCTTGGCCTCCGCCGCCGCCGCGAGCGATTCCATCGAAGTAAGTCGCCCCGAAGTAGGTCGCCCCGTCCCCGCCTCCGCATCCCCTACGTCCTCCAGGATGGGCTCGCCCCTGTCGAACTCGGGGGATAAACACCCGCCGACCCCGCCGCCGCCGCCGCCTCGCCGCGTACGTCCTTCGCCAAACTCCAGTCCCGCGCCCGCGCCAGGCCCTCGCCAGTACTTGGCGGAAAATACAAAGTACCACGGCAGCGGCGTTCCGTGCGCCGTCGGCAAAACCTTCCCGAGGTACCACGCCATCACCGCGTACAACAAACCGTCGCCGACCATGATCCCCATGAGCTCACCCAACGACAGCGGGTCGTCGTAGAGGGTATCCCAGGTCACGCCGCGCTGCGCGCCCTCTCTACTGGCCAATAGGTCCGCCGCGAAGGTAAACGCGGTTGGCGATAAAACGCTCGCCGCTCTCTTGGCTTCTAGTGCCTGGTTCTCGTACGTCTGGAAGAACACGTAGCGGGGCATGACCATCGCGAAGAGCGCGAACGGGCCGACGATTGACGCCAGCCGGGCGCGCGAGAAGAACGCCGCGATGAGGAACCCGAGGGGTACCGCCGACGCCATGAACGAGAGTAGAAACGCAATCAACACACCCGCGTCAGTCGTCGGGAACACCTTCTGGTGCAGCGTCCCGGCGGCGATGAGTGACGTGAGCGTGAACATCACCGCGTACGTCGCCGCGTGCGCGGTGGCCAGCGTCCACGTCTGCAGACCCATGATCGACATGAGCTCCTGGGTCTTATTCTCCTTCTCCTCCACCAGTCCCTTTATCAACAACCCGAGCGGATACAACATGGACATGCACATCAGCAGCCCGAGCAACGGGCCGAGGGCGTCGTAGAACTGGCTGACGCGGATACCCAGCCGCGGGAACGGCACACCCCACGGCACGGGCGGGCGCTCGAACAGTACGCCCGAGCCGTCGCGGGTCGATCCGTAACGCTCCTGAAAAGAAGCATCCGATGAGTTGAGATATGTCGTAGTCACCCCGGGCTGGACCCCGCCCGCCATGCGAAGCAACGCGTTGTCCACGGTATGCTGCAAGGTGAGGAACCCGGACGTGTAGTACCGC
>JACLAB010004002.1_pt1 | contig 15633 bp, 7 predicted proteins | sample 8027921 | NCBI WGS metagenome assembly JACLAB01 (sample SAMN15725117, study PRJNA655200) | protist metagenome | isolation source: fluorescence activated cell sorting (FACS) single amplified genomes of... | place: USA: West Boothbay Harbor, Gulf of Maine | collected 2000-07-19 | reverse complement strand
CCTCTCGCGCCCACTTGAGCAACTCGAGTTTATTTGTTAGAGCAACTCTTTCGCAAAAATCTGTTTCGTACCACAACGATCGACTCTCCCACGCAACTTCCAAAGTCGATATCGACGACATCTCTCTCACTTTAAACCTCTTTTTCAAATCACCCGCGCGAGATGATCTCTTCACCAACGCTCTCGTCTCCGTATTCACTCCGTACAAGAATTTGAGATCCGTTTGATTCAATCTCGGCAAGATATGAGTGAAACAAATATCGTCGTTATTTACGATCAAATCCCACAACACCGAGTTGAAACTCTTCTTCCTTTTCCTCCTAAAGAACAAACCCGCGGCGACGAGGAGGAGGAAAATGAAACGAACGAGCGGCGCGAACATGTATCTTTGAAAGGAGATTAAAAAAAAAGTTTTTTCTTCTCGCGCATGTGAGATGTGATCTCATTTTCTATAAGAGAGATTCCTTAACAAACAACTGCTAAAAAAGAACGAAAAGACAGACAAAAAAAAAATTCAAAAGGGTCGTCATTTTTCTTTAACACACATATCAAAGAGTCACATCCTTTGCGCGCAAAAACACTCGCGCGGCATTAAGAAGACTAAAGATGGACGGTACGCTTTCTTTCTTTCTTTGTTCTTTCACTCTCGTTTTCTCTCTCTTTTAATAAATATACTTTCGCCTTTGTTTAGCGTCTTGATTCTCGTGATGCGCTCGTCCATTTTTGAATATATTTTCCCTATGGAGGAGTCTCAAATGGTAAACATCTCTCCGTTTCTTATGCATTGCTTTCATCGAAACACACAACTCACAGAAGGCGCGGTGTACCACATCAACCCGAACGAAGGTTTAGACGAGGACGAGTTAGATAATAACGGCGCTTTTGATGAGAATGCAATCATAATAACGCCGTCTCGAGCGAGAAAGAAATTCGAAGATTTCCTGAGAAACTTCAGAGGCCATCCGAACGAAACCTCCGTGGATGGACAGTTGATATACAGAGACGTTCTCTCCGAAGGAAGGGTACCAGAGACGATTGATGTCACGTTGGACGATATCATCGCACACGACGCGGCTTTGGCGAAGGCGTTGAGAGATCAACCGAACGTGTATTTTCCAATCTTGGAAGACGCGGTAAAAAAGGTCGCGCAGAGTTTACGAGGCGGCGCTGGAAGAGGAGGAGGAGGAGGAGGAGACGAGGAAGACGAGGAAGACGAGGAAGATCACGAGGACGACGAGGACGACGACGAGGACGACGTTCGTTCTGCCATCGAGAGCATTCACGTCACCATATCGTCGCACGAAACGCCTCGATCGGTGAGAGGATTAAACTCGAAAGACGTTTCGAGGTTAGTGTGCATTCCGGGGATTGTCATCGCGGCTTCGAGGGCGAAAGCGAAAGCCTCCATCGTTGGCATTCAGTGTCAATCGTGTAAACACATTCGATATTTGCAAATTCCGCCGGGATATGCCTCGGCGCAAATGCCGAGGACGTGCGAGGCTGGACAAATGAACAATCAGCAGAGAGGAAACGAGAACGACGACGAGAATAATAACAACAACAACGATAACAACAACAACAGAAGAGGATGTGGATTAGATCCGTACCAAATGCTTCCGGATAAGTGTAAGTTCATCGATCAGCAATCGTTAAAGTTGCAAGAAAACCCGGAGGAAGTCCCGGCTGGGGAAATGCCGAGAACGATGATGTTATGCGTGGACCGAAAGTTGGTGCAAAAGATTGCGCCCGGGACGCGAGTTTCCGTCGTCGGTGTGTATACCATCGGTTCCGGGAAAACAGAAAATAAGAAAAGAGACGCAGCTGGAGGTGGCGTCCAGTTGCCGTACATTCGCGTTCTTGGATTAATCGAAGTCAACGAAGGCGCGCGCGGGAACGCGAAATTTACCGAAGCCGAACACCAAGAGTTTAAAGCTTTCTCGCAAAGGCCGTTTAAAGAGGTCATCTTAGACATTCGCTCGAGAATCGCGCCGGCGATTTTCGGGTCCGAGGATGTTAAAATGGCCGTCGCGTGTTTGATGTTTTCGGGAAGTCGCAAACATTTACCCGACGGCGCTCGTTTAAGAGGCGACGTGAACGTCCTCCTCCTCGGCGATCCGTCCACGGCGAAATCGCAATTTTTGAAATTCGTAGAACGTACCGCGCCGGTGTGCGTGTACACCTCCGGTAAAGGCTCTTCCGCGGCTGGTTTAACCGCCTCGGTCATAAGAGACTCGAACGGTGAGTTTTACTTGGAAGGTGGCGCGATGGTCTTAGCCGACGGCGGGTGCGTCTGTATCGACGAGTTTGATAAAATGCGAGACGAAGATCGCGTCGCGATTCACGAAGCCATGGAACAGCAAACGATTTCCATCGCCAAAGCTGGAATTACCACCATGTTAAACTCTAGATCTGCGGTGTTAGCCGCCGCGAATCCTCCCAGTGGACGATACGACGACCTGAAAACCGCGCAAGAAAACATCGACTTACAAACGACCATTTTGAGTCGTTTCGATTTGATTTTCATCGTTCGAGACGAACGCTTGTACGAACGAGATATGGCCATCGCCGGTCACGTTTTGAAAATCCACTCGAACGGTGCAAATGCGATGAATAGAAACGGCGGCAATAACAGAGGAGGAGGAAATAACGACGAACCTCACTCGGAAGGGAACAAAGAAGACCCGGCGGCGGAGCGCGAACGAAAATTTATGAAAAGGTACATCGAGTATTGCAGAGCGAATTGCAAACCAAGAATCAACGAGCGATCGATGAAAATGTTGCAAGACGCGTACGTGAAATACCGGGAAGAAATGCGCGAGCGAAATAAATCAGGCAAAGGCACCCCGGCGGTCCCAATCACCGTCCGCCAACTCGAAGCCATAACTCGAGTCTCCGAAGCGTTGGCGAAGATGTGTTTACAAAAAGTCGTCACTGAAGAACACGTCGCGGAAGCGCTCCGCCTCTTCGAAGTCTCCACCATCGACGCCGCTCGATCCGGCGTCGCCGGTACCGTCGTCCTCTCCCCGGAACAGCGCGAAGAGTTACAGCTCGTGGAAACGCAAATCCGTCAAAAACTCGCCATCGGCGCCACGACGAGTAAAAGACACTTGGTCGAAGACTTGTCTCGCGTCGGCGTCAACGAGTGGGCGGTCATGAGAGCGCTCATGGTCATGACCCAAAGAGGCGAGATCGTGGAAAGAGCCGAAGGCAGGAGAGTCACCAGGAAACATTAAATAGTGTTATTTAATGCTGTTATTAAAAGAGAGCGACATGAACGTATTCAACGTACTTTATAAAGTGACCTTTTGTGTGACACTTTGTCCAACAGTAAAAATATCCCAATTTTGGATCACATTTGGATCGTCACTTTTGTTCCACGTTTAGCGCGCATGTAAGACACACGCACAAAAACAAACCCATCTTAAAAAAAATGTTATCCTCCGCGAGCGCTAAAGACAGCACAAAGAATATTTCGAGTAAAATGGGACGAGTCTTCTCGAAAACTCGCGAACCAATCTTCGGGACGTTCGATTGTCTTTACAAAGAAACCGTCGAAGTTTCCTCGTTGGGAATATCGAGTTTACCGCAAATAGGCAAGCTCACCATCCACAGAACGTTCGCGATCTTCACATCTTCGTTCAACGGGAACGTATCGAGAAAGTTGAAACAACGAGATTTAGATTCCATCGACGCGCGATCGAGAATAAGCTTGATCTTTAAAGAGAAAGAACGGGAAAGAACGAAAGTGATTTTAAGCAGCAAGTTGGAGTTTATCGAGGAAAATGTTGAAGACGCGAAGGCGAATGTTGCGAGCAATGTTGCGAGTAAAAACGAGAAAACGCAGCAGCAAAAAGGAAAAACGTTTCAGTTACAATTCGTGGACAACACGGAGTGCTTCGAACGGTTGGTGAAGAAGTGGAAGTTGGAGTACGGGAGGAGGCCGCGGAACGAAGTTGGCGGGGACGAGGAGGAAGACGCCACCGAGAATAATAGTAACAATAATAACGATGGAGGAGAGAAAACGAACGAGGGTGGTGACAACGAGGTTGACTTGAAACGCATCGCGTATAGGCCGGCGAAAGGAGCGCAACTTCGCAGAAGCGATTCGACGTTAGACGGAGATTTGGACGATTTGAACGACGGAAGCGCGAGCGCGTACGGAGCCGCGGACGCGCTCATTCGAACGATGGAAACGATGGCAGGTAAACTTCCGTTCGGTGCGGGGAAGAAAGCGAAGTACGCGGCGTATTTTCTCAGGCAACAAATCAAAGCGACGAGACGCATGACGAAGAAATCGGTCAAGTATACCATGCGATACGTGAATCGACGCTCGCGAGAGTTGGCGTTGGCGAGGAAACGGCAATCGGCGAAAAGCGCGGTTTTCCGGAAAGTCGAAGCCGTGGACGTGGAAAAAGAAGTCTCGAAAACGTTGTTCGTTCGTTTGATCCGAGCGAAGAACGTGCTCGCCATGGACGACGGCGGCACGTCCGATCCGTTCGCGGAAATCCGTTTCCGCGGGTTACAAAACGTTTCCAGAACGATCGAGAAAACGTGCGATCCAGAGTGGGAGCAAACGTTTACGTTTAACATTCCAAACGGGAAACGCGTTTTAGACGCGTCCGATGCGGTCGAATTATACGTGTACGACCGAGACCAAGCTTTGAATGATTTCATCGGCTACGCAAAACTCGATTTAGAAGGAGAAGAGGTGCAAGACGAAGAGTCGATGAAATTAAACCGCAAAAAAATGTCGAGCGCGTGGAAACGCGTGGACTCAGCCTCGGAGGGAGGTTTGATTGTTCCTTCGAAAAAACTTTTAAACGAATCGTTCGAAAGCGAAAACGGCGAAAGTTCTTCTCTCGGGATCTCCAAGGATAAGAAACCGATACCGCCGGTCGCGACGAAAGTTCGATACGATAAACACACGGGTAAAAAATACACGCAAAAAACCATCCATCTCTCCTCTTTGCCGGAAAACCAACAACCGTCGTTCTTCGACGTGAATCATTTGAAAGAAAAGCTGATGTTTTGGGAAGGCGAGAGAAAGTTTACCGGGACAATCACGTGCGAGTATTGGTTCGGGTCGAGACACGACGCGGAATTTCGAGCATCCGCGCAGCCGAAATTGAGAACCGCGAATAACGAACTGACTGCTTCAATTCAACACTATTGCGACCCGGTGACGGCTTTGCTAAGAGTGGACATTCGTGCGGGGAGAAATATCGTCAACTTGGATTGCGATAAAGGCGAAGACGGGTCCGAAGGCGGGAGCGACCCGTACGTTGAAGTCAGCGTCATCGACGCCGTCGATCGATCCAAGGTGAAGAAATCGACGCATTACATCGAAGACTCGAGGAACCCGTTGTGGAATCGAACGTTTACGTTCCTGACTTCGCAACCGTATTCAAACACCATGCAGCTTAAATGTTACGATTACGACGGCGCGACGAGTTTTGACGACGTCATCGGGTGTTATTCCGTTCCTTTGCACGAACTGCCGGTTCGCGTTGGCGTGAAAACGCTCCCGGAGTATCGATGGGTCACTTTGAGACACCCGAAAACTGGGTCGGATAAGAACGAGTTTGGCGTTCCGTACGGGGAAATCGAAGTCAGAGCGTATATCGACGAGGAGTATTTCGACCACTTACACGGTGGAAACGCGACGAGAGCGGTTGGGAAACTCTCCGTGGATATTCTCGAGGCAAACGGGATCGATAAGATTCCGCAAGGCGCGTATTGCGTCTGTAAGATTGGTCCGTATTGGTCGAGGTTGGAAACGGTGAAGAAGACCGAGTTTAGCGGGGAATTAGGTGACGAAGACATGCAAAAGTTGTCAGAAGACGACGACGACGATGGTGTTGATGCCGGAGGCGACGAAGGAGAAGATGGTGAAGCGAGGCCTCCGAAACCAAAAACTCTGAACGACGACGCGCGCCGGGCAAAGAAAATCGCCAAGATGATTGAAAACGCAAACAAGATTCGATGGAACAAACGGTTAATTTACCCGGTCTCTGAACCGTCCGACGAGGTCATCGTCTCCGTCTTCGACGCCGAAAACGACGACGTCATTGGCACGATCAAGTTACCTTTGTCGTGCATGGAAGACGGCGTGCGATACGAAAACGAGTGCGTGTTGATGATGAACGCCAACGTCGCCATCGGCGATATCGTCAAAAATGGCACTTTAACGTTAGCCTTTACGTTTACGCACTTCAAAGGCGGCGCTCTGGTTGCTCGAAAGTACATAAAACCAACGTTACCGGCGAAATGGTACTTTTATCCTCTCTCGCCGAACGAAACGCAACGCGTGCTCAGAGCGCAAAAAGACGTCTTGGTGAAGAAGCTTTTACAAGCCAATCCACCGATACCAGAAAAAGTGTCGCAACACATCTTGGCGTATTCTCAACACACGGTCAACGTCATGAGCATTAAAAGCTCTATCGCGAGACTGGAGAAATCCATGTCCGGTTTCGTTACTTTGCACCAAGGCTTGACGTTTACGTTCTCGTGGGAATCGATTCCGTTGACGGTTTTAGCGCAGTGCTTGTTGGTGTTTTGGATTTATCACCCCGAGTGGTTGATCCCATCGTTTTGTTTTGGCTTAGCCATGAACGCTTTGCTGTTATTCCCGGGTCGATATCAGCGCGTGTTGGACCGAATGGTACCGAACGAGTTCCTTTCGGTTGGCATCGCGGCGGCGCCGGAGAACATCGACGACGCGTTGAAATTAAAAGATCAAGAAGATCGAGAAAAAGAGATAAAATCAAAAGATGCGCGCATGGCGGCTAATCTCGATTCGGACGGCGAGGATTTTGACGACAAAGAAAAGGCGGCGAAAGACGCCAAAGAGGCGGAGAAGAAGAAGAAAAGTATGACCAAGCCGAAGGAAGCGGCGACGTGGGATTCAATCAATCCCATCGCGCAGTTGCAAAAACAGTTGGAAGAAGTAAAACTGTTAATCACGCAATCGCAGTCGATCTTAGATCAAGTCGCTGGTGGTGTCGAGCGCTTCATCGGTATCTTCACGTGGGCAGAACCGCGAGTGACGGCGATGACCATTCTCGTCGTCTTGGCGTTTGGTTGGGCGACGTTGTACATTCAAACCATCGTCCGAGTTGGTTTCGAATTGATGACGGGCGTCGTCGCCAAAGTCGTTTTCAAGATTGTCACCCCAGAGAGAGTGAAATTCGCGTGCACGTGCAGCCTCTTGTGGCTCTTACGTCATCCGGCCATCTTTCCGGACGACGTGCGAAGAGCCATCCAAGAAGAAAAGAACGCTCGAATCGAAGCGCAACTCGCCGCCGAGGCGAAGAAAGCGAGCGGGGAAATGAACGCCCAACCGGAAGAGGTTGATTTGGAATTAGAAGAGGCGCTTAAAGACGCGCCGCCGAAGGTGGATTACTTGTTCGACCCGAGTCCAATGCCGCCGTTGAATGTATTTTTTAGAATTCCGACGAGGAGTTCTCAGCTCGTGTAGTAAAATTTATTTGTTTATTTGCAACAACGAGGTATAATCGCACAGGACATATGCGGTAAGCTGTAAAAAATGCTTATTTATCATTATTATTATATTATTAAAGTTATTATTATTATTGTTATATTATTACATCACGAAAGAAGAAGAAGTGTATACAACAATTCATACCTATTACGCGTTAAATATATATAAGCTATTACTAACGCCGCACGCCAAGATATCTTCTTCCGGATGCCACGCGACGTGTAAAATGTTCGACGAAAAATCGCTCAAATTTTGGTGATGGTGCGCGTTTGCCAACGAATTCGGCGGCGTTTTCACGCCACCCACGAACAAATCTTCTCGAGTGGTGCCACCGTTGCCGAACGCGCTCTCGCTTCTTCTGGGAGGCATTCTCGACGTGATTTCAGTCGTCGTGCCTTCACTTCCCGATTCAAAAACGTTGAAACATCTCAAATTGGCGTTGTAGGATCCGCTCGCGACGTGTTTGCCGTCGCCTCGAATGCAACACTGAAACTTGTCAAAGATGGAGTCTTTTTCGTATAAATCGCATAAGCGCGGTCGCAAGTGATCGTGCACGTTAAACGTCGCCACCGGCGCTTTCTCCATGTTCACGTCCCACAATTTCAAAGTCAAATAATCTCTCGAGAGAAAGTATCGACCGTCTTTGCTGAATTTCACGTCCGAGACGCTCGCGATGATTTCCGAAAAGAACGACCTCTTTTCAACCGGTTCCGGTTCCTCGAACGATTTCGACGCCGCGTTACAACTCGCGTTAATCCGCATATCCGCTAATCTAATAGTTCCTTTACTCGAAGAATACGCGAAGTGTTGACAATGCGACGGATGAAAACACGCCGAAGTGATGACTTCGGTCAACTCTTCCATGTTTTCCGGTTTGATGTCGACGATGTTAAACGACCCGTTCGCGCGTTCTAGATGCCATAAATTCACTCGCAAATCGTCCGCGGATATGAACGTTTCTCCGTCGCTGTTGACGGATAACGAGTTAATGTGATACGCGTGCGCGTTGGCGTAGCACCGGCGACATCGCGCGTTAAACCCCAACTCGCCTTTCAAAACTCGCGGGATTCTCAATCGATATGAAGTCTCCGAAGACGTGTTCGATGTTGATGTTCCACCTGCTCCTGCGTTGTTTTCCTTATTGTTTCTATTTTCGTTGTTGTTTCTATTATTACTATTTCCGCCCCAGTTATGCGCTCCTCCGGTACTTGTCGTCGTCGTGTTGATAGAATCGTTCGAATCTCGATTAAACCCGCTCACGGCTTCCGCTCTTTTCTCGAACACTTTCCACAGTTTGATCGTCTTATCGTTCGTGGAGAGCACGAACCTCCCCTCGTTGGCGCCTTGGTGACACCACTTCAAGGTGTTGATTTTCTCTTCAATCTCTAGCGACTTTAAATAATCAAACTCCGGTTCGTGCGATTGAAACTCGGTTAAATATCGGAATTCAACCTGTTCCGGTTTATCTCCTTCTGCTATTAACTGATGCTGTCCGTTTTTATTCGTATTCTCGCTCGTACTCGCGTTGTTCTTGTTATTATTATTAATCATAACCCCGACTTGATCGTCTCTGTTATATTGCATCTCCGAGCTCATCTCCTCCATCAAAACGTCCTCCAACTCATCCTCGGGATGTTTCTCTTCTCGCCTTTTCGCGTGCCTCACTCTCTCAAACAAGACAACTCTCCCGCCTCGATCCCCAGTCGCGAGCCAATCCCCCGTTCTGTCAAACTCCACCGCGGAGATGATGTCCGCGTCCTGCACTTCCTCGTTCGGCGCTCGCTCGCCGAAGACTTGCGAGAAACCCCAGTTTAAGTACTTCTCGCCGTAATGATGTACTGTTTCTGTTATTAATGTTCTCTCATCGTTCTGTCCTCCTTCCTCCTCGAACGCGTTCGTTTTCCTGCTTCTCCTTTTCTCCGGCGATGACGACGACGCTCCTCGCTGAAACCCTTCTGCGCTTAATTGCGTAACTCCTAGGTCTTCCTCCTCTCCTGCGTTGCTCGTTCGGAACGAGAAATCCGCCGCCGCGGCTGTCGAGGACATCGCGGTGGTGGTACGTATGCAACGCTCGACGTATGAAAACACCCCTCTTTTTTTACTCCTCCTCTCTTTTCAAAAGTCTCGAACGCGAACGAGACGAACTTTTCGTTGGTCTTCTTCTCCGAATGAATCGAGACTTTCACTCTCTCGCACGAGACGGCGGCTTCTTATCTTTTGCGAGAGAAAAATGGATTTCCAATTCTTTTTCTTTTAACAACTCCGAGAGTAGTCTCTCTCTGAACGCGCTCTTCTCGAGCGTGCGGTATCTCTCTCTCTCTCTCTCTTTTAACAACACCACGCGCGCGCTCTCTGTGAGTAGTAGTAGTAGCAGAGAGGAGTCGTCTCGTCTTTATACTCAAGCGCACGAAACAGTTACCCCGAGAGAGAAAGAAAGAGAGAAATTCCGAGGCAAAAAACAGACACCCTAAACGAAAAAAGAAGGAGAAGAAAAAGAGAGAGAAGTCCCCTTTCGGCACTTACACCCTAAATAAGAGTACGCGTGGAGCACCAAGGTTTACGTCTGTCTCGCTGCCTTTCAGTTTTAGGGTTTAAGTACGGAGTCTGTACTCTTTTATGAAGGAGAGAAAAAAGGTCGGTGAAACACATCTCTCTCTCTCTCTCCTCTCTCTCTCTGTGTGTAAGTGCTCTTTAGAGAGTAAAGACGAGGATACGACGACTCGCACAAAGAGAGAGCGCGCGCGCGCGTAGTAAGAGAGAGAGAGAGAGAGACGTAGTATTAAACACGTCCGCGTGTATGTCTCACCGTGTACTGTTTGAGGAGGAGGAGTAAAAGGTGTTTATGCGTTGTGCAGGTACCGGGAAATCAAAATCAAATGGGGCAAAAAGGAAGCACGGTAAACGATAACTTTGAGAGAGAGAGAGAGAGGGAAACAAAGAAGACGAACGAAGAAGAGGACGATGCCGTTTTTGTTGACGTCGCGATTCTTGGCGCCGGGATGTCCGGACTCTCCTGCGCGAGGGAGATTTGTTTCGCATTAAATGATGATGATGATGATGAGAAAAATGCACGAAAAGTAGCACTCTTGGAAGCGAACGCAACCGTCGGCGGGAGGTGCAAACAGACGAACAACATCGCGAAATGGCCGGTGGAGTTAGGGGCGGAGTTTATACACGGTGAAGTTAAGAATCCAGTGAAGGATTTAATAACAGAAACGATGAGGAGAGAGGAGGACTTGGAGGATTTAGATGGGAAAAAAGCAAAGCCGAAACGAATGCAATTCAGCGCGTTCGAGTGGCCGGATCGATACGCGATGAATACTACTACTACTACTAATAATAATAATAATAATAGTAGTAACAAGGAGGAGAAGGAGGCATTATTATATTCTCTCTCAAAAAAATCGATGTTGTTGCTGCGCGACGGCGACGAATGCGAGAAGAACGATAAAGACGTGTGGAAAATCCACCAACTGTTCGATCGACTCCCGGGCGTATCGAAGACGAGAACTATTACTACCACTCACGACGACGAGTCAGAGGAGGACGAAATGTCGTCGCTCTCCGCGTTAGAGTGGCTCAGAGACGTGCAAAAATGTACAGAACGAGAGATACGCGTGGCGGAGTTGATTTACGCGACTGATTTCGGAGCGAGTTTGAAAGATATCGGGATGAGAGAGATTATGATTGAAAAAGAAAGGTGGGAAAACGGTGAGCAATATTTAGTCATGAACGGAGGGTTTAACGAGTTGTTTCGACGCGCGTTTTTGAACGCGTTTAATAGTACGAGGAGTAGAAAGAAAGAGAGACTTATTAAAGGCCTCGTCGATGAAAATGATGACGTTCGTCGTAGGGAAAGAAGGAATAGTAACAGTAATAGTAATAATAGCCCCGTCGTCAACATCGACGTGCGGCTGAACTGGGAGGTGGAAACGGTCGAAAAAGAAGACGAACGGAATTTGATCAAAGTCACCGGAAGAACGACGACGACTGAAACGTCTGAAAAAAAGACGTTGTACGCCAAGAAAGTGGTGGTTTCGTTACCGTTGCCGATATACAGACCAACAGACGACGACGATTCAGACGACAAAAAGCTCTCGAGAGTGACGTTTCACCCACCTTTGAGCGAGGAGAAACGAAAAGCTTTACGCGCCGTGAAAATGGGCAACGCGGTGAAAGTTTTGTTGGGATTTAACGAGAAATTTTGGCCGCAAGAGAATTTGTTCAACGTCATATGCGACCACCCGGCGCCGTTTCCGGAGTTTTGGGTCGTGAGCGATAAAGAGAAGACGATTTATTCTGATGAAGACGATATTATTAATAATAAGACTGACGACGAAGAAGAAAGTAAAAAAGAAGAAGTTCGGTTCGTCATCACGTTCTTCGTCACCGGCGACCGGGCGAACGCGATGGCGAAAATCGACCCAAAGAAACGAATAGAGATGGCGTTTCAACAATTCGTCTGGATTACGATGCGCATCACAAACGACGACGACGATGGAAGAAAAGAATTCGATCGAATACGCGAAAAGCACTTGAAAACGTTCGAGACGAAAGCGTGGTCCGAGGATAAATTCGCCGGCGGTTCGTACACGCACCCGAGCGTCGGATGCGATCGAAAAACTCGAGACCTTTTGGCAAAATCAGAATGGTCCGACTGCTTATTCTTTTGCGGCGAAGGCACAAACGCGTCGGTGAATCCGTGCTTACAAGGCGCGTTCGAAACTGGCGTCAGAGCGGGGAAAGAAGTGCTCGAGTCGTTGAAGTTACAGTAGTACGTGTATACTTTTTATGATGTACAACGGGCGGCTCTTTCGCGCGATAAAGAGAAAAGAAAACGACGATAAAAGATCGTCAAAATCATCAACTCCTCTTGAACACGTCCCCTAACTGTCTGTTCAATAAACTCCTCTCTAAACTTTCCACCTCCACTCTTCGTTTCTCTTCTTCCACGTACCTTCCGTATTTCAGCGTGTACGTTTTCGTCACTCTTGAAATCACAAACGTGCTTTCGTTCAAGTCCACTCTCACGCCGCACGCCATCTGATCGTCCGCGAAACGGAACGTCCCTAAATCTTTCCTCGGTGGCGTCCGTTTCGTCACCAACGCGTACGAGTACGACTTTGTCTTTTTCTTTTCTTCTTCTTCGTTGTTGTTCGCAGTATTACTCAGCTTCTTGATCTTCTCAAACTCCTCTTTCTCGTTGTTGTTGTTATTACTACTACTACTACTCGCACTATTATTATTCGAACAATAACATCGGTTATTACTGCTCCTTCTCGTCTTACTCGTCGTCGTCCCAGAAACAGCGACTTTATCCAAAGCGAAACTCGTTCTCATTTTCCTTTTTAGCTCTCTGCACGGGTACACTTACGATGACTTGAGAGCAAAAATCGTATCTCTGACTTCTTTGGATTAATGACGAAACGTGAAGAGATGTTTCGCGTTTAAAAGAAGAGTATTCGCGCGTATATCTCAGGAACAAAAGGAGCGCAGGGCGTGTGCTTTTCTCTGAAACGAACGCTTTTTGGTATCCCTCTCTGTTTCTCTCTCTCTCTTCAACTCTCTCTGTGGTTATTAAAAGATCGTGCGAGACGAGAGATTTTATGAAGGACTTTCGTGTGTTTGGGAAAATATCTTTAGGCGAGAAAAATGTGAGACTCATCATCAAATTTATACATCGCGCGTGTTTATCACAAGTTCTTTTTTAGTTGTTTTACATCAAGTTACACCTTTTCTTAGTACATTTTCCCGCGGTCGCCTTCTTCATTTCGGTCGCGGAGGCCACCGCAGCTGCTGCGGCCTTGGTGCTCGGCTTTCTCGCTCGCGATGACCTTCGCGTGGTTTCCGGCGACAACGTCAAAGTTGGTTTCGCATCTTCCGGCGCGGGAACGACGACTGGCTTTTTCGGCAAAGCTTTCTCAGAGTTGAGAGTTTTGTCTTCCTTTTTAACAACCCTCTTGCTTTTCGTCTTCCCAAAAATCTTGGTTTTCGCCGAATCTTCTTCAAGAACAACTTCCTCTTCCTTCTTAATTTTCATCTTCTTCGCGACGGGTTCTTCTTTGTCTGCAAAATCTTCTTCATCCTTGATGGATTTGCGTTTCTTTGCCTTGGTTTTTGCCATTTGGGGTTCCTTTCTCGTCGTCTTTGCAACCTTTGTCGCCGCTTTTGCCGTTTTCTTCTTCTCTTCTTTCGGAGCGAAATGCATCTTAAAAGCTCGATTCCCGAGCGCTTTGTCGTCTTCAAAACTTTTGAGCTCGCGTAAAACGGACGCTTTTACTTCGTTGAAACGCAGGACGCTTTCCGCCATGCGCGCCTCCCCTTGTCCTCGATTGTACACGTTAAACATACTTTCGAGGACTTTTTGCACTCGAACCGTTCTTTTCTTTCGCCTCGCGCCGAGTACGTGTCCCTCGCCGTATTCGATGAACTCTCGCACCTTTCTGTACTTTGCCGAGTTTAGAAATTTCGCCGGAATGCCGAGTTCTTCGAACCCAACCGCGAGCGCTCTTCGTCGATACACCATTTGTCTACTCACGTACACCCTCAACAGCTTATTCATCTGTGTTCGTTCCTCGCGATGAAACAATCTCGCGGCGAACGCCCAAAGCCCCCAGTTCTCGTCCAATACCTTTTTCGTCGACATCTTTCCTCCGTCTGCGTCTCTCGGAGGAAGTAACAAACTCGCGACTGAATTCCGAATGTTGAACAAGTTATAATGCCCTCCGTACCTGCGCCTTTTTTGCCTGAATTTGCATTTCCTTTGCGCCTCACCTTCCTGCAATAACAAAGCGTTGTCCAGTCTCTTTTGCGTGATTTCTTCCTCCTTATCGATGACAAATTTTCGCGCGATTTGTAACTCTTTTTCCTTCAATTTTGCCTCGTCCAACGCTTCACCATCTTCCTCTTCTTTGTCCGATTCGGACGACGAATCGTACGAGTAATACGAGTTCGCCACTTTCCTCGCCAAATCTAACTGCCTCTTAATCCTCATTTTCACCGGGTTCAACTCTCTTGCGATCGGTTTCCCGATTTCTCTCCAGTATTTGCACACGCACGACGATGGCATCGCGGTCGTGAACCCTCCCGCGAGGAATATTTTCCTCAAAACGTTTTGGTCCAAATTGTTCCACGTTTTTTCCCCGTCTATATTCCCGCGAATGGCGGTTTCTTTTTTGGAGCGAAACTCCACGCACTGGGAGATTTTCTTGCGAGCGTTGTTTCTGTTGCTTTTGAGCATCTTTATCGTTGCTTTTAGTCCGCCCCCCGAGAGAGAGTGAACGAAAGAGAGAGAGTGAACGAAAGAGAAATCAAAGAGGATCGATCAACTTTTTTTCGAACGCTTTTTGGCGCCAAATCGAACAAAAAATATCTCACAATTGCTTTGTGAGGGCAGTTTTGGTCGAGTGCGTGTCTCTTGTGCGTGTCTCTTAAAAGGTAAAAACAAAATCTCTCTCTATCCGTTATTCTTCTTCTCTTTCTTCCTCGAGTCGGACCTCGACAAAGAAAGCGTATTCTTCGTCCGATGGTTCTGGACACCCTTTTTCGAGCAAGTAGTTTTCGCACTCGGGGTGCTCTTCGTACCGAGCGCAAGCGATGTATTGCCAGTCGTTAAGAGGCACTTTCGCCTCTTCGACTAAGTATTTGAGGCAATCAAGTAGGCCATGCGTTGCAGCAGCTGCCACGAGGAGGGTCTTCACCTCATCAGATATCTTTCTTTCTTCAACAAGATATTTCAAGATGTCTATGTGACCACGGCATGCTGCTTGCATTGCCGCTTTTGCCTCCGTCTCTCGCGAAGGTTTCACTTTGTCGAAAAGAAATCGAACACAGTCGAGGTGTCCTTTATCAGCAGCTTGAACGCACAACTCTTCTACATCACGCGGGCAACCATTAGAGAAGCAATATTTCAGCATCTCGAGATTACCTTTACGTGCCGCCTTGTGAATCGTCCATTCATCCCACTCGCACTGTTTCACTTCTCTCGCCCACTTGAGGAACTCGAGTTTGTTCGTTCCAGCAACTTGCTCGCAAAACCAGGCTTGATCCATCACTCTTCCTATCTCATCTTTCTTTCCCCAGGGCATGTGATTCCACACCCATTCTAACGTCGAAATGGATGAATATTCGTA
>JACLAB010004564.1_pt1 | contig 15641 bp, 10 predicted proteins | sample 8027921 | NCBI WGS metagenome assembly JACLAB01 (sample SAMN15725117, study PRJNA655200) | protist metagenome | isolation source: fluorescence activated cell sorting (FACS) single amplified genomes of... | place: USA: West Boothbay Harbor, Gulf of Maine | collected 2000-07-19 | reverse complement strand
TTGTCAGCACGGCGTTTCGCTTCCGCCTTTTCATTCTCCAATCGCTTTTGTTCGGCTTCGCGTTCCTTGGCTAGGCGTCGCTTGTCCTCCTCTGCCTTGGCCGCGGCTCTGGCAGCTTCTTCTTCAGCGCGCTTCTTTGCCTTGGCAGCTTCTTCTTCAGCCGCCTTGGCTTTAGCCTTAGCATCTCTTTCAGCTTGTTCCTTGGCACGGCGCTGCTCTTCGGCAAGACGCTGCAACTCAGCCTTCTTTGCCTCCTCCTCCGCGGCTTTGGCGCGCCGACGGGTTTCTTCCTCTTCCGCAGCCAACTTGCGACGCTTTTCTTCAGCCGCGGCGCGCTCAGCTTCAGCCTTCGCGGCAGCGATGCGCGCTTCTTCCGCACGTTTTGCGGATTCGATAGCCTCTAAGCGGCGTGTTTCTTCGAAACTTACTGTCTTGGACTCGATGACGACGTCGACGCGGCGTTGAGCCTCCGCCGACGCCCGTCTCTGATCTTCGTCAGAGCGTCGAGCGTTCTCTTGAGAGTCAAAACTCATGGATTCAGCGTCCCATCGCAAGCGACGAGCATCAATTTCGGAAATCAACGCCGCAAGCACGGCTTCAAGACGTCTAATTTCCACTTCAGCCGCTTGTCTGCGCGCGTCCTCCTCGGCGCGTCGGGCGCGTTCGGCGCGCACGGCTGCGTCGGCTTCGGCACAAATAGCGTCGCGACGCTCATCCTCTGCGCTCGAACGAGTGACCTCCTCAGTAACCGTACGCTCGAGATCATCTTGTGACAGTGAGCGACGTTGTTGGAATGCGGCGTAATCTCTCGCAGCTTCTTCTTCAAGCGCGCGGAGCTCGGCCACCAACGCGGCAAGACTCGATTCCGACTCTTGCTGCAATCGGCGAGCCTCTTGAATCATGTCGTCAATGTCTGATGCGAGTCGAGCCAATCGTTCATCTTCGGCGAGGCGACGGTTTTGCTCGTCACTGGCGCGCTTATCCATCACGGTTCTGAACTGCACACGACGAGCTTCTTCGCGTTCGTACAAAGTCTTCATGGTCAATGTGAACTCCTCAATGGCTCGCGTCGCAGCTTGCATCTCGGCGTCTGTTTCGTTTCGGAGCTTGTCTTCATCCGCTTGGCGTTGTGCCGCCGCATCGGCGGCTTGCTTGCGTCGCATTTCTTCTTTCGTCCGGATGAATTCTTCCTTCGCTTGAAGCTCAGACTTGAATTCATCGAGAATACCCGGGAGTTCTGCTTGGAATCTCGCGCGTCGCGCATCCTCCTTGGCGATGAGGTCATCGTCAATCTCTTTCTGCGCAGCAAACTTGGCGTCGACGGCCTTGCGGCGAGCGTCTTCTTCGGCGCGGCGAATGGCTTCTTCACGAACCATACGTTGTAGATCAGCCTGCATTTGAGCACGTCGTGAGTCTTCACGCTCTCTCTCTGCGGCATCTTCGGCGAGGAGACGGGAATCGTCAGCCAAGGCTTGTTCACGGTTACGTCGGAATGATGCCACCATGGACGCTTCGCTCTCCAACGCAGACTTGGCAGCAGCTTCAGCATCACGACGACGACGCTCCATCTCACGGATGAATGCTTCGATTTCTTCACGCTTTTTGTTTACGTCGCGAATGTGCTCCTCGCGTCGTCGATCCTCTCGAGCTCGAAGTTCAGCTTCAGCGCGTTGTCTCTCTTCAATATTTGCTTTGAACTGCGCTCTCTTGGCAAGCTCGACTTCCCAAGCGGCGTCTTCTTCCGCTTTGAGCTTGTCAATGCGATCTTGTTCAGCCTTGCGTCGAGCATCTTCTCTGGCAATCGTTTGAAGTTCGGCTTCAGCGGCAGCTTTGGCAGCTTGCGCCGCCGACGCTGCTCTCGCATCTTCTTGGCGACGACGCTGTTGCTCTTCGTCTTCACGACGCTTCGCTTCCAAGTCGAACTCTTTGCGACGTTGCTCTTCGCGTTCTCTGATGCGAGCTTCTTCTTCGGTGCGGCGGCGAAGTTCTTCCTGTGCGCGCGCGCGACGATCCTCTTCGGCAGCCAACGCACGAGCAGCGGCTTCAGCCTTCATGCGAGACTCAGCCTCGATAGCGCGGCGCTTGGTCTCAGCAGCCATGCGTAAGCGCACTTCGTTTGCTTCCAAATCTCTGAGCTTCGTTTCAGCAGCCATGCGACGACGATTCTCAGCCTCGACGGTCTCACGTTCCTTTTGTAAAGCGGCGGCGGCGGCGGCGTCAGCCTCGCGACGTCGACGCTCTTCAATTTCGCGTCGCTTGCGTTCAGCTTCGGCTTCATTCTTCAAGTTGATTGCGGCTTGGACCCTACGCGCTTCCTCCTCTGCGCGTCGGACAGCTTCTGCCTTCGCGAGCTCTTCTTTCGTCATCATGAAATCAACGTGTCGAGTATCCTCGACGGTGCGTCGCAAACCTTCTTGAGAATTGAAAATCAAGTTTCGCTTTTCGTCTTCGATGCGGCGAAGCTCTTCAGCAGCGCGTCTCTCGGTTTCTGCTCTCGCGAGTTCGGCTTCCTTGCGCTCGTTGTCGGCGCGACGCTTCTCTTCGGCGTCGCGTTGACGATCTTCAGCATCCTTAGCGGCGCGCGCCGCGTCGTCGTATGCTCTGCGACGACGCTCTTCCGCTTCAATCTTCCTGCGTTCGGCTTCTTTCGCAGCTTCGGCCTCGGCTTCGGCTCGCTTACGACGCATGTCTTCTTCAGAGCAGCGGCGGCGTTCCTCTTCTTCAATCATTCTGATTTGATCGAGCGCAGCCTTGTGTCGATTGTTGGCTTCGGCTTCGCGGCGCGCTTCCTCGGCGATGATACGAGCGAGTTCTTGAGCATACGCCGGACGACGTCTCTCCTCTTCTTCATACAAACGTTGACCTTGTTGTTTGAATTCTTCAAGGGCATTACGCATTTCATCGAGCTGTCGCTCTTCGGCAGTACGCGCATCAGCTTCAACTTTGGAGGCGTTGCGAAGCGCGGCTTGGGCGGCGGCTGCGCGAGATTCCTCAGAGGAAAGCGCAGCAGCAAGTTCTTCTTTACGGCGCTTAGCATCATCTTCAGCGCTTGCACGACGCATCTTCACCTCTCGATCGAATCGGATGATTTCTTCTTTAAGAGTGTTGATTTGTTGCTCAGCGCTGAGACGGCGAGAGTTCTCTTGATCACGGCGTCGGCGCTCTTCATCTTCTTGATCTCGAAGGCGTCTCGCCGCATCGTCTCGACGACGCTCTTCTTGAGACTGACGATCAGCTTCTTCGCGCTCAAAACGATCGCGCTGATCTTGAACCGCGCGCATTAACGCTTCATTCGCGCTGATTCTTCGAGCGTCTTCTTGGTTGCGAAGTCGCTGCTCTTCATCTTCAATACGCGCGTGGTCGGCATCCCAAGCCCGTCGGCGTTGTTCCTCGGCGGCGGCTTGAGATGCAGCTTGATCTTGAAGTCTTCTGAGATTCGCTTCGGATTCGCTTCGTCTACGCTCTTCTTCTTGCAACACACGAGCTTCGGCTTGATTCAAACCATTGGTTTGGGCTTCAAACTTTGCTCTCAACTCGTTTTCTTTGATGCGAGCCGCTTCAAGTGCACGGCGAGCGTCATCGATTTCCTTGTCAGCCTTTCGACGGCGAGTCTCGATTGACGATTGAACATCTTCAATCCGTTTCGTCATTTGCACGACACGATCTTTGGCGCTCGTAAGTCTGTCAGTGCTCTCGGTGAACTCTGCGTCGAGCTGGTTCTTCTGCTTCTCTGTGACCGTTCTCGTTGTGATGATTTCTTCCTCGTAAATAGCTTCGCACTCTTCATACATGCGATCTATTCTCTCTTTCTCAGCTCGGCGACGGCTGTTTTCCTTTCTTCGTAGCTCCGTTTCGACTTGAATAGCTCTTTCAAGAGCTTCCTCCGCCTCTCTACGTCGGCGATCTTCGTCGGCGCGACGTTCACGCTCAGCCTTGTCGATGTCATGGTAGACTTCATTCGGCAAAGTTTCACGATTCCGGGGTGGTGCACGCTTGGCGACCATTTCTCTTGTAACTGTTGTGGTCGTTCTTGTTGCGCCGTCAACCGCAGCAGTGACGGACGTGGTCACAGACTGTGCCACTTCGCCAACAGAAATCGCCGCTTGGGCAACCTGCTTTGGAGCTCGCTCAAGCAAGTGAATGAAAAGGTACACAATGAAAGCAATCACAGCGCCAATGATACTTGCGTATTCCATGTTCACCACGTACGTGTAGAACGTGCCATTTCCAGAAAAAGCACCAGCTTGAATCAAATATGACATCCCGGAGAGGAGGGACAAAAAGTTTGGCGCTGCGGCAACAGTGATGGCAATCATGGCACGCGGATTCACGCCATTGAAGAACCAGTACGGTCCATTCGGATCACGAGTCTGCATGGCTTTACGAGATAACTTACCACCGCGCATGAGCCAGTAGTCACACAAGATGACACCAAGAACTGGAGACACGAGTAAAGAGCCAACGCCAATAATCCAAGACGCTGCGGCAACAGTTTGCTCCCACATCAGGGACGCCGGAGCAAATAGACCAACGGCCACAGTCGTAATAATCGCCGCTTGCTTGGAAGTGATCGTCGTCTTCGAAAACGGAAGCTTGAACTCTTGCAAGTATTCTTGAGGACCGACGACGTTGGATGCGCTGTTGGTCACGAGCGAAGCGACGGCGAGCGACGCGAACATGATCGGTGGCGGTGCTTTAGCCATAGCGGAAGCTATGATAGCGAAGATACCGGATAACATCGGAAGCCAGAAAAACTGCCCGATTGGCGCCGTTTTCGAGCCCTTGATCCGCGCAGTGTAGTCGGGATAGACGCTCGCAAGAGTTACCCAAACACCAACCATCAGCCAAGCGTGCTTCCAAAATTCAGCCGCCACATAGCTTGGCATTCCCGCAGCGAGCGTCGCACTCAGCGTACTTTGAGGAATTCCTTGGCGCACGGCCCACGCCACAAAACCCGCAGCGATAGCCAGCACAGCCTGCCCAGAACCGATTAAGCGTGTCGCCGGCACCGTGCGAAGAGAAAGCGCGAGCTGGACGACCCAGAACATCGCGTACGCAGCTCCTCGGACGAGCACGTCGCTTTCAATACTCATTGCAATAGAAGTTGATTTGAATAAACCAAACACAGCCTCACCACCGACCAAAGTTTGAACGGCGTACAACAAGAATCCGAGCACGGCGCGTCCGAAATCAGCAAACTCTGCCCCCCAAATCCCGAAGCTCGATCTCGCTAAAATGGGCATGTTCAATCCATACTTCGCCGCAGGGTAGCCAATTGCACTGACAAAAGGCATCGCCATCAGCGTCCCCAACAGCGTAGCCCCACCGAGCTCGTACCACAACAACGGCGCCAAAGTGTGCAAGTTCCAACGCACAAAGCCATACGGCACGGAATACATCACCGCGCTCAACGCCAACGCCGCCCAAAGCGACAATTCGCGTCCATGCTTAATCGCATTCTCATCCGTCGTGGGCGGAATAATCAAATCCTCATCCCCAGCCGCAACTTCAAACGCCTCATCATCCGCGTCTTCGTCCGCCGTGTCTGATCGATCGTCCCGATATCCCAACTTAATCGCCCGCACCACCGTCGTCCCACGCACACACACCCCTCCACCGCGCGCAACGCACACTCCATCAACACCACCACTCCTCTTCATCGTCTGGCATCGAACAACCCTCACCGCGCGTCGCGATACCCCCGATCGTCGCGACGCATTCGCTGCATTCACCACGCAATCCACGCGCTGTGCTCGCGAATTCACCGACGAATTCACCGACGACGCGCGCGTCACCGCGCCCGGCATCGCCGCAGGCGTCATCATCATCGATGCCGCGCTGCGCATCGCTCTACTCGATGCCCGCGCGCGCGCTTGTGGCGCATTCGCGATCGCAATTCGCACATTTGGAATCCAATTTCGCCATCAAGGGGCGCACTGCACCAGCGCCTTAGGGCTCCACGCCGCACTGTTCGCCGCGAGCTCACGCGGACGATGTTCGCGACGACGACGACGACGATGACGACGATGACGACGACGATGCGAATGATGGATTCGCCCCGCGGTGCGTCGGGGCGACGCACCGCGGTCGTCGTTCGCGCGGCTGCGGGCGCCAAGACTGGGCCGTACGAGGCGAGGAATGAATTCGTGATCCGGGACACGGCGGATGCGGGCGTTCGAGCGCGATTCGAGGGAGAGATGGCGAAGCGTGAAGCTTTGGCGAAGACGCTTGGGTGTGAGTCGTGTGGGTTGAAGAAGATTTCGGCGAATGAGTATGCGTTTGAGCAGCGGTGGGGGAGCAAGGAGGCGTACGAGGCGTACATGAATCATCCAGAGCGCAGACGGAGTCATTTGACGGTTGGGGTGTGGCAACGATTGCCGAAGGATAAGTGGAGCGTGCCGGATAATTTTACGCCGGTGACGAAGGCGTAGTTGGTGGTGGTGATGAATGATAGCGCGCTGATTTGTAAATTTGGATGTTCTTCGCGTGAAAACAAACCACGTCTTTGTATCGTGTGATGAACAATTTTGTTTCTTGTGCTAATCGACTAAGCGTGCGCGTGTGTTTCGAGTAAAATCTCGTCTTCTTCGTCATGCGATCTACTGTGTTTATAGGGCACCAATTTTACCCTTGTAGAGATTGATGAAGACCTCGGGGTCCCACATCGGCGAGCCATTCGCACCCGTGGCGTGCGCGCCTAGCGAGGACATGGCGGCGTCGATGGAATCTGGATCGACACTCGTCGCGGCATCTGGAGACAACAACAGTGCAGTCAAACCAGTGAGAATGAATATAGGCGCCGTCACAGCGCAGAACAGCACGACGTAGATGACGGATACGTATTCTTGTCTCGAAAGCACCCCAGACGTATCGCCCATTTGTCTCGAAAAGCTTTGCCACTCGAGCTCGATGAGAACATCCAAAAACCACTTGCCTTCGATTTGTCCAGGCGGGCACAACGTGTTGTAGAACATATTCGTCGCCGTCTCTTCCGCGACTTGCTCCCATTCACGCTCAATCTCTTCTGGAGATTCAAAGTACGACTCGTCTTCGCTCTGGCTTCCCGGCGCGGGGTCGGTGCGAAAATCGACTCTGTCCTCTCGACTGACAATCATACCATCGCGATTGACTCTATACGTCGTGCGACCAAAAATCTCAAACCCCACATCACTGTCATCGCTTTCTCCTCGCGCTTTCGTGGCGACGATATCGCCTACATCGACCGAGCCTTCGTCCAACCGCCGAACCGCGCCCTCGTGCATCGAATCCAACAGCACGTTGCTAATCTTCTTCCCAAACTTCGCCCCATCCCACCGCGCGGTCCACTGAATCAACAACACCCCAGGCTCAACACACGACGCACGTCGCGTCTCAAACCTAAATCTCTTCAACGAATCCTTCGTCGTCGACGCAAAGTGCGTCATCAACTCGCCGTACTCGCGCGCCCCGCGCACCGCCCACACATCGTTGTCGTACTCAGCATTCGCCGACAACATCTCCGTCATCGCCGCGAACGGCTCAGCATCGAATCCAGCGCGAAGCGCATTCGTCGTCGCCGTCATGCGATCCAACGCCGACGGCATCGCCGCCGACGACCCGCTCGATTCCGCCGATGCCGATGACTCGGTGCGCGCCCCATCGTCGCCGCTCGCGGCGCGCACGACGCGCCGCGTCCGCGCCGTCCGCGCCGTCGTCCGCACACGACGCGGCGACGACCGCGCGGCGCGCGATGGTGCGCCCCTAGTCGCCGTCATCGCCTCCACGCGCGTCGCCATCGCGCGCGCGCGAGGCAGTGCCAACCTCGGAACCGCGAGCACGCGGATACGAAAAAGCAAAATCCGTCACACCGTGTACTCAAAGGCTCAAAAGCCCTAACGGAGGGCACAGCCCTAGCCGATCGCGCGCGCGCTCCGTCTCTTTGCGACGCGCGACGTTCGCGCCGGCCCCGCCCGCACGCGACAGAACGACCAAACATGTCCCCTATGTTATCTCAAAAGGAGGCTGACATCCAAATGATGCTCGCCGCCGGGTGCCACCTCGGTACGAAGAATGTGGATTTCCAAATGGAGCGCTACGTGTGGAAGCGCCGGGCGGATGGGATCCATATCATTAACCTCGGACGCACGTGGGATAAGCTCATGCTCGCGGCGCGGATTATTGTTGCGACGGAAAATCCGCAGGATGTGGTGTGCCAAAGCGCTCGGCCGTACGGTCAACGCGCGGTGTTGAAGTTTGCGCAGTACACTGGTGCGAAAGCCATCGCGGGCCGCCACACGCCGGGGACGTTTACGAACCAAAAGGATGCGTTGTTTGCGGAACCGCGCGTGTTGATCTTGACTGATCCGCGCACGGATGCGCAGCCGATTTCTGAAACTGCGTACGTGAACTTGCCGACGATTGCGTTCTGTGACACGGACTCTCCGTTGAAGCACGTCGACATCGCGATCCCGGCGAACAACAAGGCGAAGCACTCCATCGGTTGCTTGTACTATTTGCTCGCCCGTATGGTGTTGCAAATGCGCGGCACGATCTCCCCGGCGAACCCGTGGGATGTTATGGTCGATTTGTTCTTCTACCGCGATCCGGAAGAGTTGGAGCAAAAGGAAGAGGAAGCCGCAGCTGCCGCCGCCGCGCCCGCGGAATCCGCCGGGTACAACGCCGTCGCGGATGCCGCGTACGGTGCGGAGTCTTGGGATGAACAAGTGCCGGCTGGCGCTGGTGGTTTCCCGGCCGCCGCTGGTAACTGGTCTGAGGCCCCGGCGCCGACGGGCTGGGATGCCCAGCAAGGCGGTGACTTTGGCTCTGGTTTCGGCGCCATGCCGCAAGGGTATTAAACCCATCGCCAAGATGAGTTTTCATTGAAACTCTTTTTGTCCCGGTGATTTTGTTGCTGTGACGCCCGTCGTCGCACGCACGTACACGCTCGTTTGTTCTAGTGATACATCCGCCATTTCGTTAGGGGGGAGAATAGCTAGCACGGGCACAGATACTACTTTAGGTGAAAGTTGTAGTGAGCGAGAAAAATTTGACGTAAACACGGCGCGCGTCGTCGCTACAAAAACTAAACACTACAACTACTCCTACGACCGCTCATTAAACGCACGAACGATATTCCCTAAATTGCTCTCAAACAACTCACACCGCACCGGCATCTCCACCTCATAGAATGGATTCTTCAGCGCGTAGTCGCAAAACGCCTGGTACGCCCGACGCAGCGCCGCGTGCGTCGTCGGCGATCCCGCGCTCCCTTTCACCGTCGTCACAAAAAACTTCGTCCCCGTCGAGCTCTGAAAACAAAACAAATCAAACGTATCGCACTCCAAGCACTCAATCCCCGTGCATCCACTCACGGGCGCCACCTTACGCGAGATCGCGTGCAACGAATGCCACACCGACGCCAACCGCAACTGCGCATTGGTGTCCAACCCCGCCCCCCCGCTCTCGCCGCCGACGTCGTAGGTTTTCTGAAAAATCAACCCCCCAGACTTATTCACGATCCATATCGACGACACCTTCGCCACCGACGTCGCGCGCATCCCACGACCCCCCGACGCGCCCGACGACCGAAGTCAACTCAAAATCAAGTCAAAATCCGCGTCGTCGTCTGCCGACGATCGCGATCGCACCCGCGCGCACCATCCATCGACATCGCGCGTCGATCGAATTCAAAATCCATCGACGTCGCGCATCGATCGACGCCGAGCGCGCGCGCGTCTCGCGCCCGCGCGGGCGAATCTCGTCGCATCGCCTATATACAATCGATGTGTACCCCCATGAAGGGTGCGAATCACGCGCGGACCACGCGCGCATCGCCGGGGCACTCAAAAATCGGGTGTTTTGAGGTTGTTATAGCGGCGCCGCGACTTTTACGACGTCGCGCGCGACGATCGTCGGGCTGTCGGCGCCGCCGCCGGCGCGCGCGCGACGTCACTTCTCGCGGATTCACCGTCGCATCGCGCGCGTGACGATCTCGCGCATTTATATTCGCATCTCCGCGCATCGCGCACGCACGTCCAGTGCGCGCATTCACGCCGCTCCGCGCCAGCGCGTCAATTCACGCGCCTGGGTTTTGAAAAAGCGACCGCGCAATCATGATGCCGACGACGGCGACGACGACGACGACGACGACGGTGCGACGATCGCCGACGAGCGCACCGCGCAGCCGCGCATCTGCGCGCGTCGTCACCGCGCGCGCGGGTAAGTTCCCCGCCCCGGGCGATCGCTTGTATAACTTTTCCGCGGGACCGGCGACGCTGCCGATGGATGTGCTGGAAGATATTCAACGCGATCTGGTGAATTACAAGGGCACGGGGATGTCGGTGCTTGAGATGTCTCATCGCGGGAAGGATTTTATGGAGATTGCGGCGAAGGCTGAGAGTGATTTGCGAGCGCTGGTTGGGATTCCGGAGAATTATAAGGTGCTGTTTTTGCAAGGCGGGGCGTCGACGATGTTCGCGTCAAACGTGCACAACTTGGCGGGGGCGGATGACTGCGCGGATTATGTCGTGACTGGAGCGTGGAGTTCTAAGGCGCAAAAGGAAGGTGCGAAGATGTTGGCTAAGGCGAATGTTGCGGCGTCTTCTAAGGAGAGCAATTTTACGACGATTCCGGACGTGAAGGATTGGAAGTTGACTCCGGGGGCAAAGTTTGTGCACATTTGCTCAAACGAAACCATCGGCGGGGTGGAGTTCAAGGACGTGCCGGACGTTGGATCGTCCACGCTCGTTGCGGATATGTCTTCCAACTACTTATCTAAGCCGATCGATATTGAAAAGTACGGCATCGTGTACGGTGGTGTGCAAAAGAACATTGGCCCGGCGGGTATGGGTATCGCCATCGTGCGCGAAGACTTGATGGGGAACGTTCGCCCGGACACGCCCTCCATGTTTGACTACAAGCTCATGGCTGAGAACGACTCGATGTACAACACGCCGCCGTGCTTCACGTTGTACGTCTCTGGTCTCGTGTTCGCCAAGCTCCTCAAGGATGGTGGTTTGGCTGCCATGGAAAAGCGCAACATCGAAAAGGCAAACGTCTTGTACGGCGCCATCGACGGTAGCGGCGGCTACTACGTCTCTCCGGTTGACCCGAGATACCGTTCTTTGATGAACGTGCCTTTCACTTTGGCCGGTGGTGCTGATTTGGAGAAGAAGTTCCTTTCTGAAGCCAAAGCTGAGGGCTTTGAAGCGCTCAAGGGTCACCGTTCCGTCGGCGGCGCTCGCGCGTCCATTTACAACGCCATGCCCAAGGAAGGCGTTGATGCTCTCGCCGCGTTCATGAAGGATTTCCAAGCGCGTAACGCGTAAAATAAATAGAATCTACTACTTATAAGTACTACTAACTACTACTACTACTACTACTACTACTACTCATGCCGCTCGCGCACCCACCACGGCTCATTTGCTTTGAATACCGTTCCGGCGGCGCCGAGAGACGAGTTTGCGTGCACGTGGAGCTCCGACGCTTGCAAGCCGAGACGCTCGTCTGGATTCTGCATGCGCACGTCATCGTCGCCGTTACTTTCACCTGGAGCTCGATACAACGTTTCGCCCACGAGAGGCGCTCCGAGGGCGGCAAACTGTCCGCGAATCTGATGCGTCCGACCAGTCAAGAGCTCGACTCTCGTCTCGTATTGATATTCGTCGTTCGCCGCATCCGTCATCCGTGCGCATTCTAACACGCGCAAAACGCAACGCTGCGGCCCACTTTCGCCGCCCCGTTCACCCGCATCGCGAATTCTAAGCTTGGCAATCTCTTCAGCCTCATCATAGTTCTCAACCAATTCGAAAAGCATCCGCCGCGGACCGCTCGGCGCGGGCACGCAGTCGTGCACGTGAATGCCGAGCGGGACTTCGCGCGTCGTCAGCACTCGATACACTTTCGTACATTCGCGCTTGGCAAGCATGTCGCCAAACTCTTTCGCAAACGCCGATGTCTTCCCGAGCACCAACACGCCCTCTGTACCCACATCAAGGCGATGAATCGGCTTGAGCGTGTCGCGTTCGATGCCCAACTCTCGCTCGAGCATCGCCAAACACGACTCCCGTACATTATCCACCGTCGGCACCACGGACACGCGCGCCGGTTTATGCGCCACGATAAACTCCGCTCCATTCACAAGCACACATGCGCGCCAATCCACGTCATACGCCGCGGGAAATCGCTTAGGACTCACGTGCACGCGTAAGTAATTCCCAACCTCCAACGCCAGCGCCACATCCTTCACCGTCAATCGCCGCGCGCGTTCACCGCGCGGCACGCCCCGCGTCGACCGCGGCGGCGCCCTCGGCGCCATCCACACCGCACCAATATCCAACAACTCTTTCGCGCTCACGTCATCGACGCCATCGATGCGCGACGAGAGGTAGTCGAGCAGTCGAGCGCTCGCGTGCACCACGTGGTGCTCCACGCGCGGCGGCTGGGGCTCGCGCGGGACCGGGAACAGGCGCACCGCACCGGACGCCATCGCCACCGCCACCGCGCCGCGACGCGCGGCGATGACGGTCGTTCGCGCCGTCGCCCTCGCCGTCGTCACCGTCGTGGCGACCATGTCTGAGGATGAAAAAGTGCACCGCCGCCGCCAGACCATGTCGCGCGCGCTGTCGTCGCGCGCGCTCGGTGGCGCGCCCGCGCTCGGCGCCGAGCGGTTCCGTGCTCGTGGTCGTGCTCGTCATCGTCGTCGTCGCGCGCGCGTGGAGGCGCGGAATAGAATCTTATTCGAGCCGCACGAGTGCGACGCGGAGGCGTGTGCGCTGCGTCGCGACGATGCGCGAGCGGGACACATTCGGGACGTGTTGCGCGCCGGTTCGGGCGCACACGTGCGCGTGGGCGTGGTGAATGGTGGCAAATACGATGGTGTCGTCGAACACGCGGAAGGTGGGAATATGACGGTGCGATTGGTGGCGGAGGAGGCGAGCGCGGAGGCGAGCGCGTACGACGTGGATGTGTTGCTCGCGATGCCTCGGCCAAAGGTGCTTAAGAGATTATGGGCACCGCTCGCGTCGCTAGGCATCGCGCGAATCGTGCTCGTGAATGCGAATAAAGTAGAGAGATATTATTTTGACTCTTCGGCGTTGGATGTTGGGACGATTCGGGGGGAGATATTGCGAGGATTGGAGCAGGCGGGGGACACGCGGGTGCCGCAAGTCGGCGTCGGGTTGCGTTTGCCGCCCGTCGTCGATCGAGTTTCGGGCGTATTGTCGAGTGAAGACCCGAAAACGAATGGATTTGAATGGCTTCTTGAAGGTCAGCGCGGGTGGACGATGGATGCCGACGTTTTATTGCTCGCACATCCGGGGCAAGGGCGGACGAGCGTGGCGGATGCGTTGGCTGACGCGCGAGGCAAGCGCGTGCTGCTCGCCATCGGTCCTGAAGGAGGATGGACGGATTACGAGCTTGATTTGTTCGAAAACGCCGGATTCAAGCGTGTTGGTTTGGGTTCGCGAACATTCACGACGGATGTCGCGTGTATTAGTCTCGTGAGCGCCGTGCGCGAGCGTCAACAGTCGTGGTTGACGTAGAGGCGCGGCGACGTCTTTGTTTGTATTATATAGCTTTCTAGTGGTCGACGACTACGGTAGTACACATAGGTTTTAAGACATGGAAAACACGATGTAAAGACAATAGAGCATCATGCACGGATAGGTGACAATCATGCGCTTACCCTCGGACTGCGGCATGGCTTTGATGAGCATCGTCGATGCCTTTCTCGAGCTCCACATGACGCACGTCGCCGCGAGCGCCATACTCAACGTCCCCGTCTTCGACGGCAAAAACAAAACTATCCCGCTATACACCACCTCAGGCAACAGCGCATATCCTAAAATACTCCCACACCTATTCAAGCCAATGCCCTCACCAGCGCCGATGATTTGATTCAACAACCAATACATCGCCAGCGACGCGAGCGTGCTCCAGCCCAAAATGTACCCAAAGTGCAACTTCCCCGCCAACAAATTAAACGCCCCCATGGCCAAGCAAAACAACAGCGGTCCGGCTAAATCCTCATCTGCGCTGTCTTCAATACGAAACGGATGGATGATCCCCATCGTTCGTCGATAAATCTGCTTCGGGTCCACGCCGAGCTCCTCCAACAGCGGCGCCTCGTCCTCGCCCGCGGTAAACGATGGCATTCGCGCGTGTCCATCACCAAACCCGAACCCCGCACCGCCGCCAGCCGCCGCCGCCGACGTCTGCGCGTGCCCATACGCCCCGCCACCGCCTCCACCGGGCCCAGGATTCGCATACGCCGCGTAGTTTGGATACGCCTGCGCGTTGAAGCTCATGAATTCCATCTGTCCCCCGGGCGGTGGATGCCCCGCGCCTTGGTGCGCCATGGATGCCGATGCGCCGCTCGCGGCGCGCGAATGGACTGGAAACGCGTGCGAGTCTGTCGACGTCGTTCGCGCGCGCGTCTCGCGCCGTGGCGTCGCGCGTCGAGGCGCGCTCTGGCGCCGCGCGCGCATCTTTTCCGTTTTTCTGCGCTGGATCAATCCGCCAATCATAACTCAGCGCCTTCCAATGCGTGGAGTCATGATTGGTCAAGAGTCCCCCCACTCGGAGCCCCACGCGTCGCCTTCGCGGTCGTCGTCGACGCCCCATCCGTCTCTTTGCGACGCACTTAGACGCGACATGGTACGTGTGCTCTCGCGAGAGTGTCATCGATGCGCGCGCACGCGTGTGTTCCGCGCGCGCCGAGCGCGGCGCGGTCGCGCGCGCGCGCGGGGCGGGTCGAATGCGCGCGCGGGCGCGGGCGCGCGGCTGGATCGAGCGCGAGGCGCGAGATCGCGCGTTGCGCGGACTGTAGCGTCGCGCGCGCGTGGTTTTGCGTCGCGCGCGCGTGCGAATGGTGTACGAGTGTGGTTTAGTTGCATTCGTACGCGCGTCGCTCGCGCGCGATGGTCGCACGCGCTCGTGCGGGGCGTGGAAGGCGCGCATGGGACAGACCCTAAAACACAGGCTTGTTTGCGTCCGAACGCGCGTAAACTGACGAAATGATTGCGTTTTCCTCACACAGCCGTCCAACAAGACTTTCAAGATTAAGAAGATTTTGGGGAAGAAGCAAAAGCAAAACCGCCCGCTTCCCCAATGGATCCGTATGCGCACCGGTAACACCATTCGGTAGGTTTATTGAGCGCGCGTTTAGGTTTTTTTGGCGCCTTTGACGTCGCGAAACGGCAACCATCGCGGCGTATTTGACCGTAGCGCGCGTGTGTGTGACGTAGTCCGAGCACATCGTGTGTTTGTTCTCGTTTACCGCGCTTAAGATTACGCGATGGTAATGCTGAGTGTGTGCGCGCGCGAGATTTCCTTTTGGACGCGCGAGACTGACTGAGAGTGTTTTTGTACGCGCGCAGCTACAACGCGAAGCGTCGTCACTGGCGTCGCACCAAGCTCAACTTGTAAGTGAGTGAGCGTGTTACGGGCGAGAACCCGCGTCGGATCCCGTATAGCGTTCATCACCGTCGCGCACTGTCGCGGTATCGCGCGTCTCTGCTCACAGAGACGTCTCGCGCGCCGCGCGCGCTCGACGGCGAACAAACTGGGATGCGCGCCGACGCGCGGTCAGAAACTTTAGCGGATTTCATCAATATGAACTAGTTCATGATATACACACTCGCGTGCCCCTCTAAAGAAGACCA
>JACLAB010002173.1_pt1 | contig 15644 bp, 9 predicted proteins | sample 8027921 | NCBI WGS metagenome assembly JACLAB01 (sample SAMN15725117, study PRJNA655200) | protist metagenome | isolation source: fluorescence activated cell sorting (FACS) single amplified genomes of... | place: USA: West Boothbay Harbor, Gulf of Maine | collected 2000-07-19 | reverse complement strand
ACAGATTTTACGTGAGGGTGAAAACGGAGAACTCAGGCGGGTTCCCGTCGGTGTAGAGGGTTCTGTCTACATTTCTGGACCAACACTGGCTCGGGGTTATGTTGCCCGCCCAGATCTGACTACTGCAAGATTCATATCTCGTCCAGACAAACTTCCCACGGTACAGATAATAGGACAAGATGCGGGTGACGGTCCACTGTATTCGAGAATGTATGATACTGGGGATATTGGCCGCTTGCTCCCCAATGGCTGCCTTGAAATATTGGGACGGCATAACACCATGCAAAAGGTTCGTGGTTATAGCATCGAGCTGCAGGCTATTGAGGAGGAAGTGAAGAAAATCCCTTATGTTAATGCCAGTGCTGTTCAGATCGTTGGTAAAGAAGGCGATGATAAGCACATTGTCGCGTATGTTGCTCTGAAAGTGGATGTTGCACCGGCAAAAGCTGTTCGTGAAATCAGAAAAACCCTAAAACACTCATTACAGCACTATATGGTGCCGTCTTATATTTTGAGCTTGGAAAAACTACCTACACACCCAATATCGGGAAAATTAGACATGCGAGCACTGCCATCATCGCTCGCTGAAGTAGTGAAACACGTGCAACAGCAACGCACGAGAGAGCACGCGGAACGCGCACACCTATCTGAAACAGAAAAAATGGTCGCTACACATTGGTCGAAAGTGCTATCGTTACCGTTCGAGCTGCTAGAGTTAGAGGAGTCTTTTTTTGATCTAGGTGGACATAGTTTACTCGCATCCCAACTGGTGGCAGCTCTGAGCGCATATAGACCAGATCTGGACATACGCGTGCCCGATCTTTACAAGTTTCCAACAATCAGACAATTCTCACTGTACATGGACGGCCAGCAGCAAGATGCGAGAAACGAGTTTTCGATTGATACGGTCGTTGAAGAACTTAATACCTTCGTAGAAGGTATTCCTAGTGGATTTGACCTTGCACTTAGGGCTTATTGGCATGGCATGTCTTCTGAGTACAAGGATATCCCGTCTGTTGTTGACTCCAGTGATTACGGTTCCGAATCCTCGTTTTCAACGCGTGGAAGCTTTATGGGGATCAGGGTTCTCTTAACAGGATGTACTGGATTTCTTGGAGCACATCTGCTACATGAGTTGTTGCAGCACGAACTTGGCCCTGTGAAAATTTTTTGTCTTGTTCGTGCGACAGCTTCTCAGACACCACTTGAGAGAATAATGAGCTCCCTCATAAAGTTCGGACTTTGGCGTGGTCAAACGGAATGGTACTCCAGAATCGAACCCATTGTGTGCGACTTGGAAGTTGAGCATTTCGGCTTAAGGGAAGAGCAATACTTTTACTTCGCTACGACAATTGACCGGGTGATTCATTGCGCAGCTAAAGTCAATCTTACATACCCATATTCAGCGCTACGCAACGCTAACGTCCTGAGCACGGCCCGTATTATACACTTCGCTATGAACACAAAAGTGAAGCAACTGACGTACGTGTCAACTAATGCAGTATTTGTGAACGATGGCCGTTACTGTGATGACATTCATTTAACAAGTGTTTCCGGGCTGGAAACAGGTTATGCGCAATCAAAGTATGTAGCCGAACGCTTGGTTCGTAAGGCCGTCGAAGTCGGTTTACCTGCAGTTATTCTTCGTCCTGGAAACATTGGTGGCTCGCAAAACGCAATGCAGCCTATAAAAAACGGAAGTAATGTCCATAGCCACGAAGAGTCGCTTATTTTGCGTCAGAGTAGAGCAGATACAACACTCGATATCAGAGCTGCACTTGATAGAATGTCAGCTACTCAACGTGGATTGAAGGCGGCGATCAATAGGTTAGGATGGAATGCTGAAGACACGAACTTGCTATTCTTCTTGGGTTGTGCTACCATCGGACAGTTCCCTGATATCGAAAACTGGCTTTGTGAGTTGATTCCAGTGGATGTCACTGCCAGATGCATCGTCAGCATAGCGTTCGATAAATCATCATTGAACCAAACATATAACGTGGTTGGTGAGTCGAAACTTTCGTTTAGAGAGTTCTTCAAAATCGCTGAAATCTTTGACATTCAAGTCAAACCTGTGTCTTTCGATGAATTCCATGGGTCATTGAAAGCCGCTGTTTCTTCTGCAAATGAGAACGAAGAAAAAACAAGCATTGTACTTAAACCGCTGCTAGAGCTCATTCAGTCAGTTTCAACATTCGAGAACTTGCTGGAAAAGAACACGTTCAACATAAAGAAACTGCAAGATCATATTGCATGTGTCAGAGATCTGCATATTCCTCCTTTTGATCGAGTTCTTGCATCCAATTACTGGGCTAAATTTCGAACGCTTGGCTTGTCGACACCAATACCGGAGGCATCCAGACCACTTGACGGAAAAGTCGCACTAGTGACTGGATCCTCGGGAGGAATAGGAGCTGCTATCGCTCATGTACTTGCTAGGGCCGGCGCGAATGTCTGTCTCGCAGCGCGCAGAGAGGATCGTATAGGATCTCTCTCAATCGAGCTGGAACGGGCATATGGTGTTCAATGTCTTGCCATTTGTACGGATGTCACGGACCGCAATTCTGTCCAGGAGTGCTGTGAGAAAATATCTGAGGAACTAGGACCGATTAGCTTTCTGGTAAACAATGCCGGTGTCATGCACTACACATTGACAAGAAACTTACATGAAACTGAATGGATGGAAGCCATTGACGTCAATATTAAGGGAGTTCTACATACCACAGCAGCAGTTTTTCCGAACATGCTCGCAAATGGCGGCCACATTGTGAATATCAGCTCAAATGCTGGGAGGGTTGCTTTTCCAGGACTCGCTGTGTACACCGGTACAAAGTTCTTCGTTGAGGGATTTTCAGAGAGTCTCCGGAAGGAGCTTATCAATACAGGCATCAAAGTCACGACAGTACAGCCAGGCGACTGTAAATCAGAAATAAATCAGTGCACGACAGACAGAGCAGCACTTGAAAAGTACTCTCAGTCTTCTTTGGCGCGTAATGTCTGGCTCGATCCAAATGACGTGGCACAGACTGTACTCTGGGTGTTGACACAGCCCGAGCACGTGACAATAGGCGAGGTTCGAGTCGAGCCGCGAGACTCGCCTGCTTGAAGTACATGTGACAGAGGTGCCAATGACTGGAAAGATGCAGCACTAACATGCGCTCACATACGAATCCATAGATGGCGGTGTGCCACTTCATTTAACTGTATGGAAAACATCTGGAGCCATTCGGGCCTTTCAAAAAATGTTTGATGAATCATCTGAGGTTCTTATCGCTACGATTGGATCGAAAAAATCTGCAGACTGTCAACCTGGAATTTCTCCTGGTAACGAGTGGTGTAGTCCTGAGGGCGAGTAACAGATAGAAATTCCTTGTCGGAATAGCGAGTGATTTTCCAATTTTTGCTTTTCTTTTTTTTTCAAAAGAGATGGGCCGGAATAAATTTGCCCCGTACCGACCTCGCGACGCGATGCGCGCGAACGACGCGCTCTCAACCGCGAAAGATGGACGCATGACGTGAGCGAGACACAACTTCACGAGCGTTGCGTCGCGACTCGACCGATATCACGGTGGTGCGCGCTCATTCAATTTGAGGTGACTTTTTCAACAAGAGTTAGAACACGATGTTACAAAAACGACGTACGGCGAGCGCGACTGCCCGCTATCGATCACGTCACGGCTCAAAACGACGCGCGCGCGTTTTACTGGTAACTACTGCGCCTCATAGCTTCCGCAATCGCGCGCGGCACTGGCGCGGCGACGTGACGCTTCGAATTGTTTTTCAAAAGAGATAGCCGGAATAGCGTTGTCGGCATAGGACCCCCTAAAAATTAACTCGTCACGTGACGAGTCGTCACTATGCGGACAAGATCCTTGTCGGAATAAATCGGGCCGATTTATTCCGAATAGAAGCTTGTCGGAATAAGATTTATTCCAGGGACGAGCAGCCCAAGGTTATTGAATCTAGGCAGCCCAGTACCTCCCTACTTGAGTCCGATTTTGGGAATCCGATCACCCGTACCGGTATACACTGAAAAATAAGAACACGTGCGCGTCCCGACGTTTCCGCGACGCCGCGCCGATCTCGCGATGACGGAGGTCATTACGCCGCGCCGCGCCGCGCGCCGCGCCAACATGGAACGTCGCGACGCCGCGGGCGTCCGCAGGCGCTTGAACAGCGACGAAGCGTTGAATCTGCAACTGCAAAGCACGTGGAAGTCGCTGCGCGCGTGCGACTGGCACGACGCGATGTACGACCCGGCGCGTGGAAGCTTCTTCGCCGAACTCGTCGACCAGACGGTGGCGTACATAGTAGCGCGCGCGCGCGCTCGAGCGCGACACGGGACGTCCGGTGATGTGCGTCGAGGTCGGCTGCGGTACGGGCGAGATACTCGCGCGTGTGGCGGGTAAAATGCCGTCGAATCACGCGTTGGGGATCGACATCAACAAAGACTTCGTGCGCTTCGCGTACGAGAACGCCGACGATGCGCTCGCACGTCTGGAGTTTTTGCACGATGACTGCCAACGACTCGTAGAGATCATCGACGCGAAGATGGACGCCCTGCAAGGTCCACACACAATTTTAATGTTTTCGGTGAATAACACGCACGGCGTTTTGCCGGAGGACGTCGAACGAGAAATAAATCGTCAAATAGAAAAAACTACGAGAAAATACGAAGGACTTTTCGTCATGGGGCTGTGGAACGCCGCGCATTTTGGTTCAGCGCTGCAGCACTTTTATCTCCGCAATCCAAAACTTTGCGGCGAGCTCAACGATGGCAAAGCATTTATCGACTGGGAAGATAGCCGCTTGGTCACGTCGGCGGGATACCGCACGAAGTGGTTCACTAAAACTGAGATTGCCGAAAAATTCCAAAGTAACGAATGGAATGTGCTCGATATTCGTGAAGAAGGCGTCGGTATCTTGGCGTGCGCAAAATCGAAAGACACTTTCGAATCCGACGGCACGTCTGCATCGCCGCCGGACGAGTATTACTACGACACCGAGGACGCTTTCAACTTTTACATGCACCTCTGGGGTGGTCAAAACATCCACGTTGGAATATACTCGCACGGTCCGCACGGTCCCAAAACTACTGCGGAAGTTTTGAAGGCGTCGGATGCGAGTCTCGATAAGCTCCTAAAATTTGCGGCGCCAGCGCTTTCCTCTTCGCGCGCCAAATGCGTCGACATGGGCAGCTGCTACGGTGGCTGCGCCCGGGAAATCGCCCGACGTTTCGGCGCGGAGGTTCTCTGTGCTGACTTGAGCACGAAGTCGAACGAAGTCAACCGGCAACGAACCATCGAGTGTGGTCTGGAGCACCTCGTCAAGTGTCCGAAGGATTTGAGCTTTACAAACACCGAAGCCGAGGCCGAGGCGTACGATTGCGTCGTTTCGCAAGATTCCTTCTTGCATGCGGGTTCGGCACGTCAAGATGTCATGAAAGAAGCTGCGCGAGTGCTCAAATCTGGTGGCTTGATGGTGTTCACCGACATCATGCAAGCAGATGGGGTAGACACCGGGAAGCTCGACGGCGTGTACAGGCGCTTGGCACTCGAAGATATGGGCTCGCCCACGCGTTACATCGAATGGGGCGCGGAGTACGGTCTCAAATTCAAATTATATGACGATATGACTGAGCAACTCGTCAACCATTACAGCACTATTCGAAGTGTTTTGGAAAAAAGCCAACGCGAGGGAACGCTCGAGGGGAAAGTCGGCAAAACGTACGTGCTGAACATGCTCGAGGGACTCCAGCACTGGGTGTTTCACGGCGCCAATCGAAACATCTGTTGGGGATACATGGTTTTTGAAAAGCTATGACGCACGTTGCGAAATCAGCTCTTAACCCCTTGACGGTGTTCGCGCGATAAATTTATTAAAATACTCGATTGTACATGCGAATACGAGATTTCGATTACAAAATTTTTACCTTCGTAATCGCCTTTTTTCTGGTTATGGGGTCGAATCGACCCCATAGAGGTTTTTTTGATGTAATTTGGTTCCGTTGTACCGTCGGTTCCCTACCGTATATACAACGTTGTATACTACTTCTCCAACCATAAATGAATGAGACAAACGGACATAGCTAAGCGATATTTTAACCATTTTAGACGCGGAGTACCAGGTTTGGTTGCATTTTTCGCGTTTTTGCGTTCAATCACGTTTTCTATTTGTAAATTGAAAAAAAAATCGGAGAAAAACATTCCGAAAGTTTTCCTATCAAAGACACGTTTTTTTCAGCTCGTACAATGAACACTATTAATACGATGTAGCTAAATTCCTAAACCCTAGAACGATAAAGATCTACCTAGGGTTTAGGTTTAAACCCTAGATTTCTTATGAAACGTGGTACTTGACCGCGCAAAACGGTTTAATTTAATGTGACCGTTCCCCGTTTTTCCCGTGCGCCTCCCGCGCGACACGACGCCGCGCGGCGCGGCACGCCGTAGATGGAGTGGTTCGCCGCGACGGCGCGGAGTCTGTTTGCCACGACGCCCCGTCTGAACGTTACACTCGACAGTCAAAGTGGCGAATCCCTAGTTGTCGACGAGAATGCCGACACGCATGCACGGAAACGGCGTCGTTCAAGGTCATCGCGTGGCGTGAAACACAGTCCGAGGACGAGATACAATATGTAGAAATAGATGTTTAAAATTGTACTCTACAGCTATGAGTAAGCGATAAAGATCTACCGACGCCCCATAGTTAAGGTGGGCTCCTGTAGAAATTTCGACGAGTCACGACTCTACTCATTCATTTATGGTTGGAGAAGTAGTATACAACGTACAACGACCGATCACGTTGTATCGGCCATAGACGTCGAGGCTCCAGATCCGCGGAATGTGATTGTTAGGTATATTAAGTGTTAAGTATGTTACGCACGTCCCACGCGCGCGTCCTCGCATTTGATCGCGCATTTTTCAACTGGAATGCGTCGCAGATCGTCTCTGTAGATGTCGTGCACGCACGCACTCATTTTAAATGTGCCCTTCACGATTTCAGAGGGTGGCATGGGCTTTCTGGTAGAACCCTAACCGTTTATATTCAGAGCGAATTTCTGAGGCAGTGTGGAATTAGTACATATATCAATCAATGTAGTGGTATATAGTGATATCATAGACAGTATATCGAATTAGATAAGCGTTCGTGATATTAAGTATGTACGTTTTATATACAACGTCGACTCCAACTTCACGTTGTATATACAACGTACAACCACCGATTACGTTATATGCCAACCTAGTAGCCGAGTTGTCACCCTAGCAATCTCTTTTTCAGCCTTGATACGGGATCGGCTGATACAGGTGCAGCAGGCCAACCCACCCGGCAGAAGTCGCGGGCGTACGATTTCTTTCGCGATACGATGAGTACATCTCGACGCTTTGAAACTTTACTTGCGGCCAAGACGCTGAGATATTCACGCTTGAGATTCGCGTTATTCCTTTGCGTGGTATATTATATACATCGTTTCGCAAACCCCTCTGTCGCGTCTCGGCGACGCTCGACGCTGATTCAGCGTCGAGCGGGTCACGGCAACGATCTTGCAACGCTCGACTACACGTCGGCGATCGAGCAGACAGATGTGACTACACGCGCCAGTGCTCATTCTGACTCACTCATAGTGAACTCTCGTAAAGTGCACGGCATAACCCCACTTTCCCCTGGGGAGAAAGGGCGTTGCTGGTTTCACTCGCAACTGGCTTTCAAGCAAGATAGAGAAATGTTCAAAAAACTCGGAGGTATGATCGACGACACTTCTTGCAAAACAGCAGGTGTCATCGGAGCGCGCTACCGTTCAGAGGCTGAAATATGCACGTGCACAGCCCCACCCGCATCTTCCTTCGGAAAGCACTTTCTTGAGATTGGCTCGGCAGATGGGCAATACTTGAGCAATCTGCTTTTCTTCGAGATGCAGCTCAACTGGAGAGGTATCTGTGTAGAAGGTAGCCCAGTGAGCTTTGAGATGCTTCAAAGGAACCGACCAGACTGCACGAAAGTGAATGCTGTTATTGGACCCACACAAGATCAAGCCGTGTTCTACACATTCGACTCGCCAAACAGTTGGGAGATCGGCATGTCGTGCATGCAAGGAACAGAGTGTGGTAAGAACGATGACGAGGCGCAAAAGTATGCAGATGAACGTAAACTGACGCTCTATAAGCATAATGTGCCCATGCGTAAGCTGTCAGACATTTTCGCTGAAAATAATATGAACGACTTTGGTTGGATCATGGTGGATGTAGAAGGCGCTGAGGATACTGTGGTACCAACAATTGACTTGACCAAAGTACGCGCGGATTACATCTCATATGAAACTAATGGTGATACTGACCACTTGGTTGCTCGCGAGCACTTGACGTCTGCTGGTTATGAAGTCAAGTTCACTATCGGAATCGACAAGTTCTACGTGTTGCATATGTCTCCCCCTCAGCCTTAGGCTGCAGTTATGAGATGACGACGGCGGGGCTTTTCCAGAAGCCAACAAAGAGTAAGAGTGTGCCTCCTCGGCTATTGCTCATGGCGAGCTTTAAGCGTCTCGCGAGTGGCGCGCACTGGGCGACTATATCGGAGTGCGCATTCGTTTCCCGCGGATCTGGAGCCTCGACGTCTTTGGCCCACACTGCGTCCGAGGCGCCAGTAGACAATATATACTGCGTAGTATATTACTACTCGTGATTTCGAAAGAAGTTGAGTAAAACGTGTATTTTCGTGTTTATGCGCGTCTCGCGCCGCGACGACTGCACCGATAGCTCTGATTTGGGAGTATATTTTTTAACTTTTTACGCGCTTTCCAACGCCGCCTCGTTCGTCGTCAGCCGTGAAGTATCGCGTCGCCGGTGGCGTGCGTGATTTCGTGCATCTTCAACGTGGATTTTTCGAAAATAATGACTCGAGACGAGAACATTTGTAAGGTGTGTCAGGGTCTAGAATTACAACATGTGCGACGGCGTAGCGGCGCGATGTGACGGCGAAATACAGCGGGATCTCGCGAGTCAGCTCAAAGCATCTTTTTCTTTGAGTTCGCGCGCTTTTACCTCGTTCGCCGTCGTTTTAGGCGTCCTTTCCGGCGTAAGAAAACTGAGGAGTCCCATCACGTGTGACTCACTCGACTGCACAACTTTCACTTTCATCGACCGTGGGAGACGCAACGTGCGCTTTCCACCGCATTTCCGGAATCCAGACGCTGACTTAATAATAAATGTCGACCGTTGACGCTTGAAACACATTGATTCAACGAGTTTCGTGCGGGTCGAGGGCTGACGTAAGTCGCAGACAAAACGCTCTTTTGGCACAATGCCGGACCGCGCGTGATCGGACAGAACGTCTTCCCACGCATGCAAGCGGCAAATAGACGAGTGAATACGGTCTAGTGTACACTTGAATGCAATCGAGCGCGTTTCCATCCACTCTACGCTTCTACACCGCGCTGGAACGTCTGGTCACTGAAAAACGTCGATGTGCTTCAGTTACCACTGTTGCGGCGCACCACGAGAACGACTCCAAGCGCCACGCTGTAGGGTCCTTCATCAGCGTTTCAAGCCAGAATAGCGAAAAATAACGTCTTTAAACGTTTTAGCTCTTTCAAGCGCATAGAGGTACCGCACAGCGCCCGCTCACAGGGCTGGAGTGTCCTACGTCAAGCGCGTTTCAGTTGCTTGGAGAGCGTGATTTGTCGACACCTTCGCCGAGCGTCGTAGCGACTCACATGGCACCTAGAAGCGGCCTGCATCGTAAAAAACGCTTTCTTGAGCGCATGTGCACCGTTGATACGTTCGGTGGCTCGTTCTGGCGCACCTGAGGGCGCGTCACACGCGGCCGATTCTACTCCAAGAATTCACGTGGCATGTTCACTCTAGTGGCCGCACTCTGTGCGACTCTGAGAGCGCTGTGGAGCTCCATCCGCGGCGAAACCGCGCGTGATCGAAAGTTTAGTTGACCCCGCACCGGGCTGGCGCGCGCGCGGTGCGGGGTGGCGCGCGACGGCGCGGGAAAACGCCGATGTGAATTAATTTCACTATTTTCGGTACGTACTTTATTTTCGGAAACTGATGATTTTCCCCTTAATAACAGTCTAATGGCTAGTCAGGTCCCAAAAACGGCGGGTGAAACGCCGACAATTAATTAATCGTCGATCAACTTTTTGTCGGCTACTTCCGTCCGTAATTTGGTTCCAATAACTTGACGGAGATGCTCGGTGATCCCCGGGAAAGTGTTCGTTGCGGTCTTTAAATTATGTTTTGTTTGTATTAAAGTTTCGTTGTTCCCACAAGTGTGAATGTTTGTGAGGCGGACTTCATAACACCCTCCCGAGGACGTGTAGTCTGGGTGACCATGGACCATGGTCCTACTCAGCAGGACCTACTGCTAGGTTGGCAAACTTCGTCCTCGGATTCGATCGTCCTCGGGGCGTCGTCCCTCCCGCCCCAGTCCCGTTCGCCGCGTGTTGATGTCCATGCGACGTCGTCGCACCGCCGTACGACGTCCTTCCATCGTCCGCGCGCGCGGGAGGAATCTTCCCGCTCGATCTCTGCATCTCGAGATCCACCTCGCGCGCGTCCGTCTCGCGCTCGACGCCCGTCTCTCCTCTCCTCTCGAGGAATGAAAATGAAATCGCGCGCGTGAGTGATGGACGACGCGATCGTGCGCGAGTGCGCGACGCGATGGGACCGTACGACGACGACGACGACGATTCAGAAGATGAGAGCGGAGACCTGCGAGCGAGCGCGCTGGGGGTTCTGGGAGGACCGGCGCTTCCGGACGCGTCATCGGGAGGACTCGGCGCGAGGGACGAGGGACGACGGGGTCGGCACGTCGGACGGAAATCGACGACGTTCGAGGCGATCGGAGGCGCGGACGATCGCGTCGAGGCGGAGGGAACGACGATGGAAGTGAACCCGTTCGAGGTGGACGAGCGCGAGCTCGAAGCACGGGCGAGCGAACCGATGGGAGTCGGGTTGGAGGCGACGCCGAAGGTGAAGGAGACGAGAGAGGACGTAGCGTTGGGAAACGGAGACGACGACTCGAACGGGACGATAGGAGCGTCCGGAGGTGGAGTCTTGGAAAATGGACGTCATCACGCGGGCGATGGGATGACGTACGGAGACTTTTTCGCGCCGCTGCCGTCGTACGCGGATAGCGTCGTGTACACGCGGCCCGAGACGTACTCTCGTGTGTGGGGTGTTTTGCGTTACGGTTAGGATGAACGGGTGCCTCCTTGTACGCCGAGGAACGACACGAAAGCCCATGCGTGGTGAAGCGATGGGCGAACGCGTCGTCTCGTCGTTAGTACGTTGACGTCTACCCGAACGCGCGACGGAAGGTTACGCGTCACGTCGCGGAGGGTGGAATTCGTACGCAACGCGCTGCGCGGCGTGTGGTCAAACCGACGAGAGGCACGGCGAGACGATCGACAAACCGTTCGTCGGTTCATTCGTTCATCGGTTCGTTCGTTCGTTCTATCAAAATTGAGAAGCACTGGATCGGATGAACACCGCGCGTCTCGGTTCTTCTCGCGCGCGTCAAACGAAGAGGAAACCCGTCGAGAGTCGTCGAGATCGAGAACACGGCTCGGGTCCACGACGCCGACGAGGTCGCGAGAGTGAACGATGATCATAAATACGTCGCGCGACGGAGCGAACTCGCGCGTGGAGTCGAGCCGTACGCGCGTATCGACGATGGACGCGCGGCGTCTCTGGTTTTTCAAGACGAGGCGTCGGCGTCGGCGTCCGCGTCCGCGACGCGACTGCGTGCGCGCGATCGCGATGGTTCTTCGAAGCACGCGTCCACGGCGCTCGCGAATCGTGTGCGTACGCACGCCATCACAGCACACGCCGAAAACGCCGTGGAAGGAAGAGGTCGTTTCGTTCAGCCTCGACGACGATGCGAGACGACGGCGACGAGAGGCGAACGCGCGACGACGACCAGACGGGACCGCGACGAACGCCTACATCGCGCGCGCACGTGTGGATGCGCGGTAAGTTTGTACACCGAGAACCGACGCGTTGGATGAGAACGACGACGGAATCGGTGGAACTTGGTCGACGTTTCGATTCGCGCGCTCGCCTCCGCCGAGTTCGCCTCCGCCGACGACGTTCGCGCTCGAGCGCAGGCAAACGCCGAGCGGACCGAACGGAGGACCCAAGGAATATGGGAACGCATACAACGGTGACATCGCCGGTTGGAACACCGCGAGTGTGACGGACATGGATTATATGTTCTACAACGCGACCGCGTTCAACCAAGACATCACGATTTGGAACTCTTCCAGTGTCTCGTCGTCGAGCAACATGTTTCAGAATGCCACGGCGTGGCTTGCTGGCTACAAGAGGATTGACAACAGCACATCAGTCGACGGTCCCGCGAGCAACTGGTCCAAGATACCGCCGCCGCCGAGTCCGCCGCCGAGCGGTACGAGCTCTCTCACGCGCACCTTATCGTTTGCTGTCGTCTTCGGCGCTCTCGCACTCGTCTAAATAATCAGGTTTTAAGGTCCCGGAGCCGCTCCCACCTACGGTTCTCTCGTGTGAGCCGAGACGCATCAGACCGGTACGTTCCACGACGTTCAGTCGTCAGCTCATCGATTTTCCGATTTTCTAGAACGACAAGCATGTTTGTGAGTCCAAAATAAATAATGTGTTGCAGTTTTACTTAAATGAAATTGTCATTTTGTTGTCCCTCTCTCCTAAGCCGTCGTCGTGCACAGCGGCGCTTTAGGGTTTGTACGCCTCTGAGTTTTTCCCCGAGAACTTTTAGGAACACTGTTCTTTATCTTTGGTGTGAGTATAATAAACTTTAAAATCTCCCAAAAACACTCAGGTAGTCTTCCGGACTCTTACGTCAAAGTTCCATCCTGTCGGACGATGATCGATCAGCCAAACCCGACATTTCTTTTTCCATCGAATACGAAGTTGCGTGAAAAAAAATTAATTTTACTACAGAGCAGCTATGCGAGCAGGAGACTTGTGTTATATGAATTTCCTACGCCATACCGTACGGCTTCTTCTGAAAAATCGGATTGGAAGACCGGATTGGACGACGACGCCGACTCCGACTCCGGCGACGGCGTTCCAAAGAGACCCCGCACGATGGAGCGCAGGGCGCCCGGAGACGGCGGCGGATCGTCTTCGTGCAGGAGCATCACCGACACGCGCTTCGCATTCGGGCGTACCGTCACCTCGTAATCTAAGAGTTTTGTGTACTCGCGCACGAGCTTGCTAACGTACTCGTCGACGCGCTCGGGCAACAAGACGCGCTTGGCGAATTCGAGCTTGGACGCCACCATGCGCTGCACCGCGGTGGGATGGTTTTCCGCCCATGTCACAGCATCCGTCAGATTTCGAAACCAATAGTCCACTGGAATGTAATGTTCCCACGGTTTAAGCGTGACGCCGTAATATTCGACGCACTGGTGCTCTTGCACGATGAGCGCGTTGCCCATGAAGAGACCGTCGCGCAATCGATTCGCCCACTGACACTCACCCTCCGCGATGATTTGATACTTGTATCCGTCCTGTTCCGTCTTGTTTAAAAACTTTGGTTCGTTCTCCGCGCGCTTCAATTCATCGTGTCTAAAGCTGGAAATTTTCACGCCGTCCGTGAGCGCGACGTCGAAGGCGTCGTGACGCGCGCTCGAGAGCGCTCGATACACGAGCGCGTTGCGACCGCACTTTTTTGCCGCGTCGCCGTCGCCCGCCTTGACTCGATAAAATGGTATCCCGTCTTTGCGCTCGCCGACCTTCGGATACAGGACGCACGTGCGCTGCGCCCCGCGAAACACCGCTTGACTCTTTCGCGACTGCCAATCGCGCTCGAGCGCCGCCTCGCGCATGGCGGCGATTTTATCGCCCCACTGCGAGAAAAACCCAGTCGCGTAATCCCACGTCGGAAACGGAATGTTCATCGAATCCACGCACTTGACCACCGTGAACGCCGGAATGGGATCCGGCACGCGCGTGTACTGCGTTCCGAAGAGACTGTGCGGAGAATCCGCCCGTTGCGAGACGACGCAGTCGTGCAAACAAAACGCCGCTTCAAAATTTCCCAGCGACGCCGTTCCGTCCTTGGTCTTCTCGGCGCCATCGATCGCGCGCTGGAGCATTTGCAACGCGTTTCGTCTGCGCGTGCGAAACAAACGACCGGGATTCCACTTGCCTCGATTCGGCCGCTCGTCTTGCTCGCCGACGACGTACAATTTCCCGTCGACGTGTTGCGCTATGAAGCACGCCGCGTCCTGCGCCTCGTTCACCTTGTGCATCGCGTCGTCCACCATTCGCCGCTCTATCTTCACCCCTCTCCACGGTTCGAGCACGGCGTCGACGATCTCATCGATCGCCGTCGTCTCGTCGTCGTCGTACGTTCCCCACGCGCGTCTCGTCGCCAAACCTTCGTCGACGGCGACGCCTCGACGCCACGTCCAAGCGACGACGAGAGAGACGACGAGCAAGACCCACGCCCGTCGACGCCGAGTCATAGACATCATCGTCGTCGTCGTCGTCGTCGTCCTCCCTCTCGGCGTCGTCGCGCGACCACCGCGTCGGTGCGCGCAGCCGCGTCGCCGCATCACGGCCGCGACGATGATGGCAGCGCGCATCCCTCCCGCGCGTCGCCGGCACGCGTCCACCGACACCGCGCGTTGGCGTGCGGCCGACGAACGTGTTTCTCTCGCGAATGGCGCGGAGACACGAACGCGTCGACCGAACGCGCGGGAGGGATGGACGAGCGGATATCTGAAGATGCGTTCGGAGATGACTCGTTCGGCGGTGGCGGTGCGGGATCGACGCCATACATACAAACTAAATTGACTAGTGCCGCGTGTATGCGAGGTGCGCGTAGATGTCGTGAAAGCGTTCATTCACGTGGAAATTGCTCCGAAGCACGTGTTGTTGGAATCTATAACCGCGCACTTCCAGGTAACTTTTCACGATTTCATTCTTAACCACGTTGTGAGGATCAGCCTCGTAAAATATAACTCCAAACTGCTGCGCTGTGAAGTCTATCGTTTTTAGCACCTCGTATTCAGCGCCCTCGACGTCCAGACTCAGAAAGTCTATATGTTTCTTCTTGAAATAATCTGTTTTGAGAACTCGACGCAGTGGTTCGCATCGAATTTTATCGGATACGTCTCTGAGTCGCGACGACATCGATTTTTTGTGCCACTCTGCGCGGAACGACGGCGACATGAATTCAAAAATCCCTGTCACGGCACCTTCGTCGCCTCTCATGAAGTGGACTTCTCGCGACACATCGCACACGGCGACGTTGTGCAAGCGATTCTTTGGTCTGTTAGTTTGCAACGCCGCGAAACTCTTCGGATTAGGCTCGATGAGCACGCCGCTCCATCCAAAACCAAACTCAAACAGGTGCGAGTTTGAAAATCGAACGCCATCCAACGCGCCGAGTTCCAGGTACGTGCCACCGCAAAGACCTCTGAAATACGTGTCGATGAGGTACCGATCCTCGCCGTCCTGCGATTTCGAATGACGCTTCACGCGCGCGCTCAAATCGACGTACTCGTCGTCGCACCGCGCCGCGTCCGACGTCGCGAGCGGTCGAAGACCCAAACCCAGAGACGCGCCGGCGCCCCGCCAGTGACCCGCCGCGGATCGCGCGGCCACGACCACGGTGACGACGACCGCGACCGC
>JACLAB010015443.1_pt1 | contig 15662 bp, 9 predicted proteins | sample 8027921 | NCBI WGS metagenome assembly JACLAB01 (sample SAMN15725117, study PRJNA655200) | protist metagenome | isolation source: fluorescence activated cell sorting (FACS) single amplified genomes of... | place: USA: West Boothbay Harbor, Gulf of Maine | collected 2000-07-19 | reverse complement strand
AGCGCCATCGCCACGCTGAGCGACGAAGACATCGTCAAAACGTTGACGAAAGATTTATTACCGGAAGCCGTCGAGGCGTTTCGCGACGCCGGCGTCGTCGACTTTTGCGTCCAGCGATATCCGCAAGCCGTTTCGCACTTCTCCCCGGGCTCTTTTACCAAACGCCCGCCTCTTCAAACCTCCGTCCCGAACGTCGTCTGCGCCGGGGACTGGGTCCGCATGGGTGACCGAGAATTCGGCGCGAAAGGTTTGTGCCAAGAACGCGCCTTTGTCAGTGGCATCGAAGCCGGCAACGCGCTCTTGCTCGAAACGTTAGGCCCGAGTCGATCGGAAGGTAAGAAACATCCCGTCATTCCAATCCGAGCGGACGAAACCCAAGTCGAGATTGGACGCGCCGTGAACGCCACCGTCTTGGGGAACTTGGAGGATTCGCTTTTAGGCCCACTCTTCTTTCCGAAAGACGGCGCGTTTAACGTTTTCGGTTTGCGGTGATGATAGTGATGATACCATCTGTGTATTATCGCGTTTTAGTGCAGAGAATAGCAGCATTTTTGTATTCAACTTGTAGTTTATCCGCATTTTTTGCCTCCTTGTTGTAATGCTTCAACGACCCCTCCTCTTGGTCTCCGCCAAAACCGCGACGACGACAAGAAAAGCCATTCACGGAAGAGACGACGATGGTTTTGTCTCCAACAAGAAGGCCCGCGCGTTTTTGTCGTCGTCTTCTTTTTCCCGCTCAGGAAAGAGAACGACAACACCAAAGCGTCAACAAAAGGGCAAAATGGTGTTCCTCGTCTCCGCGAAGAAGTTCCCCGACTCCTTTTCGTTACTCCCCTCGGATAGCTCGGACGCGTTATTTCGGTACCGCAAAGTCATGAGCGTTTTGTTTTTACTCGGGAGTTTGTTACACGCGCCGGACGTCGTCGGCATTGGCCCGCTTTCTCGTTTCAACGCCGTGAGTTCGTTTCAAGAGTTGCCAGTGCTGGCGAAACTGGTCACCGCGACGTGGTGCGTCGGCGGACCGATGTCTGCAGTTTTTGCGAATAAGAATCTACCAATCGCAGATTTTATGGTCGCGTTCGTGGCGAGCGTTGAGATTATCGTCGGCGTAGATTTTAAGAGCGGGTACGGGGTGGAGATTCCGGAGCCGATTATCGCCGCGCAAGCGGTGAATTTGGTGAGCGCCGTCGGGTTGCGGTTGTGGGAAAAGAAAGAGAAAGAGGAAGAGGAAGAGAGAAGGGACGACGATACTAATAATAATACGCGGTGAATGACTCAGTAATAGTAGTAGTTTAGTATATTTAGAGAAGAAGTATTTAGAAGTGTAGATTTTGCGAAGGAGACCAAAAGTAGTCTCTCCTCGCGTCGTCCTCTAAATCGTCGTCGCTTACGACAACTGTCCGCAATCGGCGACGACAACCTTCTTACTCGTGGCTCCACTTTGAGACCCGACGGTTTCGATCGCCTTGACGACGTCCATCCCTTTCGTCACGCTCCCAAACACGCAGTGCTTCCCGTTCAACCACGACGTCTCCGCCGTGCACAAGAAAAATTGCGACCCGTTCGTATTCGGACCGGCGTTCGCCATGGACAAAATGCCCGGCCCGGTGTGCTTGAGCGTGAAATTCTCGTCCTCGAACTTGTTCCCGTAGATAGATTTACCCCCGGTGCCGTTTTGGTTGGTAAAGTCGCCGCCTTGGCACATGAACCCGGGAATCACCCGGTGAAACGGCGATTGCTTGAACCCAAACCCGGGCTCTCCCGTGCACAACTGACGGAAGTTTTCCGCGGTTTTCGGGCACACGTCCTTTCGGAGCTTTTATTATACATGCGTGTGCGTGTTGTTGTTGTTGTTGTTGTTTATGAAAGAAGAAGAGGACCACCAGAGGTCGTCAGCGCCCGCCAAAATGAACGGAACAAAAAACGAATCGTCGGCTTTTTGCCGGCGGTTGATTGGAAAAAAGTGATCGAGAATTTTCATCTCATCGGAGAGAGAAAACTTAGCATCAACGCGCGCGCGAGAAGAAGGAAACGCATATAAAAGAGAACAGAAACAATATTCGTACCGTCATCTCGATTCTCCCGGCCGGTTGGCCGCCGATTTCCATGTCGAAAAAGACAACTGGGTTAGACATTATGTATCGAAAGTTTTTCGCGTGTACGTTTGTTGTAAAAAAGTGAAGGAAGCTGTCGAATACGAAAAGAGATATATTTTCCCCTTTGGTTTCGTGATCTGTTCTCGTCGCTGCTCAAACAAGTGCTGCTACTATTTTGAGCGCATCGCTGCTCTATTTTTAGCTCGAACGAGATTGTGTGCGAATGCTCTCGAAACACCACCACCCAGATGTTCGAACACTTCTCTGTCCAATACTAAAAAGATATTTTTTCCCCTTTTGTGATCTCATCTCTGCATGTGGATTTTGGTTCGTTCCTGTCTTTCTATTCTTCTTTCACTCGTATGTAACGATTTGACAAAGTCGAGTGCTTCGCGGTGCGGTATAATAACCGCACGTGTTTGCGTTTTCAGTTTCTACGGATACACACCGCGGTGAATGGTTGTTGGAAAATCTCTTTCATCAATACTGCTAGTAATAGAAGCAATAAAAGTTTAATTTGATCACAAAAGAATACATTGGTCGATTGACCAAAAAAAGACGTTTTCAGAGCAACCGAGAAGCCAGGAAGGAGGAAAAAAGTTCGTCATTTTGTGAACACTCTTCTTGCTTCTTAAACGGAACACCGCGGCGAGAAGTCCGAGAAAGATACATACAGAACGCGCGTGAAACACGCACGATGAGTCGTTTTCTGTCGTCGAGGGGTTGCGTTGGTTTCGTTGACCGCAAACCCGTCGTCTTTTGTCGTAAAAAAAATCATCGACGGGAAAAAAAACAAAGCGTTGACGTCGTCGTCGCCTCGTCGTCGAAGAAGAACAAGAAGAACAGGAAGAGCGACGGAGGAGGAGGAGGAGGAGGAGGAGGAGGAGGAGAACAAAATCAACCGCAACGAATTACCGGCAAAAAGAACGGCATGAGCGTCCACGCGCAGATTCGATTGGTGGACCGGTGGAAGAATTCTGCGAAGAACAACAACGCGGAAAAGAGCGAGTTGACGTCGTTAACTGGACCGAACGCGGCGAGTAAGAAATCGACGACGATTCAGACGACGACGCAACAAAAAGCAAACGCGAAGAACAACCAACACGTAAACGACGCGTACCAGGCAGAACTGAAACGACGACGCGTTTTAGCCGCGGAGAAACGCGAGAAGGAAAGAGAAGCGTATTTGCGGAAGACGGCGCTGGACGCCAACGACGCGAGCCTGGGAGCGTTTTTCGATTCCTCGTCGAAGAAGACGAAGTGTTTCGTGGACGGGTACAACGTGTGCGGAGTACCGGACGAGGACGACGCGAGGATGCGCGTCAGTGGGAAAAGCGGCAGTGGTGGCGGTATACCGCATTTGCGGAGGAGGTTTTTAGTGGAGGGAGATTTGGATGGAGCGAGGAAGATTTTAGAGGAGAAGGTGAAGGCGTTTGCGATTTCGAGGAACATGGAGTGCGTCATCGTTTGGGATAACAATAATTATCACACGAATAATAGTGGTAGCAGCAATAGCAATAGCAGTAGTAATAGTAGCACTGGGATGAGTGAGAAAGAGCGGGCGGAGGATATAGGCGATGGCGTGACGGTTGTGTTTACCGGCAACGGGCAACTCGCGGACGGGTACATCGAACGAGAAACGAAACTTCTCGCCGAGGAAAAAGACGGCAAGAACGTATACGTCGTGACGAGCGATAACGCCGTACGCATGGCGGTATCTTCAGCAAACGCGCGCGTGATCGATTCGGGTAATTTTTGTCGCGAAATTCGCGACACCGAGCGCGACGAGGATGCGATTTTGAGAGAGCTCGCTTTAGACGCGCGGTGGGGAGGCGGCGCGAAGCAGAATAAAGCCTCCATCGGCGCGAGCGTTCTCGGCGACGCGTCCGCGCGCGAGAAAATGATGAAACTTCGCGAGATGGCGAGAAACTCGTCGAAAGCTGAAATGAACGAAAAGTTGGTCGGTAAGAGTGGAAGCTTTGGTCGATTTAAGCGGCAAAACAATACCGCTACCAAAGCGACGAAAAACAAAGACGCGACGACGACGACGACGAACAAGAAAGAAGCTTCGGACGGAGAAGGCACGAACGTCAGGAAACGTTTACTCATGCGCAGAGCGCGAATGGATGAGAACGCGAACGACGACGACAGGAGCAGCAGTAGCAGTAGCAGTAGCGGACGATGGGGATCTTTTTAATAACGGCATATGTTACTTTTCCTCCTCCTGAAACAAAAAGTACACCACGACTCACTTTTTATCCTCCTCTGTTATTTATCTCACTCGTCATAAAAGAAGAGGACAAAAGAAGAAGATCGAGAGGAAGGAAAAGAGAGACAGAGAGAGAATAGCGCAAAATGATGATCGCATCGTCGTCGTTGGGTGCGCGAACAAAACCTCCTCTTTCGTTCTCAAAATCGTTTCAGAAGAGGAAGACGAATTGGAAATCGAGCCGCCGCCGACGCAGCGCGTCTTCGTCTTCTTCGTCTTCCTCGACGACGAGCGAGGAGACGAACGCCGTCCTCCTAAACGCGCAAGTTCAAGAAAATAACATTTCGAAGAAAAAGAAATCGCCCTCGTTGGTATTCGAGGTATTCGGTTCGGATTTGTCCTCCTCGGCGCAGTACCCGGACGTGCCGCGAGAGCGAACGCACTGGGTGGAAACGGACGAACAGTTGAACGTTTTGGTGGAGGAGATTCGAGCGGCTTTGATGAAAAAGGAGGAGGAAAAGAAGGACGACGACGACGACGGCACCGAGTGTGAAAAGAATTCATATCGCCGCCAGCGGCTTCCCGTCGTGCTCGGACTCGATTGCGAGTGGAAACCAGGGGATAACACGCCGGTGAGTTTGTTCCAAGTGGCCACGAGAGAGAACGTGTATTTGTTGGACGTGTTTGCGTTCATGATGGATACCGGCGGCAGAGGCGAAGAAAAAGGAACGGCGGAAGCGTTCGATGCGTTTTTGAAGCTGTTGTTTGAAAACGAAACGTTAATAAAGCTCGGTTTTGGATTTGATTACGATATTAAGCGGTTGAGGATGTCGTACGCGCCGTTAGAGGAGACGTTATCGATGGATAGGAGGAAGAAAGGGTGGATCGACGTTCGCGAGTTGGCGTACACGGCGGACGCGGTAAGTTCGCACAATAAGAGAAAGTATAAGCACCAAAAACGAGTCGGTTTGGCTGCGCTGACGAGGGACATATTGAAGTGTAACTTGGATAAAAAGTGCCAAGTGAGCGATTGGTCGCAGAGACCGTTGTCGGATCCGCAGCAAAGGTACGCGGCGACGGACGCGTATTCGTTGATTTCGATTTTAGACGTCGTCTTGTTTTCGAGAGGTCGGTGGAATAACGACGAGGAGATTTCCGACGGGTTACAGCTCGTGCAATACGGCGGCGGTGGAAACGGAGAAGCTGGAGGAATAGATGGTCGATTCGTCAAGCGCGTGTCGAAATCGAAAATGGCAAAAATGGAAAAGGCGGCGTTTTTGAAACGACAAAATAGCTCCTCGCTGAGAAACGCTCGAGAGACGGCGTTGCACGAAGCGAAGGCGGATTTGACGCGGTGCGTCACGGATTATTTAGGATTCGCGTGCGTAGGACGCAAAGGTGCGATCGAATTGCTCTCAGAGAACGGGTGTTCCGTGCGAATGCCAAAGAAAACAAAGAGTAAAGTGGACAACTGGGAAAACGCCGTCGCGCTCTTTTTAACCGTGGACGAGCCGAAGAAGACGCAGCCGGCGCAGTTTCGGCGAAGAGAGGATGATAACTTTTTGACGTTACGCCTGGAAAACGCGGAAAAGTTTTTCAGCGAAGACGCGGAGGCGTACGCTCGAACGAAAGCGTGCAAAGCGAACGACGGCGGGAAATCTATCGTCCTCTTTGCGAAACGAGGAAGTAAAGGAAAATTTGTATTTTGCGGTCGATTAGAGAGCAACAGTAGCGGTAGTATTAGTGGTAGTAGCGATAGCGTGATAGCGAATAGTAGCGACGCGTTGGATTTGACTTTAGTCGACGGAGATCGCCTGAGTGAAACGCCGATGTTTTACCAAATCATCGGCTGTCATCTGTAAGTTTTTACGCGCGTGTACATAGTTACATCGTGTTGTGTAGTGAATTTAGACGTAGACGTGTTGTGATGTTGATATATTTACTGTATTTTTACGTTTAAATGATGTGTGGGGATTAATACGCTAAGTTTCTCTCTCTCTCTCTCTCTCTCTACCTACCATAGAAAATTTAGTGCAACGGTCGCTTGTACTCCATCGCCGCGGTTTCTTGGATGTGTTCAACCGGTCTCTTGGCCAACAAACCGTGGTGAGACAAAACCTTTGCGTTTACCCCGTCCGGAAGCGCTCTCCCCGACGCCTTCCACTTCACGTAGTCGTCTCTCTTGAACTTCGTAAAGCCCCAGTTTGTACTCTGGACGATTTGCTGGCGTCCCGGGAACTTGAACTTGGCGCGACGGAACGCCTCCACCGCCTTCGTCGCGTGCACATCCTTCGTTCTAATCGACAACATGACTTGACCGATAGAAATTCTAGACGCCACCCCTTGCGGTTTACCGAAAGCCCCTCTCATGCCTTGCTGCAATCTATCAGCGCCGGCGCACGACAACATCTTGTTGATTCTCAAAACGTGAAACGGATGCAATCGAACTCTCAAGTGAAACGCATCCTTACCCGCGTTCTTAACCATGTACTTGTTCGCCGCAATACGACCGGCTTCCAAAGACTCGGAAGAGACTTGTTCCTTCTCGAAAGACACCAAGTGCACGCACGCCGGGAACGCGTCCACGGAGTACTTCTTCATGCCAGCATCGTAGATTCGGATTTTCGGGTCCGGAACGCCTCTGCAATACCTAGATTTCGGGTACGGTTTGTTCTTGATCACGCGGTAACAGCGCGCGGGACCTGTTGTGTTTTGTCATGTTTTGTTGGTTTTCATCGCGAGGAGAAAGAGAGAGAGAGAGAGAGAGAGAGGTAAGTTTCAAATTTCATTTCGAGATGAAAGAGGTCTTCCACAAGGAGGATCTTGGTCTCCTCTACCGCGCGTTTCGTAAACTCCCGTCGCGCGCTCCGCCAGGACGACGCGAACGTGAGAAACGTAAACCGTTCAAAAAACACCTCCAGAAAAGAAATTCTGCGTGACATTTGAACGCGAAAAGAACCGTTCGCATCCGCTCAGACTCCTAATAAACCCATTTGTTTCGCGCAAAGTCATCCGTGTAGCCCTATCCCACAGAACGGGAGCGCGAGAACGAGAGCCCATCGCGAGACGGAGAAAAACAAAAAATCTCTCTCTAAAACACACGCGCGAGAGAGCAGACCGCGCGCGCGCGCGTCCTCCGAGAGGAGGAAGAAGAAAAAGAAGAAAAAAGAATAGAAAAAAGAACGCACGTCTCGCCATGATTGACTTCTTTATTCGGTCGAATTGAGGTCGCGTCGTGCGAGAAGACTGAAGATTTCGAGAGCGCGCTTTCATCGTCGGGCGAAAAAAAAAACTTCAGAAGGAGGACAGGAGACCGGAACGAACGAAAAAAACGAAAGCAAAAAAAAGAGCAAAATTTCAGTCACGCGAGGAACTTTTTCTCGCGTTGTGTTGCGAAAAAAGTTTCAAATCACCAGAAAACAACAACAAAATTCCGCAGAGTACTACCAATACGAATACTAAAGAATAATGGGCGCGAGCTTTGCAAAGATGGAAGCGCCTTTAGACGGAAGCAGCGCGGACGACGGATCGTCGTCGCTCCTTCCACCGGCGGCGAGAGCGGGAATGACGGTACGTGTTTAAAAAAGAAAAGAGAGAGTGTGAGAGAATTGGATTTCTTTGATCATCTCTCGTCAGCTCTGCTCTGAAATCATCGTCCGCTCTCTCGCGTTGTTTTTATGTGTCTCGTTTTCTGCGTCGTGTTAGCGTTCCACTTTTACTCGCGCTCTCCTCCGAGGGAGGCGTTTAATTCTTCGGAATGTTCTGGGTGTTCGATGTTGTGACGAGTGTTACGCGCAGATCTTGAGTGGAACTCTCGTCGCGTTTTTATCGTCATCATCATCGTTCCTCCGCTGACGTTTTTTCTTCTCTCTTTCTCTCTCTTTATTATCGTATGAATCAAGGAACCGACGACGAGCGATGTGAACGGCAACAACAGCGAAACGAATAAAGAGACGAACAACAGAACGACGGACTTCGGGAACCTCCCGTTGCCGTGCAAATACGAAAACTTGCAGACGGAAATGCTCATGTCGCTCAAAGCGGATTTCTTTGAAGGCGCGAGATTTGATTACAACAAACAGCTGAACCAGAAGTTTTTCTTGTCGCACGGGTTTTCGATGACGAACGCGGAAATTCCAGCCGCGAGTGGACACATCATTAAGATTCCGTCGAGCTCGTACGAGTTTGGAGCGAACGTGGTGGATTCGAATTACATGTTGGTTGGGAGAGTGTTTACGGACGGGAGAGTGAGCGGACGAGTGAAGTACGACGCGACGGAAAATTTAAGCTTTCGTGTGCAGACGAGTAAAGAGAGAGAGTATTCGCAGATGATGTTGGACGTAGACGCGAAAGGATTAGATTGGCAAGCGCAGATGAAGTGCGGGAGTGGGGAGTTTTATGGGGTGAATTACATTCAAAGCGTCACCGAGAGAGTGGCTTTGGGCGGGGAAGGGTTTTATTTGGGCGCGAATCAAGGAGGGAAGAGCGGCGTCGGGTTTGCGGCGAGGTATAACGACGACGACGTGATTGCGACCGCGCAAGTAGCAACGACTGGGATGTGCTCGTTGACGTATTGCCAAAAGGTTGGGGAAAAAGCGATGTTGGCGAGCGATTTCTCGTGGAATTGGAACCATCGACAGGCGAGCGGGTCAGTCGGGTACGATTACGTGTTGCGACAGTGCAGATTGAGAGGGTCGATTGATAATCAAGGCGTGGTGGGGATGTTTTTGGAAGAACGGCTGAGCATGGGGTTGAACTTAATTTTTAGCGCGCAAATTGATCACGCGTCGAAAAACCACAAGTTTGGGTACGGGATGACAGTTGGAGAATAGATATGTATCGTCGGCGTCGGCGTTGATGTTTAAAAATAGAAATTGTTGACGCGCGGAACGCCGCAAAAGAAAAGAAAAGAAAGGAAGAAAAATAAGACCATCTTAAAACCAGAGAAAGACACAAAGAGAGAGAGAGAGAGGAAGCATGAGTAATAACCACCGAAAACAGCATATATATTAATAAGAAGAGTAAAGTATTGTTATTATTGTCCGTGCTCTCGTTTCTTCGTGTTTCAGATCTCTTTCGTATCTTCTCTTTTGTATACATCGTTCGACTATGACTACTTAACTATAAAACGCGTATATAAATCTACTCGCTAATGATTCTGTGGTGGACGTTAGTTGCGCACGCACCACATGGTATTTACAATCCGAATTTTCTGAGCGCTTTTTGGTATTCTTTCGAAAGACCTTGAACGATATCCCTCAGAGATTTTTTTTGCCCGGGTTCTTCTTTTGTCGGCGGCGAAGAGGTCTCCATAGGTAAAGATAGCGTCGATCCGTTGTATTGCATATCCGTAGATTCCATGTCCATCCGTCGAGAGTTCAAATTTGGTAACATTGACACTATTTCGGAAACCGTTATGGACGATCCCGCAAGTTTTTCGAGAGGATCTGTTTTCAAGACATCTTCGCTGACTTGTCCTTCCAAAGCCGCGCCGGCAAGCTGCCAGCGCTTCCTCGCCTCAAACACGGATTTCTTAGCTTCCTCCGTCACCAACCCGAGAGATTGGCGGAAAACAAAGTGTCCGGGTGAGCTTTGCGATCTACGAGCGGCTTCTTGAGCGGACAATGTCGGTTTTGCGAACGAATCGGATTTCTTGAGCGTCACCACTTGCATCGGCGCAGGTGCCGCCGGTGGGGCGAGAATGCGCTGTTGAGATTTAGCAGCGGCGAGTGCACGCGCGTGCGACTGCTCAGCGGCGGCGGCAGCGGCAGCAGCCGCGGAGAGTTTTGGCGCACCGCCACTACCAGCAGCGTTTGACGTTGCAGGAACTGCGGCTTGTTCTCGGGCTACCTTTTGCATCACCTGTATTCTCGGTGGTTCCGGAATATACATCAAATCGCGCCACGCGTCGCATCCTTCCGTTCTTTCTTTCACCCACTTCGCAATGAATCCGTTCTTTCGTGTCTTTTGCGTTGGCGTCTTTACCTTGTCGTCTTCATTTTCTTCCTCCTCCGGAAAAGGCAAGAGTTCGCCGGCAAACGCTTTGATAGAGTTCACGTACGCCACGAACGAGACATTTCGTCCGAGCGGCGGGAAAACCTCGTACGGTTTCTCTTTCATATTCGCGACGTTATTAGAGTAGTTCACCAAATACGACGACCCGTTGCCGTTATACCTGTACGCTTGTAAGAGTTGGTTGTCGCAGTGGGATTGCATGGTCGGACATCGTTTATCGAAAGGTTCTCGATCGACGCCGGATTTACCGAAAACGTTATACGGTTTGAATGTTTCGCGGTTTTTCTTCTTTTGAAAGATCCCTCGTTTCATTTTTTCGTCATTTTCGTCGTCCGAGTTATCTCGAGAATATTCGCCGCCACCTTCGGAAACCAATTCGCTTTGCTGCTTAGAGGAGTCTCCGCCCAGATCATCCAACGACGGGAACATAGAAGACATTTGAAACGTCCCGTTAAATCCTTTCTTCTTACTCAAACTTTCTAATATTTTCTCGTGCACTAAGCTGCGCATCTCTTTCAAGCCTTGTTGAGCGATTCCAAAGTACGGCGAGTTTGGACCGTTGTAATCCTGACAGTTTGTATACATCATTCGCAAATCCTCCTCAAACATCGACCAGGACGTGTAGTATTTCTTTTCCTTCAAGTTTGAGCGAATAGTCGATATATCCATCGGTCGATCGATCATTTGAAAGTATCCCGGCGCGATAGCTTCCGTAACCGGATTCAAGAAGATTTTCTGCTTGTCGAGTTTTTGCAACTGTTTTATAATTTCCTCCATCTGACCTTTCTTTGGCGGCGGCAAATCGCTTTCTTTCATTTCACCACTACCACCACCACCACCGGCGCTTAAATTCTTACTCGATGGTATAGATGGAAAAGGGAGTTGTTGGTTTACCCTTTGCGGTTGTTGTCCAGCAATATCCATGCCTATACCGCTACTCTTTGCGCCTTTCTTCTTCCCCATCTCCTGTTCTCTCTCGAGCCTGGCGAGCATCGCGGCCGGTTTCCCGCCGCCGCCGCCACCAAACGGCGACGGCTTCAACGAACTCGGCGGATGATTGTTGTGGTGTTGATGCCCACTCCCACCACCACTACCGAACAATATATCGTCCGCCAAATTTGACCCACCGCTCGGCGGCGAAGGGAAATTTATATCCCCGATGTCGTCGAATATGTTGAACGCGGACACCAATCCGCTCGCACCACCGACCGTCGACGGCGGCGTTTGCTCCCTCTCACTCCTCCTCCCGTTCGTAGTACCACTTTTTTTCATCGTCCCTTTCTTCTGCGTTTTGTTGTTGTTCATATTATTCTTAGTGTTCTTCGTCCCCGGCGTGGCCGAGCGAGCGCTCGCCAAGCGACTCAACTCTAATCTATCGCTATCGTCTGCGCTCCCGCTGATATTCCCGGGACTCGTCGTATTCGTCGTCGTCGGTCCAACCGACGGTAACATCCCCATCATCATCATCCCACGAAGCTCTTTCCCTCGTCCCGTCTTCGGAACTGCCGCCGCCGCTTTAGGCGTCTTTGCCTTCGCCGGTCCTCTTTCCCTCGCGGCGAATTGTTGCTGCTGCCTTTCCAACGCCTCGATTTTCGCTTGCAATTGCTTCGCTTTCTTCTCCGCCTCGTCCTCGTCCTCGTCTGAATAATATGTATCGTCGTTCCTTCTCTGCTTTTTCGCTCCCATCCGCTCTTTCTCGTCCTCGTCCTCGAGCTCGTCGAACTCGCGCTTCTTCTTCTTCGTCTTCATCTTCGACCCTGGATTGGATTCGTCGTTTCCGTCGTCGTTTCCATCGTCGTCTCTCGTCGTCGTCTTGCCGGACAAAACCGCCGCCGGGGGACCGCCGCCGCCGCCGCCGAGCTTAAACTTAAAGCTCAGCTTCGGGGCGACGACTTTCTTCCCCTTTTCCTCCTCCTCCTCCTCCATTTTGTCAAAAGAAAAGCGAAAGTTGTGCGCGCAAACTAAACTACTCTTCTTGTGGTCTTTTCTTCTTAAATTCTTCAAAATAAGGAAAATGTCAAATGCGTGGGAAAAAGGTTTCCTTTGCGCAACCTCGTTTCGTTGGGCGAGCGCTGCTTTTAAAAGAGTACTACGTTTTATTCGTATTCGAATTGTGCTAGTATTACTACGCGTTTACTACTACTTTTTCTTCTTCGATGCTTTCAACATCGCTTCTCTCTCTCGCACGATGGCGTTTTTCGGTTTGATGGATCTCTCCGCTTTCGACGTCGTCGTCGTCGTGAAGCCGGTTTTTTTTCCTCCTCCTCCTCCTAATCCTCCAGTTTGTCCTCCGAATTCTTGGTACGTGAGTCCTTGCGCGCCGGAGAGTTTGGCTAGGCTGCCACCGACCGTGCGCGTGCGTCGCGCGGCGGCCAAGGCGGAAAGTTTTGCCTTCTTTTGTTTCATCAAGTTGCCTTCTAAATCGTCCTCGTCGACGTCGAGAACTTCTTCGCCGGCTTCGGCTTCGCCGGCGTTGAGCGTTTTCGCGAGTAAGTCCAACTGCGTGGCTTTCGTCGAGTACATGAGTTGCACTTTATCGTTTTCGCCGATTAAATCTGGGACGATTTTAAACGCGTAGCCTTGCTGAATGAGAAACTGTTGACGCTTGGTGGAAAAGTACATTTCGGACGTGTCTCTGGAAACGAGCGAGTAGAAGAAGGCGTTGTGATCGTCGCTGTCGTTCTTCTTACCAACTGTGGCCGCTTTAGGGCGCAAAATGCGCCCGAGACGTTGCGCTTCTTGTCGTCGGGATCCAGCGTGGGAGGATATTTGAATGATGACGTTCGCTTCGGGAATATCGATGGAGTTATCGCCAACTTTGGAGAGGAAGATGGTGTTGATCTCGTTGGAGTATTTGAAGGCGTGCAAAACGCGCGTGCGTTCGGCGTGACTGGTGTCGCCGTAAATGAGCGGTCGTTTCAATGCGGTGGCGTATTCGCGCAAGGCGAAGATGTTATCGGAGAACACGATCACTTTATCTTTCCTGAAGTTTTCATGGTACGTCATCAAGTATTGACACGCCATGAACTTGTTCGGGTTCATGCAGTATAACACTTGTTTTTTCATCGAGAACTTCGGGTCGAGGTACTTGGCGAAGAATTCTGGGGTCATCTCGCACCACACCTCGACGCATTGCACGTTTGCGATGTGCCCATCGCGTTGTAAATCGAGCCAATTCGCCTCGTATAACTTTGGGCCGATTAGAAAATTAAGATGTTCGACTTTATCGTCCTCGCGAACCAACGTCGCGGTGAGGCCAAGTTTACAGTGCGCTTTTGTGATGCCGATAACTTTTCGAAACATCGCCGCAGGGACAACGTGGACTTCGTCCAGGAGCATCGTCCCCCACTCGCGACCACGTATCGCGTTGAGAATCTTTTCTGAAGCTTCTGAACGTTTCCCACCCGCAGAAATCATGTTGTACGTGGTCACGCACACGCACGGACAATTGTTCGGAGGGAACGTCTCTTTGTTTTGACTCGTAAATCGAACAATCTCGCGATCGGTTAAATTCGTCCACAATTTGAACTGGCCCGCCCACTGATCGACACTCACCGACGAAGTGCACAAACACAAGCACGATTTCCCCACGCGAACGGCTGCGGCTATACCGGTTAGTGATTTACCGGCACCGCACGGTAAAACGATGATGCCACTTCTCGCGCGACCGTTGCCGAACATTTTCGAAAGCGACTTCTCCTGGTACGGACGAATTTTCGTCATCGGTTTCAAGCGCACGTTTAAGTTTGGATTCACCGTATCGTTGGTAAAATCGTACTCTTCTAAAGCTGGGAATCCTAGATTTCCAGGGAGACACCGCTGTTTCACTTTTTCTACGTCTAACGGTTTGATTTCAAACGAGTGGATCGACCGCGACGGATCGTATTCTGGTTTATTCAACTGCTCCTCGGCGTCGTTCTTTTCTTTCTCCTTCGCAACCTTCTCGTCTCCTTCTTGTTCTAGTTCTTGTTGTTGTTTCTCGGTCTGTGCGATGGCATCCGTTAACTTTTCCGCGCCAACTTCTTTCAAACCAAACGACGTCTCAAACATGCCGCTCATCCCTTTGCTCGCCCCGCTTTTGCCGGCGTTTGGATGGACCACCCTCGCGCTCCTCACCACCTCGTCTTGCAACAACTTCTCCAAAATCTTCGCATCCGGTGATTCCAAGAAAAACTTGTTCCTCTTCAAAACCAACTTGACTTTCCCGTAATTTTTCGTACACGCCGCGATGAAGTGTTTCACCTCCTCGCTTAAATTCGTCTTGGACAATCGGTCTAAAACTTCCGCGATTTTCTCCGTCGTCAACCCAATACTCACCGCCGCGTACAGCGAGTGTGGCGTCAACACGTACTCGTGTATGTGTTCCGGTCGACACACCGGTTCCGCGACCGCGATTAAGAAATCGTACGCCGCTTTATACAGAGGACTAAACGACTCTAAAAATATCCTGCCGTCCGAACACACCCACAACGGCCGATTCGGATGGTCCACTTTCAAACTCAAATCGCTAAAATCGTTCTCGCCGAACCCGGTGCCGCCTTCCCAGAGCGAGTTGGTCGCCTTTTCATCCTCGCTCTCCGACTCCTCGTCCTCGTCTGAATCGTCCTCGTCTGAATCTTCTTCGTCTTCCTCTTTAACGGCGACAGCCGCGCTCTTCCTCTTCTTGCCGGTTTTCTTGCTCGTCTTCGCTTTTTTCTTTCTCACCTTCCCAACGTCGTACTCCTCGTACTCCTCTTCCTCTTCCTCCTCTCTCTTTAACCTCTCCGCGAACGAGGACTTCTTCATCGTAAACGTCAACATTTTATGCTTCTTCTTCTTTTTTTGCTTCTCCTCTTGTTGAAAGTCATCCTCCTCATCTTCATCTTCGTCCTCATCTTCCTCTTCTTCAAACGACGACGACGACGAAGGACTGCTCATCGGCAAAACGTCTTCCTCCTCCTTCTTCTTCTTCTTAAAAAAAGTCACCTTCAGCGATCCAGTCTGCGTCGAAATCGTCGGCGTCTGCTTCTTCCCTTGCTCTTCGCGCATCGCTTCCTTCGATTCCAATTTTACTTTTTTCATCTCTCTCGTCTCTCTCTCTCTCTCTCTCTCTCTCTAAACTTCCTCCAAAAACAGACGAGCAGGAGGCCACCACAACACAACACCAACACCCAGAGCCAACGATTAAGAGAGAGAGGAGAGAGAGGAGAGAACGAGAGAGAGAGGAGCACAGCAGCGACGGAACAGAACAGAGCGGAAGAACTCGTGTGAAGTACAACGAAAGAGAGAAGAGAGAGACGAGACATTTTTTTTGTTTAGGGTTTATTCTCTAAAACCCTAAATTTCAAAACCCTAAAAAGGCT
>JACLAB010012463.1_pt1 | contig 15674 bp, 28 predicted proteins | sample 8027921 | NCBI WGS metagenome assembly JACLAB01 (sample SAMN15725117, study PRJNA655200) | protist metagenome | isolation source: fluorescence activated cell sorting (FACS) single amplified genomes of... | place: USA: West Boothbay Harbor, Gulf of Maine | collected 2000-07-19 | reverse complement strand
ATTGCAACAGCAATTTGCAGGATGAGACATAGGTTAAAGTACATCCAAAAAAGAAAGGTAAACCACATATGAAAATAGTAAAACTATTGGCTGCTACACTAGTAGCGGCAGCAATGGGCGTTTCTGCAAGTGCAGATGCTCCTAAGGACAAAGCAAAAGTCGGATTTATTTACGTCGGTCCAACAGGTGATCACGGCTGGACATATCGACACGACATTGGTCGTCAGCAAGTAGAAGAAGCATACGGTGACAGAGTTGAAACATTCTTTGTCGAAAGTGTAGGGGAAGGGCCTGATGCCGAACGTGTAATGACACAAATGGCATTACAAGGTATGGATATTATTTTTGCAACATCGTTTGGTTATATGGATCCAATAATGAACGTAGCTGCAAAGTTTCCAAATATAAAGTTCGAACATGCAACTGGTTATAAGACTGCTGACAACGTTGCTAACTATGGTTTGAAACTATACCAAGCAAGACACGTGCAAGGTGTTATTGCTGGTATGATGACAAAAACAAATAAAATTTGTTACGTTGCATCATTTCCAATTCCAGAGGTCATGCGTGAAATCAATACGTATTATCTAGGTGCTAAGAAAATGAACCCAGATGTAGAGCTTTCTATTACATGGGTATACACTTGGTATGATCCAGGTCTAGAACGGGATGCTGGGGTGGCTATGTTGGAACAAGGATGTGATGTACTAGCACAACATACTGATTCACCTGCACCGTTACAAGCGGCTGAAGAATTAGGCAAAGTTGGCTTTGGACAAGCAAGTGATCAAATGAAGTTTGCACCAAAGGCACAGTTAACAGCAACTATTGACAACTGGGGTCCGTACTACATCGACAAAGTAGGTCAAGTATTAGACGGCACTTGGACAACTGGTACATACTTTGGACATATGAACGAAGGCGCTGTACAAATGGCACCATTCGCTAATATGCCAGCTGATGTACAAGCTGAAGCACAGCGTGTTAAAGATGCTATTAGTGCAGGCGAGTTGTTTGGATTTACAGGTCCAATTAACAAGCAAGACGGAACAGTGTTCCTGAAAGAAGGCGAAGTAGCGACACGTGAGCAACTAGACACTATGATGTTCTACGTTGAAGGTATCACAGCGAAACAACCCTAAGATACTAAAATAAACTACAGAGGCATCTACGAAAGGTGCCTCTGTTAATAATTAAAGGAGATTATATAATGTTAAAGATTTTTAAAGATGTTGACATGAATATGGTGCTAAAATTAGCAGCACTACATGTTATTGTTGTTGTTATCAGTAACGCACTAGTAAGTATACCAGTTGAAATTTTCGGTATTAAACTTACTTGGGCAGCATTTACGTTCCCACTAGTTGTATTAGCAACTGACCTGACAGTTAGAATGTTAGGCAAAAATATTGCCAGGACAACTATTGCAGCGGCATACCCATTAGCTATTATTGGTTCGATTGCAGTTGTAATGTTAGAAGGTGCACCATCAAGTGTTGCATTACGAATTGGATTTGCAAGTGCTACTGCGTATGCAGTTGGAACCATGCTTGATGTATATGTATTCCAATATTTACGTGAAAACTGGTCAAAGCAGTGGTGGATTGCTCCAGCAGTATCAACTGTTGCTGCAAATATAATCGACACTTATACGTTCTTCTGGGTTGCGTTCAATAACTCAGCAGACGAATATATGGCCGCAAATTGGATGGAAATCGCAGGATCACAAGTTGTAATTAAAATTGCAGTTGGATTGATTTTGTTTTTACCAGCTTATGGCTTGTTATTGAAATATTTGCAAAAACGTTTCGAAGAAGAATAATATTAACCGGGTGAGGTGATATACATCTCACCCTGTTTTATAACATAACAGGAAAATAATATGATACCCGTAATTGATTTAACTTCGCCACTAGCATTGCGGCAAATTGAAGATGCATACACTACAGTAGGATTCGCAGTTTTTACTAACTGTTTAAATGACAAAGAACAAGCAGATATGAATTGTTGGTTCACCGAGATGAAACAATTCTTTGCATTAGACCACGATACAAAAATGAAATACCCATACGAAGGTGACACTAACCTAGGATACAGTATGGTAGGTGATGAAAATGTTGACCCTTTGGCTCCAAAAGATCTAAAGGAGAGTTTTAATTACAACAACACTCGGATGAATGAAAAGTTATGGCCACAAGGATTGCCAAATTTTAAATCTACAGCACTACAGAGTATTGGTATCGCAGACAAACTGACATTGCGTATTTTGGGCATGTTTGATAAAATACTTGATACGGGTACTACTCTTGTAGATGCACACTTGCAACCATTTAACACAACTCGTGTTATACATTACCCAGCAGTTGAAGGCGCATTAGAAGACAAACAGATGCGTATTGGAGAACACAGTGATTATGGAACTATTACACTACTTTGGCAAATCAATGACGTACCAGGACTTGAAGTACAAGACCTTGAAGGAACATGGCATGCAGTACCATATGCTGAGGATAGTGTAGTATGTAACATCGGCGACTTGCTACAGCGTTGGACTAACCATTACTTTAAGTCAACTAAGCACAGAGTTGTTAACAGTCATATACATCAAGAACGCTACAGTATGCCACACTTTGTGGATCCAACACCAGGTACTATGGTGTTTAACTTACGTGAGCACGAAGTAGCAAAATATCCGCCAATTGAATCAAAAGAGTATTTGATGTGGCGCCTAGCACAGAGTTATTAATATGATTAAACAATACATAAGAAGTTTTAAAGACTTTCCAGTTGATGGAGTTGACTTTAAGGATACTGCAAGCCTATGTGCAAGTCCACAAGGATTTGAACTAGCTAACAATTTTATATACAGTAATCTATTGAAGTATTGTCCAGTAGATAAAATTATTGGTATTGATGCTAGAGGTTTTATCTTTGCAAGTGTGTTTGCACACAGGACTAGAGGACCACTTGTGCTTGCACGTAAACCGGGGAAGTTACCAGGTGATACTATTAGTCGTGAGTATGAACTAGAGTACGGAACTAACGAACTAGTAATGCAACGAGACAGTTTTAATAAGGGCAACACTGTTATTATTATAGATGACTTAATAGCAACTGGTGGAACTATGAAAGCAGTCATTGAAATGTGTGATGAACTAGAAGTAACCATAAAAGCAGTTGCATGTATAATGGACTTACCTAAACTTGGCGGTAGCGATTATGTTAAGAATCGTAACATACCATTTTATTCAGGCGTAGATTACTAAAGGAAAATAACATGACCAAAAGTGTACAGGCACGTATGTTAGAATTGTGTGCGCCAATCGAACAGCAAATTATGATGTGCGATAATAGAGAAGACGTCTTAATGATGGCATGTGTTATGCTGGATAAGGTTAAGGTTATGCTAGACGCTCAACTAGGGCCAAATGGCAGACGTGAAATTATAGATGGGGCAAATAAGTAAATGTATTTTATTAGTGCGCCATTTGGAAATTACTTACAGTACACTAACTTTCTAAGTGGTAAACCAATAATCAGTGTTACAGGAACATTTACAGTAAAGCCACGTCCCGGATTGGCAAAACAGATTATAAAAACACTCAGATATACTAAGACTGGCTGGCGCAATAAACTAGGGCTGCGTAACCCAGGAATATTTAAGGGAATAGACAATACTGCATCACACAATATAATGAGTATTGCTAGTTTGGAACCAAATGACTGGCGTATACTGCATGAGATAGTGCCTAAACATATGAATGTAGAACTTAACATAAGTTGTCCAAACGTAGATGAACATCCAGACTTAACAAAAAGTTTTGCACAAGATCAACGCTTATGGTGTATTGTAAAAGTACCACCAACTATAACAAACAAACAGATTGACAAAATAGTTAAACTAGGTTATAATCAAATACATGCAAGTAATACTGTCCCGACACCAAAAGGTGGACTTAGTGGTGATGTAATTGTACCACATACTTTGAGAATACTTGAGTACATAAAAAGTACACACCCTCATGTTAAAGTTATTGCTGGCGGCGGAGTAAAAGATAAAGCTAGTGCTGATAGATATATTAACGCTGGAGCAGATCATATTAGTTTAGGCACAGTGTGCTTTACACCATGGAGAATAAAATCAATAATGAGGAATTATAAATGATTAAGAAACACTATTACAATTGGACTGACGTTGAACGTATGTGTGTAAGCATTGTTAATCAAATGTACACCGACAATTGGCGTCCTGATTATATCGCAGGACTTACAAGAGGCGGCAATGTTCCTGCTACTATTATTAGTAACATGACAGGTATTCGTTGCGAAGCACTTAAAGTAAGTTTGCGTGATAGCCAAAATGGCGAAGAAAGCGAAAGCAATCTTTGGATGGCAGAAGATGCATACAACGGAAAGAACATTCTTATTGTAGACGACATTAACGATACAGGTGCTACATTTAATTGGATTATGCAAGACTGGCAATCAGGATGCATGCCAAACGACGACAAATGGCAAAATATATGGAACAATAATGTTCGCTTTGCCACACTAACAGACAATTTAGCTAGTGAATTCACAGAGCATTGTGCTTACACTTGTCACGAAATTAACAAATCAGACGAGGATGTATGGCTAGTGTATCCCTGGGAGAATGTAGGACAATATGGTTAGACCAATTAAAACAGATGAAGACGACAGATTAGTTAAAGAATTTTTAGCTAAGAAAGGTAACAAAGTAGTAGTGTTGCCAGCACATGCGAGAACAGATCCTGAAGATATTGTTTATACTTTTAAAGCAGGTCTTCGTGGAAGAAAACCTAAACCTGGGCCTCCAAAAGAAGATGAATAAAGTTATAGAGTTTTTTAAAGACAGTTATAGACTGTCGCCTTTTGCGTTCTACTGCGAACTAGTCGAAGCAGTGATGCTAATTGGTGCTAGTGCGGTATTGACATTTACTATTTTAGATCCAGCAACCAAAATCTTTATTCCCATGTACCTGGTGGGCAGTATACTTGGTGTGATCAGTACATGGATTAGACGAGCAGGATTTGCTATTGTACTAACAATATGGTTTGTGATTATGAACAGTATCGCTATGGTACAATTATTTTTATTATAGGAGAAGAGTAAATGACTAATAAAGTATATGTTCGTGGTAGTAACTATGGCGGTGAAATGACCATCGGCGAAGTTACAAAAGAGTTTGTAGAATATTGGCAACCTATCTGCAAAGAAGAAGGCTGCGATCGTCTAGTAGAACACTTAATGGCATTAGATGCCTGGGATACTGATCCAGAAGACGAAGAAGGTTTTGATAAGGATAGCCCCAAAGTTTACGAGGATATGGAAACTTGGAACAACTGGTATGAGTGTGATGATATTCATCATCACAACAGTTCGAGTGGTACAGAACTTTGGGCATTCCCTGTCACAGGTGTGTCCGACAGTGGTTATCCAGAATACAACTGGGATGATCGTATAGAGTTTGAACCTCACCAACTTTACAGTCGCGAGTGTTACATACAATCCGAACCAGCAACACAAGACAAAGAAGACAACAGTGTTCCTGTACTAGTGTTCTATTCAAGTGAAAAAGGTGAGTTTGGTGGGTGGACCATTGAACTAGAAGATGATGAAAAATTTGATCCTAAAAAAATTGTAATCAGTATTGTAGAAACAGATCATGGAGAAATGGTTGAAAGACTATTTTATGATAAAAAAGAATACGACTGTGATTACGACTGGTGCGATAGCCGCGGTAAAGGCTACTATGCTGATGTAGGCTGGTTCAACAAACGTTGGGAAGACTCACATTTAAACGAAGAAACTGATAAAGAAATGTGGGACGAGGCATGGGAATATTACGATTTTGACATGGAAGAACTTAAACAGCAAGAACGTAAAGAATACGAACAAGCAAGAGCACAAAAGATTGCTGATAATCCTGGATGGGAGTCAAGCTAATGATAACAGAAACAATTGTAAACAACAGTGATATTATCATAGGTAATTTACTGTTTTGGACTATCTATATATGGGTATGTACTATACCATATCGTATGTTACAGATGGCTATAGACAATGCATAAACAAACAGGCATAAACAGTTGGACAATCGAAGTCCAAGAAAACGGCAAAACAAAAGAGCTGTTCATTGAGTTTCCGCCTGATGCACTTAATCAAGTTGGATGGGATGTAGGCGATACATTGATTTGGGAAGAATTAGATCATGGCGGCTGGAGTTTAACTAAAAAGGAAGATCATGCAGAAGACGATTGACATTAAGTTAAAACGTGCTATAAAAATAATGGAAGACCATTACGTAGTAACTGGTCTAAATTTGTATTTTAGAAATGCACTATATAGATCATTTAATACTGATATTTCTTATCTATCTAAAAAGTTAGAACAAGAAGGTCATGTAAAAAAGATATATGTCAAAGGTGCAGTTGCGTATAAACTAACAGGGATAAAAGATGAAGTTTACACACCAACACAGTAACGGAACAAAGATTGAAATAGAAATGTTAGAAGAGCCGCATCTGGATGATGTTCTTAAAGAGTTTCAAAACTTTCTTCGTGCTTGTGGATATGGAATTGAAAACAATCAATGTTTATTTTTGGAGGATACAGACGAATGACTAAAGTAGTAACTCGCGAATGAAAATTAAAATTGGAAAATATCCTAATCATAGGTTTTATCATAACTGGCTTTATACTTGGTTTGGATACTCGCCTAAACAACGAACAAGTATAAAGATCCACAAGTATGATACATGGAGTATGGATCATACGCTTGCTATGATCATTCATCCTATGCTAGTACAACTCAAAGCAACAACACATGGATATCCTAGCGAACTTACAGAAGAACGTTGGAATGAAATACTAGATGAAATGATTTGGGCCTTTGAGCAAAAGAATAAAGATGATTGGCAAGATGATTATTATGGCGACTATGTTGAAGATCCAAAGAATGGACCGATGGCTGGTAGTTTTGAATGGATTGACCATGACGGTATGAGAAAACACCAAGAACGTATGACAGCCGGATTTAAATTGTTTGGAGAATACTATGAAAACCTTTGGGATTAAAAAATGAAAATAGCAGTAATTGGATGTGGATTTGTAGGCGGTACAGTAGCTGACTTTTTAGAAAGTCACTTGGTACAAGTACATAGAGTCGATCCTAAATACTACGATACAACAGTTTTTGATATTAGAGAATTATGCGAAGCATTTGTTATCTGTGTGCCTACTCCAGAGGGCAAAGATGGCGTTTGCGATGATCAAGCAATACGACAAGTAATTAACCAACTGGATACTGATAAGCCTATACTATTAAAAAGCACTGTAACACCTGACCTGATGCAAGACTATCTAGATAACGTTTCATACAATCCTGAATTTCTTAGAGCCGATAGTGCAAAAGAAGATTTTCAAAAACAAGAATTGTTTATATTAGGTGGCAAAGATGAAAATCATATGGATTTTTGGAGCAAATTGTTTATGCCTTTTCTACACAATACATTAGAGAAACGTATGTCTAGAACTGAGGCCGCTATGGTTAAGTATACCCATAATGCTTGGTTAGCAACTAAGGTAGCGTTCTTTCATGAATTGTTTCTAAATACAACGGACATGCAAGACTTTAATTATAGTACACTCACAAGCACATTAGGGTATATGAAAAATATAGGACCCAGTCACATGATGGTGCACCATGTGCTTGACGATAATAAAACATTAGGTTATGGCGGACATTGTTTCCCTAAAGATGTAAAAGCCTTGACAAATACTATAGAGCATACTATACTAGAACAAGTTATATCTACAAACAAGCATTTGAACAAACGGAGTATTAAATGAAGCTAAGATATTCAGAAGCATTTTATAGTGTACAAGGAGAAGGCAAATTTGTAGGAGTACCTAGTGTATTTCTACGCACATTTGGTTGTAACTTTCGTTGCATGAACTTCGGACTTGGGCGTGATGAACCTAGTCGTGCTGAGAAGCATGAAGCAGGGCAACGATACAATCAAGAAGTAAAAGACTTGTTAGATGATGACATTATTGCTAAAACTGAAAAGTTTACAGACTTGCCTATCATTCATACAGGATGTGACACTTATGCAAGTATCTATCCTGAGTTTAAAGACTTTAACAAACTTGCAGAAGTTGAAGAAGTAGTTGAACATCTACTATCGCTTACTCCAGAAGGCAAGTGGGTAATGGATAACGGACAAGATATCCACTTAATTATGACAGGTGGTGAACCGTTGTTAGCGTGGCAACGACTTTATGTAGAGCTGTTCGAGCATCCACGTATGAAGGATTTAAAAAATGTTACATTTGAAACAAACACTACACAAGTATTACACGACGACCTATACAACTATCTCAACGATAGCGATAGAATTACAGTTACATGGAGTTGTTCGCCTAAGCTATCCGTTAGCGGAGAATCTTGGGAGGACGCTATTAAGCCTGACGTGGCTCTTAACTATTCCCTTGTTACTGATAGCGACATGTATTTTAAATTTGTTGTTGCTGATCGTGCAGATATTGATGAAGCCGGTAGGGCTGTGCAAGCATATCGTGACGCAGGCGTTGAGTGTCCAGTATATTGTATGCCGCTTGGCGGACGCTCGGAAGAGTATGTCCTTAACGTTAAAGAAGTGGCAGAAGTCTGCATGGAAAAAGGATGGCGATTTACCCCGAGACTTCACATTTCACTCTTCGGAAATGCGTGGGGAACTTAAATATAAAAACGAACAACATGAGCGGGCTATGAAAGCACCGATTAAAAACTTAGACGACAAACTAAGAAAAAAAGGATTAATATGAGTAATTATATTTTTACAAGCGAAAGTGTAAGTGACGGACATCCAGACAAAGTAGCAGATCAAATCAGTGATGCACTTGTAGATGCTGGACTAGCTAACGGAGACGAGACAACTCGTGTTGCTGTTGAAACACTTGTAACCACTAACCATGTTACGGTAGCGGGTGAGGTAAAAAACTTTAATGTAAGCAAAGACCAGGTTAAACAAATTATACGTGACAAAGTTCGAGAGATTGGATACGAACAAGATGGGTTTCATTGGGATAACCTAAACATCTATAATGAAATTCATTCTCAAAGTGGAGACATTGCGCTAGGTACAGATGACTTCGGCGCAGGGGATCAAGGCTTAATGTTTGGCTATGCATGTAATCATACAGACAGCATGATGCCAGCACCTATTCATTACAGCCACGAGATCTTAAAGAACTTGAAAACAAAGCGTGGTGCCATACTAGGACCAGATGCTAAGAGTCAAGTAAGTGTAGAGTATTATGGTGCTAGACGTGACGGTATAATCAAGCGTGTAGACCAAGTTGTGATAAGTACACAACATACACAAGGCAATGTGGAAGAAGCAAGGCATTTGTGTAAACTTTCAGCAATGGAAGAACTTGGAGACTTAATTGATGGCGACACTGTATGGCATCTTAATCCTACAGGTAATTTTGTTATCGGCGGTCCTGACGGTGATGCTGGTATCACAGGAAGAAAGATTATCGTGGACACTTATGGCGGTTTCGCTCCACATGGTGGCGGTGCTTTTAGTGGCAAGGATCCTACTAAAGTCGACCGCTCTGCAGCCTATGTGGCTCGTTGGCTTGCTAAAAATGTTGTAGCAGATAATATGGCGGACTGGTGTAATATCCAATTAAGTTATGCTATTGGTGTTAAAAAACCCACAAGCATTTATGTTGATAGTAACGGACACAATGCTAGTATTGCCAAGTTTATCGAACGTGAAATTGATCTAACACCCAAAGGAATTATTGATAGATTTGATTTGTTTAACTTTACTAAGTACAGTGAAAATTGTACTTACGGACACTTCGGAAGTAAAGATGTTCCTTGGGAAAAGATCGGATGGTAATGCAAAACAATACACATGGATTTGAAATAGAAGAAAATGAACATGATGTAGTTGATAAAGTATACACAAATATTATACCAAGGCAAGATAAAAGCGAATGGGTTACTTTATTAAGAAATCAAGCAGGCGAAGAATGGAAGACAAGATGCACAGAACATTTTGCTTGGCAGGCAGCAGATCATATTGAAGATTTAGAAAGAGAACTAATGTCATATAAAACAGGTGCAAACTTATTTGAAGTAGGTGACTTCGTCAGTCACGCAGGAAACAAACTAGCATGGAAGATTGAGTGCGATGCTATGCGCCCAGAATGGTGGGACGGAGTAGCACGTATGATTATGGACTACCAAACAGAACCTTTCAGCAACGTAGTTGGTATTCCACGTGGCGGGTTGCCGCTACAGTACGCTATGGAAAAGTATGTAACACCTGGTGATCATCCTTGGATGGTTGTGGATGATGTATACACTACAGGCACAAGTTTTAGAGAGTTTTGTACAAGCAATCAAACAATGTTTGCATACAAGTGGTGCATCTTTGCACGTAAGCCTATCGAAGGCGATGAACCACATGACGTGAAAGCGTTGTTTACTATGCCCGCTAAATAGATATAGAGAAAGCAAATATGTTAGATAAACTTAAAAACATTTTTAATAAAAGTAAACAGATCGAAACTAAAAAAGATGCTATGGGCCCATGGGTTAAAGTAGTAGAAGTACACTTCGATAAAGACAACCCCACACAAGGTTATTTTGAACTAGATTGGAACGAAGATTTCGTTGGTCTACTGGGGGAAGCTGGCTATGCTGGTGCTAACCCAGAAGCAATTGTCGACTTATGGTTCAATGACTTATGTCGTAGTATCATCCTAGATCAAGAATCGGGATCAAAGGATGTTCAATGAAAATCAGATTAAAGAATTAGTTCACTTACTTACTACATTAAACAGCGATACCAAAATTTACTTCGGATGTGATAGCGTTCGTGTAATCAAAAATGATGTGTGGTATGCACGTTATGCGACAGTAGTAATTGTACATAAAAATGGCAACAATGGATGCCGTTTGTTTAGTACAGAAGATACACTAATTGATTACGATAGTAAACAACACAGACCACGTATGCGTCTCATGAACGAAGCATTTAAAGTATGCGATGCATATTTACAATTAATCCCTTTTATCGACGAATTCGAAAGCGAAATACATCTAGATATTAATACAGATCCACAGCATGGTAGTTACTGTGCGGCAAAAGAAGCCGCTGGGTATGTGTTAGGTATGACAGGCGTAGAGCCAAAACTCAAACCTGATGGGTTTGCTGCTAGTTATGGAGCAGATGGTGTAGCACATGGGAGAAGTCAAAGAGTAACGGTACACACATGAATGAACAACCTAAATTAATACTACTTACTGATATTATCGAACAAAAAGTTCGCAAAGAGAAAGAACTAGAATTTTACGAAGCTGAAATTGAAAAGCTCAGACAAAAAATGTACTGGCTACAACGTGACATAGATGTTAATAATATCATACTTAACATGATTAAAAGCGATGCTGTATTAGATGTTAAGGAAAGTATGGAAAAACGTATGATCGAAGAATAGATGATAAATAATTCGATGACATAACAAACGCTCAATTTTTTTTGAGCAAATTTTTTTTAGGTTGAAAGATAATAACTACATTCAGTAGTAATTTTTTTTTAGGCTAAAGTATAGAAAAGGAAAGAAAATGACACAACTCATAAACCCACAAAAATTCACAGACACCGTTGGCCTTTTAAGGTCATTTTTTTTGGACAAAGGATTCTTAGAAGTCCATACCCAAAATAGACTAAGCATACTTGCCGCATGTGAGGATCCGTTCAATGTAGCAACTTACAATTATGCAGGCGAGACATGGCCACTGCCACAAACAGGACAAATGTGGCTAGAACATGAACTACTCAGCAAACCAGATTCAAAAGGCTTCTTTTGTGTAAGCACAAGTTATAGACAAGAACCAAATGCTATACCAGGTAGACATGATATTATCTTTCCAATGTTTGAGTTTGAAATGCCGGGCGATGTTAACGACCTTAAAGCAATGGAGTATGAACTATGCAAATACTTAGGATTTGATCCACTAACAGAAAAAACATACAGAGAATGGCAACAGCATTGGGGAGTGAGCGCAGATACTGAAATGGATGACAGTCACGAAAAAGCTATGGAAATGAACTTTGGTAGTTGTTTGATTACTGACTTTCCAGAACTAACATCACCTTTCTGGAACATGGCACGTAATGATGATGGCGAAACTGCCAAGAAGATGGATGTTATACTAGGTGGTATGGAAACTATAGGCTCAGCAGAACGCTCGTGTGATGTTGATATGATGCGTGATACATTCCATAGCATTGTAGACGGAGAGTACGCAGAGTTGTTATTTAAACTATTCGGTAAAGAACGTGTAGAAGCAGAACTAGAAGAGTTTCTAAAGTTTGACTTCTTCCAAAGAGTAGGTGGCGGAATTGGTATTACACGTATGATCCCTGCACTAGAAAAAATAAATGCACTAAGTGAGCCAATGGGTATGATTCAACCCATGCTGCGTTCAGCATAAAGTTTATTCCAGCGTGGTGGAAATGGTAGACACGACGGACTGTTTATCCGTTGATTGATAACTCGCAAAGTATTTAATCGTGCATGGTTCGAATCCTGCCGCTGGAGCCAATAAAATATGATCTGCAGGTCATAAAGATAAAATATGATCTGTAGGTCATAAAAGGTTGACAAGTATAAATAAACATAGTATATTATAGTTAATAACAACAAAGGAACTTAAAATGTTACACACAGTCGGAACAGACAATTATGGTTGGTGCTCTAAGGAGGGCATGTTCTAGTGTGACGTAAAAGTTATTTTAGACATGGCCCTCTGTAGAAATACAGGGGGCTTTTTTGTAGGTGTAGTGTAATGGTAACACGGCGGCTTCCAACTCCGCAGATAAGGGTTCGATTCCTTTCACCTATGCCAAGCGGGCGTAGTATAATGGTATTATTACAGATTTCCAATCTGAAGACAGGGGTTCGATTCCCCTCGCCCGCTCCAAAAACTTCTTGACATTGTGTACGATTATTGCTATTATATATGAGTTAGTAATCGAGGACAGTAAATGAAATATATTCTAGTAGACACAGCAAACATGTTTTTTCGTGCGAGGCACGTAGTACGAGGCGATAGTATTGAAGTTAAGATAGGCATGGCTTATCATATTATGTTTGCAAGTATTCTTAAAAGCTATAGAGACTTTGGTGGCGATCATGTGGTGTTCTGTTTAGAAGGACGTAGTTGGCGCAAAGACTTTTATGAGCCATACAAAGCAAATCGTAAAGTAGCTCGTGATGCACTTACACCTAAAGAAGCTGAAGAAGATCAGGCTTATTGGGCTGCATTTGACGAACTAAAAACATTCTTAGATAATAAAACTAACTGCACAGTACTGCAACACAAACAGTGTGAAGCAGATGACTTTATTGCACGTTGGATACAGAATCATCCTGATGACGAACATGTAATTGTAAGCAGTGACAGTGACTTTTATCAGTTGCTCACAGACAAAGTAACACAGTATAATGGTATCACTAATCAACATATTCTATTAGATGGTATTGTAAACGACAAAGGCAAGCCTGTTATTGATAACAAAACAAAAGAGCAAAAACAAATTGGCGATCCTAAATGGTTGCTATTTGAGAAGTGTATGCGAGGCGATAGCAGTGATAATGTGTTTAGTGCATTTCCTGGTGTACGCAAAAAAGGTACTAAGAACAAGGTAGGTCTACTAGAAGCATTTGCTGACAGAGACTCTAAAGGCTTTAACTGGAATAACATGATGTTACAACGTTGGGCAGATCATAATGGAGACGAACACCGTGTGCTAGATGATTATCAACGCAACGTTACATTGATTGATTTAACTGCACAGCCTGATGATATTAAACAAGTACTAGACACTGCTATCACTGAGCAAGTGCAGAAGACGCCTGCTAGTATGGTAGGTGTACACTTTATGCGGTTCTGTGGTTTACATGACTTACAACGTCTCAGCGATAATGCTGAAGCACACAGTGATTATCTAAACAGCGCATATTGATATGAATAAATATAAAGCTAGCGAAGTCGTAAAAGACAACTTTTGGATTGTAGAACGCAGAGGCACTAAAGTAGGCACATTGCGCAATACTGCAACTGGATATGTCTTTTACGAAAACAATAGCGGTACAGTAACTACACTGGATAATCTAGATAATTTTATATTAGAACAGAAGACAACTAAAAAGACTATTAATACAAGTTCTAATGGATATCCTACTAACATTGGTACTGTATACAACGAACAGCTACAAGATACAGTGCCGGTATACACTAAAACCGCCACAAGTACACAACATTTTGCGGCTGGTTATTGGGGGATATTGTTTCCTCATGGATGGAGGCCTAGCTTTTGTCCGAGATTGAAGACACTGCAAGGATATCCTTATATAGGTCCTTATACCAATGAGGCGGATATGTATCTTGCTATGAAACGTAGGATAAAAGAAGATGAAAAAACTAATAAGTTTGGCACTACTACTACTTCCAACGATGGCATTGGCACAAGAAACAACTAAAACTCCAAAGTCGCCAACTGCAAAAACATTTTTTGCTACACATGCATGTGACAATGTCATAACAATGACAGATCTAGTAGTGGGAAAATACGGAGAACAACCATTATTTAAGGCAATGGGTCTACAATTTTCTGCATCAGATGGAAAGGCATATGCTGGTAGTATGATGATGTTTGTTAATCAGGATACTGGCACATGGAGTTTGATCACACTATACCCAGACGGTAATGGATGTATGGTTGCTACTGGCAGAGAGTTTGAACCTTACGGCGGACCTAGAATCAATCCTTCCAACAAAGATAAGGCATATACTCCATAATGTGGACATTGGTATTCATATACTTCTTTGAAGTAACACCCTACGTTGAATTGGTTAGCACTCACACAAGCATGACAGAATGTTTCCAAGCAAGAGAACGCCTAAGTGAAGAAGTTGGCAAAGGTGGTGGTCATTTCAAACCAGAACAGCAAGCTATTTGTATTAACAGGAACCCAGAATAATGGGGGTTGTTAGCCCCCCATCTGTCACGAATTAAGATTGTGACGGATTATGTTCGTTACCGCCCATATATGGTTCGTAATCATTTGGCATAGTAGTATCATAAGAAACAGTATCTGATGGTACATATGCCCATGTCATTTCTGTATTAACTTCTGATGCACTTTCTTGTACACTGGTTTGATGTGAGATTAATTCTTCCATTAGTGCTCTACAATTTTTACGCCTGTCAAGTTCAATACCCCAACTGCGACCTTCCATTTCGAGCATCATTTTGACTTCTTGTTCCATTTGGCTGGCTTGACGATCCATGTCTTCCCATAGACGAATCATTGATTCTGTGTGATGTAACATATATTTCTCCTCTGATTACAATGCTATTTACATATACGTAACGATGGTATTCTATACCGTTTTAACTAAATATATTAAAGTAGTAGAGAATAGAATGATATGGCAAGACCTAAACCAAAAATATTAATGGAATTTACGGATCCTAAAAGTTATCGCAGTGAGCAGATACTAGCGGCTGGAGCAATCTATGCTGTATATTATGAAAACAAACCTATTAACTTGCGT
>JACLAB010002067.1_pt1 | contig 15681 bp, 13 predicted proteins | sample 8027921 | NCBI WGS metagenome assembly JACLAB01 (sample SAMN15725117, study PRJNA655200) | protist metagenome | isolation source: fluorescence activated cell sorting (FACS) single amplified genomes of... | place: USA: West Boothbay Harbor, Gulf of Maine | collected 2000-07-19 | reverse complement strand
ACTTATTATGACTTCGCAAGGCGATCCTATCGTCACAAAGCGGAGACATATCTTCGGCAGATATGAGCTCCTTCTCAGCGAGCATGTCAAGAATTCAGCCAGCCATGCGCGCCCGGGCGTCTGTCAACTTTCGACAAAAACTCTCACCTGCTGTCGGCGTGGTTCGCACTTTGGCTGGACGCGACACACGTCCGTTCCCCACAAAGTACCAGCGTGAAAATACACGGTCCTCGGTATGTTTGCTGATCGTTCGACGTCAATCGTCCTGACACTCGCATTCAAATCATGAAGACGAGTGTTTAACCCTTGATTTGCATCGCTGTAAATGCTTTCCCGCGTCATCCTCAAATAAATACGCTTTCCCGCGTCATCCTCAAATAAATACATTTCCCTTAACTTCTACCCTAAGGTCATAGAGCTGGCCCAAGTTGCAGTTGAATTTGACTCTGAGACCGTCACGACGTTCGTAGCCGCGCTTCTTGGCGTCGGTGCAGGAATCGGTGTGCCGATTTTTTTTGTCATGCAGGTACAACGAGCTCCCGTTGTGCCTCCAATCCGCGATACGCGTGAGAAATCGTTCGTTTTTGCTGACTTCCTGATCCAAACAAACCCGAATATCTTTAGGAGGAGAGAGACAAAGAGAGACTTGAAGAGATTCGCGAGCTGAATCGTGCTACGCTGAAGGCAACTGGCGAGCAGATGAGTGAAGAAGAGATCAGCGAGCTCCGACCATCCCGCTACCTGGATCGCCGCGAGTTTAAGGATGATGACTGATGCAATCAAGCGGACCGGTCCACATACAAGGAGGTACAAAACTGGTCGTCGAAACGGTCCTCCTCATTCTATCCAGTAAATTGAATGAAGCCAGCTTTTAAAAAATGGGATACATTTCCTCCTCGCCTGGATTATGAATATGCATGCTTTATCTTAATCACGGTTGGCTAGCCGTCTATTCTCATAGAGCACCTAGCCATGTACCTTCGTAGCTAGCAGTGAGGAACCGGTGGGATTCTCACGGATCCTTTCAGTCTTCAGATGATAGATTCTTGCCATCGTCCCTTCGTTTACAATCGAGTGTTTTCATTTACAGGTATTTTTTAAGTGTTATGGAGGACGTCATCATCAGTAGTTGACGAGTTCGCGTCGTCAAATATGTCGTCGCAGCTGAACGAGAAGACTGTGCCCGCGACTCAAGAACATACGGTTTCATAGCAGCGATTCTATAACACTTAATCTTAATAATTATGGAGGAAAAATGGTACCTTGGTTTCGAAGGTACCTCGTAACACATACAGACACACGAGTAACACATACAGATCCAAAATCACACATGGATCCAACCAACCCGTCGTTATTGGTTACAAATAATCTTAACAACACACACTGAAGAAGAGTATTGAAACAGCTCTTTCCGCTCGCTGCCGTCTGGTGAATATGTCGTTGCCGTTTCTAACCTCGCCAGGACCGCGTAAAGGCGCACTTGGACAGCGGCGTAAAATATGCTGGCTTATGAAATAGGCAATGGACGGCGTCCTCGGAGAAAATGATGCCTCTTTTCGGTAATCAATTCCGCAGGATTGATGTCTTGGAGCTCTTCCGAACTCGCTTTAAAGATCTTTTCTGCTTGACGCGTTTCGCATACTATCCCGCGACGAAGAGGCTTTCAAATAGTCAAAATTGTAGATCTTCGACTCCCAAACTTCAAGCGCGTCTCAATGAAATGTCTGTGCTATATTTACGCTCCATGATCGAGCCACTCCGGCGGTTATTTTCATGGGGAGTGCCAACATCGGACACACTGGAATTCATACAGCTAGTGGATACTCAATACAACATAGGCCAGTTTGTAGAAGTTGGGGCCGGCACAGGATACTGGGGCTTCCTGTTGAGACAACGAAACATGTACATAATTCCGATCGACGCTAATCCATGCCATGTTTCAAGTAGCAATGGGTTTCATACTCTCGACAGTGGCAACGTCCCACCTTTTTGCCGAGTGCTCGAAGGTCGCCCTGACTTTCTCAGAAGACTAGTTGGTTTTCGCAACCTGTTTCTTTGCTGGCCTCCGAGAGAACGAGATTTATTTTCTTCCTCCCCAGAGCTTACAAACCTTGCGCTCAACTCACTAACTAACTTCCAAGGAGACACCTTGCTGTTTGTCGGTGAAGGACTTGCCTCAAATAATAGAATAAGATATCACTTGAGTTGTCCATCGACGGCGGAATCTCATAGATATTCAACAGCTGGTCCGACATTCAATCACGCAGTAGTAGCTGATTGGAACGGGAAAGGACATACCGTGACTCCGAAGTGGCCGGGGTCTTATGATGTGCTGACATTCTGGGAAAAGGTGCAGCACAAAGCTGGGCAAAAGGTTTGTTCAATTTCTAGTCAGTCCATTGTTGTCACTGAAGGGAGAAGAACGTCACGCTCGGTGCATTTAATCACAAGTAACGACTTCATATGTACACAGTTTGGCTTCATGGCAAAGCAGACTGTAGCTGTCCATTCTGCGCGCTACAGTTCGCAAGCACGTTGCCCATGTGCACGACGCACGCATCAGTTGTCCGAGTTCATAAAAACATGGGCAAGACAAATGGCAACATATCTTAATGTTGGGCTTGCAAGAAGAGCTCCCGTTTGATCAGTTCAAGCGGTACCGTGCATTGCGGCTCACGCAGAATCCTTTTCACATCTTCTCTGAGTTTCTTTTGCCTTTTTGGTTAGCAACAGCGCATAATTCCCAAATCCCTTCCACGAGCTTAGTTATCATGCTACGCTCGACTCTATTTCTTGAAGTATGGAAGTGATATTTCTCGCGCTCGGGCTTTTTTCGACCAATACAGCTCAGGACCGAGTATTACCGCACTGGCTGGCTGGTATATATGGAAACAGACCCAATGAACAGAAAAAACACATCATATATAAATAAACGGGCGGGGATCATAAATAATCAACTCAATTTCTCTTCTCATCTTTTATTATTAATAAGATCATATTTATAAATAATAAGATCTTATTATTATCTTATTAATAATTATTTACATTTATTATTTATTTACGATAATAATAAGATTAATAAGATCTTGTTATTAAATAACGTTGTTTTTATTATTTTATTTGGAAATAAATCACACTTTTCATCATTATTTATGTTTCGTTGTGTACTACTCGTAAAAATGACGAAGATCGGAGATCTTATTTGATCTCATGATCTTATATATGTGATGAAAATCGTCCTCGGGATGCGTTCGTCGCGTACCCGAACGACTGCGTCATCAATAATCTTTCGTTTTCCGTTTTTTCCTTTCCAGGACCACAATCAACAATTCAAATGACTTTCGCATCTACGTTGACGGGTACGACCATTAGTAGTACAAGCTTGTGGCGCTTTTCGGACGCTCGCCAACTCCGTGCTCCCAAGGATAGACCACCCCCTCCAAGCGGAGCATTGACTGAAAATGTCAGCGATGCTCTCCCATTTCTAAGTTGCTCATGAGGCTGATTACCCTGTCCGCACTCATTTCTCAGTTCCATCAAACGTTTCAAGTTTTGCAGCGACTTTCGCCTCGAGCAGGTAGTAACCGTGCGCTTCTGCTATCCGATCCGTCATGTTTTTCTGTACCGCCTGCTCAACTTGCTTATGCAGGGTGACAAGGAGGTCCATCAGCGATGGCAAGCGAACATTTATTTCAAAGGCCGTTGCCGATGGTAGGTTTGCATGACATTAATCCAAATCCGTTTCACACAAATGTTCTTCACACTGTTTTATCTCCTCGCAGCTGCTGAGAGCAAAACAAAGGAGGATACCGCTCGGCCAGTCTACCCTTTCAGCGCTATCATCGGCCAGGAAGAGATGAAATTCGCTGCCATCATGAACATCATAGACCCAAACATTGGAGGAATCATGGTCATGGGTGATCGTGGCACTGGAAAGTCCACCACCGTCCGCTCGTTAGTTGACCTGCTCCCCTTGATTGATGTGGTCAAGGATGACCCCTTCATGAGTAGCCCAACTGATCCGAACTTGATGTCTCCCGATGTTCTTGCAGCCTTCCGTGCTGGTGAAAACTTTGAGACCGTCAACATTCCTATTAACATGGTCGACTTACCACTTGGAGCAACCGAGGATCGTGTCTGCGGCACGATAGATATCGAGAAAGCGTTGACGGAAGGAACTAAGGCCTTTGAGCCTGGCCTTCTCGCAAAAGCGAATCGTGGCATCCTTTACGTTGACGAGGTCAACCTTCTTGATGATCATCTGGTCGACGTCCTTCTGGATTCTGCCGCATCAGGATGGAACACTGTTGAACGGGAAGGTATCAGCATCTGCCACCCTGCGCGCTTCATTTTGATCGGCTCTGGCAACCCGGAGGAGGGTGAGCTTCGACCGCAGCTTCTTGACAGGTTTGGTATGCACGCACAAATCAAAACCGTCAAGTTGCCAGAAGAACGCGTAAGGGTCGTGGAAGAAAGGACGGCCTTCGACACATCCCCCAAGGAGTTTCGCGACAAGTACAAGGAAGAGCAAGATCAAGTTATTGGAAAACTCTCTGCAGCACGCACACTTCTACCATCAGTTGAGGTCCCGATGGATATTCGTCTTAAAATTTCACAAGTGTGCGCAGAGCTCGACGTCGACGGCCTGCGCGGTGACCTTGTCACCACTCGCGCCGCCCGCGCCGCCGCCGCTTACCGGGAATCCACCGAGGTCACCGATGAAGACGTCTATTCTATCATCACTCTCTGCCTCCGCCACAGACTCCGGAAGGACCCTATGGCAACTATTGATGAAGGCACAAAGGTTTTGGAGGTTTTCTCAAGTGTCTTTGGGTATGATTCAGAGGAATGAATGCACAAATAGGCTACGCTTTCGCCACAACACACATTTCGATCTACTGGCAATATCTCAATATCTTTACCAAAATATAAGCTTGGCTCGCAGCACCTTCTTGAATGCACGATGAGGAAAGAGAAGTTCAGTAGGGATCTGATTTTCGACAGGAATACATTCTGCATGTTAGATAATCTAGTAGTAATCACCATATCTCATGTTGCAAGCTAGTCATCGGTCGGTCGTCCTTATTCTGTGTTAGCAGGGCGCGTAGTTCTAACAAGTCCAGCAGCTGAATCCCATTGGTCGGTAGACAAAACAGCATCGATTGCCTGAGAATCCTTATCGACAACTTTGTCAATGATACCATATGCAATCGCGTCCTTCGCCGTCATATACATGGGACGTTGGATGTCTTTGTCAATCTTCTCCTTCGAGTGTCCAGTCGTTTGGCTCAATATATCAACCATGGTTTTCTTTTGCTCCAAGACCTCCTTCCACTTTATGTGTAATTCAATAGCCTGCCGCTGACCAGTTGAGGGCACCCTTGGCTGGTGCAGCATTGCGGTTGCGTTCTTTGTCATAAACCGTTTGCCCTTGTCCCCGGCCGATAAAATCATACAAGCTTGACCTATAGCAACACCTGTCCCGACTGTGAATATTTCGTTACCAATGTACTTCATAGTATCGTAAATGGATGTCGCCTCAGTTTCAAAGCCTACAACTTCCCCATCTGCTCTCTGACAGCCAGTCGAGTTGATGTAGATGTAGCATGGTCTCGCTGGGTCCGTGTACTGCATATATAACAGTTCAGAGACGATAAGTTCCGTCACGGCAGGGACGAGCGGCATCCCGATGTAAACGATCCGGCTGTCAAGCAGGAGGGAGGGGAGGTCGGGTGGAGGTGTTTTTGGCTTGTGTTCGCTGTACGAAGCACCAGGGCTGGCACTCGCGGGCGAATATGAATACGCCACACTACGTGACCCGCGAGCAGGCATTGTCGTGCGTATTCGGTAACCAGTGTGGAGTCGCCTGGGGCGGTCTCCTGAGGTTGAACCGATCGACGAAACTGTCCGCTGGGGAGTCAGAGTTGTCGTCGTGAGCTCGCTCTTGGCGGGTTGATGCATTTGACATGTGATGCTGCTCTTGTGGCGCCTTCTACCCCAGAGATCGCCATGGACGTCACTCGACAGTTTTTGGAAGCCGATGGATCTGGCACTTGACAATGATGACATCGTCAGTGTGCCGACGTCGAGCAGAGCGTTCACCTAGAAACCCTAACAAGAGATCACACTTGTTTCATTGACTGTCCTATCTAAATTTTCCCATACATGTTGATGTCGGTTGATTGCAACCGACCGGACGGGAATAACCGCACTTCCGACCGAAAGTCAGCGATAGCCCCATGTTTTTTAATTGATACGAAACTTACGAAACCTTACGAACGAAGGTACCTTCGTACGTATGAAGGCATATTATAATATTATTATAGTTTATTTCGTACGAATGAAGGTAATAATACGTAAGTTTCGTACGAACGAAGTAAGGTTGATATTAATATCCATCTCCAAATAAACAAATGTATGTATATATAGTCTATATATCATCAATAATGTGTCGCTATGCATAAATATCATCAATCTGTCGCTATGCATAAATACCATTAAATACCATCATATCTGCTAGCTGGCTGATGGTTCTGTTTTTTCACCGTCAAAAACTTATGTTATGACACGTACAAATAATATTATTTACGTTCTTATATTATGATCTTAATATATATGATATTTATTCGTTCATAATATTTTAAAATACAATAATATTACCCTATATATAGATATTCTGAATTTCATCAGGGTGTGCCAATTTTAACGTAACTTAACTTGATTATAGTTAAGGATAAGTCGCTTACGTGAACATAAGCGGAATCTTTATACTGTTTGCCCACTAGCTAGAGTGATTGTGTGGATCGAAATGATAAAGTCTTTACGTTATTATATAAAATCGTCATGCCTAAAAAAATGTCACACCCTGATGAAATTCAGAATACTACTGTACGAAACGCGTATAATATGTATTATTACATATGACTATATATATATATATATCATAAGATTATTATATATGTATTATTAACTTGATTATATATTAAATACTACTTGAATAATCAACAGTTAATCGAGCTTCGAAATACCTTCATTATTTATTCGAAACTCGAAAGTATTTCACAATCATTCGTCTTATTTAATTTGTGGACATTTGATCCCTCATTTCACATAAGCTCACTTGATAATTGGTGACCCACAGTTTTTGAGAGCGCAAATGAAGATATCATATTTATGATAGTCCGAAACCTTAACATCATTCGAGGGTAAGTTTCGAAGCTTTTGCTTGATTGATTGCTTTGTGTTCATTAATTAATGTCCACGGAGTATAAGCAGCCTCTTGCGTGCCCAAACACTGTGGCGGATCTTTGCGCTATCAAAACGAATTTTCAAAATCCGCTCGACAACTTTGAAGCCCGGTTCGCGGCAAAGGCAAAACGAGTTTTTTATCTTCAGCAGCCAAACACCACGTACGGCTGAATTTCTCCGCGAGTGTGCACGAGTACTCCCAGGAGAAAAATCCCTGTTTTTTACATATGCCGGTTTATTAAATATTACGTCACCCCTGTCCTGAAGTGACTACTGGTACTCTTTTCGATGTGAATTGGTTGCACCACCCGCGTATGTACGTACCTGCCCCTCGGTCCCTTCTGCTCCCGGCGCCCGATGTCTATAACCAAATAAACTGTCAGAATCTTACTTTATTTAGTATTCATTCTTGTACCTTGCTTTCAACCTGTCAGCTCGACAAAAACATTGTAGACATGACACATTATTATAAACGCGTTCGACGCAAATAATCTCGCATTTAATAACTAACGTGGAAATGTGCCATTGCTCCTATCCTTCGTTCGACACTTTCAGTTCATGGACGATTAATCATTGTACACTAGTGCCTGCCATCACATTGTCGAAACAAATATGCAGGCCATTCAAGTGAATCACGTCCGGGGGCAAAATAACAGCGTGGATCTTGGGTACACTGTTTCGTACATATTTTGGTAACATTGATAATCCTTCGTTCCTCCAATTGCGATGTGATTTTTACATCCATACATACAGCTTTGATCGACAGAAAGTGGCCCACCTTAGATTGTGTGTGGTTTTCCATAGCGTGAGTCAGAATGTCTATGCATGGGATTTGATCTGTTCGGTTGCATGGAGGCGCTCCCCATGTCATCGTCACTTTACTTCTTATTTCGACTTAATTCTCGAACTTCACCTTGGGCGACCGGCAAAGAAAAACAGCTTACTTAGCCATGAAACACTCTGCCGGCAGAATTGCTGAGCTTATTCACGAAGCATTTCTAGTGAAGGTTTAAAACAGGGGTCAGACATTTGACTCAAAAAAGAAAATGCAACAAAGATGATGATGAGACCTGTGAGTCCTCGGACAATATCAAAAGTAGCCTCTGGGCGACCAAGGAGTTTTGCCTTCGCAGACATAGTTTTGAGATCAAAATTTGGGGTTTCAAACCATCTTGCTACGATGTTTGCGATCTCGGCAGGGTCTTCACTGTATGCGCCAACCCCGTTGTCTAATACATAAGACACATTACCTTCTTCTTGGCAAGGGATGTAGCCTGTGGAAAGAATATTCATTGCATTTCCTGAAGTTCGTCAGCGAGCAAATCGGACCGTTGAGAAGAATCGGTCGCCCACATATAAGTGCTTCAGCTATGGTGCCGGGGCCCGCTTTGGTAATTATACAGTCGCAAGCCGTCATGTACTCAGACATATTGTTCACGAAGCCCTGAAGTCACGCAGCCACATTTCACACGAAATCAGTGAGTTTCCAAAAAAACAGCGAGTTTCCAAGATTGTTTTCAAATTTTCACCTTCACGACGACCCTCAATGGCCATGCCTTAGATGAAAGCGCTTCTGCCAGTTTTGTGTTCCGTCCACATATGACGATAATCTGATGGGAGGGTAAGAGCCGCTTGACAGGGTCATGAAACGTGAACAATTTTGCTGAGGGAGGCCCCAAATAAACACGAACTAAATGATCAGACAACTATGCAGGCAGAGGAAGGACCTGACATTTGAGCGAGCGCCTCAGCTGTTTCTTCAAGTTTCCCCATGCCCTCTCCACCACCAATAAGCATCACCGTAGAAGCAGCTGAATCCATCCCGAGCTGCTGGCGGATTTCTTGCATTGGTTTGGATGGTAAATTGAAAGCAGGCCTGATAGGCAAACCATGGCAAGATATTTGCGTTGAAATCAACCCATACTTCATCGCCTGTGCTGCAACTAGCTGGGTAGCGACGAAGCATCGATCCACTTGCTGCAGCGGATACACACGATTCATTCACGCAGAAGAGAGGATTCTTCTTGGAGTTGCGTACCTTATGAAACCATGTTCGATGACACCGTGTCAGGTCGGTTACAACAGTTGCGAAAGGCACACTCGCTGTTGAAAAAGAAGGTTGGGCTTTCATGCGGCCGAGTACTTTGAGCTGCAACAGATAAAGTGGCACGTCACACGATGATCTATAAACATAACGCATTCGCGTGACAACAAACAAGCAGGTCAACGCACTGGAACATGTTGCATCAGCGGATGCACACTGACAATTATATTTGGCTTGTATTCTTGAAAGGCACAAGCAAATCTTCTGCCGACGATGGCAGTGTAGCCCTTATAGTTGTTCATGAAGCAAACATAAGAAGGGCGAGAAAAACTAAGCTCGAACTCGATGCGCAGTCACAATCTTTGCCTACCGTAAAAAGCGCTTCGTGTAATATTTCAGGCTCTGAACACCTGAAGCTTAAACGCCAGAGCCATGGATTTTTCACAAGGAAGAAATAGCTCTTTGGCATGTTACAGAGTGGCCAGGGTGAGCTACTGCTCCAAAGGTCGACAACGTTTATGGCATACGAGTTTCCTGTAGTGGTAAAGACCGCTTGACTATGGGAGCGACATTCAGAAGCTGTAATAACGGTTTTTGTTCACCATATAGCACTTCAAAGCCATCTTTCAAAGCCTGTGCACTGGCCCTGTGTCCACCGCCGGTGTCGCTCATCAGGCACATTACTCGCTTAGGCGAGGACGTCATAACAGCATCATAATGAGCATCCAGCTCTCCAGAAGAGGTTTTCATTCTTGCGGGGCTGGCCCCACAAAACTTTCCACCCTGGTCAGTCATCAACTAACTTAAGAGCCACTGTTCAGGAATATCCAAAAAAAGTTTTGACTGCGTACCTCTTGAGAGACAGGTTCTATAAAGCCGTCGCCGACAACAAAAAGTGCTGAAATGCACAAGTAATCAAGTTGTTTCGTTTCGAATTGCCTGTCAAGACTTTCGCGCTCAGTGTTGGGAGAAGCAGTGGAAGGGTGGGGTGAGACCAAACAGATTTCGATTTACTCCTTCGGCGCAGGGTCTTCGATACACATCCTATCCTTGCCAGAAAGGAGCGACCACTTTCAGCTTGGGTCAGCCGAGTGATAGTCTGCCGCTCCGCCGATGTCCGGAGAAGACAGTCTCGGGTGGAGAATTGGACCGCCATCGCTTTCATCTTAGGTCGTTGGGTGTAGGTTTGTGGCGGTTTAGATGATAAAAAAAATCAAAATGCAACTGATAATCTGATAGGGAGGTACAAAAAAGTCGCGCCTGGGTGAGAAGTTCGCTTTGAAATCATGAAATTTGATGGGAAGACGCAGCGACCCAAAAAGAATTAAATCGCGCCTTATCTTATTAGTTAGGTAACTCGCTTTTTAGCATTAAGTTGCTGTAGGAATCTGATTGGTCGATTTCGCCGTTAGCGCAAATAGAAAATGATTAGCTCGTGACGCCGGGTTGGTTCGACTCCCCTATATATTTTACGCAGGTACGAATGAAGGTCCCTTCGAAGGTAAAAGTTTCCTTCGAAGTAATAATAAAAAAATCTTCCAGAGACCGAGCAAACAGTGTTGTGTTAAACTTGATTACATGGGTGTCGGCATAGCCGCCGTGCATGCGTGGACTTATTAAATCATGATGAAATTGAGGGTACGTAATAACGCACGTATGTTTATTTATTGGTTTCTTGGTGGATGACAATCACAAGTGCAGATACATCGATATCCATTAATATAAGAGACAAATAGACCTTCGACCTTGATTAACGATACCCCAGGTGAGTAGCACATTTTTTCCAAAAGGTCCCAAGATCGGCTATGCTAATAATTCTCCGGACAGTGGAGTGGTGGGTGTGTGGTGTTTGGCGTGCGGCGTGGTTTGCGTGGTGCGTCCGTTCCCAGGTGGTCGGCATAGCCGCGTCGCGTCGTGTCGCGTTTGTCGTGTCGTCGTGTCGCGGCGCAACGCCTAATACGAAAAGAAAATTGACTGTAGAGCGCCCGGATCGATCACACGTTTGGGCACACTTCTGAGAACGGTCGAAAACCAGGTCAGTTGACATGGTATGAAGCGAATTTCCTGTAGAATCGTCTATGCCGAATATGGTCAAATAAAATAAATACGTCAAAATATTACGAAGGTATTCTGGATTTCAACCACCCTCGCACACTGGTGATCGAGCGGTTTGATGAATCTTTTCGGATTCTCGGATCAGGCCGAACAGATAAAACTTTGACGTTTCCTCCCATCTTGAACGCCACTGTTTCCATCTGAGAACCGAAGTCTCTCGCGAGTCAGGCTAGTGTCGGCGACGCCACAATGTTCACACCACGAGCTGCACATAGTCTCTCCGCAAACATTAGGAACGATGTATTCCTTGGGCGAGGCCGCAACTTGCGAGGAAAAGCCTTACGCAAGGTATCGAACGTTTGGAAGAGTACTGGGCCCTCGCGTCGGAGCCCTCGCAGGTGGCGTTGCACTGTCCGTGCCGACGCTTCCTCTGAGCTAGAAGATGGTCAGATAGAAGGGGTATGTCATGTACATGCTCGTCTTACTACGTTCTAAATTGATGCCAACTGTTTTTCGTCCATGACCTTTCGTTCACTTTGATGCAGATTGAAGGATACGGCGCAATTTCAACGAAACCGGTGAGGAACTTCTGAACTTACGGTCGAGAAACTCCATCTACCCAATCCATCCTCATCTTCGAACATACCAGGCAACGCCATTACTTGATACTGTGGACTTTCCAGCTCATTTGAAAAACTTCACTGTCGAACAGCTGAAGCAGGCAAGCCCTTTGCTCTGTCTGTCTGACGCCAGAGCTTAGTCCACCTCTCTTGCAGGTTGCAAAGGAGCTTCGCGCAGATCTAATCTACAATGTATCTCAGACTGGTGGACACCTTGGATCCAGGTTTGTTAATCTCTTTACTGATAGCAATGCTCTTGTGAGCTTCTTTAGACCTGCGATATTGAGAGTCTTTCTCCTCAGCCTCGGTGTTATAGAGCTCACAGTTGCGCTCAACTACGTGTTTGACCAACCAAACGTGGGGAATCGTTGTACTTGGAAACGTTACAACAACTCAGTGCAAGATACCTCTAAATATTCTCATGCAATGTATGGCGACCCTCCTCAAAGGATAGAATCATCTGGGACGTTGGCCACCAGGTAATGCTACTCAAGTACGCCCACCTTGAAACGCTCAATTAAAATGTGATCAACAGGCATACCCACACAAAATGCTCACCGGTCGGCGAGACCGAATGAACACGATGCGTCAAACCAATGGTTCGCGATCTCCATTTATATGATCCATGACCTTTTTGGGTACTTTACTGAGTCATCCTCCTTCCAGGATTATCCCCTTTCACGAAGCGCAGCGAGAGCCCTTTTGACTGTTTTGGAGCTGGTCACAGCAGCACATCAATATCAGCCGGCCTTGGCATGGCTGTAGCCCGAGACATGCAGGGTAAATCAAACCACGTGATTGCTGTCATTGGTGATGGCGCGATAACTGGGGGAATGGCCTACGAAGCAATGAATAACGCGGGCTACCTCGACACAAACATGATCATAATCCTCAATGACAATCAACAAGTAAGGATGAATTTCTGCTGCATCAATTTTGACCATTCTGACATTTCTTTTGAAGGTCTCACTGCCAACTCAATACAATAGCTTGAATCAGGATCCGGTTGGTGCGCTGTCATCCACATTTGCTCGACTGCAGTCATCTAAGCCACTTCGCGAGTTACGCGAATCGGCAAAAGCAATCACGAAGCAAATGCCGGTCCCTGTGCAAGAGGTTACCGCAAAAGTTGACGAATATGCTCGTGGAATGATCAGCGGTTCTGGCTCCACGCTTTTTGAGGAACTGGGTCTGTACTATATAGGAACAGTTGATGGCCACAATCTTCAAGATTTGGTTGCAATTCTCGAAGAAGTTAAGTCAACCAGAAGTGTCGGCCCGGTGCTCATACATATTGTCACCGAAAAGGGCAGAGGATACTCATATGCAGAAGCTGCCCAGGACAAATACCACGGCGTATCAACTTTTGACGTAGCATCTGGAAAGCAGAAAAAATCTTCGAGCAGCATCCCAACATATACGCAAGTTTTTGCAGATGCACTGATTGGAGAAGCCGGACGAGATGAAAACGTCGTTGCTGTGCATGCCGCCATGGGGGGTGGAACTGGTCTCAACCATTTCGAGAAATTTTTTGCTGATCGCACATTTGATGTTGGCATTGCAGAACAGCATGCGGTGACCTTCGCAGCTGGGCTTGCAGTCGAAGGATTGAAGCCCATGTGCACTATTTACTCAACATTCTTGCAGCGGGGTTTTGATCAGGTCGTTCATGATGTTGCTCTCCAAAAGCTACCTGTTCGGTTCGCAATGGACCGTGCAGGTCTCGTTGGCGAAGATGGCCCGACACACGCTGGAGCCTACGATGTAGCATTCATGGCTTGCCTTCCTGATATGGTGGTGATGGCTCCGATGAATGAGGCAGAGCTTTGCCACATGGTCGCGACATCAATTTCAATTGACGATCGCCCTAGTTGTTTCAGGTATCCACGCGGATCAGGTGTTGGCCTTGACATGCAGGCAGATGGAGTGGAGAGCTTGCAGCCTGGATACAAAGGTGGAATCCTCGAATTAGGCCAGGGAAAGGTTTTGCGGGAGGGAACGGATGTATGTTTACTCGGATATGGAGCCTGCACGAATCGCTGCCTAGAAGCCGCAGATATTCTCTCTGAGCTTGGGGTAAGCGTCACAGTTGCGGATGCTCGCTTTTGTAAGCCGTTGGACACTGCGCTGATACGCCAGCTCGCGACAAATCATGGCGCTCTGATCACAGTCGAAGATGGCTCTATTGGAGGCTTCGCATCTCATGTTTTGCAGTTTCTTGCACTGGATGGCCTTTTAGACGGAAACCTGAAGGTTCGGCCTTTGACGCTTCCCGACCGGCCAATTGAACATGGCTCTCTCACGGATCAGCTCAATGATGCCGGCCTTTCAACGACTCACATCGCGTCTACGGCGCTTTCTATTCTTGGGCAGAAACAGGAGGCCTTGGAGGTATTATCACCATGAGAATGTCACTTCGATCGGGACGACTCTCACAAGTGGAATGGTTGAGCACAGTGGTCATGTGAACATTTCGCTGCGTTTTTTTTTCGAGACATGACATATATATCGAGATTTCTACAGCCGCATCTACACGGTTCAGAATTTTTTTGACTGTTAAAAATGTCCGGTTCACCTGGTATCGTTTATCAAACATCACGGTCTATTCGTTACATTGTCGCCAAATATATTTTTTTAGTTCGAAAATCTCGGTTTAGACCTTCATACATGTCACCTGGTCCAAGGGTTCCTTTTTTTCTTTTGACTCGTAAATCATGGTTTAGCCCTTCACACACGTCACCGAATCCAAGGGTTCCTGATTACCTTCGAAACCTAACGGTACGTAACTTAACTTACTTGGTATTGTTAAATAATCGTCACGATATGCGTTCTTGTTTTGACACAAAATACGCTGCTCTCTGTAATTGATTAAATTTAATTGGTTTAGTTTAGCACTACATTAAGATTGAAATTAGTTGAATGCATATTACTACAATTAACCATCCCTCTGAGGCTATGCCGACCCACATGGAGCGAACCTCCGTCCCTCGTTCGCACCTACCTTCGTACCTGTAGGATTATTATCATTACGTAATAATAATAAGGCTCCAGAGACCGGAGGGTGGAGTGGGTGTGTGGCGTTGGCGTGCGTCGGGGTTTGCGTGGTGCGTCCGTTCCCAGGTGGTCGGCATAGCCACGCGGCGCGGCGCGCGGGACGAGACCGCGGCGCGTCCGGCGCAGGCGATGCGGTTAACGGCTAATACGAAAAAGAAAACCGTGAGTAGTCAGTGTGGTTGAAGCGCTTAACAACCGTGTTTATTACGAAGGTATGAAGAAGCACCGTACGGAATTGATCGGTTCCATCTGAATTAGACAATTAAAACAGCCCTTGAATACTCGTTGGTAAAGCGTGGCTGTTTTGTGTTAATTCCCTTGGATTCAGTGACGTGGGTCAAGAGGTAAACCAAGATTTACGAGTTAAACGAGTTAGAAAAAACGTTGGATTGGGTGTAAAAATGTCCACAATGTATGAGCGAATAGTCCGTGATGTTTGATTAACGATTCCAGGTGACCCGACATTTTTCAATATGTTGTTGACATCGAGTCCTGTAATCAACGGCTATGCCGAATAAGTTCGAATGAAGGTATATAAATTATTTCACCTTGCTTCATTCGTTCATAATATATACCTTACTTCGTACCTGACCAATTCCGCGAGTCGATGAAGAAAAATCGCCAAAAACCTGCCGCAGGATTTAATCCATTATACGGCTA
>JACLAB010004563.1_pt1 | contig 15709 bp, 9 predicted proteins | sample 8027921 | NCBI WGS metagenome assembly JACLAB01 (sample SAMN15725117, study PRJNA655200) | protist metagenome | isolation source: fluorescence activated cell sorting (FACS) single amplified genomes of... | place: USA: West Boothbay Harbor, Gulf of Maine | collected 2000-07-19 | reverse complement strand
GACACGACGGCTCCTGTGGTTGAGGAGACGCCCGCGGAGGATATGGAGATTCCTTCGCCCGAACCGCCGTCGCCCGAGCCGATGGCTGTGGAGACGCCCGACGAGGCTCCACATTCAAACGCAAGCTCGACGTTTGATTTTACGCCGAAGCCAACGGGGTTTAACATCGGGCAGAGCGGTTCGAGTGGAGGGTCAAAGAAATCTGCGGCGTTTACAAAGCGGGCGAGCATGCGCGTCGAGGTGCAGTCGCGCGTCGCCTCAGACACGCCGGATTCCACGACGAGCGCCGCGAGTTCGTTTGGACCGGCATCACCGCGATCGCCTATGCTTGAAACACCCGTGCCTCAACAGTTTTCGTTCAGCCCCATTCCGCAGAAGTCGTCATCAAAGGCGCCGGCGTCTACGCCGACGACGAGTGGCATTCCGCCGACCACATTTAACATTGGGAAGGACGATTCACCGTCGCTCGGCAAGCACGGAAAAAGCAGTAGAAGCTTTAAGTTTGCACAACGTGCGTCAGGCAAAGGTGAGAAGAAGCCGAGTTCGAGTGCGACAAGTCCCACGGCGTCGACGTCTACCGCCGCGACGGTGCCTACCGCCGCGGCCGTGGCTGATATTTCAACCGCGACGGCGAAAATGTCCGTGGAGGCGGATATTAATCCCGCGGCTTTGAAACTCCAAGGCAACCTGTATTTTCGCGATGGTCGATACGCAGAAGCTGAGGCATTGTACAGCAGGGCAATTTTGCATTTCGCCGCGGCGCCGCGAACGAATGTCGCACCCGCGTCGGGTGAGGCGAGTCCTCTCGGTGTGGAAATAGATACGTTTACCGGCCGAGAAGCTGCAGTTCTTCTTACAAATCGTGCAGCTGCCACAATGATGATCGCAACACATCAGTGCACGCGCTCTGTCATGTACAACGAACTCATTCTTAGAGCATTGACAGATTGCGAACGCGCTATGCGCGCCGACAAAACTTTTTCGCGCGCGCGCGCGCGTACGGCGGCGTGCCATATGCTGTTTGGCAATTTTCAAGCAGCGCTCGAGGTGGTGGAACATCGTCTTGCGGATAGTGATGGTGAGGCTCAGAAAACCAAGCTTCAGGCGAGAGCGTGTGTAGAACACATGAAAGTGATTAATGCGGCGCTTCCAGCGATGCGTTCCGGCGCTCCAGGACTACCTCGCTTGTACATGGATAAGTACAGCCCACCGCTCGATATACAAACCATGCCATGGGTTACAAGTATACAAGCAATTCAGACCGCTGTGCCTTCGATCCGGCTCGCCAACGGCGTTGGTGAAGTCTTCAATGAAGCGAGAGCGTTGACCATGATTATGATTGGGTCGTACACAGAGGCGCGTATGTTTGCCGATGAGGTTGTGGCTATGCTTCCAAAGGCGCCCGTTTGGCTACCGAAGTTTAGATTCATGGCTATGTTGGGACGTGGAGAACTTGAGGACGCGATGCTAGAAGCTTCTGCTTTTGTACGTGAACAGGGCCCCGGAAGTGACGTCGTTGATGAAGATTTTCAAGCGCTCATGAGCATGGCGGAGGCCATGCTGAAGCACAAAGAAGAGGGTAACAAATTATTCAACGCCAAAAATTATGCAGAAGCAATAACCGCGTATACTAACGCGTTCGAGGCATCTACGAGCGCACTCGGTGCGGCGTACTGCTCAATAGTCCTCGGAAATCGAGCAGCGGCAAATCAAGGTTTGAATGAAGTGTTTGACGCGCTCGCAGACTGTGGACGAGCGTTATCATTCAATCCCTGGAATTTCAAGGCTCTCAGCCGTCGGTCAACGATGCATGAGCAGTTGCGATGCTGGGATGAGGCAGTAAAAGATATGGAAAAGTATGTTGAACTGCTCACCAATATACAAACTCTTGTGACGCCGGCTGAGCGAGAAAAAGCGCTGCCAGCGGGAACCAAACGTCTCCGTAGTCTTCAATCGAAGGCTCGTTTGCCGAATCGTCCGCAGATTGATGCATACGCTGTCCTCGGTCTTAGTGCGTTAAAAACGAACGCTACTGAATCGGATATCAAGAAGGCATACCGCACGTTGGCGTTGAAATACCACCCCGACAAGGCGAATCGAAAAATGCCTGCGTGGGCTCCGGCGGACGCTCTGCACGACGACGCGGACCGTCTGTTCAAGCTCTTGGGCGAAATGAATGGCCAACTGAGTGATACCGCGTTGCGTCGCGTCTATGACGAAACCGAACGCCTGCGCGAATACCAGCGTTCATCATCGTTTACGCAATCAAACACGTGGTCGTCGCATGATTTTCAATACGGCGCAAACTTCAGTCCGTTTACGTCACCGAGACGATCATCACGCTCTCGTTCGTTCAACGATCGCGCGCCAAACAATCATTATTGGAAATTCTAGAATTAGAACTACTACGCATAGGACGACCGCATAGGGTGTTGTCGTCGTTAATAGTACGCTACCGCCGCGCTCAAAAAACGTTTCGCGCTTTTTGCCCACCGACGCGCGCGCGGCGCCTCACTCGCACGCGCGCGCGCGCGACGACCCTCACGCCAAGCGAGCGAACACATCCCGACGCACACACTCGTTCGTCAATAGCCACACTCACCGACCCGCACGAGCGATGAGCACGTCAAAGTACTCTGGCATCGCCGTCGCGGCGGCGAATCGCGCCGCTTTAGCGCGCCAAGAAGCCGAACAAGAACGTCTCGATTCCGGCCGACGCGTCGACGCCAAAGCCGAAGCGCTGCTCGCACACTTACGCGCGACGATGACGTCATCGGCGATATTAGGCACGAACGCAGAGCGCTCGAAAAAGACGACTCGAGACGACGAGGCCGCCGACGCCGACGCGCGCCGTCGGGACGCCGACGTCGCGCCTTCGACAACCGCCACCACCGCGACGCCGTCGTCGTCGTCCAAAAAATCAAAGAAACGCGCGCACGGCGATGACCACGCACCGCACCGCGCGCATCCACCATCCACCGATGCCGTTGCGCGCGACGAGCGTGACGCCGACCGCGCGCCAGAGCCGCCGCGGACGACCGCGCCGAAGACGTATCTCAGCAAAGCCGAGCGCAAGCGTCTCAAAAAGCGCGCGCGCACCCACGAGCTCGCCCCGGCGTCGACGAAACCATGACCCCCAAGTCCTACGATAGCATAATTTACCTAGTCATCCCGTGTAACGCATCACATGTACATCATCGAAACGACCGCCGTCCCGCGCGGCTTTGAAAGCTCCAACGAGCGATGGGACGATCGCTCGAGCTCGCGTCGGCACAGCACGACGCGCGCCATGGGTGACATCGGCAACGCCATCGCGGCGAAGAAGGACCAGTTTGAAACATGGATGAAGTCGCAGAGCGCGCCGGTGCGTGATGTGCGGCGTCGACGAGGACGGAGCTTGACGCGTGACGCGTCGAATGGCGATCGCGGCGCGGTGTCGCGCGTGGCGGCGCGATCTTTCGCGCGCGCGGCGTCAGCGCGCGGCGGCATGGTCGCCGCGTGCGGTGCGTGCGGTGTAGAAACGTAGGACTGACGCGTGCGTGATGTGGTGTCGTGGTGGTGGTGCATATAGGTTGAGGTGGCGATCGTTTCGGCGGGTGGCGCGTTGCAAGGCTCGGTGCTCGGGTACGGTTTAGGCGCGATGAACAAAACGCTCGAGGCGCAAGCGGCGACGATGCCGGGTAAGCCTCCCATGGCGGCGCAAGGGTCGTTCAGTGGTCCGCCCAAGGTGTTGGCGTTGAACTTGGCGGTGTTTTCGGCCGTGCAAGGAGGGTTGACGCTCGCGATTAAAAAGTATCGCGGCGGCGTGGAGGACATTCAAGGGAGCATGATGGCGATGTTTGGAGCTGGTTCGGCGTTGTCTTTGGTTGGTGCCGCCACGGGATCTAAAACTGGTGCCATGGGTGGAGAGGCCCCGACTGGTGCGGTGGGCATAGCGACGGATGCGGTGCGAACTGGTGCTCTCTTCGCGTTGTTAAACGGCGCGTTTATGAAGGTGGGGCAAATGTTTACGGGGAAGGATTCTACGACTGATATGTATTACGCGCACGGTACGGCGATGCTCTCTACGCTCGGCCTTGAAAAGTACGAGAAGAACTTCAAGAAAGGTCTCTTGACCGATGACTGCTTGTTGTTGTTGAACGACAGCGCGCTTCAAGAAGTGCGCATTCCCCCGGGACCGAGACTGAAAATTCTCAACTACGTCAACGCCACGCGAGCGCAAATGTCGCAACAACCGATGTCGCTCGCCATTCCCGTGCAAGAGGAACCGAGACAGTAAGATTGCGGTTACAATTAGACTCATCATATGAATTAGTTGTCAATATAACGAAGTACCATACACCGAAAAACGTGCCAAGCGCGACGCAGGATGGTGAACGCGAATAATGCATCAACGCGCGTGTTTTCCTTCCGAAAAGAAAGATTTTATGACAAGACAAAAAGGAACCAACAGACTTGGTTAGTTTAGTAGTAAACGGATGAAACGATGCGTGAGGTTACGCATTCTTTCTCTTATTCTTGGTATGGGCGAGCGTCATGGACGCTTCGGTGACGCGCCCCACGTGCGAAGGCGTGGAGTAGTGCACCGCGTCGACAGAGACGCCGCTGTAAGCGCGACGCGAGTTCTTCATAACTGCAGTCGACTCGTTAATCTCGCGGATGGCCGCAGCTTCGCGCTCGGATTCCGCACGGACCAGGCCCGAGCGGAGCGCCTCGTAGAAGCAGAAGAAGATGGCAGAGTTGATGCCGTTGGAAATCGCGCGCGGGCGAACGCCAGTGAAGAACGTTCGCACTCGACCAGCACCCGGGGGTGCATCACGCCAGACGCCCATAATGGCGCCACCGAAGCTGGGGCGGGAGGAGGCGTTGCACATCATGCGAGTCTTCACCACATCCAAAGGAGTAGTAGCGGCAGCGGCGACGGAACCCGCGATGAGGCCCATCATAATGTCCGCACCCGTGCTACTTTCATCCTTGCTCTTCTTCGTAAACGAGCGATGCATCGTTCGAAGAGTCTCATACGCTGCGAACTTGACGGCCATGTCGGGCACGTCCTCAAGGAGCGTTGGAATGTAACCGGTGAATAACCCTCTCGGGCCGGCGGCGGCAGTGATTCTACGACCGGCGGCGATGACGTTTGGATAAACGCCAGCCTGCACTGATCGAATGCACACCGCGGCGGGCACCTTGACAATGGATGAACCCAAAGCCCCGATACCGCCCGCAACAAATGCGATTTGTGACAACGGCATGTCAGATCTTTCTTGAAGAATCTTCTTTGCCGTGCCATAGAACGCAAAGTACGCGCCAATGGCGAGTCCGGCGCCAGTGGCGGCGCCGAAACAGCCCTTGTACAAATGGCCCACTTCCAAAGTGAGCTTCGTCGCGCCAGCCTTGGCAGCTGATGCAAACGATCGCTTGCCTACGGCGACTGCACCATTCGTCACCGCACTCAAGCCGACGCCGTATTTTCCGCCACTCGGCGCCACACTCGGCGCGCTCCCCGTGCCCTTGAGCGACGCTTGCATGCGCACCTTGACCGTGTCCAAAGGGTGAATCGTACTTTGACTCGCCGCACGAGCCAATCCCCCAGCGATAACATCCTTGACAGGAATTAATCGTCCGATATCCTTGAACAACGACGTTTGCGCCGCCGTCGCTAATGAAACCTCAACGTACTCCTCCCCGTGACGTCGAGGTCGCGTCAACCGCCCCCGGCGGCCGAGCACCGTCTGCGCGGAAACTTCTCGCACCATTTCGGTTGTTTTATTGATTTGTCTTGGTTTGTCTTGTTTGATATCTAAGTCAGTGACTAAGCGAATGCAGATTTATATAGCTGTACACAAAGAATATACACTTCTAGTTGAAAACTCGAAGGAAACCTTTGTGAGCCGCCGCGTCTGCAGAGCCCCGCTCGTTCACCACCCCGATCAAAAGTTGATCGTCTAGATGTCTAAGACGTGCCTGTAGTGATTGTTTTGTCTGTTGTGCTTTACTAGGTAGTAATGCGGACGAAACTATCGATAAGGCTTTTTGTTGCCAAGAACTTTCTTGCCTCCAAGCGAGCGCGAGTGACCGTAGATCGATCGCCGGTATAGGCACGCGAACGGAGACGCCGTACGCGCCAGACAAATTAACCTGTATCACGTCGACACACGATGCACGTTTCGCGCGGTCAGTACTCACGTCTGGCACGTAAAAAACTTCCTCCGTCGAACAAACGTGGAAAATTGCACGTCCCATCGAGCACGCATCGCGAAAAAGGCAAACAAAAACTAACGCAGCAGAGCCACTCGATCGTCATCGTCATCGCCCACGCACCGTTTCACGCGTGTAATACGCTCGCGCTGCGTCGTTCCAAGACCCAGACGAAGACCCAGGCACGAGAACAACACTCCAGAGTAAAACCTACGCGAAAACAACCGCAACGAATGATCGCGTCAGTGCACAGTCCGCGACAATCACATTCCGCACGTTTAAACGTTGACGCCGCATCGCATCATCTTCATCGGCATCTTTGACGCGTCTCTCCGCGCACGCGCGACGACGCAACACCCACCTCTAAAGCACAGATAAACAAGATTGAATAAAACACACGAATTGGACTCGAAAGAAACCCGCGGACGATGCTCGATTTACCACTTAACGACCGGTTGTTTACGCCCATCGCGCCATCGCTCGGCTTCGTTCGCGAGCGATCTCGGTCAAAATCCTGTTCGTCGCGCCTCTGTGTTTTGCTTTGCGTTCGTATGGACTCGCGTATACGATGGAGACAAATGTATGTCTATCGTTTGCGTGAGTAGATGCGAACTGTGCACGTCGTCGACCGCGCGGTGGTCGTGAGCGTCGTGCGATGGAGACCGCGGCGCGGTGACAGCGCAGAGGCGGAGGCGCGCGCTAAATGTGCCAGGTGGTGAGTGGGCATGGGTAGTGTATTGGTATACAGTATGGAAGGTGGTCGGTTGGACAAGTGCCGCGCCCCCGACGGCTGGTCGTCGACGACGACGACGACGACGACGACGACGGTGGACGTCCGAGCGCCTGGTGCGCGCAAACACATGTACACGTTACGGTGTGATCTGGGTTCTACAGTCTAGATTGTGCTAGGCGATGCGAGTTGGGCGAGCGCGCGCGCGGGGTCGACGGCGAGCGCGGAGGAGAGCACGGCGCACGCGCCGCTTTGGACCACGCAGTCGTCTTCGATGCGGATGCCGATGCCGCGGAGGTCGCGTGGGACGTCTAGGTCGTCGTGTGGAAAATATAAACCAGGTTCGATGGTGAAGACGACGTTGTTTTCAAAGGGTGTGGCGATGGAGACGGTGGGAACGTCGTGGGTGTCCATGCCGAGCCAGTGGCCGACGGAGTGCGGGTAGTATTTGGTGTACTGCCCGGATCGGATGAGGGACTGTGCGGACGTCTTCAGGAGCTTAGCCAGTCCATGAGCGAGGACTTCGACCGAGAGGCGATGCAAGTGCGCCAGGGATGTTTCGTGGTCGACGCGGACGGCGCGCACGCACGCGTCGTGAGCGTCTAATACGGCGCCGTACACGTCTTCTTGCGCTGATGTCCACTTGCCGTTTATTGGCCACGTACGCGTGATATCGCTGACGTAGCCATTTAATTCACATCCGGCATCCATGAGTAATAAATCGCCATCGCGAAGGATTTTGTCGTTTGGGTGATAGTGCACGACGCACGCTCCGGCGCCCGAGCCGACGACGGAAGGATACGCCAATCTATCTGCACCACCAATTCTACATGCGGCTTCATGCGCAGCCATGACGGCAGCCTCGCTCGAACCAACCCCACTTGTTGCGTACGCACGAGCAAAGGCTTTGATGTCTAACTCTACGCTCTGTCGAATGAGCTCGATTTCTGCCTCGCTCTTGCGCCAACGCGAGACGTGCGTCAACGCCGTCAATCCCCGCACGCTCCCTCGTGTGACCCCATCGAGCTCAGCCGACGCAAATGCTCGCTGCAATATATGCGATTCATCCCACGCGAGCTTCGTGACATCGGCGTAGACGCCACCTTTAGCATTTCTCAGCGCCGTCGCGACGGCGCCCGCCGCCGCTTCTCCCTTTGCCAAACCGACATCCGCCCCAAACACATCTGTCGCCGCTTTGGCGTTGATTCTCTCCCCGTCCCACGTGGCATATCGTGCGTCATACTCTGGCACAATGAGCGTGTACTTGACATCGTCTGCGGTGTCGCCGCGTTCGAGGACGCACGCGCACTCGGGCTGCGTCACGCCCGTCGCGTACGCAAAGTCCGCGTCAGGCCTGTACTTCCCACTCGGGATAATCGTCCCTGGGAACTTGAGCTTTGGTGCGGCGACGAGCACGGCGACTGAATTCCGCGGCATGCCGACGGCGAGCGCGCGCCGGCGGGCGGCATATTCGTCTCGAGTGATGCCTGGTGTGAGCTCCCGCGCGCTCGAGAGCAAGTGTGGGTGCGTGACGTACGTGGGTTGTCCCGCGACCGCGGCTGTGTCGTGGGAGAGCGCTCGAGTGAGCGCTAGGGTGAAGCCATGGTGCGTGATGGACGCGCCCGCGCGTGCGCGAGAGAGCATCGCGACGGGGTGTGAGGCTGCTCGCAGTCGGTTGAACCTTTTGGCGTTTTCGGCGGAGCTCGCCGCGGCGACGTGGTTGCAAACTCTTTGTGGCGGCGACGAGACACACAATGCGCTATAAAAAATGTCAGTATTGTACAGCGTAACTCTATGTATCGCCAATGCGGCGTGGGTCTATATCTAAGGAAAGAATTAAAATTTACGGCGTCACGAAGACGCCTCGCGCGGTTTCGAGCACCGAGAAAAAACATCCACCACCGAGACCGATCCATAACACGCGCGGTTGCAAACCCTTGAACATGGCCATCGCACCCTCTTCTGAGACGGTTTTCCTCACGCAGTCTATGACGCCGCGATAGGCGTCTGGATTGGTCATTAAACGCGTCTTGACGACATCGAGCGGCGTCGTCACGGCTCCCGTGAACGCCCCAGCCACCGCACCGAGCGCTGCAGCTTCGCCACCATTCACATCGTCCGCACCATTGAATTCTTTCCACGTCGTCTTCATGGTCTCGTACCCCGCGAACTCGATGGCGTCGAATGGTAAGTCCCGCAACAAGAAGGACCCGTATCCCGCGAATAACCCACTCACGCCCGCCGCCGCAATAATCCCGCTCACGCTCGCCGCCGCGCTCGCGCCTACTTGCCTACGCGTCTTAATCACCTCCGTCGGCACGCGCACGACGCTCGATACCAACCCAGCGACGGCACCAGCGGTGAGCCTCGCGCCCACGCCTCCGTCGCCTCCCTCGCCATCCTCCAGCGCGCGCTTCATCGGCTCATACGCCGCGAAAAACAACGCACTCGCGGGCGCCACGCCCAACAAATTCCCTCCAATCCCTCGGTACAACCCACGAAAGAGATGCACGCTCGCGTCACCGCGTCGCGCGGCTTGGAGCCGGGTCTTGATGGTGTCCAGTGGGTAGAACGCCGCTTCGACGGCGCATCCCGCGACGGCGCCGCTCGCCATGTGCCCCGCGAGTTCGCGCGCGGACATCATCGACGACGATGCGCTCGAACCGTTCGACGGCGACGGCGACGGCGACGGCGACGCGCGCGCGGCGTCGGTGGTGCGGTCGCTCATAGCGCGCGGTCGAGTGACGTCAAGTGGCGGTGCGCGCCGCACGCCACAGTCGCACGCGCGAGCGCCCGACGACGACGACGCGCGCGCGCGCGCAGAGGCGATGACATCGTCATCGCCGTCACCGTTGTCGCCGACGCCGCGCGAATGCGTCGACGATACGTCGCCAGAAGCGACGACGACGACGACAGCTGAAGAGGAAACGACTCGGTCCAAAGTAGTCATCTTGTTGGCTGGCGCGCTCGGCGACGCGACGCCGCTGTGTGACCACGGCGCGAAGCTCGAGCGCGCGTTATATATCGCACACGGTGGCGTCGGCCGGGCGTATCGCACGCGCGCGAGGGAGCTGGTGGCGAATTTTAAAAGAAATGTAAAGCTCGCGGCGAGCGTCGTTCGCGGAGATACGTCAGCTGAAGACGTTGTGACGATGCCCGTGACTGATTTGGCCACTGAGGAGGCGCAAATTGAACGGGATAGAATGGAGGAGCGCGCGGTGCGAAAGAGGACGCGGACGCATTTTGATGACGGCGTGAATTCAGAGGCATACGTGTGCCCAGAGTGCGGCTCGAACCAGTGCAAGTACGTGATGTTGAGCGACAGCCGAGACGTGCGTAAGGCCGAGATTTGGGGTGGAAGTTCGAATGATGAATGTCTGGCGTTGATTCAGTGCCAGAATTGTCAGCACGAGTGGAAGACGTCAAAATGAGCTCGCACGAAGAGTTGGAATATTTGATGTGTGAGTCTACGTTGTTTCATGTATGAATGAAGTGTTTGCTAGAATGTTGGCTAGAGTGTATAGATAGTTGTTGATGTTGTTGTAATCGAAGTATCAGTTTTCTTTGACGAGCTTAACCACGTCTTCTTCAAGAGATGTGAAAGCGCCGCTTCGTGAAAGAAAGTGAAACATCGCGTCTTGGTACAACGCGCGAATATTTTCAGCAGGTCCACACGCGCACTTGTCCAAAATTTTCGATATAAACTTTTTCGTCTTCATCGAACCATCAGATTTTGACAAAATTTTCTCGCCGAGCTTCTGCCATTTGACTTTTTTGGCAGCTTCAGCTGCGGCGGTCTCTTCTTCGGTGACTTCATCTTCAGCGCCAAACGCCTTCTTTGTTCCCGCGAAATCTGCATCGACGGCCCGACCGACGCCGGCACCCAAACCTTGTCTATTTTTGTTTGCCCCAGCATGGGTATCTTCAAATAGCTTTGTTTGGTCATCTTCATCAAAACCGCGCTTCCGTTCAAGTGCGTCCATGTCGTCGCTGTTGGCGCCGCCGTGTCCTTCTGGGCGAAAGCCCACGCGCCAGCCCCACCAGTCTTCAGATGGTGGATCAAAGACCCATTTGGGCCGTTCAATCTCTATAACTTTCTTCTTCGGTTTCGCTGCCTCTGTAAGTACCGCGACAGCCTTGGTATCTTTATCGTCTTCGCTATCTGATTCGCTCGCCGACGTTTCTGCGTTTGTCGCTCGCACTTCTGGCAACGCTACGAAGCCCCCACCTAAAATCGCGTCAAGATCTGTCGCGCTATAATTTGACACCATCTTTTGAGACTCTCGCTTTTGATACCGCCCAGCATGACTCACTACCGATCGCCCGACTTCATTCTTCTTGGCTTTTTTCGCCTCCTTTTTCGCCGCCTTTTTCTCCTCCTTGGTCAACTTGCGCTTCTTCTCTTTTTTCGACGCCGAATCGCTCGCGCTCTCCTCCGCGCGCGTCTTTGCCAATTCTTCCGCGCTGTGTGTGCGATTCAACGAACGTAAAACATCATCAAACGCAACCGTATTCATCGTCCAGTTGGTCGAGTTTTTCCCGCTCGCATCGTTCTTCACGTCAGCCCCTACACCTGTGCCAACCATGCGCTTTTTCGCATGCAAGTGCTTCACGATGCCATCCTTATTCTTCCCTAGCCCACAACCTTCGCGCCAGCCCATGGTGGTGAGCATTTTCATCCCGAATCCATCGCGCTCGACGCCCTGGTACAACGTTTTGGGCTTGGTGTCAGCCGCCATTCTTTACGCCGACGTCGACGACGCGCGCTAGAGGTTTATCGCGCGTCGGCGCGCGACAATGCGCGAGAAATACGTTGTTACGCGCGCAGCGGCGAGTCACGCGCGGTGACGCGGCGTGGTGTGGCGACGCGAGGCGGCGGCGCGATGGGGTGTTCCACAGCTCCGCTGGCCCAAAAAGCGTGAAAGCGTTCTCGCGACTATGCGTTACAATGATCCTAACATGTTACGTAAACGCGCCTCGGTGGCGCGTTCTTCGGCTAATTGCGCGTTGAATTGCGCGAGGTGAACGTCGACGTCGGGGCCGTACGCGTCGGGGATGTCGAGCGTGCCTGGAGTGTTCGTGGCGAGCGCGGCGAGCCATCGCTCGGAGGCTTCGGCGCGCGCACTCTGCGCTTTAATGTTGCGCTTGAGCGCATCCATTGTGGCGCGAATGCTATCTAGAGGAGCGGATTCGATCTCTTCGAATCGTTCAACTGCGTTTTCTTCGATGGTGTCGTCGTGCTTGCGCTTGCGCGACGCGGGCGACGCGAATTCCTCGTGCGGTGGCGTATCCGGGCTGCACACGTTTGCCAACAACTCTGGTTCGGGTTCGTATGGCGTAAACGTGTATGATGGATGACCAGGAGGGAGATAAATGCATTCGCCTTTTGTCGATTCCTCTAAACGATTCAAAAGCATCGTGATCAAGGATTGGAACAACGCAATCCAAGGAATGTTTTCAAGCTTGTGAAAATGTGGATCGTATCGAGCTTGGGCGAGCATGCATCGGCCGTACTCGGGCGGGTAGCTCGGAAGTACGGTGTTGATGTAATCGATGAATGCACGCGCAGGAGTATCCGTCATGTCAAGCGGCGGAAGTCTCACCGCACGAATGGCTTCGAGAATCTTGGCCCGCTTTTCTTCACTCCTCCATCCTGGCGGAGGCAACGCGGCGTTCACGAGACCAATCTCCACTGGTGGCCACTGCTTGGTGTCATCGCTTCGAGCAGCTTCGAATATCTTACGTTCCACTTGATCCAACGCGTTGTTAAACACCGCAATGCATGCGTTTGCACTCACGCGCGGCTTGATTGTTAAATCGACGTATCCTGGCTTCAACGCCTCTTCAACCTCCGCCGCGAGGTGCGCAATGCGGCGTCTCGGGGCTTTTGGCGCGCGCTCAGCTAAAAACACCAGCGCGCGCGCAAGCTTATCATCGGTCCAGTGTTCGGGCCCTTCTGGATTGAGAAAAATCACAAGTGCACCCTTCACACCCGCGTTTTCAATCGTGCGACGAATATCTCTCTCCGCGTCTTCAGAGCAGTTGTCACGAGTGGCCACCATGATAACGACAGGCGCTTCGCCCTTTCTTGCGGCTGAATAAAACGCGTGTAAGCGGTCGAGTTCATGCTGCTCACAAGCGCCAACACCACAATCAAGGATAAAAATTGCCGCTGACGCACCAGCGTCTGCACCAGCCGCGTTCGCCATCATTGCCGGAACGTCGCGCACGATTATCCACGCCAAAGGCCCGACGACGTGCTCGTGCTCATCCGCGCTCGCCGGGGATGGAAGGCGCGTGCCGTAAAGAGACAAAATAGAGCCTGTATGAGGATCGATCTTGTGTGTGCTTGCGCCGCGAGACAGTTTCGTCCGCAGCCACTCTGCAGCTAACGTTGCGGCGGCTGTACGCGGGCGGGAAGAAGCCTTCGGTCCCGTGTCAGCCTCTGCGCCGGTACAAATGAGGCACTTCCACACGAGTGCGCTTGGCGCGGCCATCGCGGCGGCTTCGTTAAGTGCCATTCCTAACGTTTTCGGCATATCCATGGGCGCACCGAATTCCGGTGAGCGCGACATTTCAATCTTCTGACGCAACTGCGCGAGCATGTCTTGCGGTCGAGATGTTGACGCGTGCTCGTCAAACAACGCTCGCGCGGCGTTGATGTTCGACCCTGGTACCGGACTTGCCATAGAAAGCGCTTCGTTAATAAGCCGCTCACGCCTGAATTCTTTTGAATTCATGCGCCAGCGCGAGAACATCAAACGGGACATCGCTAAGCGCATCTTTTCCTTTCGCCGCGCCGCCTTTGCTGCGGCTGCCTCGCGCCGAGCCTTCTCCTCTGCAATCAAGCGCTGGCGCTCGGCTTCGGCAATCGCCGCCTGTCGCGCGCGCTCTTCGGCTTCGGCCTTGGCGATCGCCGCGAGGCGTGCCGCCTCCGCGGCTTCTCTCGCCCGTCGCTCGGCTTCCAAACGCTGTCTTTCAGCCTCTTCTTCAGCACGACGACGCTCGGCTTCGGCGACTGCCCTCGCCTCTGCTTCAGCCTTCGCGCGCGCTGCTTCCTGTGCGATTCGTTTGCGCTCTGCCTCCGCCGCTTCCGCTTCTGCACGAGCCTTCGCCTCTGCAGCTTTCGCCTCCTCCTCAGCCTTGCGTGCGGCTTCCTCAGCCTCCTTCGCCTTACGTTCTTCTGCTTGCGCCGCTTTCTTCTCTGCTTCCTTGCGCTCCTCAATTTCCTTCTTCTTCGCCTCTATTGCTGCACGCTCAGTGGCAAGCGCCGCTTCACGCTCTGCAATTTTCGCCCGGAGTTCATCAGCTTGAGCCTTACGCTTTTCGGCTTCTGTCAGCGGTGGCGGTAGCGTGGATGCGTTGGGCGTTGGCAATTTTGCGGCGGAGCTAAACACTGGAAGTTGCTTCGCCATGATTCTCGACGATTCAACTTTACCCACAATCTCCAACAAGTATGAGGACGCGCGCTTTTTATCAACCAAATCGGATCGAGAAATTGGAAACTCATCGGCGGGTGAAATAAAGGATGAATCTCGAATCATCAACGCGGGCGATTTATCGCCATCCTTGCCTCGGCTCACCGTAAGTCCGTGGTGCAACAGCAACGCTTCGGCTTCGATATCATCCGTGTGCAAGAGACGCGCGATTTCAGCCACGGGAACGACCACTTTGCTGTACGTGGCGTTCATAACTTCGAGCGCCTTACCACGCATGCTGTTGAAAAACTTGTGCAAACAGCACGCTTGCAAATACGTCGCCCGCTCGACCAGACGGAAGAATCCAGCAAAGTTATTCGAGTGATACACACGATGACATTCGAGTGCGAATTGCACATCCTTGTGTTTCAACACTTCTGGACGAACACCACGCAAGTCATTCAACATTTCTGACCGCTGCACCGCGTATCGCCCGTGTGAATCAATGCGCAAGAGCAACTGGTAGCAGAACATCTCCGCCTCGGCATCTATGCTAAGCTTCACATCCCTATCTGCATGGTCATCGTACATGTGACGCAGTGAAGTGAGCGTCTTCGTGAGCTGCTCGACGTTCAAGTGCGAATTATGACCGTCTGGGTTCGTCGCCGACGCCGCTTCTTCGCAGAGTTCGTGCTCAGAGAGAATGGTGTATCGCACCATTTGCTCCATGAGCTTCACCGCGAATGAATCCGTGATTTGCTGCAAGTTCAAATCTTGTCGAATCGATCGGAGGCGGTCCCAAAGGAACTTACTCTTCGTCATGAAACTCTCGTCTCGCCCATCTAAAATTCTCCAGAGCTGGTCTATGGCTAATTGCAACCCTTTCGGCGTACGCACCATATCTGGAGTGATACCGTCGACGATGCGCGTGTACTTTTTCACGCACAATTCTGGATGCGACGTCATGCGATCGTCAGCGTCTGGCCGCTCAAATAGTTCTAAATCACCGTTCGCCGACCGAAATGCTCGCTCTTTTTCTGGACACATCAAGTCACACGTGCCAACAACGTATCCCGATGTCATGTCTATAATTTCTCCGTCGGCGTTGACTTTGCTCTTCGCCGGCGACGCCTTGGGAGGAGGCATCTGCGTGGTATTTGCTATGCTAGCGAGATCCGTCACCGGTTGACGAGGTAGCGGCGGTACGAATGTGCCTTTCCCACCTCCAAACGCGGAAGCGCTTGAAAACGCCTCACGCTTGACGTCGTCAACCTTGGGCGCTCCAAAAGCGCCAAACGCCGATGGCGTGCTTGGCGACGCCATTGTTGTGTTTGCCTTGACTGTAGGCGCAAACGGGGTTGCC
>JACLAB010011839.1_pt1 | contig 15717 bp, 7 predicted proteins | sample 8027921 | NCBI WGS metagenome assembly JACLAB01 (sample SAMN15725117, study PRJNA655200) | protist metagenome | isolation source: fluorescence activated cell sorting (FACS) single amplified genomes of... | place: USA: West Boothbay Harbor, Gulf of Maine | collected 2000-07-19 | reverse complement strand
ATTACGAGAGACCGTTAACTGCGAATGAAAATGATAACGATGCCCCCGGCGAGAATAACACCGTTAATATTACCAACGAAGAAGAAGAAAACGATGCAGAGACGGTCAAGAATCGAAAAATCGATCAACTTGATACAAAGCTGCGAGAAGGTTTGACTCCTGATTGGATCATCGAAGGATGTTACAAAGTATTTGGGCTGGAAAAGCCGACTGTTGAAGTGCCTTTTGTGAAAGATTTGCTCGATCCGTGCACGAACTCCCTATCAAATCCGAACATTCCGGCCGAAGTTTTATACGACAAGTCGATCAACGGTCTACTTTCAAAGAACTCGTGGGCCAACAAGTTTGCGCTTTTGAATCCTCCGTACGAGACCCAAACGCAATGGAGATTCATACACCGCGCAATCAACGAAGTAGAATGGGGCTTTTCGAAGGGTATTTTGTTGGTCTGTCGGAACAGCACGGATACGAACTACTTTCAAAAGTTACTGCCGTTCCCGCGAGTGATGTTGAGGCGAAACGCCGTGCAGTTTAAAGATTATACCTCATCACCCATTGGTTTTGGCATCGCTGTGTTCTGTATGGTTGCACCTGGAAATCCAGAGGTGCAACGAGAAACGTACGCGAGATTTTACGACGAGTTTGCGAGTGCTGGTGAATTTAACGTTCCATGCGATCGCGCGTTTGCGTCTTCAAAGGCATTCACGGAACTCGTTGAGCGTTTGCATCGTCAAGCAGCTGAATCGCAACGCGATAGTTTTGTCGCGTGCGACAACTGCGATCGTTGGCGGGAGCTTTCGTTTGAGCAAATGCAAGAAGCAATGAAGAAGAAAAAATGGACGTGCGATTTAGTCTTTGAAGAAGGCTGCGAGACGCCTCTATCGAGACGAGAAAAGAGAGCGTTCATCGTTAGCGCCAAAGACGGCGATAGAATATTCATCGCCGGTAAAGACGAAGGCTTGAACGTTCCAGGATTTATACAAGCGCGCGAAGAAGATATCGACGACGACGACGACGACGACGACGACGACAAAGATAATGATGGTGATGGTAACAATGAGCGCGACGGAGGAGGAGAAGGAGATGGAAGAGGAAGCGCAAAACAGAAGCCTATATCGCAAACTATTCTTACGACGCAGCACGAACCGAATTGTCGTTGTAACTGGCCACCATGCGTTGCGCGGCGAGTTCATCGCGAAGACGGGAGCGACGATTCGATATCATCCGATGGAAGCGACGAAGAGAACGACGACGAGGGCGAAGAAGGCAAAGAGTCGACGGTTGAAAAGAAAAAGAAAAAGAATCAGAGAATGTTCATCCCAGACGAATTTGTGGAGGAAGATGTCAACGTTTTATCCGCGCATTTGACGAAGGCGGAGCGCCAACGTCTCCAAGCGATTGAAAAAAACCGCGCTAAATTTGAAAAGATCTTGGGCGAAACAGAAAATGAAATCGTCAAAAGACAGAGATTGCTCCGTGAATCCGAAAAAGTAGCCTTAGAGGCGAAGAAAATGGCAGAAACGTTTGAAAAAACGCTCGCTTGGCACAAGGTACAAGTCGACCGATTTGCCGTGCGCTCGGATTCGTTGTCAAAGGCTCTTTCTAGCTGCGAGAAGGAACTCAAAGCTGCGCTAGAAAAAGAAAGCGAGTGCGCGAAACATACCGAGGCTTGGAGAGTGAAGCGTCAAGAAACCGAAAAAGGCGCACATCTACTCCGGGAAAAGTACCAGTTGGCAACTGCTGAGCTCGCAGAGAAAACGACGTCGAGGCGAATTGACGCAATGACTGCTAAGCGCGAAGCCGAGAAGACGTGGACGAGAGTGTCCGAGAGAGTAAAGAAGGCAAAAACCGCCGCGATGATTGCTGGTGAAGATACTACTAATATCAACGCCGAAGGCAAAGAAATGCCCGCTGCTCAGACACCTCCTCTCGTGGAACTTCAACTTCGCCAACAACAATTTTTCAAACGGCAGAATAAGAATAGCGATATAAGATGCGGTAAAGGAAAAAAGCTGTGCTTTTCTTGCTCTGCAGTAGTCGGCTCGCCGACTCGCGTCTGTCCAAATTGCAGAACGACTTTGCGAGGAGAGGTTTCAATTCCGTTAGCGTTGCTCACCCCGCCCCCGCCTCCACCGCAGAAAGAATCACTCGAAGAACCTTCTCCTCCTCTCCAATGCCCCCCTCCTCCTTCTCCACCATCACCAACGTCACCGCAACTTCCTCCGCCGCCCGAGCTTCCATCGCTGCAGTGTGTGAATCCTCCTCCTCTCCCTCCTTCTCCTCCACGAGTCGAAAGCCTCCTCCCCACTGAAAATCCGGAAAAGCAAACGCTCGCGCCGAAGGAAGTAAACGCCACGAAGAAGAATACGAACAAGAACCCCCCTTCTCGGGTGGACAAACTTTCTTCAGCCATGAAGCCGCCGCCGCCGCCGAAAACGAAGAAAGTCAAGAAGGAAGAGAAAAAGACGCCGACGACGAAAGCGAAACCGCTCAAACCAAAGAAAAAAACGAAGACGACGACAAACGGTAAAACGAAGAAGAAAAAGTTCTCCTCTGCTCTCGGGTGCGGACGATGCAGATACAGTAAGAACGGGTGCGACCGGTGTTGCAATCGAAAGAAAAGAAAATAATGTTATAACGCACATACTCACGTACTCGATGCATTTTTTTAACGAGCACCTTCGAAGACGAACAAACTCAATTGAATTCTTTCCTCATAAAAAATCCCAGACAGACAGCGGGGGTTAAAGATGACCTCAAAATCCTTGAATGGTTCTTTCCCTCTCTCCTCCGCGATATTCTGGTACGTCGTCGCAGGATTTTGGCACGAGCTCGCGCACGTTGGTTCGATGATGATGTCGATGATGATGAACAAAGATGGCGCTTTTTTCTCGTATCCAAATTCAGTTAAAGCGCTGAAATCATTTTCATCGTTGGCGTTGAAGAGTGCACTCGGGAGAAGCGCGGACCTGCGCCAGCTCTTTCCGAACGAAGAGAAAGACGACGACGGCTTCCTTCTCTTCTTCGAGCGTTCGGTGGCGATTTCTCGCGCAGTCGCGGTGTTTGCGAGCGCGATTTTGTTCCTGTGGTCTCTCGTTGCATTGAGGGAAAAACAGAACACCAACGAGAACAGGAGGGCGAAAACGTTCGCGTTCGCGGCGACGCTGTTCGACGCGATTTGTTCAGACGTTTTGTTTTCTCACGTGGGCAGTTTTAGAGAGATTAGAAAAATGTCCTCCTCTTATTCTTCTTCGGTCGTGTACTGCGGGAACTTTGGGATTGTTCTGTTAAACGCGGCGTGGTGCTCGCAAAACGGCGAGCGAGCGTACGATTTGCTCGAGAAGATGGTCAACGTGACGATGATGAGAGGCGCGCAATCGGGAGGGATCGTGACGTTTGAAGAAGAGAAAGGAGAAGGGAACATGCGAGGGGTGAGAAGTCGAGTGGTGAACATGAAGAGAACAGATTTGAGCAAGCTTTTGCGTTCGAAGACGGAACGGGAGAGTAAAGGGAAGATGAAGCTGGCGGAGAAGAAAGCGCAGACGCGTATTTTTTGCGGGCACACGCGGTTCGCGACGACGAGTAAAGCGACGTTTGATGGAACGCATCCGCATCAGTGGAGTCCAAAACAAGATTTGTTAGTGTACGGTTTGAAACAGACGAAGTCGGGATCGACGCGCGTATCGGTCGAGAATTTCATCACGCATAACGGAGACTTCGATGCGTTTCAAGTGAACCGCAAGTGGAACGATCAAGGAAGCATGAATTTGTGGTTAGAATCGGTTTTGAAATTTAAACCGCCGTCGGTTGTTGACTCTGCTTCAATCGCTGGTGTGGTCGATTTAATCAGAGCGCAAGGATGTTTCGCGTTAGCGGCGAGATTTAGCGCTTGTTTTATGCTGAAAACCAGCGATGTCTTCCCTGACGCGCCGATGCCGACGTTGGCGCAGTTTGAAGACATCGGTAAGCATTTTGAGAAAGTTTTAGACGAAACACTCATAGCAAGTAACGGTCAAAGCACCGTCCAAGAGATTGGATTTAGTCTAGCGATGCGCGAAAAGCTCACGAAGGAAATCATCGAGGAGTTTGAAAAAGGCATGAACAAAGACGCGCTGAAATGTTTGGATAATTATCTCGACGAAGAAATGGGTGCACCGAGTCGAGAGTTTGTGCGATTTACCGTGAACGCGTTCTTCGATAACGATTCTTTGTTCACGATGAAATACTTTTTGACGCACGCAAAAGGGAGTTTTGGATTAATGGTCACGTGTTCGTTGGACGCGCACAGGCAGTTGTGCGTCGCGGCGAGAGGGCAAACAATAAGCGTCGCCTTTTATCCAAAGAAAGGTTTAATTTGTTACGGAAGTGAACAAGCTGCGGTGAAAGCTGGGTTGTCCGTGGAAACGCCCAACGGAGATATTTTAGCCAGCGTACACGGCGGAGAATACGGCGACGATAACGCCGCCATTCGTCTCGATTTGGACGATTTGAACGGAGAAATTTGTTTACTCGATTGGGGAGCAGATCGCATTCCAGCCGTGTCCTATCCCAACTCTCACTTGGAGCAGTATCCTTTGATGGGTGGCTCAGTCAACGCAATATTAGCCAAGGAAGGCGAGATGAGAGTTGAAGAGCCCATGACCGCGTTGAGGAAACAAAAGAGCACGGAAAATATCGCGCCGTCGTCGCCGAGGCGCGGTAAGGGAGTATCGGTCGATAAAAAGCTCTTCCATCGCATGACGCGTTTAGAAGGCAACGAACTCATTAAAATGTTACCGAAAGAAAGTGACGATCCTGTTTTGACGGATATTGCAGACATCCCGAGGATTTTGAAAAACATTCAAGACGATTGGAGGAACAAACCTCAAGGATCGATGTCGCTCAATCGATTGACGGCTTGGAATTTAGCGAGGTGTTTGAAAAAACGTCTCGCGAGACGCGTGAACAGAACGATCAAGTCAGAAGGCTCTATCGACGTCGTGGTAACGGGTTGTGAGGTCTCTCTCTGGTTGGCCGAGCAGTTTGCGTCTGATTTACAAACCGCGTTTCCGCGTTTGCGCGTCAAAGCTATTTCTTCGAACAAAATTCTTGGTTTATGGGGTCAGGATTTACCGGTCCCGTCGGTTGGTTTTACAAACTCCAAGAAAACGGACGATTTCACGGACGCCATCGTCATCATCGTCTCACACTCGGGAGGCACGTTTGCGCCGCTGGCGACTTCAAATCTTTTAGTGAGTTCCACAAACTCTATTTTCGTCGTCGCCAGCGAATGGGACACGCAAATTGGGAAACAACTTCGAGCGATGAAATCCGAAGGGGAGTTTGACAGCAGGATATTCACCACGGACGTCGGCGTTCGTCCGGCGGAGCCGTGCTCCATTTCAGTAGCCGCGACGCAACAGCTACTGACGCAAATTTTCTTGCACATGTCCTTAGTCATCCTTGATAACGCAGATTTTCGTAAATATACCAACGCGTATGTGACCAAACACGATTTATCAGAACTCGAGAAGTGTAACCAGATGAACATCGCCGCGTTGGAGGAGATTGTTGGCTATTCCGCGTCGCCGAAGAAGGAAAAACTGAAATCGGCAAAGGAAGACGAGTTGAGAAAACAAGGCGACGATTGGGCCGACCACGTGTTGGAAGGCGTGAAAGGTTGGATAATGAGTTTTATCTACATCGTAGGGACGGTGACGGCGGGATATCCGCTCATCACCGGCGTCGCCGTTTTGTGCGGGCTCGCGACGACGTGGGCGTTCTACATCACTCGGTTCTTCGACGCGCTGATTTATGCGTTCTTGCCGCAAATATCCATAACCATCATACGATTGATACAGGGGAGAAATCTCTTGCATCGAATGACGGCGCGAACGATCGTCATCGGCGACATCCCCTGGGTGAGTCAGTGCGCGGATGCGTTCTTATCGAAAATTTTCGCGTGCTCCTACTCTGCTGCAGGCATTACGGTTTTAAGCGGGAACACAAACGACCATCTCGTCCACAGACACACGCACAGAGTCGTGCGCGGTGCTTTATTAATCGTCGGTCGACCGGACGGTCGACTCTCCGGGCTCACGAGCGCCGAAGCGACGACGTCCTTATCGCTATCGCAAGCGTCGAGCATTCAAAGCATCGGCGGTACGTGCGAATCAATCACCATCGGCCATTCTCCGTACAAGCTCCCGCTATCGAAAAACGCCATCTTCTTGAGTAGGCACCGCCCAAAATATTTGTGCGAGAAATACTACGAAGAGCGAACGGAGAACAATCTGGACGGCAAGAGCGCCGGTGCTTTGCTAGGAATTTACTCGTCCTACCACGAAGAGCACACGGAATTGAGCGTGCACAAACTCAACAACAGAAACGCCGTTGCGCTCCTCACGAACGCGTGCAAATACGCGGAGGAACAACGCGCGCACATTTTGACAGTCTTCAAAGAACTCGACACTAACCAAGATGGACGACTTAGCTTGAGCGAATTCACTTCGGCGTACAAAAAGTTGGACACACTCGCCGCCGCCGCTGGCGAAGAGCACATCGCGTTGACCGACGCTCAAATCGCGAAACTGTTCCGATCGGGCGACAGGGATACGAACGGCACGTTGGACTTTGATGAATTCTCGGAAATCATAAACTTACCAGAAATCTTGATGCTGAAAATCCTCGAAGCGGACCCTCGCAACGCCGAAGGTTTGCTCATGGTTGAGCCTTCGCACGAAGAATATTTCGGGCAAGTGTTGCGAAAATCCGCACCTCCGCAAATCAAACCTTACACGCTCATGGAATCGCAAGAATTTAGCATGAAGCTCTACGAAGCGAGAATCGCATCTCTGCAACGTTTCGTCGCCATGACGGTTTTATTCCACCAGACCGGCACGAGAGTCCAAAGGTTTTGGAGAAAAGTTTCCTTCGGCTACCTCGGCTACCGCACAGACCGAACGCACTCGATCATGCGCATTGCCACCACCGCCTCTCCAGTATCCGGCGCAGAGGTTCGAGACCGACGACACTTCATCGCGCTCGTCACCGCGTTCAACTCCGCGGTGTCTACCATCCGCAGAGTGCACTACGAGTTCGTCGAAGGCGTCAATTTGAATCGCAAGCGCGTGTTAAGAAGAAATAACGATTTTAGCAACAGTACTTACAACAGCGCAGGCGAAAGTGAAGGCGAGGACCTGAGTTACAGAGGCCGCGGCGGTAAGTCCGCCTTCCAAGAGCTCTTGTTGAGACGCGCCGGTAGCGTTTAATCCGATTGTACATCTTCTAACGAACTCTCTCACTCATCTTTATTTTTGGCACACTTTTAAAACTTTCACCTATGACCTCTGTCGCGTTTCCTCCGTCCCGCCTTCTTTTCCGCGATGACGTGAACGACTTTTTAAGCGATCATGAACTTTCAGAGGATTCTCCCTCCCCGCTCTGGCGGATTCTCGATTCTGTCGACGTTTTCGAATCGCACATTTTGCCAAAGTTAGACGTCAACGCCTTGAAATTCTTCACCGCGTCGAACCGCGCGTGTAAAAAGCTCGTCCTCGAACGATGTTATACAAACAACCAATCGAAACGAAAACAGTTAAAACGTAAACTTCGAAAGCCGTTTTGTATCCACGAAATGACCTCAGAGTCGACTTTAGAATACGCGTTCGAGAGAAGACCAAACGAGATGAAGATCGAAGAGTTCGTCTCGCGAATCGGAACCGTCGAGTTGCTCGAATTCGCGAAAGAAACGAAAGGCTGGCGTATGGATTCGCAAACGCCGCGCCTGGCGGCGTGCGCGGGAAACTTACGGGTTTTAAAATATATCGCCGAAAAACAGAGTCACTTACTCGATGAAGGCGCGTTAGTCGCGTGTTCGTTTTACGAGCGGAAGGAGTGTTTACGATTCTTGATGGAGAAGAACGTTCCGGCGGATCGTTTCGCTTTCGGTATCGGCGCGTTTTCGAGACGCTGGAAAGCGATGTTTGACGCCTACGAGAGGATCGTTCAAAATACGACTCTCGATGAAAAAGACGATGATTTTTGCGAAAAGAAAAGCGAAAACGAGTCGATTCCCACGACAGAGACGCAGGTAATGGTCGTTCCAGATGGTTCCTTCTGACGTTGTAAATTATATTCGCTGTGTTGTACTCCTACGTGTTGTAACTCTAACTCTAAATCGCTTCTCTTTAACTCTTTTTAAATCAACTCCTCTCCCCTCCGGGCACGATCATGCATATGTTATTCCCGTTCAGCAAAATGCTCTCCAAATTCTTCGTCGTTTCTTTCCCGCTCTCTTGGTCTCGATCGTACTCGATCGCGTCTTCCAGAACGCAATTCACGTACACGTCGAATCCTTTCAAAGTCCCGGTGAATTCTTTGTGTCCGTTTTTCATGATTATCCAGACTTTCTCGTTGACGCATTTGTCCACGAGTTCAGACGGGAGGAGGAGGGAAGGGTTGTTCGGTGCCGCGGATTGCTTCGTCGGTAACGCCATACTACTACCGAGTTTATGTATTCTACGCGCGTCAAAAGTGTGTCGCATTTAGGGAAATTCGACACAACAAAGCTGCTCTCTCTCCCGCCGGTTTGTTCGAGAATTTACACGCGCAAGACACACAAAAAGCGATCATGAGGTCGAGTCGAATGCGTTCCGACGAGGACTCCCGCAGCCGCAGCCGGTCGAGAGAGAGAGAGAGGAAGCGACGCAATTCAAATCCGCAGAGTCCTCATCATCGCCAAAATCGTCGGGGAAATCGTTCGTCTCGGAGCCGAAGTCGAGAGAGGAAGACGACGACGAAGAACAACAACAACCGCGGTGAAAATGGTGGTGTCAGCGAAAACGACGAGGACGAGGACGACGAAAGACGAGGACGAGGACGAGAGAAGGACGAGGACGAGGACAACAAAAACAGGAAGAAGAAGAAGGAAAGGAAAAGGAGAGCGTTTTCGTCAAAGTCGCCGACGAGGAACGAGAACGAGAACGAGAACGAGAAGAAGAAGAGAGAAGACGAGGATGAAAAGGATTCGACGAAGAAAACAACGGACGGTGTTGGTATTCAGTACGGGTATCAACCGCGCGCGCCGAACCCGAACGGGAAGCAAAGCGTTCCGAAACATCCGCAGTCCATGGTCGCGGCGAAGCACGTTTCGATCGACGGGAACAACGGCGGGAGCGGTACTGGTGGTGGTGGTACTAGTATTACGACGACAAAAGCGACACAAAATAGTGGCACTACTAACGGAGTACCAACAACAACGACAAGGATAGAAGAAATTGCAGCCTACCAAAAGAAGAAGCAACGCGACGCGAGAAGATGGTTGCTCTCGCAGCAGATTTCCGCGTACGAAAACCTATCGGTGCCGAATTCAGATACCGCGAAGAAGCAACGGCAGGTGTACGTTGGGAACATTCCACCAGAAGTGGACGCGGAGACGTTGAACGTGTTTTTATCGTCCACGTTGTCGGCGGCATATCCTGAGGCGTTGGCGTCGGGTAAGTATCCGAACGATTCGTTAATCGAGGAGATCAAGATGAGCGTCGATCGCAAGTATTGTTTCGCGACGGTGGTGGATCCAGAAATGGCAACGGCGTTGTTTGCCATCAACGGCGTCGATTTGTGCGGGTATACGTTGATGATTGCTCGACCGAGCGGGTGGGTAGATCCGGAAACGATGAAGGAAAAAGCAGACATTGCGTACGAACAGATGAAAATTATACAGGCGGAAGAGAGAGCAGAATTGGGGGAGAATTTGCCGGCGCATTTGGCCGCCGCCAATAACGTCGCCGCCGCATCCGCGCGGAAAGTAGAAGGAGGGGTAGTAGCAGTAGCAGGGAAAGGAGTAGAAGAATCAGTAACAACAGTATACGTCCAATTAAAACATATCGCCACCGAGGAAGACGTAAACGATGACGAGGAATACGAAGATTTAAAGCTGGACGTCGCCGCCGAGTGCGAAAAGTTTTGCTCGCATTCTTCGTGTAGTAGTAGTTCGTTAGCGCTTCCTAGGCGAGGCCCGTTCGTCGGCTCGGCGTTTGCTAAGTTTAGCGATAAAGAGTCCGCTTTGAAAGCGAAAGAAGGAATGCACGGTCGAGCGTTTGACGGTAGAATTATAGAAGGTTCGTTCGCGAGCGAAAGCGAGTACGAACAAGCACTCAAGGACGAATAATGATATCGATGTGCTATGCAATCTCTACTAAACGCTACAGATATTATAAATACATAATGTCACTATTGATAACACATTTACACTCTTTGCTTCTTCGTCTTTTCGTCTTCTTCTCGGCGATACCATCGTAAAGTGACGCCTTTTAGGTGTCCTCTTTCCAACTTCTCTCGCAAAGCGTGCTGAATCTCGTTCACTTCTTTCCCGTTGAGCGGGTGACGCTCGCAATGATATCGCAATCGGACGTTTCGAGCGACCGCGTTTGACTCGTCTTTCGGGTCGTACCTATCGATGATGAACGCGTCCGTGAATCCAATTTTTTTATGCACCTTCCACGTCTTGGCCGTTTCCTCCGCGCTCTCCATCGCTACCGCTCTAATTTTTTCCAACAACTCCTTTTCCTCCGGCGTGGTGTCCTTAACCCCATTCGTTTGCTTTTGCAACTGCAAAACTTTCGAAATCTTGACGTAACACTTACCGCAACACCACTTGCCTCGGTACGTCGGGTCGAAATACCTCGACGGAACTTTCCGGTTCAATCGAGTGTACTCCAACGGTTTCCTCTCTTTATCGCATCGATTTGCAAACGCGCACGTGCCATCGTTTGCAAACGCGCACCGCTCTCCATCTGGCGCGAAAAAAGTCACGATACCGTTTTCCTCGTTGTCTTTATTCTTGTCGTCGCTTTCCTCCGCGCTCGCGCCGACCAATTTTTTCTCGATCGCTAAACTCACGTCCCTGGTAAACCTCTCCTCCTTCCGTTGAAACCTCGAACAACTCCCATCTGACTCTGAAACCTCTTCTTCTCTTTTAAATCTGTGGACGACCGCGTTGCTCACCCGAAACGACCTCGAGTCGTCCAACCCTCTCCAATGTCCGGTCGGCTTATACGACCTTTCTCTCCACTTCTCTTCGTCGAACCGTTCGCACTCGATCAACGCCATCCCAACGTCCGCACCCATATCGTACGCTTTCCACGTATCACCGTACATCAACCTCGATTCGTCTCCGTCGACAAACGTCCCTCCTTGACCAGGCGCCAGCGCCACCTCGCACACCCCGTTCGGTCGCATCACCCTCTCGTCTTTCGCGGCGAGTAAAAAATTCCTCAACAATTCTCTATTTTTGCTAATCTTCCCTTTCCCGGGTAAGTGTGGAAACGCGAATATGATTGCATCCGCTGCAGCATCCGCTGTTTTTGCTCGTCGATATTGTTGATCTTCATTCGGGGATAACGATCTCATCATGTCTTCTGTGTTTGTCGCGTCGATCCCGTGCGCCACGCGCTCTACGTTTGGCAAATTTTCCAACTCTCGAACATTTTCGTATCCTTTCCAATTTTGCTCGATTTCACTCTTGGTGGATAAACTGGTCGCGACGACGACGCAGGAGTTCGCTTTCGTTTTCGCGAACGCTTTTGAGAGTGAAAAGTCGCCGTCGCCGACGAATAAAACGCGCGTTAATTCTCGTCTGTTCGTGTCTTCTGGATGTCCTGAGGAAGCCCCGGCAACATCATCAATGTTAGGGGAGTAAACATCCGTTTCCGGATTCCCGAGCAAAGTCACGCCTTTCGCCGACGAGAACATGAAGCTCAAAAACCTCTTGGGTCGTTTTCGTGGCGTCGCTTTGTGTGGATGATAGAATCGCGCGAATACTACTCTCTTTATCACCAAAGCCGCCGGGCGCATAATATTTGCGCGCTTCTCTTTCTGGCGAACTTTTCAGAAATGAAAATTTTTTGCGGCGGCTTTGGGGGCGTCCACAAAAATAAGCTTCGCATAAAATGACGACGACGGAAACGGAAACGACGGAAATAGAAACGATGATGCGCGAACACCGTATAGTACTCGGCGCTCTCCATCATCACAAGCTGGAAAAAGGAAAATCGTTGCTCTTGGACAAACCATCGGGTCGGGAAATCTGTCGTCGATTTCTCCAAAATCTGCCGTGTCATACACCGGAAGGGAGGAAGAAAAACGACGCGACGACGAGCGACTTTGAGTGTCAGTACGTCCACCCGGATCCGAAACCGCTCTGCGAACGGTGGCAGTTATACGGGACGTGTGCGAGAGACAACGGGAAGAAGTGCTGGTACGCGCACGAGAGTTTACGAACGAGTCGAAGGTTTACGATTGCGTTTCACACGAGCACTGTGTTTGGGCTCAGGTTGTTAGGTATGTTTTACGTGTAGCGGATTTGTGATGATCGAAAACTCGCTCGCTCGCGCGATGGTATCGCTTGAACTCAAATGAACTGACACAAACGATGCTTCTCTTTCCCTCTTTCTACCTTTTAATCTCAGAACGGTGCGCTGAAATATACGGCGCGGAAAATGTCACCTCCGCGGCGCGAGAGCGACAAGAAAGCGTGAGCGGATGCGTCGTGTGCGTGAGCTGCGGGGACGACGATTCTTCGGAGAAGGAAGAAGCAAACAACGAAGCTAAGGTGATTAAACTAATTGAGAAGATGAAAAGAAACGAGCCGCACGGGCTTTCGATGTGCTCGAGGATATACGCGAGAGACGAACGGACGAACGAGGATCAAGTGGTTGATTTTCACGGCGACGGCGTCGAGTGGAGAAGGATTTTGGAAAGGGTGAAAGAGCGGTGGTATTCGAATCGAGAGGAGGATGAGGAAGAGAATCAGGAAGGGGAAAACAACGGCAAGAGGATGAAGAAAAAGATACGAACGGTCCGAATTCGGTGCTTTCCAAAAGAGATGGAAATTGAAGCGTATAAAGCTTTAGACAGGCTCATCGAAGAAGCAATAGGCGATGATGACGTGTACGGACTCACCGGGCCGGGTAAAGGCATCTCGGCTCGCGAGTGCGACGTGGCGTTAGACGCCATGCTCATCCGGGGACGGTTACACGTCTCTTCGTGGAGAATCACCAAAGAGCTCGATCAGTCGATAAACCAAGCGCTGATTGATGCAGAGAATAGGCGAAAAGATATTCGACCGCTGTGCAGAGCGTTCTTCAAGATGGAAGAAGCGATTTTGCGGTTTCGATTGTCTGAGTTTATCACGAGCGCGTCGATGGTGGTGGATGTCGGGTGCGCCCCAGGCGGATGGATTCAAGCCCTCGGAGACGAAATGAAGAGAAATAGTGAAACTGGTGATGATTCAGGTATCATTTTCGCGGTCGATCCGGCGCGCCTCGGGTTTAAGCCTCCGAAAACGGTCGAACCGCCAGTAAATCTCGTCCATTTACAAAAGAAAATCGAAGAGTCCATCGACGATATTCACGATAAACTGAATGGGAAAAAACTAAGTTTAGTTGCGTGCGACGGAAACTCATCGCCGATGGCGGTGTATCGATGGGTAGCGCCGTTGCTCTCGATGGTGGACGAAACCAATGGCGCTTTAGTTTTAACGATGAAGAATTTCGTCGCCGGGAAACGAGTCTTTTACGAAGCGAGCGAAGAACTCGCTCAGAAGTTAAAGTCTGAGCATCAGTTCGAAGAAACGCATTTGGTGCCGCTCTTTTCGAACTCGACGGAGGAGATGACCTTAGTGGCGTTTCGGAAGAAACGAACGACAACGCGATGAGATTTAGATGAAAATGTAAAAAAAGCTTCATAATCTAACAGCATACATACACATACACGTTCATCATTCAATCGACGAATATACTTTTACGCCTGGCACCTACCTTCAAGTTTCGTTCTCTCTCTCTTTCTCTTTCTATTCTGTCGTAACGTACTCATCGAAAAAAATCTCCCCTCCTTCATCGTCTTCGTCCTCTTCCGCTTCGTTCTCCTCTTCCTTCCAATTCCCGCTACCTTCCTCGGGATAATCCAACTTTGCTTTTCTATTCAACTCCTTCGGAACTCTCAAAATTTTCTCTAATTCCCACTCTCCTTCCATCAAAGCTTCTTCCCACGTCATCGCCCCGGCTTTACACGACAACAACGCGCAATTCGACGTTTTCATTCTCACTTTTTTACTACTTTTCGTCATCAGTTTCACCACGTTCTCCCACCCGGCGTTGTGTCCGACCACGCACACCGTCTCCGCCCCTCTCATCTGCGCCTCCCTCCTAATCTTCTCCGCGATCGCCTTACGTATTCGCTTCGCTTTCACATCGCTCCCGTGCGCCACCTCGTAAAACTCCGGCGCCAAAATGACCGTAGTTTTACCAAACGCGTCCGGTTCAGCGACCGAAAAACACTCGACGGTGTCTAAACACCGCGTGGCGTCCGAGGTGATAATAATCGACGGGACGTACTCCGAGAACTCCGAAACCAACATCTTCGCCACCGCTTGCGCGCCAATTTTCCCTCTCGGCGCGATCGATCGATACTTATCCGGTAAATCAAAGTTATCTTCCTCGTCTTCTCCCTCTTTCTCAATCTCGTCTCCGCTGCTGTACGCCCATCGCGAGTAACTACTTTTCGCGTGTCTCAAGAAGCACAAGCGATACGTCTTTTCGTACGGCACGATTGTCGCGCTCATCAAATCGAACACGTCCGGCTCTTCTCCTTCTGTCGTCCCCCCCAAAGCGATGTCATCGTCGTCGTCGTAGTTTATCTTCCGCGTGGACTCTTCGTTTGAGGCACTCCTCGTAAGAGCGCGAGAAAAACGAGTCCGACCGATAATATTCCTTTTCCCATCATCTCTGTTTCCCCGTCGTCCAAACGTCGCGTCGGTGATGATGGATTCAGAAGAAGAAGAAGAAGAAGAAGAAGAAGAAGAAGAAGAAGAGAGAGAATGAGTGTTTCTTCGACGACGATGCGTCAAAAGATAGGGGCACGATGACGACGACGACGCAAACGTGGAGGACATCGTTGCATTTATTGATGATGATGATGCGCAAAGATTTGTGTGATACAAAAAAGTTCAGCGCGTCGAGAGCGTTTTTTAACCGTGTGGGGATTGCGGTGTACTCGTTTCATCGTTTTGAGCATATTTGTCACGCTCTCGTGCAAAGTTGGTTTTCTGTTTAGGGTATCAAATTCTCAACTTTCATTCTCGTGCGAGAACGCGTTTTGGAGGACCTCTTTTTTTTTAAATAAGAAAGATTCGCATGCGCGCTGCTTTTCTCTCTTCTTCTGCAAAGTGCTCTCTCGTTTCGTTCGTTTCTCGCAACAACAACGGCTGGAAGTCTTTCTCCTTCCTTTCGAAGATCATCATCAATTCGCGGGGGTGTGTTTTCAAACAAAAATTAAAACGAATGCCTTTCCTCCTCTATCTTTGCACGAACAACGACTCGCTCCGATGAATGCGCAAAAAGGAAAGCGGTAGTATACCATCGTCTCATCGATTTCACGCGAAGCTGCTCTTTGCGTGCGTGCGTGAGAGAGAGAGCAAAAGAGCGCGCGCGTGTGATGCAACTTTTTTTTGAAATGGAAGAAAATGTACGGGAAAGAGTTCGCGTGAGAGCGAGCGAGCAACCAAGAGACGGAAAAAATACGTCTCCTTTTCTCGAGAGAGAGCGAGAGCGAGAGAGTCTTTTCGCGGGTTTTCGGCGGCGAAAAACAGAGAGAGGCGTTCGAGATGGTGTTGTGCGTGTGATCGTTCTTAAACTCTCGCTCTGCCGTTCGTGTGCTCCGAGTACACGCGCGCTCAAG
>JACLAB010009347.1_pt1 | contig 15717 bp, 13 predicted proteins | sample 8027921 | NCBI WGS metagenome assembly JACLAB01 (sample SAMN15725117, study PRJNA655200) | protist metagenome | isolation source: fluorescence activated cell sorting (FACS) single amplified genomes of... | place: USA: West Boothbay Harbor, Gulf of Maine | collected 2000-07-19 | reverse complement strand
CCGCAGCTGTATATCTTCAGAACCGATTCGGTTGCGCATCGTGTCTCCAAATGTGCTGACGATGACGCTGGTGGATCTCCCCGGACTGACGAGGGTGCCCGTCGGGGACCAGCCGCCGGACATTGAGAAGCAGGTGCGTGCCTGGCATATTCTCCATCATCTCGACGATCTTCTCCGCCGCCATGTCCACTGCCCTCGTCACTTCGCTCATCAGCACGCCCACCACTCCTCGCACCGCAGGTCAGGAAGCTCATCTTGAAGTACATCGGTGCGCCGCAGTGCATCATTTTGGCCGTGTCGCCGGCGAACCAGGATCTGGCGTCATCCGACGCGTTGGAGTTGGCACGGTCGGTGGATCCGGATGGAATTAGGACCGTGGGCGTGCTCACCAAGCTGGACATTATGGACAAAGGCACCGACGCTGTGCGCATGCTGCGGAACGACGTGGTGCCGCTGCGGATGGGATACGTGGGCGTTGTGCTGCGGAGTCAGAGAGATATCGTGGACGGCGTCGGGATGGAGCGGGCCAGGGAGAGCGAGGTGATGTACTTCCGAGGACGACGCGAGTACGACGGGGTCAAGGAGTGCTGCGGGGTCGGGGTGCTGGCCGACCGGTTGAATCGGGTGCTGGCAAGAAGTATCCGAGAGAGTCTGCCGAGCCTAAGGACGAGCCTGGAGAAGGCATTGGACAGGAAGAAGAAGGAGAGTCGGATGTATGGCGAGGCACCGCCGATCGGGATGAACCGCGGCGCGCTGCTGCTCTCCGTGCTGGATTCGTACTCAAACGGGTTTGCTGCATCGCTGGAAGGAAAGGCCAGGTGCGTACTGACTGATGGATAACCACGACGACTGCGTCCTCTCCCTCGTTCGCCCTGGCCCTCGCCCTCGCACACGCACACGCTGACTCGGACATTATCCACGCCGGCAGGGACGAGAAGAACGATCACGTGCGGGGCGGCGCGCGCATCCGCCACGTCTTTCTGAACGTTTTCAACCCCGCGCTGGATGCCTTGGATCCGGCCAGCGAGCTCACGGACGACGAGATCCGGACCGCGATCAAGAATGCGGGGGGCATCACCGGGTCGCTGCTGATCCCCGAGGCCCCGTTCGAGCTGCTCGTTTCGAGGGCGATCGAGCGCCTTCTGCGCCCTGCGTTACAATGCAGAGAGTTTGTGCATCAAGAGCTCGTCCATATCGCCTCACAGAGCGTCCCGTCGGAGGCTTCCAGGTTCCCGAGGCTGCGGTCTCGGATGATTGACGCCGTCGAGGAGTTCATCTCGCTAGGTGCCGCTCCGGCAGAGGTACGTATTCGTCGCACAAGACGATGGCCTTGTGTGTGCATCTGTATATGTATCTGTGGATGTGTTTTTGCTTCGTCGACTGAGGTCCTTAGTTCCCTCGGTTCCTCGACCGCTCTTTCCCACCGATCCCACCGATCCCACTGTATTCTTCTTCTGCAGGCAATGATCCACAACCTGATTGACTGCGAGCTGGCGTTCATCAACACGTCAAACCCCAACTTCATCGGCGGCAACGAGGCCATCGCACATGTCATGAAGACCAAGCGGGACGGTGCCCACAGGGACCACCCGGCCAAGACGGTGCCGCCGCCGCCGGGCCAGCACTCGCCACTCAAGTCGAGGAAGATCGAAGGTCTGAAAGATACACTCAAAGACACCGAGCTCTTCTCGAACGGGTGGTTCTCGAACGGATGGTTTGAGGGCGGCAAGGTCGGCGGTGGCGCGGCGGGCGGCGGGGGCAGCGGTCGGGCGAGCGGTACCACACCGGCGCAGAGCGCAGCCCAGCCGATATCCCTCTCCCGGCCGCCTGACACGCTCCTCGTCCCCCCGACGACAACAGAGCAGGAAATCGTCCAGGTCCGCGTCACTCGCGTCCTCGTCAACTCCTACTTTGACATTGTCCGCAAGAACGTCCAGGACATGGTGCCCAAGATTGTCATGAACTTCATGGTCAACCACGTCCAGAAGGGCCTGCAGAAGCACCTGACCCAGGTCCTGTATCGCGAAGACTCGCTCGACACCCTGTTGAGGGAGCGCGAGGACATTGCAGAGCGCCGGCACCAGTGCCAGGAGGCCACACGAGCCATCCGCAAGGCCCTCAAGGTCCTGGATTCGCTCAAGGACGGCAGCAGCGGGAGCGGCAAGCGGTATTCGACGTCGATGCCGATGTCTCCCGAGCGAGAGAACCTGAACTTGAACTGTGACGTTGCTTAGAACTAGATATCCATCTGAACTATGATATTTTAGAGTCATCATGACTGTCACTGCCCACCAGTCGCGATCACGGTCGCACCCGAAGCGGCGCCGTGAGGCGAGTGGCACGACGAGGTCGTGCGCCGTTCCGTTCGCCCACTTCGACGGCGACTATCCGCTCGCCCGCATGAAACGCACCTGATCCACCAGCCTGTAATTGGTATCGCGAGCATATGCATAAGCACCGTGGTTGCGTGAGCAGAGGGAACGTCGAGCGAGCCAACAACAACGAGTGAGCGGGTCTCCGCCCTCCGCCATTCACCATTCACCGTGAGCCATCGACGTACGCTTTGAAACTGTACGGCTCGTTCGTGGCCAGCTCGCTGAGCATCTTCCTGTTGACCTCGATCCGCCGCTCGCCCAGCCCCCGGATGAAATCCGAGTACCGGACGCCGTACTGACGGCTTCCGGCGTTAATTCGCGTTATCCAAAGCCTCCTCATGTCCCTCTTCTTCACCTTCCGGTCCCGGTACGCATACTGCAGCGATTTCTCCACCCGCTCGCGAGCAATTGAGATGCAGTTCTTGGCCCGACCTCGGAATCCCGTCGCCAACCGGAGTATTTTGTCCTTGGAGGGCATGTGCGTGTGCGTGAGAGAACGATGTTATGTTACCAGTACGATTACGGTCTCTTTCTCTTTCTCTCTCGATGCTGCAACTCCGTCTATTCCCGGTCTCTTTCTCTCTCTCTCTCGATGCTGCAACTCCGTTTCAACAGCTCGTACGCATTCACCATCGTCGTCCCCCAGAGGCTCGCACTCGCCATCCTCGGCAACACGCCGCGGAAGAACCCATGCACGCCCTCTCGCCGGTACAGCGACCTGGCGGCCCTCCGCCAGGTCACCCCGTCGTTCCCGTCAACCTGAACCCTCGTCTTGACCACGTCCAGCGGGTTGGTGAGAAAGCTCGTCGTGCAGCCCGTCACGACGCCGGCCGCCACCTGCACGGCCAGGATCTCGCCCTCGGACCGCATCGCGTCGTGCATGCTCGCGTGCTGTACGCCCCGATATCCGTCTACCCCGCTCCATATCAGCGATTGGTACGCGCCGTACGCCGACCACCAGATGGCCGACGACGGCACAAACGTGATGATCGACGCCCCGAGCCCTTGATACAGACCGATAACTCCCCGGTTGGCGACGATGGACCGCGCTATCCGCAGCCCAGATGTGCCTTGGTCGATCATCTGCCGCTGACTCACCACGTCCACCGGCACAGCGATCAGCTGTCCCGCCAAACTCGCCGTCGCGCCAGCCACAAAACTGCTCGCACTCGCGACCGCTGCCTCTGGCATCCGCTCGCTGCTCTCGAGCCGCACAGTGACCCAATTTTTCGTTGCCTCCAGCACCTAGCGGACGAGTGGGATGGCGCGATGATGACGACGATGATGATGTGAGGGCGATGATGCTGTGGGGGCGTGCGCGGCTGCGATGATCGAGACGATTCGGCGAGCGAGCAGGCCAGCAGGCGAGAGGTCAACACCCACCGTCAGGTACATCATCCGGCCCGGGATCAGTCCGCAGACGACCGTCGAAAAGCCTTTGTAGAGTCCCCGATAGCCAGACGCGTGCACGACCTCCCGAGCCGTCGAAAGAACCGTTGCTCTCCGGGGCATGCCAGCGGCCGTCGAGGTCGGCGACGACGCAGTCGAGGACCGGTCCAAAGCCATCATCCTCGTCTTGATGACCTGACGAACGAGCAAACCGCATCGTCGCCCGTGCGAGCGTGCGTGCGTGCGTGAGAGCGAGCGAGAGCGTGTTCCGGCCGAGTCGATCCGCACCGTCAATGGGAACAGACATGTCGTCAGTCCCGTGAATACGAACGCGCCGTTCACGAAGAATTTCCGCTTGTCCAAGGTCGTCCAGTCGACATCTGCCCTGAGAGACATGATGATCCTGGGAACCGAGGAGGAACTTCTCCTTCAAGTTTTTGACAAAAAACTGGAAACAGAACTGACAATGCTGTCTCTGTTATCCACGCACCGGTGTTTGGCGCGGTCGCATGGGTCGATTGCGACGTTCTTGCGGGCTGGCAGACGTCGGGCGGCGGGAAACGTGGGAAAGGGCACGGCCTTGCAGTCGTCGTCGGGGCGGTCGGAGCGGTCCGTGTGCGCCACCTCGCAGGTTGGGTCTCGGACGGCGTGTACGAACGCGCAGCAGCTCAAGCTGTACAATTCCATGAGCCGTCAGAAGGCAGTCTTCGAGCCCATGTCCCCAGAGTCGGGCAAGGTGACGATGTACGTCTGTGGGGTGACGGTGTACGTCGTTCACGAACCCATTCACCTTCAACTGCGCGGGAGCCAGGTCGTCGATGAACCCAACCTGTCGTTTCGTCGCCGATTCGCTGTCGTCAAAGTCGGGTTTACCGCCCTTGAAGAGCGCGAGCCGCTTCGTAACCCGCCACGATACCTTATCGAGGTAGATCTTTTCGCTCATGAACTGTCGGGAGACCGACGTCTTGGCCAAGCTCCACCCAGCGAACCAGAAAGGCGTGCTGAAGAGCGCCATGACGATTCCCCCACCCGCCAACGCAGACAGCGTCCTTGGCAAACGAGCGCACGCAAAACGCGGGGTGAGCACAGGAGTAGTACAGAAGTAGTACGCACACAGTGGTACAAATACATACCAGAACGCCACAAACGCGTTCCACGCCAACGCAAACCCCCCGACGCTGACAGCCGCCGCGTCAAACTTGCCGGGCGGGATCGTGATTCGCAAAAAACTGTCACCTTCCACGAGCTCGACGCGACTCCCCACAGGCTTCTTTCTCGGTAATGCTCCCTCCGCAAGACCGATGGCATCCCCCCGGGACCACCTGCTTCCACCCAACGAGGGGGTCCCGACCGAAGAGGAAGAAGACCCCGTCAGCACGGCCAGCGCACGCCGCGCATCCAGCCTGTCCTCTATCGCCGGCTCCAACATCCCCTCCAACACGCGCTTCAGCGTCACGTCCATCTCGACCTCTCTCAGATCGATGCGCATTCGCACCTCGTCAAACTGAGAGGGAAGGCGTCGAGTCGAGACGTACAGTATCGTCGCTGCCGCACTGTACACCTGGATAACGAGCGAGCGAGACGGGGCGTGAGCGAGACGGGGCGCGCGGGCAGCAGTCGGTCGAGTCCAATACCCACATCGCTCAGCGGACTCGTCCGCCCACGATACTGCTCGGGTGCCATAAAATCGAGCGTCCCGACGATCGTCATCGTATTCATCCTATTCTCCTGATCAGCCGCCGCAGCCACGCCCCCAAAGTCCACCAGCATCACTGACGCCCCCATCACCCCATCATCATCGCCCGGATTCGACACGACGATATTCGCCGGCTTGATATCCCGGTGGACCACCGGCGGCCGCAGAGACCCCAGATACACAATCGTCTCCAAGAGCTTCACAAGAACGTAACGCAGCTCCTCGTCCGTGAACCTGCGACCCCCCTTCACCATCGCCTGCAGCGTTCGCCCTGCCGCCAACTGCTGGACAATGTAAAACCGCTTGTCGCGCTCGCCCTCTTCTTCGAAATAATCCAGGTAGGCTGGCACGCCCGGATTATCCAACCCCTTCAACGTCTCAGCCTCGCGCTCGAACAGCTCCAGCTGCTTCCACGACGACATCGACCGCAGCGTCAGCCGCTTGACGGCCACAGACTGGCCAGTCTCCGAGTCGTAGCATTGGAACGTCTCGGCGTTCCCGCCTCGCCCCAGCAGCTTGCAGGGCCCCTGCGCGTACCGTGGGTTCGCGCACACGTCGGACCGCCCGTGCTCCTCCGCAGACGCCGAGAGGTTGAGGGTGGACCCTGCCGCGCGTCGATTCGGCTGCCTCGCACGCGGCGCCCGTGGCTTTCCCAGGGTCGTCGCTGGACGACGGCCAATCGTGGACCGTCTCATGGCACGAGACTCTCGTCTGAGACGTCTGAGACGTCGTCGCTGACGACCTGAAAAATATATTGTCCGGTCGTCACAATCTCGGCGCTTCCCCCTTCTTCTCGCACGCACTCCATACATTTGGCGAAAGAACAAGACCACAAGAGCACGAGCGAGCAACGATGGCGTCTGGGTCTCCGACGCCGAATGTACGTCCTTGCATGGGGGCCTCACAGCGCACGAACCCACAGGGCACGCACCTCACCGTCGCTCTTCCGCCCTCCGCCGTGCAGCTTGCCCAGCTCAAAACGCAGGCATCGAGGGCCTTTGCGATGAAGAACTATGACCAGGCCACGAAGCTCTGGAGCGACGCGTTGAACCTCGGTCCGAGCGACGAGGACGTGGCTCTCATTCGCAACAACATGGCTGCGTGTCATATGGTGAAGAAGCGGTGGAATATGGCAGTGCAGGAGTGTAGTGTGGCACTGAGTAAGCAGCCCGACTACGTGAAAGCGTTGATGCGGCGTGGGAAGGCGTACGAGAGCATGAAGGACTACGTCAAGGCTGCCGGGGACTACGAGAAGGTGGGTGATTGGTGATTGGTGATGTTGTCGTTGTCGTTGTCGTTGTCGTTGTCGTTGTCGTTGCTGCCCGTCGTCCTCTGCTGGATGATTGCTCTACTGACTTGATGTGCTGATGCATCGTTTCATATACAGGCGGCACGGTTGGGGAGCGCAGACGGGAGGCAGGGGCTGGCGCGAGTCCGAAAGTCTGCTGCTGGGGTGGGCGGAGCCGGGGCGAAACAGCAGAAGCAGCAGGCGGAGATGGCAAGCTCGATGAAGTCGCTCCTGGATCAGTTTGCCAAGATGGGGGGCAGTGGGGCTGGCGCGCAGCAGCAGCAGCAGCAGCAGGATGGCGAGGCGACCGCAGACGCGTGGTTGGTCCAGTTCGTTCACCTGCTGCGCAAGTACTACGGGTGTGACGTGGAGAGAACGATCGTCGAAGGGGACATTGCCAACGATAAGGTCAACGCGGCCATGCACGAGATGATGAAGGCCGACGCGGAGGACAGCGAGCGGGTGGAGATGCTGCTGGGCCAAGCCGGGCTGAAGTTCAAGGAGCAGGCGGCGTTTGGGATGGCGGGAGAGGCGAATGTGAAGGAAATACTCGTGGATCGTATCGTGCAGAGGGCGGTGCGGGAGGGGAGGGACGTGGGAAGCGTGATGGAAGGAGCAGCGCCGCTTTTGGAGGCGTCCCATGCGTTGCTCGGGGACGCGATCGCGTACTGTCCGCCCAAGACGGCGGCTATGGTGGATTTGATGATTACGCAGAGCCAGTCGTACTTGAGGAGGGCGAGTTTGGCGGCCAACTACGTCGTGGAGACCGTCCCCGTGCCCGACGCGGACGGTACCTCGAAGGAGGCGGACGCGGACGCGGACGCGGAGGAAAAGCAGAAGGCGGCGCTGGATGCCGCGTTCAGGCGAATCACGAATGATGCGAAGGCGTTCGAGGCGGTCAACTCGTGGCTCGACAAGGCCGTCTCGACGTTGGAAGAGGCCCTCGCGCACATGCCCGGGGAGGACTCTGAGCTGAGTGATGTGCCCGTGGAGCAGTTGAGGAATAACTTGATGATCACGATGGGGAACACGTATTACGAAGCGAGTATCCTGAGGGCTGGAGGCGGGCTCGAGTGGAGGGGCGATGTCGAGCGGGCCAAGGCGTCCTTCGAGGAGGGGCAGGCGTCGCCCGCCGAGATCCGGAACGCCCTCCTTGGACACGTGAAGGCGTCAGACATGATGGACCTTGTTGGAGAGGAGATTCCTGTCGTTGAAGGGAAGGCTGCCGAATCGGCGAACGTGGCAGGGAAGGCGGGAGCGGCGGGAGCGGCGGGAGCGGCTCTGGAGGCGGCCGAGGGGCCAAAAGGGCTAGGGGGGGGCCCCCTCCCAGGCAAGAGGAAAAAGGCATCCAAGTAAGTACCTATTCACACGTTCAGTACATTCAGTACGCTCAGTACATATGATACTCCAGTACCTTGCAATTGACGTTGCCGACGGTGATGCCCACGCGCTTGGTGCTCTTCAACCGCAGAGCTTTCGTGACGCTCGAGTCGCCGCTGAGCACGTAGGCGCTTCCTCCTTGACACTGGTGCTTGAGAAAGCTTCCCAGACTACTCCAAGCGGCCTCCACGCCATCTTGGTCTTCGGCTCCGAGCCGTTGGCCCCAGGGCGGGTTCGTGACGACCAAGGGCGCCTTGACGCCGCCGAGCTCCAAGCTGCCCACGTCGCCGTGGTTGAGCTCAACGAGCTTCGACACCCCTGCGCGGTTGACGTTTTCCATGCACAGATCCAGCGCGCCTCGATGAATGTCGTTACCTGGCGAACGGGCAAACGGGCGAAGCGCGTGGTGCGAGTGAGAGGGGTCAGGGCGCGCGGCCGCATGGCGGACGAGGTCAATACCCACCGAGAAGCCGCACCGCCGGCTTTCGCGTTCTTCGCGACGCCTTAGCGTGACCGTTAGCCCCGTCCCAACTCGTTTTAGCCCGAGCATCGAACGTGGGCCACGTTAAGAACGGCCAGAATCGACGATACAGGCCTGGCGCAATGTTTCCGGCGATGAGGGCGGCCTCCGACAGGATCGTTCCCGAGCCGCAAAATGGATCAACCAGCGTGATGATCCCTTCTACATCACCCGCTTCCGCTCGTTCTTCTTGATCCCGAAGCATGCGCTGAAATCCTGCCATCCGCAGCATGGTCGCTGCCGCGCATTCGTTGAGGCCCGCTTTGTGTATCTTCGTCTTGAACCCCCGTTTGTGCAGCGACTGGCCAGACGTATCGAGGTACAGGGTCAGCTTGTCCTCGAAAACGGTGACGCTCAAAGGAAGTTCGGGGACGCGACCTTTCGGCGGAGGCAGCGGCCTGTGCCCCGTGGTCTGTCGGACGGCGTCACAAATTGCGTCCCGGCCCCGCCGCTGAACGAGCTGCGAGTTGCTAAAATTCGAATTGTTCCATATTCGTGCCTTGCGAACGAGCGGAGCGCGCAGTGCGAGTGAGAGAGTCGGGACGTGCTGGTGCGCGGGAGCGCGAGCGCAGCAACACCCACGTCGATAGAGAAGGACTTGTTCGGGGAGTCCAACCAATCCCCCCACGGCATTGCCTCGCGGATAGCTTCGTAGATCGTGTCACCGGCTGCCGAATCCGGGTCAAGCGGGACCTCGCGTACTTTTTCGAGCACCCGAATGCCCGAGCGCGTCCACAGGTTGACCCGGTGCATGGCGCCCGGCTGTGCGCGGAACTCGACGCTCCCGCGCCTCGCGAGCGTCTCGACCCCGGGCAAGATCTCTGCGAGTTCCTCTTGGAGGAACCCCTCGGCACCAGGGTGGGTCGTGACGACGTACGTCGAGAAGGACGACTGGGGGGGGAGGCTGTTCGAAACGTGCAAGTTCTCGCATGCCCGCGATTTGAGCGTCCGGAGAGCGAAGCGGAACCTCGCGCTTGAGGCACTCCGGCCTTGCGCGATGCACCCGGTCTGCATGGTCATACGAAGGACGACGTTTACGATTACGTCATGAGTTTTTTTAAGAGCTAGCTCGAGCTGAAAACTCGAGATCTCGAGAGAGTGATCACCCCCCGAACGTGCCCCCGGGCACGCCAGGCCGCCAGGTGGTTCCGGAGGGCAGGTCCATGAAGTACACGCCCTTGCCTTCGATGTCCTCCCGGAGACGGTCGGCTGCCTCGTAGTCCTTGGCCTGGCGCAGCTCTGCCCGCCGCTCGATCGCCCGAGCCACGTCTTCCTCCTTCAGGCCCGCCCGAGTGAGGGCCACCGCCTTGAGCTCGTCCAGGGCCACCTCGTAGGACGTCGGTCTGATGCCCAAGAGCTCGAGCGACTCGTCGAGCGACTCGACCAGTCCCCGCATCACGGGAACCCTGTCCTTGCTCTTCTTCCCCTTCTTCGTGTGCATGAGGTCGTTCAGGGTCTTGAGCGCCGGCGAGAAAGCCGCCAGCACAAGCGGCGTGTTGAGATCGTCGGAAAGCGCCGACGTGACCTCGTCCAGGAGCGCACCCTTGACCCCCTCGTCTGCAGGCTCTGCCGTGCCGCCGCCACTGCCGCCGCCGCCGTCCACCTCCTGGAGCACACACTCCGCGTCATGCAGCGTCTGGTAGAGGTAAAATAGACGATCCGACGCCTCTTCGAGCGCCCGCTGCGTGTAGTTGATCGCCTGCCTGTACTGCGTCCCGACCAAGAACCACCGCAGCGCCATCGGGTGGTACTTCTCGCTCACGTCACGGATCGTGAAAAAGTTTCCCAGGCTCTTGCTCATCTTCTCCGAATCGACGTTCACAAACCCATTGTGCACCCACCACCGCGCGAAATACTCGTCCGAGCTCTGTCGATGGTCCCCGCAGCTCCCGCAGTCGCAGCTCGAAGCCCGCGCCTGCGCCAACTCGTTCTCGTGGTGCGGGAACTTCAAGTCACTCCCGCCTCCGTGAATATCAATCGTCTCGCCAAGCAAGCGCCGGATCATCGAGCTGCACTCGATGTGCCACCCCGGCCGCCCCGGCCCCCACGGGCTCTCCCAGGTCGGCTCGCCCGGCTTGGCGCTCTTCCACAGGGCAAAGTCCTCCGGATTCTTCTTTCTCGTATCCACCACCACGCGCTCCCCTGCCCTGTTGTCCTCCACAGCCCTCCCCGACAGCTTTCCGTACCCCGGCAGCGACCCCACGTCGAAAAACACGTCGCCGTCCACCACATACCCGTGGCCGTGCTCCAAGATCTTTTCAATGCTCTCAATCATGTCCGAAATATGGTCTGTCGCCAGCGGCTCCATCGTAGGCCGCAGACAATTCAGCACGTCCATATCCGTATGAAACTCCCCGGCAAACCGCTTGGACAGGGACAGCGGATCCTCCCCGACCGCGTTCGCCCGATCGATAATCTTATCGTCGATGTCCGTGAAGTTCCGACAGTACGTCACGTCATAGCCCAGATATGTCAAATACCTGTAGAGCACATCGAAAGAGACGTACGCCCGCGCGTGGCCAATGTGCGAGTAGTCGTACACCGTCACCCCACAGACGTACATCGTCACCTTGCCCGACTCTGGGGACATGGGCTCGAAGACTGCCTTCTGACGGCTCATGGAATTGTACAGCTTGAGCTGCTGCGCGTTCGTACACGCCGTCCGAGACCCAACCTGCGAGGTGGCGCACACGGACCGCTCCGACCGCCCCGACGACGACTGCAAGGCCGTGCCCTTTCCCACGTTTCCCGCCGCCCGACGTCTGCCAGCCCGCAAGAACGTCGCAATCGACCCATGCGACCGCGCCAAACACCGGTGCGTGGATAACAGAGACAGCATTGTCAGTTCTGTTTCCAGTTTTTTGTCAAAAACTTGAAGGAGAAGTTCCTCCTCGGTTCCCAGGATCATCATGTCTCTCAGGGCAGATGTCGACTGGACGACCTTGGACAAGCGGAAATTCTTCGTGAACGGCGCGTTCGTATTCACGGGACTGACGACATGTCTGTTCCCATTGACGGTGCGGATCGACTCGGCCGGAACACGCTCTCGCTCGCTCTCACGCACGCACGCACGCTCGCACGGGCGACGATGCGGTTTGCTCGTTCGTCAGGTCATCAAGACGAGGATGATGGCTTTGGACCGGTCCTCGACTGCGTCGTCGCCGACCTCGACGGCCGCTGGCATGCCCCGGAGAGCAACGGTTCTTTCGACGGCTCGGGAGGTCGTGCACGCGTCTGGCTATCGGGGACTCTACAAAGGCTTTTCGACGGTCGTCTGCGGACTGATCCCGGGCCGGATGATGTACCTGACGGTGGGTGTTGACCTCTCGCCTGCTGGCCTGCTCGCTCGCCGAATCGTCTCGATCATCGCAGCCGCGCACGCCCCCACAGCATCATCGCCCTCACATCATCATCGTCGTCATCATCGCGCCATCCCACTCGTCCGCTAGGTGCTGGAGGCAACGAAAAATTGGGTCACTGTGCGGCTCGAGAGCAGCGAGCGGATGCCAGAGGCAGCGGTCGCGAGTGCGAGCAGTTTTGTGGCTGGCGCGACGGCGAGTTTGGCGGGACAGCTGATCGCTGTGCCGGTGGACGTGGTGAGTCAGCGGCAGATGATCGACCAAGGCACATCTGGGCTGCGGATAGCGCGGTCCATCGTCGCCAACCGGGGAGTTATCGGTCTGTATCAAGGGCTCGGGGCGTCGATCATCACGTTTGTGCCGTCGTCGGCCATCTGGTGGTCGGCGTACGGCGCGTACCAATCGCTGATATGGAGCGGGGTAGACGGATATCGGGGCGTACAGCACGCGAGCATGCACGACGCGATGCGGTCCGAGGGCGAGATCCTGGCCGTGCAGGTGGCGGCCGGCGTCGTGACGGGCTGCACGACGAGCTTTCTCACCAACCCGCTGGACGTGGTCAAGACGAGGGTTCAGGTTGACGGGAACGACGGGGTGACCTGGCGGAGGGCCGCCAGGTCGCTGTACCGGCGAGAGGGCGTGCATGGGTTCTTCCGCGGCGTGTTGCCGAGGATGGCGAGTGCGAGCCTCTGGGGGACGACGATGGTGAATGCGTACGAGCTGTTGAAACGGAGTTGCAGCATCGAGAGAGAGAGAGAAAGAGACCGGGAATAGACGGAGTTGCAGCATCGAGAGAGAAAGAGAAAGAGACCGTAATCGTACTGGTAACATAACATCGTTCTCTCACGCACACGCACATGCCCTCCAAGGACAAAATACTCCGGTTGGCGACGGGATTCCGAGGTCGGGCCAAGAACTGCATCTCAATTGCTCGCGAGCGGGTGGAGAAATCGCTGCAGTATGCGTACCGGGACCGGAAGGTGAAGAAGAGGGACATGAGGAGGCTTTGGATAACGCGAATTAACGCCGGAAGCCGTCAGTACGGCGTCCGGTACTCGGATTTCATCCGGGGGCTGGGCGAGCGGCGGATCGAGGTCAACAGGAAGATGCTCAGCGAGCTGGCCACGAACGAGCCGTACAGTTTCAAAGCGTACGTCGATGGCTCACGGTGAATGGTGAATGGCGGAGGGCGGAGACCCGCTCACTCGTTGTTGTTGGCTCGCTCGACGTTCCCTCTGCTCACGCAACCACGGTGCTTATGCATATGCTCGCGATACCAATTACAGGCTGGTGGATCAGGTGCGTTTCATGCGGGCGAGCGGATAGTCGCCGTCGAAGTGGGCGAACGGAACGGCGCACGACCTCGTCGTGCCACTCGCCTCACGGCGCCGCTTCGGGTGCGACCGTGATCGCGACTGGTGGGCAGTGACAGTCATGATGACTCTAAAATATCATAGTTCAGATGGATATCTAGTTCTAAGCAACGTCACAGTTCAAGTTCAGGTTCTCTCGCTCGGGAGACATCGGCATCGACGTCGAATACCGCTTGCCGCTCCCGCTGCTGCCGTCCTTGAGCGAATCCAGGACCTTGAGGGCCTTGCGGATGGCTCGTGTGGCCTCCTGGCACTGGTGCCGGCGCTCTGCAATGTCCTCGCGCTCCCTCAACAGGGTGTCGAGCGAGTCTTCGCGATACAGGACCTGGGTCAGGTGCTTCTGCAGGCCCTTCTGGACGTGGTTGACCATGAAGTTCATGACAATCTTGGGCACCATGTCCTGGACGTTCTTGCGGACAATGTCAAAGTAGGAGTTGACGAGGACGCGAGTGACGCGGACCTGGACGATTTCCTGCTCTGTTGTCGTCGGGGGGACGAGGAGCGTGTCAGGCGGCCGGGAGAGGGATATCGGCTGGGCTGCGCTCTGCGCCGGTGTGGTACCGCTCGCCCGACCGCTGCCCCCGCCGCCCGCCGCGCCACCGCCGACCTTGCCGCCCTCAAACCATCCGTTCGAGAACCACCCGTTCGAGAAGAGCTCGGTGTCTTTGAGTGTATCTTTCAGACCTTCGATCTTCCTCGACTTGAGTGGCGAGTGCTGGCCCGGCGGCGGCGGCACCGTCTTGGCCGGGTGGTCCCTGTGGGCACCGTCCCGCTTGGTCTTCATGACATGTGCGATGGCCTCGTTGCCGCCGATGAAGTTGGGGTTTGACGTGTTGATGAACGCCAGCTCGCAGTCAATCAGGTTGTGGATCATTGCCTGCAGAAGAAGAATACAGTGGGATCGGTGGGATCGGTGGGAAAGAGCGGTCGAGGAACCGAGGGAACTAAGGACCTCAGTCGACGAAGCAAAAACACATCCACAGATACATATACAGATGCACACACAAGGCCATCGTCTTGTGCGACGAATACGTACCTCTGCCGGAGCGGCACCTAGCGAGATGAACTCCTCGACGGCGTCAATCATCCGAGACCGCAGCCTCGGGAACCTGGAAGCCTCCGACGGGACGCTCTGTGAGGCGATATGGACGAGCTCTTGATGCACAAACTCTCTGCATTGTAACGCAGGGCGCAGAAGGCGCTCGATCGCCCTCGAAACGAGCAGCTCGAACGGGGCCTCGGGGATCAGCAGCGACCCGGTGATGCCCCCCGCATTCTTGATCGCGGTCCGGATCTCGTCGTCCGTGAGCTCGCTGGCCGGATCCAAGGCATCCAGCGCGGGGTTGAAAACGTTCAGAAAGACGTGGCGGATGCGCGCGCCGCCCCGCACGTGATCGTTCTTCTCGTCCCTGCCGGCGTGGATAATGTCCGAGTCAGCGTGTGCGTGTGCGAGGGCGAGGGCCAGGGCGAACGAGGGAGAGGACGCAGTCGTCGTGGTTATCCATCAGTCAGTACGCACCTGGCCTTTCCTTCCAGCGATGCAGCAAACCCGTTTGAGTACGAATCCAGCACGGAGAGCAGCAGCGCGCCGCGGTTCATCCCGATCGGCGGTGCCTCGCCATACATCCGACTCTCCTTCTTCTTCCTGTCCAATGCCTTCTCCAGGCTCGTCCTTAGGCTCGGCAGACTCTCTCGGATACTTCTTGCCAGCACCCGATTCAACCGGTCGGCCAGCACCCCGACCCCGCAGCACTCCTTGACCCCGTCGTACTCGCGTCGTCCTCGGAAGTACATCACCTCGCTCTCCCTGGCCCGCTCCATCCCGACGCCGTCCACGATATCTCTCTGACTCCGCAGCACAACGCCCACGTATCCCATCCGCAGCGGCACCACGTCGTTCCGCAGCATGCGCACAGCGTCGGTGCCTTTGTCCATAATGTCCAGCTTGGTGAGCACGCCCACGGTCCTAATTCCATCCGGATCCACCGACCGTGCCAACTCCAACGCGTCGGATGACGCCAGATCCTGGTTCGCCGGCGACACGGCCAAAATGATGCACTGCGGCGCACCGATGTACTTCAAGATGAGCTTCCTGACCTGCGGTGCGAGGAGTGGTGGGCGTGCTGATGAGCGAAGTGACGAGGGCAGTGGACATGGCGGCGGAGAAGATCGTCGAGATGATGGAGAATATGCCAGGCACGCACCTGCTTCTCAATGTCCGGCGGCTGGTCCCCGACGGGCACCCTCGTCAGTCCGGGGAGATCCACCAGCGTCATCGTCAGCACATTTGGAGACACGATGCGCAACCGAATCGGTTCTGAAGATATACAGCTGCGG
>JACLAB010002965.1_pt1 | contig 15730 bp, 13 predicted proteins | sample 8027921 | NCBI WGS metagenome assembly JACLAB01 (sample SAMN15725117, study PRJNA655200) | protist metagenome | isolation source: fluorescence activated cell sorting (FACS) single amplified genomes of... | place: USA: West Boothbay Harbor, Gulf of Maine | collected 2000-07-19 | reverse complement strand
TGCTCGCAGAATGCAGGCCCACCGCACTCCTTGCACCGAGACCGCTGACGACCGTGCTCACAGATTCCTTTACCTCCGCAATCTTTGCAGTAGTATTGCTGTCGATCGTGCGGACACTTGCCTCTGATGTTGGGCATCGCCGAGGTCGTTGCGAAATGACCGGGGATGGTATCGAGTTCCATGCATCTCACGCCCTTCGTTTTCGTCTTGTCTATTGTCCAGCCCGTGAACCCTCCATCGACGTCTTCGCTCGCCAACCTTTTCACATGGGTAATCCTATTGGGCTTCCTCTTATTCTGACGCAAAGACATTCTCTTGGGTCTCGATATTGTTTAACCCGCAGGGTTGAGTCAACTGAAGTCGCCTATGACTGTTAATTGTTCCAACGCACGCAAATCAGTGGAGTACCCAAGCTTCTCTCACCCTGTTCTGCTCACTCTTTCCACCGCCCAAAGTAAAGGTAGGCACCAACTGTACTCATTTTGATTCAAGATTGCCTCGCTTTTATCATGTACATCTATCCCAGCCAGCAGCCAGCAGATAGATGTGCATTCGTAAATAAAGCAGCCCTTCGCCTCTAGAAATAAACCTTCGAACGAAGGTACGAGTATTAATATTATTATTAGTCTATTATATATATATGAGCGGGTCTATTAATAATAACTCAAAAAGGTATTAAATAACATGTATGCATGTCATACTAGCTAGCTAATTGCCCATGTCATACTAATTGCCCATGTCATACTAATTGCCCATGTCATACTAATGCCCATGTCATACAAATTGCCCATACGGAGCTTGTTTTTTGGAGGTGGTAAAATATCGTTTTACGCTGCCGCAGGGTCTCGTATATATGGTTAAACAGTGTACAACTCGGCTGCCCCAGAGAGGCGAGCGCAAGCATGCGCAGAGTAAGGCGCGCAAGGCAGGGTTTGGTGCGAACGGCGCCTCCGCAGGTTGGTTCGAGGAGCGGAGGGTGCGGAGATCCGATACATAGATCGTAAGTGTGAATATGTGCATTACAAGGCATGGTTTCGGCGGAGAGGGGGCTTTAAGGCGACATTGAAGGAGGGGATGGGGTTGTAATGCCCAAGGCGGCCTCAAGCTGCTCCGGAGTCTCGTTAGGGATGTTGTCGTCGTCGTCGTCGCTGTCGCCCAGGGTTTGGCGCGAACGACGCTTCGATACAAGGCGGCGGGTGCGTCGAGGCGTTTGAAAAGCTTCGGCCTCGTCAACGTCCGCCTCCATGGGCTCGTCGGTGGGCTCGTCGGTGGGCTCCTCGGTGGGCTCCTCGGTGAGATCGATGGGCTCGTCGGCGGAGGTGGGGATCTTATTGACGATGCAGCGGTCGGCGGACATCTTGGTCGTGTCGGGCTCGTTGTTGGAGAACGCGATGACGTGCAGAGGCTTGAGGTGCATCGACGTGGAGTTGTACTTGCCAGAGCAGAGAGACGATCCTTGAGCATTTCCATTACCTCGTACACTACGTTGTAACCGTCATCGACGGTGGTGCGGACGAGGTCGAAGATGACGATGCGGGTCTTGGCCGTGATGGCCTTGGACAGGACGTGCAAGTCTCCCAAGGTAGTGGTCATCCAGTGGTCCAAATGTCTCCAGTCCCAAGTGATGTGGATGTCGTCGCCGAGCGCGTTCGCCTTCAGCACGGCGTTGATCTTACCCGTGGGTTGAAACCCCTTCCGCATCAACACTGCTGGATCCATGTACTCGGGCGGAATGTGCATCACGCCGGTCGCGTGCTGTGCCGCGTCGGACCGATCCGGGTCGAGGCAGCCGGGTTGATGTGCGTCGGGGTTGATCTGAAACGCGTAGTACTTGTTGTCCGCGCCACCTGGTATATGAACGTCGCGTTCTCTTTGCGCCCCCTCGTCTCCGGCGTCGCGCAGCTCGCACACTCTAGTTGCGATATCTCCCCGCGTGACTTGTTCTGGGCATGAATCTTGGTCGCTCGGTTCTTCCACGTCCCGGCGGGGCAGAGGGAAAGATCGAAGGTGAAATCGTGCTGGCGACAGATGTGAGGAACAAATCTTTACAAAACAGTTCTTCTCCAGTTCTCCTTCACGTAATATTGAACTCAATGTGAACAGGCACGTTTCGTCGACAACAGGGGATATTTCCAGGAGCTTTTCCATAAGGACAATTACCCAGACGATGCTAGGCCTGACTCTGGATTTTCTCAGGTGTCACATTCCTTTCGCGGTGTTCTTCGTGGCATACACCGGTCGACGTATTCTAAGTTGGTAACTGCGATTCGTGGAGCCGTGTATGATGTCGTTATCGATCTGAGGACAAACAGCAAAACATATCGGCGATGGTGTGCGATTATTTTAAGCTCGGAAAATAGGACTCAGGTGCACGTCCCCGCAGGTTGTGGCCACGGATTTCTCTGCCTTCAAGATGCTGACATACTTTACCTTCAAGGGGGCTGTTTCGATACTCGGTCCGAGATGGACATAATACCTTTTGATAAAAACCTAAACATTCACTGGCCGAAACCTGACGACTCAACATCTTACGTAATGAGCGAAAAGGATATGCGAGCTCCAAATCTCGTGGATCTCAAGGAGTTTGAAGGTGCCGCAGCAACAGGGCGTCCACCACTCAGGCGTTTGCTCGTCATTGGAGCAAGCGGACAGGTCGGCGGTGCACTTCTCGAGGCATTTGGTGAAGAAAATGTGATAGGGACATACAGTAACAACGCCCGTCCCGGCATGGTACACTTTGACTTAGAGTTCGCAGCCAAAGACCCGCAATACACTCAATATTTGATCACCATGTGCCGGCCAGAAGTAGTGTGCATCTGTGCTGGACGTACCTGGGTTGATGGTTGTGAGAATGAGGGAGACATTCCCTTCCTTGTTAATCGCGATGCTCCACGGATGATCGCTCGTTTTACCAAAGCATGTGGTGGTCGCACAGTCTTTTTTTCCACGGATTATGTATTTGACGGAGAAAGAAAGGGTCACTTTTACACAGAGACGGATGTGGTACGACCCGTCAATGCATACGGTTCGAGCAAGCTTGCGGGTGCACTGGCAGTGTTAGAAGAAGACTTGAACGCCCTTGTAATCCGTACCTCTGGAGTATTTGGACCAGAACTTCAAGGCAAAAATTTCGTTTACCAACTGAGCCGCACTCTTCTGCAAGGAAAAAAAATGCAGTGTGCGACAGATGCTTATGGATGTCCCACATACAGTAGGGATCTAGCGGCGCTTACAATTGGATTACTTGGAACGGGTGTTTCGGGAACTTTTCATTGTGTAGGCAATCTCTGTTTGAGCCGCTACGAATTCGCAACACGAATAGCAACTTGCTTGGGGCTCGATACCAGCTGCCTTGAAGGCAAAGAATCACGCGAGATATATCTTGAGAGTCTGCAAAAACTTGGATTTGCAGCCACTCGCGGCAAATATTTTGATTTGTCAATATCAAAATTACAAGCAGTTCCTCCTGGGTTCCGACAACGTGGAATAGAAGAGGCACTGTTGGACTGGAAGACAAACCCGATGAGCGCTGAGTCCATGTTCAGCCCTCGTTGATATCATCACTGCATCCATACAACAACCCACAAAAACCAGCTGTGTACGAGCACATCCTGAAACCTCTTGATAGACGCATTAGTCTTTCGTATACGTGTATTGGAAGATACGGCATCAAAGCAGCTGCGTATGTCCGCTCAGCGTAGTGGCCCTCAATGACGTTATCCCCTCGCTCCAATAACTTTAGCATTGTTGACCAAACTGGGCGAGAAGCAAATATGTTCCTCGGTTTTGCAGCGAAAGTGCCCGCGTAGCAAACTGGCATCACAGGGTGAGGCATCGGCAACTTCAACGCGTCAAACCATTTCTCAAAAGTTAGATTACCGGCAAAGTCGACGTCGTCGCGAGCAGCATAGCCTCCTGCGCTATTGTATTTTTTTAAGCGGAACTTCGCCACCTCACTGGAAATGTGCCATGCAGACCACTCTGAACCATAATTGAAGACTGTGTGAAACCATGTCTGCGACAAAAATGTTGTTCGATCAAATGTGTTAAACCAATTCGGAATGCTACCGCAACTAAACCCAGTTGTCCCGGCTGCTTCTTGTATCACGTCTTGCAGACTACGGCGGCGAAGCTGTACTTGGTGGTGATTCGGGTACGTATCTTTGAGAAAAAGTTGCACTTCATCTGGATCTGTTTCCTCAGGAAGATTTGCCATGTGGTAGACGTAGGCATGATCAACTCTACCGACATTTTTAAGGTCTACTTTAGTTGTGCGATTTAAAATATTTGGAACTTGATTTCCGCATTTAGAGTACACAGTTATGTTGCGCACGTCAAGCCCTTGCAGGAGGTGATCTAACCAGTCAAGCGAATGCTCGCAAAAAGCTATCGCAATAGATACTGGAGGGTTTGTGAAGTAAGAATCGGCATTAAGAGCTCCAAAAGTGCCGTGCCAAAGACCGTCAGCGCAACTCGGTTTATATTTGGTGGGCACGTCAAGAAAAGTCCGCGAGGAGGCAGTGTTTGTAGGTGAAGTTGGCGATTCGATGCTCGTTCTCCTGTCCTTTGCGTGATGCATAAAACCGTGCAGAAAGAAACTTAAAGGTGAGATTGATAGGCAGAGTAAAGTGATACGTTTGCTGTATCGTTTCGTGTGCGCAGAGTTCGACATCCCGTTTACAGGCGTGTCTTAGTTCGACAGCCTCCGTTGCGAAGTCCGTCTCTGTAGTGAAAGTGCGCTCGTAGTTTTGTAATATCGAAACGCATCTCTCGCGCGCCTACCTCGGCATATGCTCACGACTCCTTCGTTCGAGTTTGGACGGATAACTCAACACGAGGCCAGGGAAATCGATTGATGGCTGGCTGCATGCATGGGAACTGCTTGATTATTGTGAACATTTCTCCAACGATAGTGCATATAATATATCTTCGAAGGTACGAATAATAATAATAATGAAGGTACGTATATTATTATATATAAAAAATAATCCCTTGCTTGCTTGATTATATTGCTTGCTTATTATTATATATATATTATCTATCTAGTTGTAAATAAACTTATATATTATTATAATAATTACTTGATTGCTTGATTGATTATTGTTGTAATTTTTATAATAATAATATTGCTTGGCTAATAATAATAATAATAGATGGATTTAAGTATAAGATTTGAGGTTATGGCCGGTGTTTTTGCCGGGGCAGCATGTTTCGAAGCCGCGCGGCGTACGGAGCGCTACGCGGCTACGATGCCGTTGCTGCCGAAATTCTTCCTTGTAACGATGCAAGCTGATGGTATCTTCAAGTCCACGGTGCCATATCTCAGGCAGGAGCGATGTTCGTCGATCCGCCGGGACCTTTCCGTCGCGATCGCCGCTCATGTCCGGCTCCATGAGAGGCGACATGCCAGTTGGAAGACGGGCATCATCGCGGCATTCATCGCGCACGTCAGGACCTCGCTGCAGGAACGCGTCCTGTTGATGCTTTACAGTGATGGAGGACCGCCGCCTGCCGCGTAAGCGGTTTACATGGACCAGTCGATGCACCGAGCGTGGGCCTTCACTGCATTTCGGAAAAGTCAGCAGCCGAGCTGCTGAATCGAGTGGTTTTTCCAGTTGTCGCCTGTACCCCTTCGCACGGCAAGCCGCACATGCCCGCCGTCGCTCGGATTCGTGCTCCGTAAAGAGCACGAGCTCGCCTTTCGGACCACGTACGAAGAATCTGTCAGTTCTAGCTCCGCGTGCTTTGGCCGTCCCTGGCCTTGACGAAGCGACAAGAGCTACTTCGACTTGTATTCCGCTTCCGAAACGTGCCCATCCAAAATTTTGGAGAACTTCCACGTGCCGGCGCCAAAAAGTCATCCTTGATTCATAAACCCCCAAAATCGTCATATCTTGGAAATCCATCTATTAGTCCTGAGAGGCGCTCTCAGCAGCGTGGGCTGCAGACAGGTTACGTTTCGCGACAGGTTCAAATGTCGATATTAGTGTTAACATGGCTTTGATTGCATTAAAGCGATCCCGCGACATGATATCTTTTACCCGAGTCTGGCACGAATCTGATGTCCAATGGTGTACTGTTGATGGCAATCTCTCATGCCCAAAGTATTCAACACCGATAAACTTTCGAAGCTCACCAACAGTCAACGGAACCTTCGATAAACTCTCGGCGGACTTGGGCGGCCACGCCTGCGTTTTTTGCAGATACGCGGGCCGTTCGCACGCTTTTTGTACGAGCGGATCCTGCTGGAGCAACGGTCGTCCATGCAAGTAATCATCAAGTTATAGTACCTTCGTAGTACTCAATACGTTTGTTGGTGCTCTCGACAGCGAGGTGCAACATTTCATCGGTGATGAAGAGCTCCCACAGATCGCGGGGGGTATGTTCCAACTATAGCTTACTGCGGCAGATGGTATTGTTCGAGCGCCAAGCACGTTAAAATGACCCCGATAACAAGATTCAGCCGTGGGCCTTCCTGGTGTAATACCCCCTGTATTAGGGCGACGCAGACTATTGCAACTGCCGCCACAAAGCACTTGGCAAAGTTATCTAAATACTTAAGAATAAATGAAACCAGAAGGCCTACGAGTGTTAGCGATATGATAGCCGCGCATGCCCAAATGTTGAAGCCAGTAAACGCACCGTTTTGGACAATTTTGGACCAGGACGAAGCTAGACCAAATAAAATGCCGAAAAAGTACAACTGCATGTTCTGCACATGAATGGAATCCGCTTTTTCAACCCTAGTCCCCTTCAGCAATAGCTCCGAGACGACTCCGCCTGCGCCAGATGAGAAAGAGTTCACGAGGACGAGAACATAACCCAGCCTGCTGTTTTTTTTTTCACTGGTTTCCTCTCGCTGGAGTTGAGTGACGCAAGACCCAAGTACAAGAAGAAAGAGGGCCTTCCATCTCAACCACGTAAGCTCTCTCCTGAGGAAAATGCGCATCAGAACACCAGTAGCTAAAACTTTGAGATTATTCGTTATCTGAAAAGTTGTCGGCCCAAGTTCTTGTATAATGTAAAACATGCAGTTATTGCTGACGAAGTAACACATCGCCGGTAGCGCAAAGGTGGCAAATTTGCGAAACCCAAAATTTGCCCCTTGAATTTCTCCCCTGGCCTTTGCCCTCAAAAGAAGTAGGGCTGATATGAAAAATTTCAACGCCTCGACTGCGCATGGTATCATAAATGTGTTGTATCGATAACTTCCATCTTTGGCCTTACTCGCTTCAGTGAAAATGGTGGCAGAGACGGTAAAAACCAGAAGGGCTGCACAGCTTCCAATTTTCTGTACGCCCGTGGAGTCAACATTATCCCCGTTGTCGTGCTTCGGAAAAGGGAACATAAACGCCCGGTTGGCCCGTTTCTCGGGATCTTCGCCAAATATACGTTGGCTCGGGTTGTAACAGCGTTTGTTCCACGTTCCCGTGACCGGCACTGACAAATGGGTCACGTTTGATCTGCCCGCACGCACGCAAGCATCACAAATATCCTTTTGTTTTAATAATATAAGGACAGGTGCGTGATGTAATAATAATAACTAATAAAAACTACATAATATGTACGTACGTACCTTATTCGGAGGGTACCAATCAATCATATATTGGAAACTAAAATAATAATAATACGAGGTGTTATTAAAACCCTATTATATCTAGCCTGCCTGCCTGCCTCACGCATCATCAATAATAATATTAGTAATCGAAGACGCGCGTTCGAAATCGCAGCGGCGTAAGGAGATGCGATCAGCATATCTTTTTGTCCGAACCCCAAACGTTTCTCGTGCGATGTTTTTTTGTTCAACGTTGAAGTTGTAACAAGATAACTCGCGCGAAGTGCTGTTTGCCGAAATCTCAATATGGGCTGCTCTTTACAAAGTTGGCTAGCGGAAAAGCGAGCCTTGGGAAGAAAACATACAAGGTTGAGGCAATTATTTCTGTGGTGCATTGTTTTTGCAGTTTGCTTGATAGATGGGAGGTTTTCCTTGATGTTGTCGCCGGAATCCCGGGAAGGCAAACCATCTGTACATGCGAGCACAAAGGCGACAAATACGAATATTTCACTCGTTTTGATATCGAGTCCTGTTGCTAACTTCGAGGAAAACCTAGCTTGGATGATACGGCTTACGATTCAAAGTGCTTTGCGGTCGTTTCGTTTACCTGATGAAAAGGTCACACTCGACCTCCTGGTTTTCTTTCCATGTAAATCCAACTTCCATCATCCTGCTCAGCCATATTCTGTTCAGCTAGTGCAAAACGGATATGAAGCCTACACTAGGTCGGTATTCCGAGGTATTGACACCGTCGCTCGTGAGTTCGCTACAATTTCATTTCATTGTGCTGGGCTGTTTTCAACAGCGATATGCCACCTTGCTGAAAAACCTCAGATGTTGCGAACGACGTACTTCGTTATTGAGCATGACTGGGTGGTACTCCCATCCCAAGTAAATTTAATCGGTGGTGAAGTCGCAGATTTCATCTCGCACAACGACTTCAATATCAGTTATGTTTTGCTACAAAGAGGTGACCGAAGTATAACCAATAACAAACCATTGTTCTTCCATGAACACAGTGCCCGTTTGTACAGAGGGAGGCAATATTCAAATAACCCATTTATGTCAACAGGCAAGTTTCTCAAAGATTTAACCTCGGCTTCAGGCCTTTGCACTGACTTAACAAGCGGTCATTGGGAAAGAAGAGCAGAAAAATACGCTCTAGACAGTGGCCTCTCCGAACAAATCGCCCTACTCGTTCCTTCAAACACATCAAATAGAGCTAACTTGTATCACATCGATGGAAAATTATTGGCCTTCGCACAGAAACTGAGCGTTGGAGCACTTTTTGAAGCTGGAAATCCTCCGCACGTATCCTTTGATCAAACGCATGTTATCGACAACCTCGATAGTTACTGTCAGCATCTACCGAATATTTGTTCACCGTACTATCTGAGGAGTGCCTTGCTTGCTCGTGTTCTTACATACGCGAAAAGTTTGCCGTGTGTTGAAAATAAAGAGGATGCTACCATCCCACATTTTGCCTCAGCTTTCCTAAACGCACACGGAATTAACACCGTCGATCTGGAGGGAACATTTCCAGGGAGCGCCGAAGCTTCTAGTGAACTTCGAAACAGAATTTGTAATTATTCGATTGCACTTTGATGACATTAGATTTCATTTGAGCTGCACTCTGCGACCTGTGAACTGTCTTGTGGCCATCCATCAGATTGCAGCACAACCCCGGCCTGGGCGACGAGGACGCTATATGTTTACATCACAATACGAAATGGATACTTGATGTTCGAATTAACGGGTGTGATGACGGGACGCTGCATTTGCTGTCCTGTGCCATCATCTAACTTCAACAGATAAGGAAAACACCCAGCGAATTGCCAACAATATTAGTTTTTGAACCGCGGGTCTTGCCAACAACAGCGCGCATTGGGTCGTTAACGTGAACTTCATCAAGTGATGCAGGCTGGGAAAACACATAACATTAAGAAACCTTGTGCATTGTCGTGTTGTGGCCACGGGGGTAGTTTCCGGATCCTTATGATTTGTCATGAAAAGATCAGGCCAGGGCAGGATTATTATGCTTCCAGTCATGTTGCCAAAACGCGAGAGACCAACTGCAAAGGTACATTGGTCGTGCATTAAGGGCCAACGCAGAAATCAGTCGTTCATCGGCGGCGCGAGCATTACTGGGCGCGCGTGAATAAGCACCTTGGCGCCACATCACTGGATTGAGACAGGTTTGGTGCGGCGGCAATGTGCAAGAATTACCTTCGTTCTGAGGTACGAATAATGAACGAATGAAGGTACATATGTTACATTAAAACATGGGGTTGTAAGGCCTAACTACTGCCCATGTATGTGCTCAGGGGTTAGTTTAATTGGGGTTGGCAACAGGGTTCAGCAGTGTGTAAAATTCGTGTGCACCGTATGTTCCGCGTCGGGCCCCGTGGTGGCGGTCGTTGGTGACGGCCGATCCGGCGATCCTTTGCATGAGCGATGTGATGAGAGCGACGTGTATGAGTGCGAGGTTGCGCAGGTGGACATGATTCCGGAGCTCGTTTGGCGGTTCGATGGAGTCGTAGATGGCTTGCGTTCGCTCGTTGACGTTGCCCGAGGCTCGGTGTGCGCACCGGCATCTTTGAGGAAGTTGAGGAACGGTTTGCCCATCCGTCCGTATGTATCCATCACGAGCGGGATGAAATCCTTGTTCACCGCGCGCGCTGCGTCCTTGTACTTACCGTTCTTCTCAGCAACGCGCTTTGCAATGGGGTCGCCAGTCGGCGCCGCTCTGCCTTGGCGGGTCTGGGTTGGCTTGTGTGTGGTCTTTGGCCTGTGCCATGATGTGTGTGACGGAGGTGTCTACCAGGACTGAGATGCCAGTCTCCCGTAGGCCATCGATGCGGATGTCGGGGCGTTTGCCGGTGGTGGTGCCGTCGGGGTTCTCGATGCCGGGGATCTCGCCGATGCGCTCGATGAAGGTGGTGAGCCCTGCCGCTTTGCAGACAGCTTGTACGGCAATCTTCAGATTGTCGTGGGTCGTGTTGGCGCTGCCACCGGCGTTGGTGGTGGACACGCAGAGCAGGTGGTCAAGGGCGTGGCGCGGGTCGAGCGCAGCGTGGTGCGGGTTGCAGCAGCACGACTTGCTGGTGGTTGTAGGTGTCGGTGAGGCAGGGCATTAAGGTACCTTGCTTGCTTACTTTTACTTATGAAGGTAAGTGTTTATTACCTTCGAACGAACGAATAATAACGTACGTTTTTCCCCGGTCTTTCCCCGCGCGCGGGGAGCTCCATATATATATTATATATTATGAAATCGAAATCCTAAATAATAACGAACTAATCATAATTATTAATAACTCATATGCTTTTCGTACCACATATTATTCATCATATTATTTATTTATTACCCTCGCTCGAAACTTACGTACGTATATGTACGTACCTTCGTCCGTACATTCGTTCGAACGAACGAACGAAGGTACCTTCGAAGGTACCTTCGTACCTTATTATTATATTACTTGTTTATTTATTATTACTTCATTCGAAGTAATAATATTTCGAAGTAATAATAATAATAAGGTTTTTCGATATCAGTAATAATAATAATAATAATAGAACGTACGTACGTATACGAACTAACGAACGAAGGTACCTTCGTACTGATGATGATGATGATGATGATGATGATGATGATGAGAGAGACAAACTCCAGTTTCGATTCATTCCTTGGTTGTGCGCTGCTGGTCGATCGCATCGTGTTCAATGGCAACAAACATGTCCACTAAAGTTTGTGAACACTTCAGACGAAGGAGGGACTGTACGAGTTGTGGGGGGCGACGCGTTTGTGAGCACCGAAGGCGGCGTTCTACGTGCAGGCAGTGTGGTGGTTCGCAGATTTGTGAGCATGGACGCTTGCGCGCTCAGTGCAGGCAGTGCGGTGGCTCGCAGATTTGTGAGCACCGAAGGCGGCGTTCTACGTGCAGGCAGTGCGGTGGCTCGCAGATTTGTGAGCAGCGGCGCGTGCGCGCTCAGTGTGGGCAGTGCGGTGGCTCGCAGATTTGTGAGCACGGGCGCGTGCGCGCTCAGTGCAGGCAGTGCGGTGGCTCGCAGATTTGTGAGCATGGGCGCGTGCGCGCTCAGTGTGGGCAGTGCGGCGGCTCGCAGATTTGTGAGCATCGGCGCGTGCGCGCTCAATGTGGGCAGTGCGGCGGCTCGCAGATTTGTGAGCATCGGCGCGTGCGCGCTCAGTGCAGGCAGTGCGGCGGCTCGCAGATTTGTGAGCATGGGCGCGTGCGCGCTCAATGTGGGCAGTGTGAAAGTGACTCAACAGGGTGAATTAAATCCCGAACATATGATGATCTCTTCCTTTACTTCGTCGAAGCTACCTTCGAAGGTACCGAGGTACCTATCTAGCTAGCTAGCTACCGTGTACGAAGGTACCTTCGTACCTTTTTTGAATACGTACGTTAATATCATAACTAACGTTGGATTGACTACTTTATTATTTGGGAGACTCTTTGTTAAGATGGACTGCGCTGATCTGCTCCGTGGGAACAGTGAGCCTAGACTTTCTCCCCTTGAGCTTTCTCACGAGCATATCTTGATGTGCTTGCTACGATTATTGCTGATCATCCTCTGCTTCTCCTTGAAAATTGCCCCGTTGTCAAATAATTGTCAGCACGACTGTCATCAAGTGCTGTGATTGTTGCTGGGATAGGTGTTACAGTCATCTTCAATCCTGTTGAATAAATTGATGGACGTACGTGCAGTACTTTAACGAATCATTTATCGGCTTGTGCTCAGCTTCTCACTAGCTAGCAGAGACTGTTGCATGTTGGGGATATATCCAACAACTGGGTTCCAAAAGAAAGAAATGTGGGGCGCCGATGTTCGACTCTCTAGCCCAATGAGCACACGTGTACATTAATAAAACACGGTCATTGGTGGTTCGGTTGTACGTGCGTATACAATCAGTAGTGTGCTGGAGGTACATCAGCTCTCTTGGCAGCTTTTCATGATGTCGGTTGCGGAATTGTCATATAGTGTATTTTCAATTTCATGGACTTACTGTTTGGCCTTTAGTATCTTGCAACAGTACTGTATCAACGTTTGAAGAACCAGTGTCGCCTTTGAACCCGTAAACTAAATGTCTGAGCCTATCAACGGTGATGTCAAAAGTTGTACAGTTTTGGCGGTGTTGTGGCAAGTTTGCTGTTTCAGGGTTGCCCAGTCCTGGAAATCTGTGTCGAATACTGGTGCCGAGCCAGAAATATGCAAGTACGTCTCGAGATCGAGTTCCTCGAGCACGTTTCAAATAGACGAAAAACCGTTCGAGATGAAACCTTTTCTGTAATTCTCCAGCAACCGCAAGTGGTCATCAACAGAGATTTCAACTTGTCCCTGATTGTATTCCTCGATTCTCTTTTCGCTATGCGTGGCAAACTGTAACAGGAGATCCACGGTGAGCAAACCGTCCCTAAACATCTGGCGAGCCAAAACGTGCCAAGGATCTTTGATGATGTCGCCGTCGCCAATGTTTGATCCCGGCTTTATAATTATATCTGCGAAGTCAACCGTCCCAAAATAATAGTCAACTCCCGAGTACCTCTTCGCGAGTCGATCATTATATGTTGCTCCACGCCGTGACGCGTGGTCTTTTTTAGCGTGGCTAAGTTGGTGGAGGATAGGGGCTGAAAAAGTGGCATCCATGACAGTAGCATTCGTATATTTGTAAATCGAAGATAAGAAAACATTGTCCCACCTCCAAGCACCCACAACAAAAGGCGGGAAAAAGGTGATCACCTGCTTTGCCGATGCAGATTTCCGGAACACAAAGTAGTCAACGGCATATCCATGCTCGATAGGCAAAGTCTCAGAGTGTAACTCAGCGATCCTCCAATCCACCAGATCCTCGACTACCAAAGGTCCTGTCCCTGTATGCCTCCTCCCGACCATTACAAATTCATCTTCAAGGGCTGCAGCCAGTGCCACACTTCGGGCAAAGCTATCAAATATAATGATATCGCCGTTGATGAAGCTAACTATTTCAGTTCTCGACATGGAGACCAGTAATTTCAGTATACAGTCCATGGTTGGCACTTGGAACACGGGATCCACGCACACCTTGAGACTGACGCAGGTGCACTTATTCAGGTACCTTGGCCTTTGGGCACAGGATTCCTGCTTGTCAACGAAAATGATAACCCGCTTAGACCCTGCCGAGCGAATGAAGCTTTTTAGCGAGCTCAATACTGCCTGATTAGAAGGAATAGTTTCTGCATCCCATTCATCTCCTCGGATAACTGTGCCGATCGTAAATTTCACGCAAGGCTTCTGGTTCACCGTGTGCATAATTAGAATTATCACACAGAAAAAAGAAAAAGCATAGAGCTTAGCTCTCCTTTTTGGGAATCTGTGCGGCTTGTCCGATCGCACGTTCGGATATCGAGTGGGGGCATGCACGTTTCTGTAATGCGCGTTTGATGCATGAAATAGACGCATGAGCTTGCTCTTGCCGTGGTTTGGCCCCGTTCCGATAGATATCATATCACTGCCGATGAGATATATATAGAGCCAGCGAGCGAGAATATTAAAAATTCATATTATTCATATATATGTGTGATGGGAGATTGAGAAACACTCAGACTGTTTGCTCTGTGCTGAATATAATTTAGACCTTCAAATGAACGAGTTAAACTTCCCATATAAATTTCAAGGTCTATTGACTCGACTCTCCTCCATACATGGAAGCCGAAACGTCGTTACACTGTTTGCTCTATGAACTTTTTTTAAAAATATCAGTTAACTCATAAAAGTACGAGTTAAATCTCTCATATGCATTAAAATATATTAAAATAATGGTTAACTCATAAAAGCACGAGTTAAATCTCTCATATGCTTTTCGATGTATTAAAATATTACCTTCGAAAATATTAAATAACGAACTTTAACTCATAAAAGTACGAGCTAAATCTCTCATATGCATTGCGATGTATTAAAATATTACCTTCGAGAGTACATATAATTCTGGATTTCAATCAAGCGTGCAGATTTTAATTTTAGTTATTAATATAAGATGAGTTAAGACGATAATTTTGGAGTTAATCGAGTTAAGCCGAGTTAATCGAGTTAAGCCGAGTTAAGCCGAGTTAAGCCGAGTAAAGCCAAATCTGGTACCTTTTTTTGAATTAAATCATGAATAAATCGTCCCGTTGCTCGTCGGCACGGTTTCGGCATCGATCTTATCGATCCTTCATCTCCTCGCGCGAAGAAGACGCGCGCGATCCGATGTAAATTTTTTGGAGCGATAAACGTCCAAAATGGTTTACGGAGGGAACAGAGACTTCCACCTGTTCTTCAACAAGCAGGGCGGCCCCGTGCACAGGGGCGAAGCCATGGACTTCAAGGAGCGTTTCATGATCGCTAATTACCACCTTGACGGCTACAACAACGCCAACATAGCTAAGCTGGTTAAGAGAAGTGAGCAAGGAGTGGCCAATATAATAAATCGCTTTGTTGAGACGGGTGAGCTGTGCCCTAAGGCACTCAACGACGCGAGCAGGCCGCCGCTCCTGCAGCTTTTCCAGTTGCTCTATCTGAAGGTTCTACCTCAAGGATATTTTTCGAACTGAATATCATATTAATCTTATTAATATTTTAAATATTATTATTGAAGATGCAAAATGCACGCACTTTACTTCTCACCCTTGCAACGCAGTTTGAACGCAACGGCGCGCCAGTTATATTCGCCCGCCCACGAAGATCGACAAAATGATGAAGTCAAATGCATTCAAAGCAATGAACTTTTTTGGGTATGCACCGGTGGAAAATCCGCTCCCTGGTCTTAACGTTCTGCTCACCTTGGTGCATCTCCTCGGTACCATCGCTTTCTTCGTGTACGCGTTCGTGGACAGCTCTTGCGATGAAGTCACTGTGTACAAGACGGACCAGCCATTATCGACCTGCGCTGGCATGCTCGCCACATTTACGTGCCGCACCTCTGACTATGACGCAGCCACGTCAACCGGTCACGAAAAGACTTTGAACAACAAGAATTGCCTGGCCGAACAAACAGAAGCAGTTTACGGCTGGCACCCGAGAGAAAAGTGTTCGGAGCTCGTTGAGTCAGCGTTAACCTGCAAGGTCTCTGAAACTGCCAACGAAAATTATGCCGGCCGGACTATGCCTGGCGTGGCCAAAGCCGCTTGTGCGTCTGAG
>JACLAB010000010.1_pt1 | contig 15737 bp, 18 predicted proteins | sample 8027921 | NCBI WGS metagenome assembly JACLAB01 (sample SAMN15725117, study PRJNA655200) | protist metagenome | isolation source: fluorescence activated cell sorting (FACS) single amplified genomes of... | place: USA: West Boothbay Harbor, Gulf of Maine | collected 2000-07-19 | reverse complement strand
GATGCAAGTATATACAAAGGAAATGACGCATATAAATTGTCATGACCATTTTAAATATGAAACAATTTTTTCCTATGTTCATTTTGTAAAGACATCAAAAAAACAATGTTTTTATTTTTTGTCTCATGAAGGAAATAAGATATATCCCAAAAAACAAAACTTAGGTGATTTTATTGTTTTTCCAAGTTGGGCACTTCATGGGACAGATCCTATTGAATATGAAGAAGAACGGGTTATAATCGCAGGAAATATTAATTTTGACGAATTTTGTGGAAATAATGCAAACCTCACTCCCACTAGTATAACCAAATAAAATTGTTTTTGTGGGTAGATTAGATTACGATTCAAAAAACAGTGAACATACTAAAAAAAATTTTTTTTTTAGTCGCAGGCAGAAAAATTAACTTAAAATATAAATAAAAGAAATAAAGACAAAAAAATGAAACCTACTCCTAAAGAATCTAAGAAAATTCATGAAAATTATGAAGTCGTTGTTGAGCATCTTATCGAAGAGGGGTATACTTCTGACGAAGAAGGTGCTGGTAAAATTATTGCTGGTATGAGTGAAGAGTGGTTTAATTTAATTATTCTAAAGTGAGATGAAAACTTTTCATGAATTTTGCGAGGATGCAAACATTCAAGAATTTTGGAATCCTTTCGCAAAAAAACCAAAACCTACTGCATCTAAACCTAAACCCAATCCAAATGTTTTGGCATATAAGGATTATAAATCTGGAGTTTTAAATAAGATTACCGGAAAGTTTACTCAAAGACCACATACGTCTGATGAGTCACAACGCTACGGTTGGAAACCTAAAACTGCAAGTTCATATGGACCTAAAGATACTACTTCTCAAGGTTACAATACTGGTAGTGACAATGTACAAAGAACTGCTGATGGAACTCCATTTGCAGGATCTACAACAGGTGTAGCAGTTCCCTACAAATATAAAGAGGGACAAACACCCAAGGGTGTATGGAAAGGAACACCTTCCATTCCTTTCGGTACCAATTTGAAAATCACTCAAAAACCAATGGGAACATCAACAAAAGTTACCAATGCAAAGGTAAGAGATACTGGAAACTTTGGTGCTGCAGGAGAGGTAAATAAAAGCACTAATTTTGATTTGATGCGTCAAACTTCTAGAGAAGTGACCGGAAATCCAAATCTTACACCCACACAATGGGGTAAAAGAAAAATTTATGTGAAATATCCCCAATCCAATTAAAAAAAATTATGGCAATAAATCCATTCAATAAACAGTTAGATAATAGAAACTTTTTATCCCCTGTTGGATTCGAATTTACTTTAGCGAATTATCCTAAAGTTTCTTTTATGTCCAATTCTGCAAGAATACCACAAATTACTTTACAAACTACTCAACAGAATACGTATTTAAAAGTAATAGATGTTCCTGGAGATCAGTTAATTTACAATGACTTTAGTTTTAAATTTTTAGTTGATGAAGATTTGGTAAATTATAAAACTATTCATAATTGGATGACTGCATTAGGTTTTCCAGAAACTACTCAACAATATGCTGACCAATATTTTAGTGATGGTGCAAATGATATCAATAACTTTTTTAGTGATGGTACACTAATTATTTTAAATAGCAATTATCGCGGTAAAGCGCAAGTCAAATTTAAAGATTTATTTCCTGTATCCTTGACATCGCTAGACTTTACTGCTACAGATACCGATGTAAACTACTTTACAGCAGAGGTCAGTTTCAAGTATACTGTGTATAATCTACTTGATATGCAAAATAAACCATTATGAATCTTGAAAAAATTCAGGAGATGTGGGAAAAAGATTCTCAAATCGACCCTGATAACCTACATGATGAATCATTAAAAATTCCACAACTCCATTCAAAATATTATACTTTATACAATACCATCACTCTTTTGAGAGAGAAAGCAAGAGGAACTTATAATCGTGTAAAGTTAGAAAGATACAACTACTACACAGGAAAGGCAACAGCAGAGGTTTATGCAGAAGAACCATTTCCCTATAAGGTTAGAGATAAAGAAGCATTACAGAGGTATATGGATGCCGATGAGAAGTTAAATACTATTGACCTCAAAGTTCGTTACTATGATGTGATGCTTAAGTTCTTAGAAGAGATTATCAAGACAGTTTCGAATAGAACTTTCCAAATTAAAAACTCAATAGACTGGCATAAATTTCAAGCAGGATTTAACTAATGGACCAAGAAGAAGGTAACTATTATAATATTGAAGTAAATATTCATGGCATTCGTCTTATTCATGAAGGTCTTAGACAAGCAGTTCAAAAATGGTCTGGTGGAGAACCAGAAGAACAAGTAAATTTAATTGCGATGAGAGATAATTTTTATAGACTTATTTTAGAATATCAATTTGACAGCATGAACTAAATACTTATAGGTGAACCTATGAGTTATGTCTCATTTGATTATATCAAAAAAGAATGAAGTATATTTACAGGTTAAAGCAGAACCTCATGTATACTACGAATTATCAGACCAGTTTACCTTTGAGGTTCCTGGCGCAAAGTTTATGTCCTCGTATCGTAGTAAATACTGGGATGGAAAGATAAGATTATTTAATCCTTGTACATAATAAGAAGTATAACACTTTTCTGTTTCTTTAAAAATAATACACTCTGGATCATTTTTTATTTTTTTTATTGCTTTTTTAAGATCTTTTTTATTTAATTTAAAGTTATCAGTCCAATATATAATCATAATTTTTTAAAAATAAAGTAAAAAAAAAGACTCCCCGAAAGGAGTCTTAAAAGGTGTGAACCGGATGGATCACATAAGGTTAGCAACCTTGACTCTTCTGTAGTAAACGTTGGAGTTCTTGGTGAGAGCACCAGCGCCAACATCAGTTCCCTGTGCGAAGGGGTTAGCAACAAGACCATAGCGGGTCTTGAAACCAATCTTGGGTTGGAAGGTATCCTGACCAACGGCACGAACCATCTGAAGAGGAACGTAAGGGCAGTAGAACAGACCTGCATCATAAGGGGAAGCACCCTTATAACCAACGGTATAATACTGACTGTCACTAACGTTGTTCGAATAAGGATCGATATATACACGATACTTACCTTGAAGAACACCAGCAAAGGTGTTACCAGTGTCATCAACGTTAAGGTTAGCGTTGAGTGCAGGGGTGTAATCAAGTACACCAGCCATGGTCAGAGCGGAAGCAACGTCTGCAGAACAGATGATGATATTGCCCTTCCCTCTACGAGTTTGCTGCGCGATTGCGTTAGCATCTCTTTCGATCTGGAAGATCAAACCTTTGAACTTCTCAACAGACCAACGACCGTTGGAGTCAACGTCGAGGTCAAATGTTCCTTGAGTTGCAACGTTTGCTTGAGCACCAGGCTTAGCAGTTTTGTAGATTGTACGAACAACTTCTCTATTGATTTCAGAAAGAATCTCAGTAGAAAGGAGGTTTGCTAACTCAGCCTCAGCGTTTAATCCATGAATAGCGCGGAGGTCTTGTGCGAGTTCTAATGAATACTCGGCTTTCAGTGCTCTGGAACGTGCAGTAACGGTGACCTTCTCGATTGAGAATGCCATCTCGTTGAACGCACCAGTGTCGCCACCAAGTTGCTCACCGGAACCAGTATCCATACCCTGACCGACATTATAAGTGTCATCAGATGCGAGTAAGGAAGGATTGTTACCACTTTGTGCGGTAGTACCGAAACCGACAGCTTCGTTAGTACCATCGGCAAGTGACAATGCACCATTCTGACCAGAGAATGCGGAATCGACTTCATTATAGAAGGTTTCGGCTCCGGTCTGGCTTGCCAGACGAGAGCGCATTGCAAAGATAAGTCCAGTAGGACCACTCATTGGTTGAACACCGCAAATATCATATGCGATGAGGTTGGGCATTGAACGTCTGATCAGTGAGATCAGAACGGGATCAAAACCAGCGGTAGGTGAAGAAGAACCAGAACCAAAAGCACCGGATGCGCCATTTGCATTACCGGAGTTTGCAATAGGAGCTTCTCCTAAAAACTCAGCTTGCTCGCGGAGTTCTTTTTCTTGATTTTCTAGCAGGGTGGCGGTTACACTTCTACGATGGGAATCTTTGATGCCATCGAGTCCTTGATAGTCAAGGATGGGTGCCCACTTCTCCTGCAAATACTCGTTGTTTTGCATTTGAAATTAACCTCTTAAAAAAGTTTTAGTTTGACTTATAATTTAAAAATCACTTTTTAGCGACTCTTCCGAGTGTCTGGAGATATGCTTCCATTCTGGGAGAAACAGACTCTGAGAGTGTTTCTTGAACGTCAGTATCTTCAGAAATAGTTTCGGATTCATCTCTTTGAGCACTAGTGTTATTGGGGAAATAAGATTCCTTCAAACTAACTAGTTTCTCACGATAGTTTTCTTCACTATCAAACTCAACATTTTCGGCAAGAGAAGCGAGTTTGTCTTTCTGAGAAATCGCAAGACCCTCAGTGACATCTGCAAAAATTACATCGGAAACCGACTCTGCCAATCTATGATTTAGAGCAATATTTCTTTCGATCTGCTCGTTGAGTTTATCTTCCATTTCATCTAATTTCTCTACCATAGTAGAGACTGCATCATATTTTTCGTCAGGGATGGATACATAATGTTCTTCAAAAAGACTACGCATTCCAGAAAGGAATGATTCAGTCATTTCGGTCTTGAGACCATGTTCAACTTGAAGTGCATTCTCTAGAATCCACTCATCAGCAACATACTCTAAGTAAGCGTCAAGACGCTCAGTTAAAGAATTTTTAATCTCAGTAACTTCTTCTAGGAGTGCTACTTCGTATGCTGCAGTAATTTCTTCTTTGATTAAAGAAGCTTTAGAATTAATAGCACTTTCGAAAATGGTGCGTGCTTTCTCTTGGAATTCCTCAGAAAGTTCTTCGCCAGAAAGAAGTGCTTGAACATCCTCTTCCATGTTATATTCTGCTACTACTTCGCCGTCTTCCTCACTTTCTTCAGTAACTTCAGTTTCAGCGGCTACTTCTTCAGATTCTGCAACAGTATCTTCGGAGGTTTCTACTTCTTCTTCAGAAATAGTTTCTTCTTCGTTCTCAACTTCCTCAGCCTTAACAGCTTTAGAGTTAACAACATCTCGAACCTGCATAAGAGAAGGTTCTTTTAACTTAGCAGAGTCGTCATCGACTCTGTAATTGTCGGGAGTAGGGCCGCCTAGGTCCTCTACAGGAACACCTGCAGTCAGCATGGGTTCTGCGGGAGCTGCGCCTTTGGTTACTACGTTTTCCATTTCTTGTAAATTGTTACCAACGGACATTTGATTATAGATTTATTATTAATCTATATTTATTTATAATTTAAAGATTTGAAAGAAAATTATTGAAGAGATTCAATTTATGCTCTTCAAGCATTTTTTGCCCAGCAAGAGTGTTAATTCTCTTCTGAGTTTTCTCTGCAAGTTGCTCACGAAGAATTCCTCCTTCCCAAACCCACTCTTTTCCTTCCATAATTCCTGATACAAATGCATCAGGTGCAGAAGGATCTGCAACGATATCAGCAGCAGTTGCTAACATGAAATCTTCACCTACAACTTTGCATCCACCACTATCTTCTCTTAATGAACCAACACCACGAGAAGAAACTCCAAGCATCACACCTTCATCTAAAAGTGAAGATGCAATTTTGCCCATAGGAGTATTGAGGATTTGTGCTTTACCTCTGAAATTACTACCCTCTTGAGTGAGTGAAGTAATCTTATGAGAAACACGATCAAGATTTACGGTAGGACCATCAGGATGTCCAAGTTCTCCAAGAGCACGTCCCTTTTGGACGAATGCTTCATTATATCGACCGACTTCTTTAGAAAGAGTTTCCATAGGATACATTCTTCCATTACGATTTTTGAGGTCTCCTTGCAGGAAAACTCCTTCAATATAAAGTTTTTTATTAGAACCTTTACCTTCGGTAATAATCTTTACGTTTGAAATTTCTTCTGTAATGAGTTTCATTTCTTTATCTTGCTATGGAGATGTTACGGGATTGTTATTTTTATCGTGACGTTGATATGTTCCTACACCAACTGGATTATTATCTTTATCATGACGTTGATATGTTCCAGGAGTTCTTGGACTATTATCTGTATTACGAGCCTGATAATCTACATTAAAATTTTCGTAGGTGACAGTTGACCAACCGGTAGTACCTCCAAGATATGAAACAGTAGATACACCTGGTTGAGGAGAAACTGGGTTATTATTTTCGTCATGACGAATATATCCCATTATTCTTGATCCTCGTGTTGTTCTTGATCAGATACATTCAATAAGTCATTTGCAACGAATGGGCGGATTTGATCAATTTTATCTACCGTTTTTGCATAAAGAGATGCTTTGATACTATCAGAAATTTCTGATGCTGAAGCATCGGTAGCAAGTAGGTCAATAATATTTGATTCCATATTATTTTAATATAAGTATATTGATATTTATAGTTTTTACGCTTTTAGTTTTTCTTACACCCCAAAAGATTCTGGATCAGTAGGATCTTTTGGAAGTTCTCCTAATTGATTGCCCATTTCTGCAGGATCTTGCATTGATTGCATAATTGGTTGTCCAGTATTTGGATCAATTGGTGCATTCGGATTGGGCAAAATGCCTTTTGCAATCTCATCATCAATTTGCATATCAATCTCAATAATCTCAGAATCAGTTTGTCTGAGAATTCTTTTACGAAGATATTCGGTAGAATAATATTTACCCAAATAAGGTTCAATTGTAGTAGCAAGAGTGAGACGGTTTGTAATCATTTCAGACTCTTTAAGTTCTGCAAACTGATTATCATATAGAAAATCATATTGGATATGATCTTCCATCGTTTTCCAGTCTTCTGGAGTGATGATATTTTTAAGAAGTAATTGTGTGCGAAGCATGTCACTAAACATACCAGCAAAACGCTTTCTAAGTCTTCCTACAAACTTAGAAAATTTTAATTCGTCTCTCAAAATTTCAGATGATCTTCCTAAATTAAATCCATCTCCAGATCCTGCAATTCTTGATTCTGGGACATTCAATGATCTATAAAGTTTTCTTTGGAAATAATTGATGTCAGTAATTTCGCCAAGATTTTGTCCACCAGGAAGAGTTGTAATTTCAGTTCCTCGTCCACCTTCTCTCCGAGGTAACCAGAAATCTTCCATCATACTCATAAACTTACGATCATCACGAACTTCGCCAGTAGTTGCATCATATGCAAGTTTATTGCGATAACGATTCATTACCTCTTTAAGATATTGTTCTGCCTTTACCTTCGGAAGATTTCCAACATCAATATAGAAAATTCTACGTTCTGGTGCTCTAGAAAGTCTATAAATTACAAGTGAATCCTCAATCATTCTAAGTTGATTGAGTGCTTTAATTGATTTATGCAGATAGGATAGAATAGTTCCTTTATTCCTGTCAACTAATCCGGAAGTGCAATATGTAACAGAATCTTTCATAATCTTCACACCTTTCTTAGTGTGACCACCATAAATGTTTGATTTCTGTGGTGGAGTATAGATAAAATACTCTTCAGTTTCTGGAAACTTTATATCATTTTGTGAGTTTGGAACAAATGCTGGATTAGGTCCTTTTTTATCCTTCTTCTCCTGCTTTATATGCTTCATCCTCATAGGATCAATATATCTAATCTCCTGAATACCATCTTGCGGTCTTTTCTCATCAATAACTTTTAGATAGTATAATTTCCCATCAATGTACCAATTCCTAAAAATTTCATGAGACTTTCTATCAAAGTCCATGATCTCTTTAATATTTTTAAATTCGTTTCTAATTATAGTTTTTAATCTATCAGTTGCATTTAAATTTGTTAATTCAATTTCAACTGGAGAATCGTAAAGATCACTCACTATTGCTTCATTAACAACATCTTCGATAGCACCATCACACTCTGGGTGTAGTGCCATCTCTCTATATCTTTTTAGTAAATCATATTCTGTACGATAAACCCCCTCAATATCAACAAATTGTCCATAAAAACCGCTACTAATATAATTGTCAACCCCGTCCTCGTTTGATGGAGGTACGGGGGAAACAATAGATGGGGATTTTTTTACGTTATCATCAATAGAAAATCCAAAAAGTTTGGCCATAGTATATGATTAAGAACTGCGTATATTAACTATTTATCAGTTAATATTTGCGCCACCTGATTCGGGAGAATCACCCCTAACAGCTTCCCAATAAAGGACTTGCAGTTCTACAGAAAACTCTTGGATTGAATTTCCTTGATCATAAGATAATGCAATTGCTGAAGTTGAAGTTGGGAACACATCATAGAAATGATATGATCTCAGTGTTTCACCATTACGATCTAACTGATGCACATAAGCATCGGAAGTGTAATTATTGGGATCAAGTTCTCCGGTTCCATCTGAAACACGATTAATTTTATTAATCCAATTTTCGAATGCAGAACGAATTGCAAAATCAGTATCGTTAATAACTGTAATAGTCCAACTATCAAATGTCCTATCACCTGCAACTTTTAAAGTTCTTCCTCTAAAAGGAACATCAATAAAAGCAACATTTGATGCAGGTAGATTTGCTGCCTTTACTAGAAATCTAGACTTATTCAGAATATCATTTTCAACTTGTGCAATATCCGGGAAAGAAAGAACACATTCGAAAAGATTACTTCTAGAACCGCCACCAGTTAACTGACTTTTAAAGTCAGTTATTTTTCTAAGTGGTGGTGGATTGAACTGGTTTTTTGTTGCCATGGATTTTAACCTCTTTTAAATTTAATAACCTCTATTTTACTTAATTAAACGTTTCCAATTACCTCTTCAAATGATACTCCAGTTCTTGTAGAGATAAATGTCAGACCAATGAAGTTTATAGACTTTGAAGGTTTAATGTAAATATCTGCAACAAATTCATTATTATCAATAACTGCGGCAGTGTTATTTGTTTGGTCGCAAATAACAACGAAGTCAAAGATTCCTCTCTTAGATTGAACATCTCTAAGGAAAGGTTCAACAATGTTCACAAAGTTAGTCCTCGTGATTTCATCATTAAATTCGAACAATTGATCTCTTGCAGCTGCAGAGATTGCATTTTCGAGATAGATGAATAGACGACGAACATTAATTCTATCGAATGCAGAAGACTTACCAAAGGAAGTCTTGTCACCAAATAAAATTGTACCTTGTCCACGAGCAGTAATTACCGGATTGATTCTTTCCGTATAAAGTTTGTCTCTTTGAATTTTACCAGGATTATATGCAAGTTTAACTGCATTTAAGATAGAACCTCTATCACTTCCTGCTGGAGAGAACCATGGGAAGGAATTTGCATCAGTTCTGGCGCAAAGTCCAGCAATATCCCCATTTAATGGGACATATCTGAAGGTATTATTAAATCTATCATACATGTACTTATAACCACTATCAAATACACCATATGTGGATGATGTGATTGGTGAGTAGAAACTTAGAACATTATCTGTAATAGTATCAATATTTCTAATCGTTGCTTCAGTTTGTGTAGATGTATCAGTAATTGCAGATCCTCTATAAGGAGAAATAAATGCGACTGAATCCTGCCTTGCTTCGGCAACAGCAATTAGTTTATTTGCTAATGCTTGTGCATCTTCTTTAGCATATGCTGCAGATCCCATAAGTAAGAAATCAACATCAACATCCTCTTCATTGACAAATATATCAATTCCAGAAATTAATCCTGAAAGATTTGAATTGAGAGCACCTGTGCTAGTAATAGTTCCAATACCACCATAGTTAAGACCCTTAGTCATCGCATTATTATAATTACCAATACTGGCAAAAGAAATGCCTTGAGCATTTTGATCCCAACTGGTATCTGATGCTTCATTAAATGTTCCCGATTCATATGCAGTAGTTGTAATTCCTGCAGGTTCAGATCCTCCAAATACATACTCGGAATTTTCTGCTAAGAATTTTCTCCAATATGAAGGAGATCCTGAAGAGAATGTTGCATCCTTCGCCTTAGAAAGACCTAAGTGCTTCTCTAAAACTGTTCCGGTGTTTCCTGTAATCAAACCATCATCATCATAAACAATGACATGGAGTTCATCAAATCTCGAACCTCTATCTTCTCCATATTTTGTGGTTTGAGGTCTTTCAGCAAGTGTGTTCCAATTTACTTTTGAACCGGATCCTAAAGTAATTTGTTGACTATCAAACCAGTCAGTTTGTCCGGTGTATGCAGTAACACCAATACCACCAATATCACCATTTGCTGTAGTTAGACCAACGGTGCCACTATTCGAAAATCTGTAAACACCTCTGCTCTGATAATCAACATCAGTTATAGTTCCGCCAGCAGAAACATGACTTAAAACTTTAACTGAAACTTGGTTCACTCCCAATTCAGTAACAATTCCTTTTAAATATCCATCTAAAGTTGTTGTTGTTCCGGCACCAGGAAGAATTGAAGTTATGGATTGAGTTACACCTGCACCAACTGAAATATCACTAGTTCCGCCATTTATATCTTCAGTACTAATGCCAGTTAAAACTTGGTCTGCAAGTGCATCAATAATTGAAACTCTAATAGAATTTCCCCACGATCCGGGATTTTTTGCTGCAAATACTACATCACTTAAAGTATTTTCGGAATATCCAAGTTCATTATAGTGTTGAAGACTTCTAATTTTAACTGAACTTGCAGTACCAATCATACCATTCTTCATGGAGTCATCATCAGTTCTAATAACTTGGAGTGATCCACCATATGCTAGATAAGATGAAGAAACCATCCAATGTTCATAATGATTATCTACATCATATGGTTTTCCAAATGTGTTTAAAAGATCGTTTTCACTCTGAATAAGAGTGGGTTCTCCGACAGGTCCTTTCGCAAAAGGTGCTGCAATAGCACCAACTGAAGGAGAAACAGGATCGATTCTTCCTACAGTTAAGTCAACTTCTCTAATTAAAACCCCAGGAGATGCTAAGTTTAATGGCATCTTTGTGTTCCTCTACAAGTGCAATATTTAACTAAAAATATTTAGGAAAAGGCTTACTTTGAACGGAAAAACAATGCATGAACATTACCAATCTGGATATTGCCAGTTAGCATTTGCTGGTTTTTTCTTTCTATTATCAGAAACTCTTTTTTTATTACATTCCTTACACTCATAAGAGTATGAAGAAGGAAATACACCTCTATCTTTTCTAATTAAATAAAATTCGTCGATCAAGTTTTTTATTTCTTTACAGGATCTACATTCTCTTTCCAAAAATAATATATGTTCTAATTGAATTTGATCATCTAAATTCATTACATGTAATCCCACATATAACTTCTATCGCCATATTCATCTACATGCCACGTATCGCCATCAGTATCCGTAAAAATAGTATCATTTAATCCATCTTCTACAAATCCAAATGGTGCCATGTCCTGTTCAATTTCATTTCTTTTTTCTTCATATAATCTTTTACGAACATCATTATTTGTCATTTCTTTAAAATATTCTTGTGCAACTAACCAAGAAAATAAAACTAGACACATTGCTAAATCATCATTACAACCTTCCTCTGCCTCAAAAGTATTTCCTCTTTGGGAAAAAGTTGTAAGTTCTGATATGACTTCATAATCAGAAACTAATATTTTATCATCTTCTAAAAGTGTCTTTAAATTTGAACATCCTAGTTTTTTTACACCAGAAGTTGTTCTAACACCAAGTTGCGATCTTTTGCCACTAAATCCCTGACCAACAATTTGACCATTTCTTCCTCTCATTGAGGCCATTAAAATATTAGGATACTCAAGATCGAAATGGAGAATATTTGCTACTTGATCTCCAATATCATTAATTTCTATAAGCATCCATGCACTATTATATCCTTTTGCGACTTCTTCAATAATATTGGGAAATAACATGGGTTTTATTTCATTATTCCTATATTTTGCTACAACTTTATATGGAAACTCTGTTATATCAAAAACAATGAATGCAGAATAATCATTGCCCATGCCACGAGCAACATCAACAGTCATTAGATAATTATGATCTTTTTCTGGATTTGTATGGATATCAAGTCCGGCATTTTTTCTAATCGGTTCTTGATAAACTAAATTCCTTAATTTTGATGGGTTGATAAGAGTATTGATAGAACCCAAGAATTCGCATTCAAACTCAACTTTGAATTGTGCTTCTGAAGTGTTGGCAATTGTTTGCTCTTTCCATACAACATCTCTACCAGGAACTTCAGACCAATGAACATCTGTAGGAGTATATTCATTCTTACCATTCTCGGCATCATGCCACATGCGATAAAAATGATTCATACCCCTTGGAGTAGAAACAATAATTACTTTCGTACTTTGTCCAGAAGAAATTGTGGGATAAACAGAAGCAAAGAAATCGTCGGCAATGTGATTTGGAATGAATGCAAATTCGTCGAGAAATATTACATTATATGATCCGCCACGAACAGCAGAGGAAGAAGTAGAGTTGGATGAAATTTTAGATCCGTTTTCAAGTTCAAGAGATCCTTTATTCCAGGATATAATACCTTGTTGCATCCACTTAGGTAGATTTTCATATGCAAGTTGCAATCTTCCTAATAAATCTCTTGCAGTAGATGCTTTGTTTGCTAATATGGCAATATTTACGTTATCGTTAAAAACTGCATAATGTAAAAGATATGATACACATGTTGTAGATTTGCCAGTCTGGCGTGGCATTTTGCATATATTAAATCTTTTATCGTGAAAGTTTTGAATTAATTTTTCTTGAAATGGATAAAGATTAAATGGAACCAATCCGTGATCCAGGGAAACAATTTTAATATAATTTTTAGCAAAATATACCGGATCTTCTTTGCACTTCATAAATTCAATGATATTATCTTCTGTGAATTCAATTGCAGTATTTGCTTTTTTTAGATTGGGATTACCCAAATAGACTTCAGACATAATAATTACCTTTGTTCAATCCAGTTCAATACGGCAAGTGCTTTCTTGTTAGTATTAGGTGAAGCACATGCTAAAGTGTATATATCACTGATCGTTCCAATACCACTTCTACCAATTTGTAGTTGTGCTTTTTCATCAATAGGAGTTAGAGATGCACCACCAGAAATCGTAAATCCACTCAGGACAATATTTCCACCAGTTGTAGCAGTAGCACTTGTGTCGTATTGCATAAAGGAGTTTGGATCTGGATGATCTGTCCAACTTGCACCAGTTAATGTTGAGTTCTCAATCAATCTCCAATAGACATTAGTATTATCATTTGTTGCTGTTTGTAGAGATCTAATCAGAGCAACAGCACCCAATTCATCCTCTTTTAATCTGAGACTTACAACTGGATAAAAAGTATTTGCTGATGACATCGTAGTACCAGTAATTGGATTAGCAACACTTTCAAGAATACCAAGTTTCTCTGGTTCACCTTCCTGAATCAGAGAATTGGAACCCTGATAGATGTAATGAGTTCCTGCAACACCAGTTATATTTTCAATTTCAAGACGAATGGGTAAGAATGGAGTAGAACACCAAACAGTATCCAAAGTATTTGAGTTCTCAAATGTATGAGACGGAATTGTCTCATTTTTCATTAACCATGCAAACTCTACAAGACCAGCACCATACCACTCATAGTTGATGGAAATCATCTGCTGTTTTGTTGGATCAGCAGTTACACCAGTATATCCATTACCATCAAACTTATCACCGTTCCAATCGTCTCTGTATACTCTTCTTTCACTAACAATACCTGTCGTATTACTACGAATTACATAAGAATAAGTTCCACCATCATCCTCAAAATAAGCACCATTATTATCATCAAACAATCCAAACCTTCTACGAATACCGACTTGTGGAGTATCAAGACGAATTGCAAAGGCAAGAGTAGCAGATCTACCAGGAATGTATCTCATCACATTCTTGGTCTGACGAACCACACTACTACCAGCAGCAGAACCAACCTCCATTACTACATTACTGGATGATGCATTAAAAGTAGCAGTTGCACCGACTCCGACTAATCTTTCATCCCATACATCAGTTTCTTTGCCGTACTGGAAGGTATTGAAGAAGACTGTTTGATATGGAGAAACCTTTAATCTATTATTATTAGAAAATTGAGGTCTCCAGTCTGTCTGGTTTCCCCAATGATCTGCGATATTATAAACCTCAAAGAGAGTTCTCTCCTGGTTTAAAAAGTCTTGTGTGTTCTTATTCCATTGTGCCATTAGTCACTCCACGATAATCTTTCTGGTTGATACCTTTGTGCATTTTTAATTCTAGAAGTATTTACTTCACCAGGATAAACATTATGAACTATTGCTCCAGGATATTCTCCTTGAATTTGTTCTGCAAGTTCTTTCTTCGAAAGTATATTACCTTCTACTTCTAAACGATACATCTTACCTTCCCACACAATATCTGCAGAATAAGTTTCCTGCTGTTGTTGTGGTTCGGAACCTCCTACATTTAGAGTTCCATTGAAATCACCATTTATGGTGATGCTTTCTGAGAGAAAATTTTTAAAGTTTTTCATAGATTAGCATTTCCAGCGACGACGGGCCTTACAAATTGATTTATCGGGGGTTTTAGCGCAATTGATGTTATGCATGTCTTGCTGCCCCTTAGAACGGGCGCAGAAAGACTTTCTACGCTTGGCATCTTTACTACCTTTTTTTGGATTACCAGTTACTGCAGTCTTTAGTTTAGAACCTGGATTTTCACGTCTGTAAGCATTAACTGCTTTCTGACTCATGCCATCAACACCGTCTTTACGATTTGATTTCTGCCAGTCTTCTTTTACTTCTTGCTTACCATAAGTCTTACAAGGATTCTGACCACATCCACAGTTTTTCATTTTCTTTTCTTGAAGGTCTAATTCAGATCTCCAATCAGACACTTCTTCCTTACATGCTTTCTTTGCCATGTTTGTGGCAGTTGCATACATGACAGGTTTAGCATCAGCACCATAATTATCTTTGAAAGAACCTTTGTTCTTTTTCATACCTTTTACATACTCTTCAATCTTATTCTTTTCACACTTACCTAACTTTGCTTCAGAAACGGATTCAAATTCTTCTTTTTTTACACAGTTATTATAAGTTTTACCAAACATCTTTTTGGTTCCCTTTTTTTCATATCCAGGCCAACATTTTTTTGCTTCATCAAGTTCATCCACACACTTAGCAACAACTTTAGATTGCTTTGCGTGCATTTTAGATGCACCTTTCAATTGTTTTGAAACTTCTTTAAGTTTGTCCAAAGTTGACTTTGCTTCACTCAAACCTTTCATGGGTTCTGTCTTAATAATATCAACGAATTCAAATTCCATTGTTTTGAAATCATCTCTCCAGTTGGAGTAATCGTAACTTTCTTTATTAATTTTATTGCCCCAGTTTTTGGCACCAACTTTACGACACTTGACTAGTGCTCCAGAAGCATATGCAGAAGGCCACACAGAGTAACGAGATTTGACCTTATGGTAGCAAGCATCTTTCTTTCCTTCTTCAGTTACCATTTTCGCTTTACCTTTTCTATTGGGATTTGGATCTTCTTTACGCTTTTTCTTTGCTCTTTTTTCCCTTTCATCTTTACTCATGGCAGCACGATCATCTGCATCACGGCAAAATGGTTTAGTCTTCTGTCCTGGTTGCTTTGCACAAGGTTTTCCATCATACTTGCCACCAGTCTGTTTCCAACCACCACCTTTGAACCAGTCGCGGAGAGAATA
>JACLAB010008882.1_pt1 | contig 15741 bp, 12 predicted proteins | sample 8027921 | NCBI WGS metagenome assembly JACLAB01 (sample SAMN15725117, study PRJNA655200) | protist metagenome | isolation source: fluorescence activated cell sorting (FACS) single amplified genomes of... | place: USA: West Boothbay Harbor, Gulf of Maine | collected 2000-07-19 | reverse complement strand
GGCTCACCCATTCGCTCGTTCGAGCACGCGAATGACTTAACGAGCGAATATGCGACGATAAACAAGTCTATCGAGCAGTCTCCGTTGCGCACGCTCTTGCTTTCTGAGGGCGTCACGCTTTCACCGTTGTTTACAAACAACAACGGGTTCATGACGGGCATCGCGTCGCCTCTTCGCGTAGGTCAAATGTCTCCGCTTCGCTCGAGCATGATGTCTCCATTCACGCCAAGCATGCGCTCGGGAAAATTTAGCATCCGTCCTCGCGGTGGTAAGGTGCCAGTGCCCCTCTTCAACGACGATAGTAGTGGGGAGTTCAAGACGCCGCGAGACGTCAAGACGAACGACGTCTTCAGTGGCAAGCACGACAGTTCTCTTCGGGCGACATTTACGTCGCCCATCCCTCTCAGTACCCCTGATGTGTTCGAATAAAGTAAAATCAGCTACAGTCTTGTGTTGAAGATCATTGTGTCACTCAAGTAGAGTACTGACCGCTCAAAGTGTCTTCACGCGTTTCGCGATGAAAGCGCTTGGAGCGTCGGAGGCAATATGTTGGTGTTTTCTCATCTCTATTCGCGTCTCGCGCGCACACGCGCGCAGACGCTTGATTCCTGGTATCTTGCCTGATATATCAGACGAATGTAATATGTAGATACGTCATTTTTGGTTTATTCATCATCGAGCAAACCAGCGCCCAAACTGTCCTGTGCGACCATCCCGAAGAGGCACCTTCACAATCTCGCGCATCGCGCGTCGCTCCTCGCGAACGAGACACGAACCGCACCCTCTCGAGCGCGCTCGCACGCGAGCACACTCCACCGCCGCTGTGTGGCGACGCGCGCGCACCAGGTTGAACCAACCGCGCGCTCGACGCGCCAGTTTTTCGCGCTCGCAATCCGCCTCACAATCACAATCCACTGATGGATCCTTACGACCCTTACGCGTCGACGCCGGTTCGTTACCCATCGACGTCGTCGTACGTGAGCGTACCGACGCCATCATCGCACGGCTCGGGGGCGTACGGGTCGTCGCCGTACGCGGGACAGGCGTACGACGGTGGTTCGAGACGACAAGGACTCGCGTCGACGCCGAGCGAAGTCGCGGGCGCGCCCACAGGGAACGCGCGTTATCGATGCATGATGCTACCCACTGGGGATGACGATGATATCATCAACGTCGTTGCACAAGTTGGGTTAGATGGCGTGAAATGCTTTGCCGAGGGAGACGCCGATGGAGCGACGCCTTTGCGCGCGTTTGCGTTGACGAGGGTGGCAAAATGGACGCTGACGGATCCTACGATTTTAACGGTGACGATTAAGGGTGATGGAAGTGATGTCGTGTTGGCATTTAGTGCGGATAAACCCACGATAAGTGCGCTGATGGATGTGCTGACGACATCGGCGTTTCAGTGGTGCGAGTTGAATGGGCACGACGCGTTGGGCACCGTTGTGTCCACGAATAGCGGAAATGGAGCAGAGTGGACCAATCTCAAGGCGAGTGTGGGTGCAGATGTGCGCGCGTCACCATTGACTGGCCGCATGATCACCGACGCGGGCGTTCGGTATTGGGAAAACCCCGAATACGGGGGATGGTTATTCAAGCAAGGCGAACACTTTCGCACGTGGCGTCGACGCTGGTTCGTCTTGAAGGATGGGCATCTGGCGTGGTTTAAAAAGAACGTTGTCAACGACAAGTCGTGCGTGCGTGGGGTGATACCATTATCAACGATAGATTCCGTATCGATTGCCACGGATTCTACCGTCGGTAGACCGTACGGGATTCACATCGCCGGAGCGCACGCCATGAAGGTGGGTGCCCAATTCTTAGTCGCGGAATCCGAGCAAGAACGTAAGTTTTGGATGGACGCATTGCAGCGAGCGATGCAGTCTTCGACACAGTCTTCCAGCGAACAGCTCAGTCGTGGTTTCACACAGGCGATGGCATCGACGCCGACTTCAATGCCCGCTCGTGCACCGACTGCGGCTTCACCGCGAGCGTACGCCGACACGTCCAACATTCACGTTGAAGTGCAAGTACAGCCGAGCTGTGACTCGTATCGCTCACCCGAACCCACGCGCGCCACCCAGCCGGCGCCTGGGGCATCTTACATGACACTTCCCGCGCTTCCATTCGCGCACCCGTCTTCAGCTGCGGGTTCGGCGGCGTTCACTGCTCCGCCATCTGCACCCGTGTCGTCTGACTATTACTCGAGTGCGGCGTATCCCGCCGTCCCGTCGCGCGCGCCGCAGCCACAAGCGGCGGCGCCACCGTCGGATTGGACCACATATCACACCCCAGAAGGGAAACTGTACTACTATAACGCGCGCACTGGCGTGACGTCCTGGGAAGCGCCGCATTAGCTGCGCTACTACCGCTTGTACAATACAGTAAAAACACTTTTAACTCAGTCCTCACAACGCGACGCTGCACGGGCGAACAATGTCGGTGGCCACGACGACGCGTTCGCCGTGCGTTATTCACACTCCCTGTCGCACGCCACAACGTCCTGGGTGCCGTGCGTCGTCGTCGTCGTCGTCTTCGTCACGGCCGCGCGCAAGTCTCGAGTTCACGCTTGAAGTCACCGAAGACGCCGCAGATATCCGCGCCGCCGCAGCCTGCCGCGCGCTCGCGTTCGCAAATTATCCATCCGACCGTTCAATATTTGCCATTCGCAGCGCGATTGCGATGAAAATCGATGCTGAGAGCGCAGCGCTCGGGAGAAAGATTCACGGCGGCTCGCCCGCTGAAGGCGGCGAGGTTGGCCACGACGACATCGACGTCGTCTGCATAGTCGCTCGCGCGCCGTGCGTGGGCGGAGAATTACCAGTAGGGTTTGATTTACGCGCGCTTGATCCACAGTGTTTGAGCGTGCGCGAGTGCGGGTCATCCATCGTCGTAGGAAGTTTGGACGTCAACGTCGGCGCAAATCTGCCGAGTGAGGAACTCCTCGGGACGCTGAGCTCGGGACGCCGAGCATATTTAAGCAACGTATCTGTGCTCGATCCAGCGCGGCGTCAAGGCGTGGCGCGATCGTTGGTTGAGCGCGCCATGCAACTCGGCGCTGAATTAGGTTTAGAGACGATGTACGTGCACGTGAAAGTGTCAAACGTCGCGGCGCAAAATTTGTACTCGAGCGCCGGCTTTGAAATCGAATCACGTGAGAATCGTTCCGTCGAAACGACGCTCGGTCGCGAACCGCGTTTGTTGCTTCGGCGTCGCGTATAGCGTTATGTTGTTGTTTCTCTATTAATGTATCCCTATGTATCCCTATGTATCCCTATGTCTTCATTCGTCGGCGTGCGTGTTTAATTCTTTACCAATCGAACCTCGTCGCGGAAGCCCCGAGCTGCTCGCCTGCGGCGCTCGAGGGACGGCGGACGGCGCGCCTGAGAGTTTCATATTGCGCATCGCGAGCTCGGCAAGGTTCTTATACGTGAATTCACTGAAACAATCATCTGTTTCTTCCGTCTTCATGGACATTTGTCGCGTGAGCTCAAAGCCATCGTCACTAAATGAACTGTTGTCTCCGTCCGCGTCTTCATCCGGCGGCGCGTCCACATCGCCGACGATGTTTTTTGACCGTCCCAAAGGCGAGCTCGGGACGAAATACGACGTGTCCACCTTGCTGTCGGGTTTAGGTACGAACACACTCTCAGCACTTTTGTCGTATACGGTTTCCCATTCAATGTTGGCAAACCACGGGTGCGCCTTGACATCCTCTGCGCCTCCAGCCGACCCCAATCTCTCGTCGACGTCGTGTGTCAGCAGCGCGTTGACGAAATTCTTCGACTCATCGCTCAACTCGTCACTATTTGCCGGCCATTGCACGTCGCATCCGATGATGTTCGAAAAGATCGCTAGCGGCGTGGGCGCGTTGAATGGCGGTGCGCCGATGAGCATTTCGTACGCCATGACGCCGAGCGCCCACCAATCGACAGCTTCGCCGCACGGCTCGCACAACAACACCTCGGGCGCGAGGTAATCGGGCGTGCCTTTCGCTCCAGACCCAGGCCGCGACGCGGACATCGAACGATGATGGAGCTTACGAGAAGGACTCGCGGACGGGCTTCGTCGCACGTCGCTCGCCGCCATCATGCGATGAATTGGGCTATTCATGTTTGACGCGTTGTCAATCATCGCAAAGCGCATGGACGCGCCGCTGCTGGGCGACGCAGGAGAGCTCAAGCTACCAACTCCTCCGAAACTCCCTCCGTAAGAACTTGGAGAACCACTCCCACTATCAACGGTGGGATCGAAGCCCTCAGCGTCGCGGTCAATGCGTGACAAGCCGAAATCGGCGAGCTTGATGTGCCCGTCGGATGCGATTAAGCAGTTTCCTGGCTTTAAATCGCGGTGTGTGACGCCTTTGGAGTGCACGTACTCGAGCGCTAAAGTAATCTCGGCGCAGTATCGTCTCGCATGCTCCTCTGATAAACGCCCGAGCTGTGAAAGTAAAGAGTACAAATCACCCCCGTTGGCATACTCGGTGACCAAGTACGCGTGCCGCGCCGACGTAAACGAGTAGAAGAGTTTAATCGTAAACGGATTCGCCGCCGCAATTAGGGCGTCACGCTCGGCGACGACTTGATCCATCATATTTTTGTAAACCAGATCACGTTTGCGAATCGCTTTGACGGCGAAGAAATCTCCAGTCGCATACTTTTGCGCGAGAAACACGCGACCGTGCGCGCCGCCGCTGATGAGTTTGATAATTTTAAAGTCATCAATCGTCACTTGATCATTCGCCACGTCTTCAGCAGATGCCAGCGATTCATCGCCATGGCTCGACCGCGCGTGACTGTCAAAAGATGTTCGTCGCGAACGCTGTCCAATGCACATCTCGTTGTGCGTCGGCATGTCAACCTTGGCGATGGGCTGTTCACACAGACGACAAATGACGACGCCTGGCGGGATCCTTGCCGGCTCTTCCTCAAACGAAGACGCGTTTTCGCCGCTTAAAATGTGCGGTGAGTAAAATATTCTACTCGGCGACGCACACAGCGAGCTAATAGATCTACGTTTCTCCCGTCCACCACTTTCAGAATGCATTTCTTCATCGTCGTCGTCGCTCAAATCCGGCGTGCGCATATCCGACCTCCCGTCGTCGTCAGCGAGCATTTGCGCCAAACCACCAACCACGAGATGTGGCACCACATTATTAGTCGTCATCGTTGCAGCAGTATTAACGCCACCAACATCACTATTCGTCGTCGCCGCCACCGTCACCACGTCCTTCCCACCCGTCTCGTCCTTGCGCACGGCTCGCGTGTACTCGCGCATCGCTCTCGCGCGCGCCCCAAATTCCATCCCAATCGTCTTGCATTGCACCCTATACACATCCAACAATGCATCACCGTGACTCTCGTCCCTCAACACATCATCTCTGGCGTGCGTGGCGAGCGTGCTCAGGGCGAATAACATCGCCACGCTCGCCTCTCGATGCCACGAAGCTCCACCGTCCCGCTGCCGCAGCGAGCACTTCAACCCATCGATCACTCCGAGCGTCACGCGCGGCATCGCGCGATCGCTCGTGCGGGATAACTCATTCGTAAACTCTATGAAATCCTCCATGTCTCTATCGTCGCTCGTCGACGTCGCATCATCGACGCCGTCCACCGCATCACTCGCGCGACGTCGGAGGTGGTCGAGAACGATGCGCCGAGCATCGGCGATCCCAGCGCGCGCGCGCTCGAGCACATCCGCGCGATGGCGACCGCGATCGATGGATAGTTTTCGCGGCGAACCCATGCGTGCGTGACCGTCGACACCGCGTGATCGCTCGCGCGTATGCATAATCGGAAGCGATTCGTTTCGACTCGATCGCGTCGACTGCACAGTCAGCGAATTCGTTCGTTCGATTCGAGTCGTCGCGCGTCGCGCGTCGTCCGTCGTCGCCGCGCGACGCGATGTGTGTGTGTGCGAAATACGCTCGCACGCGATGCGCGCGTCGATCTGGCGATCGCGCGGTCGCGTGCGCGCGAGTGTCGACGCACGCGACGCGCGATTCGCGTAACGGAAATTTTTCGCGGGAAAAAATCTTTCGAGTGAAAAAGTGTCATATTACAATCGTGTCGTGTGCGTCGTTTATGCGTGCCACCACGGTTTACGTGAAGTCGAGTCGAGGTTGCGTGCGCGGAGCTGCCGCGGCGCTGGCGGATGCGCGGTCGTCGTCGCGTTCAGCGCGGCTTTCGACGTTTGCGAGGACGCAGCGGCGGGCGCGACGTCGTTTTCGACTCCGTCGGTTGGACGTGGCGCCTTTGCCGTCGTCGGATTTGTCGTCTTCTGAAGCTTGTGCGGTGGAGAGGTGATGCGTAACTCGAGCGCGGGTTTCGGCGCCGGCGAAGGCGCTTGACGCTTTTTTCCACGTTGCGCCGTCGGAGCGATGTGAGGCGCGTTTGGGGAGCTCAAAAGCGTCCCGAGCGCCGCGCGGCGGGCGTCGGTTGGCATCTTTGTCATTTTCACTGGTGCGGCGCGCTTCGGTTTGGCAAACTTTCCAAGTGTCGGTGTGATTTGTCCATCGTGCTCGTCGTCAACGTCGTGGGATTCGAACGCATCGACGTCAAACGCAAACGGGTCCGCCATCGTACACGCGCGCTTGGGCGCCAATACGCGCTTTTTGGGCGGCGCTTTCGCCTTGACCGGTTCTGGTTCTGGTTCTGGTTCTGGTGGTGCTTGTGGTGGAGGTGACGGTGGCGGCGGAGACATCGGCTCTGGTTCATGTTCGATCGACGCTTTACCCCGCGTCGGTTTCGGTTTCGGTTTCGGTTTCGGTTTCGGTTTCGGTTTCGGTTTCGGTTTCGGATTTGCATTCGTCGGCGCTCGGTTCTCGCGCGCGGGCGCCGCCGCGACGACATCTACACCAGACGCTTCATCCTCAGGCGCAAACAAACACTCCAACGAATACGCTAAACGATTAAACTTGTGCGCGTCAGACGTCTCCGTCTCCGCCCGCGCGCACGAAAACGCCAGCGACACGCCGCTCACCATGTCTCCGTGCATCACAATGTTCTTCGTTCGTGCCACGCGCCCTAATCGCGCGCGCCAATGCATGGGATCTGTCTTTAACAAACGCATCTGTCGCAACGTGAACGCTTCGATTTCTCGTTCCGTGGGATTCGCGCCGATGACGTCGTCGAGATCCAATGGCCAGCACAAACACGTCTTGACGCCGCGCTCGAGCAACGTCTCGAGCGTATTCGCGGCGTCGAGAGCGTCCCAAACGTACTGTTTCGGTGGTTCCGCATTTCCCACGTACACGAACGCCCCGTGATGCGCGCGCAACGCTGGGTTGAGAAACGTGCGCGAGATGTACGCCGCCAGAGGCGCGCCAGCGACGACATCGTCGATCGCCGGAGCGAGACGAATCGCCGAGACTTCGTATCGCGTCGGCGCCTCAACTATAATTTCTCTTTCGATCAAACCAAAATGACTCCACGAACCACCGGCGACGAGTGCGATAAATTCTCGACACGCCGTCATAGCGACGCCAATATCGTTCGATTCGACCTCGTAAATACGTCGCATGCCGAGGAGTTCGCTAAAGCGCTGCGGCAAGCACGGCTCGGCGACGTCGCGATTTCGCAACGCGTCGTCGACATCTGCGCGCGTTTCAACGCCGAGTATCGCCGCAAGCTCTTCAACCGCCACTTGATCATCATTACCATCATTATCGTCATCTTTAACTAATTCATCTCCACTCGAAGGCGGCGGCGGCGGCGTTCCACCGGCGCATAAACTCGACGTCTCCGTCTTTAGTCGCATCACGCGTTGGAGCACCGCGCGTTCGACGTCGTAATCATCCTTGTAATCCACAATCACGCGCATCGTAAACAAACCATCATCATCATCATCATCATCATCACCCCCATCGCACACGATCGACCGCACGCGCACCCCAACACGCACACCAGCGCGCTCTGGAACGCAATCCATCGCGTCTTGCGCGTCCACCGATCGCGCCGCTTCGCGTCCGAGCCGCGTCGCGACCATCGCCTCGCGTTCACCACACTGTCTCGCGCGCCAGTGCGCATCCGCGTCGTGTCGAAGCTCCTTCGCGTACCGATGACGACGCCGACGATGCGGCGTGCCGTCCTCATCATCGCTCGACGCCTCAGTCTTCGTCGTCACGCGTTCGCGCTGCGAAAACACACATTTGTTTTGATCAGTCCGAGAGCCACGATCGATCGACATTCGTCATGACGCACGTCGTTAAATACCAACCCCGCACCGTGCCCTCCACCTCGCGCGCGCGGTGACGCGTGCACTAAAATATCCCGCACGTATGCGTTCATCACCGCCGTCGTCGAGCGCGCGCGCGCGCCCACGAACGCCACCGATCGACGTCGTCGCCCGGCGCCACGATGCGTCGCATCCGCACCCATGAATGAATGATGAATCCTTCACCCGCCGTCGTCGTGACGCTCTCGCGCGTGTGTGGTGCCTATATATATATATATACACAATAATTTTTAAATGTATAGATATACACCACCACCGTCGTCGTCGTCACCCGCGCGCGCGCGTCGCGTAATGCGCGTCACGCGCCGAACGCGCGAATCCTCCACCGCCTCTCGGACGTCGCCGTCCAAAAACGTCGATTCGAATCGCAGAAGTTCGGACATTCGGCGTGTCCGACCGACCACCCTTTCAGCGACGACGCGGCTCGATGCCTGCGTCGTCGTCGTCGACACTGTGCGCCGCGGTGCGTCGCCGACGTCGTCGCCGCGCGGTTCGCCGTTCGCGGATCTCGCCGGGATGTTTGCCGCGATCAAGGATGCGGCGTCGAACGCGCTTCCGGACACCGTGAAGCACGCGGCGAAGAAGAAAGTGAACGCCTGGCGAGGCATCAGCGAGGACGAGGCGCTGGTGCGCGAGGCGACGTCGAGCGCGAAGTGGGGGCCGCACGGCGAGGAATTGCGCGCGATGGCGCGGTTGACGTTGGATGGTCCGAGTGGGGTGTGGCGGGAGACGGTGTGGCGGGTGTTGGAGGAGCGCATGCGGGCGTGTGATGGTGAGCGGTGGCGACAGTGTTACAAGGCGTTGACGTGTTGCGAGTTTCTCGTCGCGCAAGGACACGAGCGGTGTGCGAATGATATCAAGCAGAGTGGGCATTTAGAGTGTTTGATGCGGTTTGAGCATAAAGATGAGCGCGGGAGAGATGAGGGCATAAATGTGCGTGAGAAGGCGAAGAAGTTGTTGGCGCTGGTGAGCGACCCCGAGGCGGTGCGCGAGGCGCGGGACAAGGCGGAGCGGAATCGAGGCAAGTATAGCGGGATGTCGAGCGAACAGGCGCGAAATCGGTCGAATTCAATGTCGTCGTCATCATTTGATGATGGTTACAGAGGCAGCGTTAGTGCGTCGGCGTCGGTAGGTGGTCGGAGCGCGTACGAGGCGCCGACGCCAGCCGCGACGACCGCGCCGACGACGTCGTCGTCGCAGTGGGATCAAGTGCGCGTGCCTCCGGTGAAGAACCAGATGGAACAGACCTTGGGCGCGTCGGCGACGTCGTTCGTGCCCACACCGATACCAGCATCGATGCCAGCGAGCGCGCCAACCACGGAGAGTACTGCGAATGATTCTAGCGACGACGAAGACGCCCGTCCAAACGCCGCGCCAAAGATTATTTTCCGCGACGTCGCGGCGCCTCAACAAACGGCAGCAGCGTTTACAGGTGCTATTCCCGCGTTCGCGCCACCACCACGCGCGAAGAATGCGTCGACGGCGGCGATTAACTACGCATCTGGCGCTCCCATGGCGGCGGCGATGCCGGGATTCAACGCCGCAGCGCCCGCGACGTCGAGCATCGATGATTTACTCGGCGGTCTCGCCGCTCCCGCGCCCGCGATCACCGCGCCCGCACCCGCCGCGTCCGCGGCATCTCCATGGGCGGGATTAGATTTACTCGCCGGTGGTATGCCGTCTGCACCTGTGCCTGCGCCACCGGTGATGCAACCGCAAGCGGCAATCGACCCGTTCGCCGCGGCGTTTACGAATGCGTCCCCGGCGCCGCAGCCGCAGCCGCAGCGCCAACCATTCATGGGTGACTTTGCGTTCGCACCACCGCCAAAACACTCGTCAGCGGCGCACACGCAAACTGCGCCGTATGTGGCGCAACCCATGACGCACGCACCGTCGTCGTCGTCGTCATCCGATCCATTCGGCTTGGCGAGCTTTGGCAAGCCATCTCCGCCGCCGCGCGCCAGCGCGTCGCCCAACAAATCAACCGACCCAATCGACGCCCTCGCGGCGCTCACCGCCGATCTCGGCGTGGGTAAAACCCAACCACACTCATCGGCATCGTCCTCGGCGGCGCCCTTGTCCCCCTTTGCCGGTGGTTCGCTCATTTAGTGTTGTAACTCCACAGAGCTCGTGCGACGTCAGTACCCCTCCCTCACACTCGCGCGCGCGCGTCGCCGTAGCGCGCATCTCCCGTCACCGCCGCGATCGACCGATCGACCTAACGTGAGTCATTTAGTGCATATCGAACCAGCGGCGGCTCGCGCGCGACGACGACGGCGACGACGACGGCGAGGAGCAAAAGTTCGGTGAATATCTTTCGGGTGGTTGGCTGAAATCATGATCGCGTCGTTTGGATGCGCGACGATGCGCGCGTCGTGTCATTCTGTCACGAGACGATGTGCTGAGCAATCGTGTGTGCGCGCGAGCGTCGGTGGGCGTCGAAGGCGCGCCGCGGTGCGCGTGACGGCGACAAAAGATGATGTCCCGTTGGATGGCTACGACGTCGTGGCGTTGGGAAACTTATGCGTGGACGTTTTGCTCCCGCCTGCACCTATTCCCGAGGAAGGCGCATTAAAGACAAAGAAAATGCTCGATACGATTGCGAAGACAGCGCCCGAACGTGATTCTTGGGAGCTTGGTGGGAACTGTAACTTTGTTATTGCCGCGGCTCGGCTCGGATTGCGAGCGACGTGCGCCGGGCACGTCGGCGGAGACGTCTACGGGAAGTTTTTGATTGACGAGCTCGCAGTCGAGGGCGTGGATCACGTAGAATTAATACCAGGAGATGATGGCGCACGCGTGAGTGCGTTGGCGGAGACTTTGATTTGTTTCGTGTTGAGCGACGGCGCTGGAGCGCACGCGTTTTGTTCGCGGTACGATTTGGGACCGTGGCCTTTAATGCGTGACGTGAGTGATGTGTCCAATGAAGCGAGAGAAGTTTTGAGGCAGTGTCGAGCGGTGTTCGTGAATGGATTCGTGTTCGACGAATTAAAACCGCGCGCGGTCAAGCAAGCGTTGGCGTTGGCAAAGTCGAATGGCGCTGGAGTGTTCTTTGATCCAGGACCGCGTGCGTTTACATTTGTGGACGAAACCAACGCGTCGAGGTTGGAGGCGCTGAATGTGGCGTTGACCAACGCAGATGTCGTGCTCGCGACGGAAGAAGAACTCGCGGCTTTGACTGGTGTCGATTTGCATAGCTCACCTGAAAGTTTTGCCGAGGCGATTTTCAACTATCCAAATTCTGCCGCCGAATGGGTCGTCGTCAAGCGCGGGCCTGCGGGAGCGTTGCTCGTCACGCGCGACGGTCACGCTGTAGCAGTCGGCTGTCCAGAAGTCAAAGTTGGCGACACCGTCGGTTGCGGCGATAGCAGCGCGGCGGCTTACGTTTTAGGCTACCTGCGCGCTAGAGCAGACGCGTCTCTCGACATCGGCGAAGCGTTGGAAACGACAGTGACGCTCGCCACGCACGTTGGGAGTGCTACAGCGATGAACGTCGGGGCTGGTAGAAACGTCGCAAGAGCTGAAACAGTGTTAGATTTATTAAACCAAGGTGCGACGGGGAAGACGCGTGGTGTATCCAAAGTCGCGGCGTCTGCGGCGCTCGGCGTATTGAAAGACGCCATCGCACGTCGTTTGGTTGATCCCGTCCAAGTGGTTTAGGTGAGCTTGAAATCATTCGCGCGCGCGCGTAGGCTCGATGACGATTCCCTAGAACACACGAAGCACGCATGTCTCGTCATTCCTAGTCTACTTTCACATTGTATCCAACTGTACTTGTATTACACGCTCAAAATCAAAACTAAATCAACGGTTTTCGTAAATGCGGCTGCTCATATCGTTGCGCGATTCATCCACCTTAGCCACGGTGAACGAATCAATCACCGCGCGATACGTGCTCGGAGACTCTACAAACTTGTCGCTCGCCGCTTCGATGACAAAAGCGTACAACGCTCCGCCTGATACGCACGCAACCATCCCAAAAAAATTCTCGCCGTTATCGAGCTCCCACTGGTAATACTTTTGCCCTCCTTTATCCGTCCGCGTGGCTGACTTCACGACATCCGCCGCGCTCAAACCTTCGAGTTCAAATCCAAACGCGCGCGCGGGTTCAATCTTCTCAATCGCTCCAAAGTCTTCGATGGATTCGAGTCCAGCTTTCGATTGCACCGTAAGCGCCAACGCGTTCGCCTCTACGACACCGTCATCGGATAACTTGGGCGACAGCCACGTCCATCGATTATTCGGCCCGTACGTATCGGTGTACATCACATACGCGCTCGATTTCGCGCGCTGACCGGGACGCGTCGCCCAAGACTCTGGCACGTTCACCGTCGCGTCAATCTTCACCCAACGCTCGTTCGCTTGGCCATCAATCGTGATCACGCGCGTCGCGATCGCCGCCGACGATGGCGACACCGCGCATGCGAGCGAAGCCAACACGGGCGCGAACGCGACGACGCGACGCGACGTCGTCATCGATGTCCTCATCGTCGAGTCACGAGACGCGTGGTCTCTCTTCGTGGCTTTCACCGTCGACGACGACGTCGAGGACGACGGCGTCGACATCGCGCGCGTCGGCGTCGCCAAGCACCGCATGGACATCATCTCGAGCGCGCGCGCGATGGCGTGCGGCGCCGCGTCGGCGTGTGACGGGACGATTGTGACGTCAAAAGCCTATCCACTTGATGACGTCAGAATCTCTCGCGCCATGTCGACGACGGCGACGACGATGCGGGCGATGTCGACGACGGCGACGACGGCGACGCATCGATCATGCGCGGTGTCTCGCGCGCGCGGCGCATCGATGCGCGGACGGCGGGCGATGCGTGCGCCGCGCGCCGAGCCGGAGTGGAAGGTGAAACAACGCGAACAAGATGCCGCGATTTCTGCCGAGGAGGACGCCGTGCGCGGGCGCGTGCGGGAAGTTTTGGAGAGCATTAATGCGTCTTCGTCGTCGTCGGGCGAGGCGAGCGGGGCGGCGACGGTGGGCGCGGGTGCGGGTGAGGGCGTGGCTGGCGACGCGCGATCGGCGTTGATGGACAAGGTGAAGCGCGCGACGGCGAGTTTAGAGTATGGATTAGTCGAGCGTGAGACCGAAGTTCGGTTATTATTACTTGCAGCGTGTTGTGGTGAGCATTTGCTTTTGCTTGGTCCGCCGGGGACGGCAAAGTCTGAGCTTGGACGGCGTTTGAGTGCGTTGTGCGATGGGGGGTTGTTTTTTGAGCGCTTGTTGACGCGTTTTTCAGTGCCCGAAGAGTTATTCGGGCCGTTGAGTATGCGTGGGTTGGAAAACGACCAGTACGTGCGTCAAATCGACGGGTACTTGCCCACGGCGAACGTGGCGTTCGTGGATGAGATTTTCAAGGCGAATAGCGCGATTCTTAACTCGTTGTTGACCATCTTGAACGAGCGTTTGTTTGACAACGGAAGCGAACGAATTAATGTGCCGTTGTTGTGCTTGGTCGGCGCATCGAACGAATTACCAGAAAGCGAGGAATTAGATGCGTTGTATGATCGTTTCTTGCTTCGGTCGAGTGTGGAGCAAGTGAGCGCTGCGGGACTTGGAAAATTGTTGGCGCTCAAAGGTGAAACCGCCATCGGCGCACGCGCGGGCGGCGCTGGTGAAGCCACCGTCGTGCTTCGGCCTGAAGACTTTTCCAATATTCGCTACGAAGCCGCGGAGAACACTACCGTGCCGTCGAATGTGATTGAGCTCATCTCCGACTTGCGTACTTTTTTACAAGAAAAGTGTGAACCGCCAGTGTACGTGTCCGATAGACGCCTTCTCAAAGCCGTGCAACTCTTGCGCGTCGCGGCGTATACCAATGGACGTGACGAAGTGAGCGAATTCGACACGTTGTTGTTGACGAACGTGTTGTGGCAGCGTCCTTCGGAGTCTGTTATGATCAAGGATTGGATTTTAGAGCGTCTCGCACAAGATCGAGGCACAAAGCAAGTGCAATATTTGTTGGCGGGATTATTCGGACGCGCGTGTCGCGCCGATGGGGACACGGACGAATGCAAGCAACTCTTGAAAGAAGCCTCATCGTTGCGTCAAGTGTTGACGTCGCAGCTGAATTCGCTCAGAGGCGCGCAGGGTGGCTCTTTACCCGCGTTGCGCGAGCACCTCTGGCTCTCCCCAGCTGATGCTTCTCGCGCCGCTCAAACTCTCGGTCCAATGTTCTCCAAAGTCCGCACGAACCTCGAAGACTTGCTAGAAGAAACCCTCACGCTTGAAGTCGCGCTCGAACGCAACACCGAGCCGCACATCCTGGCGTTACTCATGCCAAACTACTGGGCCGACTTCATTCGATCGGGTCCAATTGAAGACGTCGCCCCGCTCGGTCAAGCGTCGCCGTAAGTCTAAATAACATCATCACCATCATTACATATTGACATCGAGTCTCTTCCTGCGTCGTCGCACACGCGTCGAACGATCGTGTCGCGGTGGGCACCTCAAGGTGCTCACCTGATGGTGCCGAAGTCAATCGGCGCCACTTCAAACCTCGCGAACGTCCCGCGCGCGACTACACGACCACGATCACACACGAAAAACATATCGCGCACGCATGTCTCTCGCACGCCCGACATCGACGCTCGCGCGCCGCACGACTTTGCTTTTTCGAGCTGGATGCCGCCGATTAGAGTCCACGTCGTCTGACTCGGGGGCGACGATTTCGCGAGACCTAAAAGCGCGCGACCACGCCGCTGAGGCGGCGTATTTTCACGAGAAAGATCTCGAAGCCCTTCGTCGGTTGACGCGCAAGGTGAAACACGCGCACGAGGTACAAACGGGCGTCTCGATGGCGTCGCGCGAAGTCGAGGCGTTGAAGACATTGGTGCCAGAGACGAAGACTTTGAGCGAAGACGCCATCGCGCGGTTGTTGGATTGGAAGCACACGCATTGAAGTTCTTTTTGAATGGTTCGTCATCATGTAATACAACGCACGCACGGACACGAATGCTAATACTGGTACATGTTTTTCATCATGCCCAAGTTTCCCGCCAATCCGAATTGCACGATGAGCGCGAAAATGACGATAAACGTGGCGCCTAGAAGACGACGGGTGAGTTCTTGACGGTGATAGAGCGCACGAAACTCATCAGCGGCTTCGATCGTCGCCTTTTCCATGGCTTCAATCTTGATGCGGTCATTTTTCACGCGTCGTCGCAAATTCTCCATTTCTTCATCCATCGTCGTCAGCTCGGCGCGAAGCGTCTCTAAATCCTTTTCATGCTTGTCTCGCGCTTGCTTCGTCTCCAGCCTCGCCGTATTTCGCATTTGCTCCGCGCGCGCAAGCAGGCGCTTTAAATAGTCAACTTGCTCAATTTCAGCCTTGAGCGCGGCGACTTGTTCGTTGGTCAACTGATTTTCAGGCGACAGCGCTTGAGACACCGTTTTTGCCTGCGCCTCAGCGGCGATCTTCTCCGCTTCAAGCGTGCGCGCCTCGAGAGCTTCGCGCTCCCAACGCATACTTTCAAGCTCTAAACTCAACGTTTTCACTT